>Ga0316613_10000831_pt1 | contig 22624 bp, 18 predicted proteins | sample OWC_soil_day10_C_2_FD_207647 | JGI IMG/M metagenome (GOLD analysis project Ga0316613, IMG submission 207647) | Wetland soil microbial communities from Old Woman Creek delta, Ohio, United States - OWC_soil_day10_CT_b | ecosystem: Environmental > Terrestrial > Soil > Wetlands | place: USA: Ohio...
GGAGTTGCGCGTGCTTGCCGACGTGGGTTTGCTTGGCCTGCCGAATGCGGGCAAGAGCACCTTCATTCGTGCTGTTTCTGCGGCACGTCCGAAGGTGGCGGACTATCCGTTCACCACGATGCATCCCAACCTTGGCGTTGTGCGTGTCAGCGAGAACAAGAGTTTCGTCATTGCGGACATTCCGGGCTTGATCGAGGGCGCGGCCGAAGGTGCCGGCCTGGGTATCCGCTTTCTCAAACACCTGGCGCGAACGCGTGTGCTGCTGCATATCATCGATCTGGCTCCGCTTGATCCCGAGGCCGATCCGGTGAGGGATGCAAAGGCAATTGTGGGCGAGCTGGAAAAATACAGTCCTGAGCTCGCGGCAAAACCGCGCTGGCTGGTGCTGAACAAGCTCGACCTGATTCCCGAGGAAGAGCGCGATCAGCGAGCCGGGGACTTTTTGAAGGCCTATGGCGTTCCGGAAGGGACTCCCTGTTTCCGGATCAGCGCCATCAGCGGAGAAGGCTGTCGGCCGCTGGTCTATGCCTTGCAGGGAGCGCTGGATGCGCTTGTGCCGCCTGCGGCGTCCGTGGAGGATATCGCTGACGAGCACTTCCCGGACGACGATATGGAAACGGAGTAAGCGAAAAATAGCTATGAACACGACACGTATTGCCGAGGCAAAGCGGATGGTCATCAAGGTCGGGTCGGCACTGGTGACCAACAACGGCGAGGGGCTGGACAACGCGGCGATTGAGGAATGGGCGCGACAGATTGCCGAATTGCGGGCGCGTGGCAGGGAAGTGGTACTGGTGTCGTCCGGAGCCATCGCCTGTGGCATGCAGCGGCTCGGATGGGAGAAGCGTCCCAGTGCGGTCCATGATCTGCAGGCTTGTGCTGCCGTTGGGCAAATGGGGTTGGTGCAGGTTTATGAAAGCGCGTTTTCGGCGCATGGTCTGCAAACTGCCCAGGTTCTGCTGACACATGAAGACCTCGCCGACCGCAAGCGTTACCTCAATGCCCGCGCGACGTTGACGGCGCTGCTCGGGATGGGGGTGGTGCCCATCATCAACGAGAACGACACGGTCATTACCGACGAAATCAAGTTCGGCGATAACGATACGCTCGGTGCGCTGGTGGCCAATCTGGTGGATGCGGATTGCCTGATCATCCTGACGGACCAGCAGGGGCTGTTCACGGCCGATCCGCGCAAGGATCCGGCCGCGACGCTGATTTCCGAGGCGCGTGCCGGCGATCCTGCGCTGGAAGCCATGGCCGGTGGCGCGGGAACGCAATACGGCAAGGGCGGGATGATCACCAAGGTGATCGCCGCGAAGCGGGCGGCTTCCAGCGGGGCGCATACGGTCATTGCCAGCGGACGCGAGAAGGATGTCATGCCCAGGCTGGCCGCTGGCGAGCCGATCGGTACCTTGCTGGTGTCGGAAACGCAGCCGCTCAACGCCCGCAAACAATGGCTGGCCGATCACCTGCAGCTTTTCGGTAGACTCATCCTGGATGACGGCGCGGTGAAGGCGCTTGATGAGGGAAAAAGCCTTCTGCCGATCGGCGTGGTGGACGTCCAGGGGGAATTCGAGCGCGGAGCGGCGGTGGCCTGTCTCTCTCCCGAAGGGCGCGAGGTTGCACGCGGGCTGGTCAATTACGGCAGCAGCGACGCGCGGCGCATTGCGCGTCGGGCGAGTTCGGAAATCGAAGAGGTGCTCGGCTATCTGGACGAGCCCGAAATGATCCACCGCGACAACATGGTTACCTGCTGAAGCGAACGGCCCCGGCTTTGCGCCGGCGCCGTTCTTCGTCGTGCCTGGCTTACAGCGACCAGGGGATCGTTGCGCGCCGATGCACCGCCATCGGCACCACACCGTGTTCGGCATTCGAGACGTTGTCCAGAATGTTGCACGCGGCAATTTGCCTTTGGCGCACCTCGATCATCGCTTTCCGGCGCGCCAGAAGCTTGCTTCGTTCTTCGAACGGAGCGCTTTGCAGCGGCACGATATCGCCATTCAGGAAGGCCTGGGCGTCGATAAGGTCGATGCGTTTTTCCGTCAAGCGCATCCATAGCAGATCTCCGTTGATCAGTGTACCGATGCCGCCTCCTTCGTAGACTTCAGGGACCATGTGGCCGACGCAGGCGCCCTTGGTGACGCCGGAGTAGCGTCCGTCGGTGATCATGACCGACGTTCTTTCCACCACTCCGTGATGCTTCAGGTACTGGCTCGGCGCGAACATTTCCGGCATGCCGAAGGCTCTGGGGCCTTGACCAGCGATGACGAAGGCAAACGCCAGCGTGCCGTTGTTGACCATCGCCAGAACGTCTTCGTCAACCGGCGCGTTGTTGAACGTGCGGAAGGCGGCCAGCATCTGCGGTGTCAGCTCCGGCATCTTGCAGAGCGTGTCGACCAGGCTGCTGGAGCGCAGATCCTGCGTGCACAGCATTTCGTTCTCGTAGTAACGGACGAGGAAGACTTTCCCGTTGAAGCGGTTGTACGAATCAGTCGACATGCCGGCGACCTTCAGCGTGCAGGACGAGAAGAAGTTGCCGCGCATGATGTCCGTACCCGAGATGTCGCGGATGGGCTTGATGCGGATCACCGATCGCTCCTGCGGCAGGCTTGGTGAGACAGCTTCCGGGATGGCCGCGATGCGTTCGCCCCAGGTCTTGCCGGTCACCGTCGGTGCGTCCCAGTTCATTGGCACGTTCAGGTTCTTGAGCACCTTGTACAGGCTGGTCATGCCGTGATGCAAGCCGGCTCTGGCTTGCTCGGCGAGCACGAAGGTGTCGCGCCCTTCGGTCAGGCTGTGCGCGAAGATGTCGGGAACGGGATGGGCGCCACGGATTTTCTCGTAGTCGAACAGCGATACGTCGAAGCCGGCGTGGCGCATCACGCAGGGCATGTGCAGCATCAGGTTGCTCGAACTGCCGGTGGCGTTGTGGATGCGTACCGCGTTGCCGTAGTTGTGCTTGAGGATTTCGCACACGGCGTATTCCGGCTTGTTGATCATGCGGAAGAGCTGATCGACGTTGCGCGCGACCAAGGCGGTCGGCGCTTCATCCACCAGCAACTCCGAATCTTCCGGAACGAAACCCAGTGCCGAGATGAGCGTTCGCGATGAGTTGCCGGTGCCGTTGAAGGCGCAGATGCCGCCCTTGTCGTCGCAGGTGGCGGCGGCCAACTCGTTGAGGATTGCATCGGCGGCCGGACGGTCGATCAGGTGCTGTTCGACGGCACGGTTGAGCATGCCAAGGAAGGCTTCGTCTGACGAGCACTGCAGAATGTAGTGGCAGTTTTCCTCGATGTCGTCGGCGAGCTGGGCGTCGCCAGCGGCGCGTGCGGCTTCCTGAATGACTTGCAGCTTCCTGCGCGCTTCTTTGGGGATGCTGCCGCCTTTGAGCACATGCGCTGGGACAAACACCGCCCACGCCGGAGCCGTGCCGCGCTCGGGTTCCCGGCGGGCGCGGTCGGCGGCGGCGAGGCCGGACAGGATGCCGGTCGGCGTCTTGTCGCACCCGGATATCACGTAGGCCGCGTGATAGCTGTGTCCTTCGAAATTGATGTTTACCGCCATCGCCGTATGGTTGCGCGAGGCCAGCGAATAGCTCTGGCCGATGTTGCTCTGCGCCGTGCCGTCGCAGATGACCGGGATGCCGAAGGTAAACGGCACGCCGCCGTTCTGCCAGATGCGGGCGGCAGCGCGCAGCGCGTGTTCGTGATCGAAGAGATGGGCCGGGTGGTCTGCCGATCCCTGGATGATGCAGATGCGGGGGCGGTTCGCCGCCAGACGTTCAACGATGACCGCCTGCGAATAATCGCCGAGGCCCAGGTAGTCCGCCTCGTTGCGCAGGAAATCCTCGGCGCGCTTCAGCAAGGCCTGAACCGCAACCGGCTCGTTGGCAAGTCCCTGGATGCAGCTTCGATAGGGGTTCAGCGACTCCTGCACGAAGAGCTCTGCGAATTCAGCATTGATGACGCTGTGGCCGGAGGTATTCATGTCTGCTCCATTCTTATGTGGTCCGCTTCGGGCGCGAGACCGTTGGTATTTTTCGATTGTATTACACATTAATTAGTTTGTACTACAATCGTGTTGACTTTGTCCCACAATGAATGACACACTGGAAAAAAGAGATTCATCCAACAAGACATCGGGCGGGCGTGAGGGTATGACCAAGACAGATCGATTGACGCAGATATTCGGCAAACAGATTGCCCAGGGCGAATACGCGCCGGGTTCGGCGCTGCCCTCGGAAGCCGAACTGTGCGAGCGCTTCGATACCTCGCGCAATGTTATGCGCGAGGTGATCAAGGTGCTGTCAACGAAGCGCCTGATCGATGCCCAGCGACATCGCGGGCTGTTTGTCATGCCCGGCGAACATTGGAACTATCTTGACGCCGATGTGCTGGAATGGGTGCTGGAGAAGGGCACCAATCCGTCGCTGGTGCGTTCGCTGATCGAGGTGCGTAGCCTGATCGAGCCGACCATTTCGCGTTGGGCGGCTGAGCGGGCGACTGCGGTAGACCTCGTGGACATCGAAGCCAATTACAACGAGATGGCGGCCAACTCGCGCAACGTGGAAATCTTCCAGGCGGCCGATATCCGCTTCCATCACGCGGTGCTGCTGGCATCCCACAATCTGGTCATTCAGCAACTGAGCGATGCCGTGGGTGCGTTGCAGCGCGCCATCTTCGATTTCACCTTCGATACCGGTTTGGAGCACATGGATCTAACGGTTCGTGAGCACCATGACTTGTTCGATGCCATCCGCCGAAAGAATCCGCAGGCCGCTGAAGAGGCGTCCCGCCGGATGGTGACGCGCACGGCCAGTCGCGCGCTCGCAGCCCTCGACGAGGCGGATTCACACGCTTGAGTTTTTTTGTTGTACCGGCAGTCAGATCTTAAATTCACGAGGAGTCAAAGATGAAAAGAGGGGCATTCAAGAAAGTGGTGTTGGCTGTGGCGATGGGCGTATTTGCCGCGGGCAGCGCCTTGGCGGCGGTGACAGGACGGGTCGGGCACGCAATGCCGGAAACGCATCCCCAGGCAGCAGCCATGAACAAGTTCGTCGAGCTCACGGCGAAATACACCAACAACAACGTCCAGCTCAAGGCTTTCCATAGCGCCACGCTGGGCAGCGACGAGAAAATGCTGCAGGCCGTGCAGTCGGGCACGCAAGAGTTCTACATCGGCACGCTGGCGCCGTTCTCGGCACGGGTCAAGGAAGTGCAGGTATGGGACTTGCCGTTCCTGTTTGCCAATACCAAGGAAGTGTACGCGGTGCTGGATGGCGAGGCGTGCAAGAAGATCCTGGACAAGCTGGAGCCGATCGGTGTGCATGGTTTGATGTGGACCGGCATGGGCTTCCGTAACCTGTCCAACAGCAAGCGCCCGGTCACCAAGCTTGACGACATCAACGGTCTCAAGATCCGTGTCATGGCCAACCCGGTCGCCCTGGAAACATGGAAAACCCTCGGTGCCAACGCTGTTCCGATGGCCTTTGCCGAAGTCTTCACGGCGCTTGAGATCAAGGCCATCGACGGGCAGGAAAATCCGCTGGTGCACATGTACGCCAACAAGATGCAGGAAGTGCAGAAGTACATCTCCCTGTCCAACCACGTTTATACCCCGGTCGCCCTGGTCGTCTCCAAGAAATTCTGGGACGGACTGTCAGCCTCCGACAAGGCGGGCGTGCAGAAGGCGGCTGACGAGGCCAGATTGCTGCAGCGCCAGTTGCTCGATGAGGGCGACAAGGACGTGATCAAGAAATTCGGCGAAGCCGGCGTCAAGGTCGATGCCATCCCGCCCGCAGAACTGGCCAAGATCCAGGACAAGGTCAAGCCAGTGATTGCCAAGTTTGCGCCACAGATCGGCGAGGACTTCCTCAAGGAATTCCAGGCCGAAATCGAGAAGGTTCGTTCCGGCAAGTAATTCTTACCGAAGTAACCCCGACGGCGGGGGAGGGCGAATAAAGCTTTCCCCCGTTTTTTTGTCAGGTGAACAACGGTACTGGCGGATCGTCGGGAGATGTCTGCCGGGACTGTGCGTGCTCAGCCCCGTTTCCGTTCCTGTCACGAGGAATTCCCTATGAAACAACTATTGCGCTCGGTAATCGACGGTTTCTACCGACTGCTCGAAGTGATCATGGTCGTCTGCATGATCGTCATGTTCATCCTGGTTTTCATCAACGTCATGATGCGCATCTTCATGAACAGCGGCATCGACGTTTCCGAAGAGCTTCCTCGCTACGCCTTTGTCTGGATGACCTTTGTCGGTGCCGTGGTCGGCATGCGCAAGCACTCCCACCTGGGCGTCGACATGGTTGTGGCTGCATTGCCGGTTCTCGGACGCAAAGTCTGCTGGGGCATCAGCCAGGCCATCATGGCCGTATGCAGCCTGTACATGCTCTACGGCACCTGGTTGCAACACGACATCATTGCCTCCAATGCCTCGCCGGTCATGCAGATGAGCATGCTCTGGGCGTTTGGCATCAGCTATCTCACCGGTGCGGCCATCACCCTTATCTGCGCCGCCAATCTGATACGTCTCTTCCTCGGGCAGGTGGAAGAAAACGAGCTTATCGATGTCCAGGAAGAAGGCATTGAAGAGGCTCACGAAATCGAACTCGAACTCGAAGAACAAGAAAAACACGACAAGCAAGACAGCGCCAAACAGGGAGGAGCACAAGCATGACCGTCTTCGTCTTCATCACCTCGCTGCTGGCGCTGATGGCGCTCGGCATGCCGGTCGCCTTCGCCCTGATCGGCTGCGGCCTCACCATGATGTACTACCTGGGCATGACCGACCCGCAGATCGTCATCCAGAACATGTGGGACGGCGCCAACAGCTTCCCGCTTCTCGCCGTCCCCTTCTTCATGCTGGCCGGAGAATTCATGAACGCGGGTGGCATGACCCGGCGCATCATCACCATGGCCATGGCCTGGGTCGGGCACATCCGGGGCGGGCTTGGCTACGTCGCCGTGGCGGCGGCCATCGTCATGGCCTCGCTTTCGGGTTCTGCGGTTGCCGATACTGCAGCGCTTGCCTCGGTGCTTGTCCCGCTCATGCGCAATGCCGGCTACAACGTCAATCGCTCCTGCGGCCTGATCTCCTGCGGCGGCATCATCGCTCCGATCATCCCTCCGTCGATTGCCTTCATCCTCTATGGGGTGACCGGAGGTGTTTCCATTACCAAGCTGTTCATCGCAGGTATCGTTCCCGGTGTGCTGATGGGCGTGTCCATCATGCTTGCCTGGTATTGGTGCACCAAGAACGACCCGATGAAAATCGAGCGCAAGCGCAGCCTGGCAGAACGCTGGCAGGAGACGCGTGATGCCGCCTGGGCGCTGGTGCTTCCTGTGGTCATCGTCGGCGGGTTGAAGATCGGTGTCTTCACCCCCACCGAGGCCGCTGTCGTGGCAGCGGCCTACTCGCTGTTCGCCGGACTCGTGGTCTACCGCGAGATCAAGGTCAATCAACTCTTCCACCTGTTCCTGCGAGCGGCGGAGACCACCGCCGTGATCATGTTCCTGGTCTCGGCGGCGGGAGTGTCGGCCTGGCTGATTACCGCTGCGGACATCCCGGGCCAGCTCGCGGCGATGGTCGAGCCGTTCATGGGCAACAAGATGCTGCTCACTTTCGTGTTGATGGTTCTGGTGCTGATTGTCGGTACAGCGCTGGATATGACGCCGACCATCCTGATCATGACGCCGGTGCTGATGCCGGTATTGAAGCAGGCGGGCATCGACCCGGTCTACTTTGGCGTGCTGTTCATCATGAACAATGCCATCGGACTGGTGACGCCGCCCGTAGGCACGGTACTCAACGTGGTCTGCGGCGTGGCTCGCATTCCGATGAGTGGAGCAATCAAGGGCGTTGTTCCGTTCATGATCGCCCAGACGGTCGTGATGTTCCTCCTCGTCGTTTTTCCGGACCTCGTTATGGGGCCGCTCAAGTGGATGACGCGATGATTTCCTCCTGCGCCGGTGTGGGCAACCACGCCGGCAGTTTTTTTGTGAACCGGAGATTTGTGCTGTGAAAGTGACCAAGCTGACGACCTACCGCCTGCCGCCCCGCTGGATGTTCCTGAAGATCGAAACCGACGAAGGGATCGTCGGCTGGGGTGAACCTGTCATCGAGGGGCGGGCGAGGACGGTGGAAGCGGCGGTACATGAACTGTCCGAATACGTCGTCGGCAAGGATCCATCGCGTATCAACGACATCTGGCAGGCCATGTATCGGACCGGGTTCTATCGCGGCGGCCCGATCCTGATGAGTGCGATTTCCGGCATTGACCAAGCGTTGTGGGATATCAAGGGCAAGGTGCTGAATGCGCCGGTTTATGAACTGCTCGGTGGTTTGGTGCGCGATCGGATGAAGATGTACAGCTGGGTCGGGGGCGATCGTCCCGCCGACGTGATCGCAGGTATCAGGAAGTTGCAGACCATCGGCTTCAATACCTTCAAGCTCAACGGTTGCGAGGAGATGGGGCTGATCGACACGAGCAAGACTGTCGACGCCGCCGTGGCCGTCGTTGCGGAAATACGCGCTGCCTTCGGCAACGCGATCGAATTCGGACTCGACTTCCATGGCCGCGTGGCGGCACCCATGGCGCGCATCCTGATCAAGGAACTGGAACCCTATCGTCCGCTGTTCATCGAGGAACCCGTGCTTGCCGAACAGTCCGAGTATTACCCGCGCCTGGCGGCGATGACGCACATCCCGATCGCCGCCGGCGAGCGCATGTTCTCGCGCTTTGACTTCAAGCGCGTGTTTGCCGCCGGTGGCTTGTCCATCGTGCAGCCGGATCTTTCGCACGCAGGCGGCATCACCGAATGCGTCAAGATCGCCGCCATGGCCGAAGCCTATGACATCGGGCTGGCTCCGCATTGTCCGCTTGGCCCGCTGGCGCTGGCCTCGTGCCTGCACGTCGATTTCGTGTCGCGCAATGCCGTGCTGCAGGAGCAAAGCATGGGGATCCATTACAACCAGGGCGCCGAACTGCTGGACTACGTGATGAACAGGGAGGATTTCCAGTTCCACGACGGATACATGCTGCCGCCGAAAAAACCGGGACTGGGGGTCGAGGTCAATGAAGAACTGGTAGTCGAGCGCAGCAAAGGCGCCCCCGATTGGCACAATCCGGTATGGCGCCACGCCGATGGCGCCGTTGCCGAATGGTAAGATGACCTTCCTCTCCGGCTTCAGGAATCCCGAACAATGAGCTCCGACACCGTCGCGTTTCCCCAACTGCTGGCGCTGGATTGGGGAACCTCCAGTCTGCGCGCTTTCCTGATGCGCGACGGAAAAATCGTCGCGACCCGGCAATCCGCCCACGGTATCCAGCATCTCCCCGCTCAGGGAACGGCCGGTTACGAGCAGGCGTTTGCCGGAATCGCCGGCGATTGGGTGCGGCAATGGCCGGCGATGCCCGTTGTCGCGTGCGGCATGGTGGGGAGTGCCCAAGGCTGGAAGGAAGCGCCCTATGTGCGCTGTCCAGCCGACATCAAGACACTCGCGGGGCAAAGCGCCGTGGTTGCCAGCGGTCTGGGGCCGGACATCCTGATCGCTCCCGGTGTTCTCTTCGATGCGCCGGATGCGTTGCCGGATGTCATGCGTGGCGAGGAAATCCAGATTGCCGGGGCGCTGCTGGCGAATCCGCAGTGGGCGCGGCACTCCTGCATGCTTCTGCCCGGAACGCATTCCAAGTGGGCCTGGATTGAGGACGGCCGGATCGTGCGGTTTTCTTCGTACCTCACCGGCGAGCTTTTCGCCGTGCTGTGCAAGCATTCGATCCTGGGCCGGTTGATGCCTTCGGAGCCGGGCGATACGAGAGAGCCGGACTTTGCGGCGTTCCAACTCGGGATGGACACGGCCCGTCACGGCGGGCCAGGCGATTTTTCGCACCAGATCTTCGGCGCGCGTACCCTCGGCTTGACCGGAAGATTGCCTGCGGCGTCGTTATCCGACTACCTGTCGGGGCTGCTGATCGGCCAGGAACTGGTGTCGGGCCTGGCTGGCGCGGGCGGTCTGGACGAGGTGCCGCTGGTCATGATCGGTGCGCCGGCGCTATGCCAGCGTTACGCCCGGTCGCTCGAGTACTTCGGGAAAACGGCCGAGGCCGTACTCGACAACACTGCGCCGGTCGGCTTGTGGAACCTGGCGATGGCGGCAGGACTGATTGGAAGGGAGTAATCCGAACATGGTGAATGGCAAGGAGAGCGAAGTGATGAGCGGTTCTGTAGCCGAGCGGTTTTCGGCCGCCAACGCCAGGCTACCGCTGGTGGCGATCCTGCGTGGACTCGCGCCGGAGGAGGCGGAGGGCATTGGGAGCGTGTTGTACGACGCGGGGTTCCGCCTGATCGAGGTGCCGCTCAATTCTCCCGAACCGTTCAGGAGCATTGCCGTGATCCGCCGCACGTTGCCGGCCGATGCGCTGGTTGGCGCGGGGACGGTGCTGGGGATCGATCAGGTCGCTCAGCTGAAGGACAGCGGCGGCGATCTGGTAGTGATGCCGCATGCCGATACCGCGGTCATCCGGGCGGCCAAAGAAGCTGGCATGGTTTGTACTCCCGGGGTGGTTACGCCTACCGAAGCGTTTTCCGCCCTGGCTTCGGGCGCCGATGCGCTGAAGCTCTTTCCCGCCGAGCTGGTTACCCCCACTGTTCTCAAGGCGATTCGTGTGGTGCTGCCCGCCGGGACGCGCCTGTTACCGGTGGGCGGGATCACGCCGGACAACATGCAGCCCTACCTGGATGCCGGTGCCACGGGCTTTGGTTTGGGATCGGCGCTATACAAACCCGGCATGACGGCAAACGCCATTGCGGTCGTTGCGAAGAAATTCGTTGTTGCCTGGCAAAACCGGGACGGTCGCTGACGCGACGATGCGTCACCGGGAGTTTGCCGCTATCGCGGAAACTGCTGATGCCGCTGGCTTGGCTGCGGGAGCAGGCACCAGCGGTTTCCGGCCGATGACGCGATAAACGACCGTATCGCCTTTCCCTTTGAGATAGATCGTCTGCGGCTCCTGGAAATCGAAACCGCCTTGCAGTTTGCGGTACGTGGCTTCGTCGACCTGCACGATGCCGGGAACGCCCTCGCTGGTGATGCGGCTGGCCAGATTGACCGTGTCGCCCCACAAGTCATAAATGAATTTCTTCTTGCCGACCACACCGGCCACGACCGGCCCGGTGCCGATGCCGATGCGCACTTCCAGGCGCATTGAGTTGACGTGGAAGTCGCGCTGCAGCAAGTCGCGCATTTCCAGCGCCAAGTCGGTCAGCGCTTCGGTGAAGTCCTCGCGCTGATTGTTCAGTCCACCGGCCACCATGTAGGCATCGCCGATGGTTTTGATCTTCTCCAGCCCATAGTTTTCGGCCAGCTCGTCGAACGAGGAGAACACGCGGTTGAGCATGGAAAACACCTGTTGCGGGGTCATCCCTTCGGCGATGCGGGTGAAATTGACGATGTCCACGAACATCACCGAGACATCGGCAAAGCCGTCGGCGATGGTCTGGCTGCTGTTCTTCAGGCGCTCGGCGATGGGGCCCGGCAGGATGTTGAGCAGCAGGCGCTCGGAGCGGTCCTGTTCCAGTTGAAGCAGGTGGTGAGCTTCTTCAAGCCGTTGTAGGGCCTTTTGTTTTTCGAGCGCGGAATAGCGCAGCAGCACGAAGACGATGGTCGATATCGCGGTGAAGTTCAGCGCAAAGAAGAAGACTGTGGTGCTGGTGGGTATCTTCACCACGGGCGGAAGCGCCGTGTCCGCCAGGTAATAGTCGAAGCTGCCGGAAAGCGCGGTCAGGAAGATGTAGGCGAAGAACCAGGCCAGTGCTTCGCGCGCGCCGATCACCAGCACCGCGCCGATGGGCGCCAGCAGCGCCCACAGGCTGAGGCCGCTGGCCGTGATGAAGTTGCCCATGCTCCACTGGGCGACAAACGGCATGAACAGGAACAGCGCCAACTGGGTCTGGCGGAAGAAATCGAAATTGAGCGATTTGAGATAGAACGCCAGATTGGCAATGAGCAACAACTGGAAGACGAACGGAATCGTCGACGAAATCTGCGGACCGAGTTGCCAGTAGATGAACAGCCAGAACATCGACGCGAAACTGATCAGGCCGGTGGCAAAAATCAGCAAGGATTTTTGCAGTTGCACTTCCTCGGAATCGGTCGGCTGGATTCCGGCGTGGCGAAGCCTTTCGGCAAGACTTCCGGGCGGTGTCATGAGACGGTCGGCGTTTGAGGGATGTGGAGATTGGAACGCAAACGACAGCCGGGGTCAACCGTGGAAAGAAGCGGGAAGATGCTGGCGGAAAGCTCAGGGAAGCTTTCCTGCGGCGATCATGCGGTTGAACAGCACATAGGGAGGTATCCATGTGACGATGTCGTCAAACTCGCCGCCGCTTGCAACGGTTGACTGATCCCGCGAGAAGAACAGGGTACTCGCTGCCGCGTTGGTGTCTTCGTCCGTGTTGGTCGATGAACTGTCGGCGATTGCGGAACCGTCTGCGCTGACGCCCCAATTGTTCTTGCCAAAAGAGTAAATGACCGCTGGCGCGCAAGGAGAGGACGTGCTGCACGAGCCGGAGGCTCCGATCAGGTAGCTGGTCGCTCCGCTGCTGTCGCGCGTCTGCACTTTTTTGCTGCCCACGGTGCTTAGCGTGAAAACGCTATTAGCGTAGGCGGGCGTGACGCTGTAGCCGATCATCTTGTTCCAGGCATCGGTCTTTTTTACGCCCAGAGTGGCCCAAGGAATGTATCCGGTACAGGCGGTGTCTGGAGAACACGGGGTAGTCTTCTCGCTCCCGTCCGCCAGCGATGTGGCCGGCCTTGGCAGACGTCCGTTGGCCACGGCAAAGCCGATCAGCGCCTCGCGGATTTCGTTGATCTGCTGCCGGGTTTCGCTGTAGTTGCGCTGGTCGATCTGTGCCGACAATGGTGGAATCAAGCTGCTGATGACTAGTCCGATGATGACAAGAACGAGCGTCAACTCCACCAGAGAAAAGCCATGGCAACGGTTGAACGAGGGAACGCGGACCCGTGAAGCGAGTCGTGTTATTTCGCACAGGATCATGGGCATGGGGAGTGCTGGCAAGGGATTACGGTCATCTGGCTGCTGCCAAGGGAAATGGCGACTGAACTCGCGTTGGTTCGTTGATAACCGATCAAGGCAATCCATCCGTTTTTTGTCAGCCAGTCGAGTGTGGCTGTGCTCATGGTGAGATCTTTGTAGGGAATGCTGCCAGAGTTCTCACCGGGATCGGCGAAACCATCGCCGTTGCTGTCTGCCCAGGGAAACATGGCGTTGTTTGCGTAGTAGCGGCGTAGTCCGTAGGTCGGCGCGCCCAGTGCGTTGTCGTCCGGCCCGCGGATTTCGCCGAGAACGCGCTGGTTAACCGCGCGGAAAACATCGTCGCGACTGAGCGCCAGCGCCTCGTCGTTGAACAGGTCGGTTGCCGCGCCGGTAACGAAGGCGTAATCGCCGTTGCTGTTACTGCCTTCGAGATAGCTGCTCGCGGTGTTGCTGGGTCTGGCGCCTTGTGTCGCCAGAGGTGCGCCGGGAGATAGCACGATGGCGGCGATATTCGCCGTGCCCTCCAGCGAGAGTTCCAGCGTTTGCTGATGATTGATGGGCTGCGCACTGTCGTCATCACGCAGTTTCGGGGCCAGCGCGTACCACAGGTGCTCACCTTGTGCGTCGCGCAGTTCTGGAAGGTCAAGCGTTTTCCATGGCAAGCGGCCAAGATAGCCAGGGCACACCGATCCGGAGAACAGCTCGGCCACGCCGTCGTCGTTGAGATCGGGGCAGGGCAGACTGCCGGGGCGGTTGTTATCGCTTGCTGCGCGCCCGATCAACGCCTCTTTCGCCAGAGACATGGTGTCGGCCGTGGTTCTCCCGGCTCTGTTGCGCGCATCTGTTGCGCTGCTGTGGCTCAGCGCCCAGGACGCTGCCGCGAGGAAGAACACAAGCATGAACACAAGCAAGGCGGCGCCCTGCTGATGGCATGAAGCTTGCGAAGCGCATGATTGCCGCATGGCCTATCGCGCGGAAGGCTTCCGAACGCGGATCGTGCCGCCGTTCAAGAGCTCGGTTGTCTCGCCGGAATTCATATTGACGGTATCGCCAACCCGTGCGTTGGTTGCGGGAGTATCGTTGCCTCCGACTATCACCTTGGCCGGATCCTTCCGGTTCGGCACGGCAACTGCGCTGCTGGAATTCGTTTCGTCTTGCGCCACGCCGTTGATCCATACCGTTCGCTTGCCGTTGCTGCGCGTCACGACGCCGTTGATGGTCAGCACCGGGTCTTCGGGAATGACCTGCTGCTCTACGATGTTGTGTTCCCGCTGGCGGTCCAGGGCTTGCCTCCGTTCCGGGGTGAAGAAGAGGCGGCCGAGCTCTTCGCCGATCACGGGGATGGGAGTGATCAGCGCGGCGAGGAGGAGGGCGCAGGGGATGTGGAGCCGACAGGTGGCGAAGGGTGCGTGTTTCGGTCGAGGCTTCATTTCTTGCCTCCTTTGCCTTGTTCGTCATTACTCAAGGTGACCCAGTCGATGGTGCACTCGGCTTGCAACAGCCCGCGGAGCGGGGTCTCGGTGCCGGATCGCGAGAGACGTGAAACGTCGCAGCGCCGGATCTGGATCAGGGCTCTTGCCTCCCGTTGCAGGTCGTCGAGCAGGCGGATCAGATCTTCCTCGTGCAGCAGGCGCAGTTGCAGTTTCATGGTGCTGGCGTACAAGCCGAATTGGCCGGTCGACGCCTTCTCCAGTGCGTGCCGCGGGGTGAATTCGTAGCTCAAATCGATCAGGCGGTGTTTGTCGTGGATTGCCTTGAGCAGTTCGACCCATTCCAGGCGCTGTTCCTCGCCCACCACGCCGTGATCCTGAAGTGTATTGAACAGTGCGGCGCGTTGCCGAATGTCGTTTTCTTCGTTGCGCACACGCTTGAGTTTGCCGTCGAACTCGTTGCGCTCGCTCTGGGTTGCGGCGAAGACGCCTTGTGCCAGCCGCGTTTTTTCTTGCGCGTAGAGAACCGAGGCGACGCCGAGGGCAACCATCAGCAGCATGGCGAACAGGCTGAGTTGCAGTTTCTGAAAGTCTCCCGGTTCGAGCTTCATGCCTCGATCCTTCTCGTGATCTGCAAACTGAACTTCCGTGGTTGATTGCCTTCCGGCGAGGTGTCGCCGCTACGGAGCGGCTTTCCGGACTCGATGTCGAAAGGCTGCTGGAGTATCTCCACCTGAAGCGCGGGGTTGGCCCGGAGCGCGGTAACGAAGCGATTGAATGTCGCGAGCAGCTGGCGGGCTTCGGCGGTATCGCCGAGTCGCAACGATCCGCGCACGATGAGGCTCTCGCTATCGTCGGGAACGGGTTTGACATCGGCCTCCGGCTGGGCGGATGTCCCCGTGTCGGACGCCGTTCCGCCTATCCTCCAGTCGAGGCGGTCCAGTTCGATGGCCGGTTCGGCGTGCAGCGCGCGGCTGAGTTCGCGATAGAGCCCGATTGGCGAGGTGCTGCGCTTCTCTTGGGCAAGGTAGCGGTCGATGGCGTTTTTGAGCGTGTCGTTGTCGGCGGGAACCTGCGGGAAGGTGCTCACGATGTCGCTGTAGCGTTGCCGCGCCAAGGTCGCTTCGTTTCGCAGCGCCTCGGTGTTCTGACGGATCTCGTGGGTGTCGAACAAGAGCTTTCCTGACAGCAGCAGGCAGCTGATCAGGGCCATGGCGCCAACTCCCTGTAGCAGTGAGCGGATCTGGCTGATCCGGTAGTTGTGACGCAGGTGCTCGCTGGCGAACTGCACGGGGGGGCGGTGCGTCATCAGCAAATGCATGAACAGCGATTCGCTGTGCGTGTCCTGCGGCACGGTCTTGAGTCCCGTGCGTTCGGCGCATTCGGTGATGTCGAGGATGTTGAAGTGCACCGTCGGCGTATCGATGCAGCTGGTGCGGATCGACTTGAAGGCGCCGGGGTGCGCGAGAATATGAGCGGTGATGGCCTGGCTGCGTCCGATCAGGCGCTGGCTGCTGAGGTATTGCTGAAGCTTGAGCGACTCCGTGGCGAATGTCTGGGCAATGCTGCCGATGCTGCTGTGTTGCAGCGGAGTGAGGCGGCTGAAATGCAATTCGCCTTTTTCAAAGTAACTCTGGCGAACACTCTGGTCCTGCACGGTCAGCAGCAGGCAGGGTTCCTGGGCTAGGCGAAGTCTCCTGAACAGCTGCGGGGCTATCAGCGGGAGGGAGTAGATGCCGGCGAGGGTGACTTGCGCCTCACGGATGATGTCGAGCCACGGCTGAAAGGCTCCCGGGTTGGTCAGCGCCGCCAGCAGGAGCCGCTCGTCCTTGCGCCGGCTCTTCTCGTGGCCGAGCGAGAGCGCGGTGCTCAGTGGCGTATTGAAGAAAGCCTGCTCAAGCTTGCGCTCGATGACCTTCTTGCGATCGGCGCCCTGCAGGTAAGGAATGGTCTCGATCTGGAAGCCTTCTTCGGCGACGTTGGCCAGCAGCGAAAACGTGCTCTGCCGGTTTTGCGCGAGATAGCGGCCGAACTGCTGCAGGCCGGCGTCCGAGGGCGAGAAGGTTTCTTCGTACGTGAGAACGCCGGAATGCCAGCGATGCGCGCTGACTTGGTGCGGGCTGAGGTAGAGCAGGCGTTGGGATGTCATGGCGCTATATCTTGATCCGGCTGATGACATCATAAACCGGTCCCAGGACGGAGAGCATGATCCAGCCAAGCAGGCTGCCAAGCAGCAGGGTCAGCAGGGGTTCGACCAGTTGCTGCATTTTCTCGACAGACTCCTTCACATCCCGGTTGTAGAAATAGCTGATGTTGGTCAGTGCCTCGCCCAGCGCCCCTGTGCTTTCCCCGACACGCAGCATGCGGATGACCAGTGGCGGGAAGAATCCGGTGCGATGAAACGAGGCGGTGACGTTCTGTCCTTCGCCGATCAGTTGTTCGACACGCTCCAGTCCGCGACGCACGACCAGGTTGCCGACCACGTCCTGCGTGGTCTGGATCGATTCGAGGATCGGGATGCCCGACGAGTAAAGCAGCGCGAACGTACTGGCGAAGCGCGAGAGGATGATCTTGCGCAGGATGTCGCCGATCACCGGCAGGCGCAGTTTGATTCCGTCGAAACGGACGCGTGCCAGGGGGTTGTTGTGCAGGACGAGCTTGATTCCGAGGACGAGGAGAATCGGCACGAGCAAGGCCACGTACCAGTAGGTGACCAGCAGATCGGAAACGAAGAACAGCGCCTTGGTCTGCATCGGCAGGGCTTCTCCCATGTTCCTGACGAACTGCTTGAGCTGGGGCACCATGTAAACCATGAGGAAGAACGTCGCGGCGATCACGATGGTTCCGACGAATGCGGGGTACATGGCGAGTTTTTTTGTCTGGGAAGCGAGTTCGTCTTCCCATTTGAGCGTTTCGGACAGACTGTGCAGAACTTCCGGCAAGCGGCCGCTGGTTTCTCCGGCGCGGATCAGGCTGACGAACACCTTGTCGAAGATGCGCGGGTGGGCGTCCATGGCTTGCGACAGCGTTTGCCCGCCTTCGATGCCTTCCACGAGACTGGCGACGATCTCCCGAAAACGCGGGTTTTCCAGGCTGTCGCGCAAATCGGCAAGTCCTTCGAGAATCGGTACCCCCGACTTGACCAGGTGTTCCAGGTGGAAACAGAAGTGAATGAGTTCGCGGCGAGGGATGTTTTTCTGGCCGAACAGCGTCTTGTTGCTCAGCGGCGAGCCGTCTACCAGATCAAGATCCATGCGCCGCAAGCGCATTTCGAGATCGACGATGTTCAAAGCGTCGATGCGTCCCGTGGTCGTGTGGCCGTCCGGGTCCACCGCCTTGTAGGTGAACAGCGGCATCGCGTCTACATCCTGTCGGTGAGATCCACGACGCGGGCGACTTCCTCAAGCGACGTGGAGCCGTCCAGGACGCGGCGCAGTCCGTCTTCTGCCAGTGGCACCAGGCCGAGCTGGGTGGCCAGTTGTCGGATTTCCTTCGCAGTGCTGCGCCGCGCAACGAGTTCGTCGAGGTCGCTGTTCATGCGCAGTATCTCCATGATGGCCAGGCGTCCCCGGTATCCCTGAAAGTCGCAGCGCTCGCAACCGCAAGGCCGGAACACCACCGGGCGCGGGATGTCCGGCGGACTGCCCAGCAGTCGGGCTTCGTGCTCCTCCGCCTGGTAGGGAGTCTTGCAATGGGGGCAGAGGCGGCGGACCAGGCGTTGGGCGACAACGCCGATGATGTTCCCTGCCATGATGTCCGGCAGAACGCCGATGTCGAGCAGGCGCGGAATGACACCGATCGCCGAGTTGGTGTGCAGCGTCGAATAGACCTGGTGCCCCGTCATCGCCGCGCGTAGCGCCATTTCGGCGGTCTCCGCGTCGCGGATTTCGCCGACCAGGATAACGTCCGGGTCCTGGCGCATCATCGAACGAATTCCGTTGGCGAAATCCAGCTTGACGGCTTCGGCGACGGAGGTTTGTCGTACCAGCGGCATCGGGTATTCAACCGGATCTTCGAGGGTCATGATGTTCAGCCCCTCGGAGTTGATGTGGTTGAGAATCGAGTAGAGCGTCGTCGTCTTGCCGCTGCCGGTCGGCCCCGTGAGCAGGATGATGCCTTCGGGGCGGGCGATCATCAGCTTGAGCAGGTCGAGTTGCTTTTCGGTCAGGCCCAGTCCTTCCAGCGGAACCAGCCCCTTCTGGCGATCGAGAATGCGCAGCACGATGTTTTCGCCATGGATGGTGGGCTGAGCGGAAACGCGGAAGTCGATCTGGCGGCCGCGGATGTTGAGCGTGATGCGCCCATCCTGCGGCGCCCGGTTCTCCGCGATGTTCATTCCGCTCATGACCTTGATGCGCACGGCCATCGCGGGCCAGTAGGATTGGTGCAGCGAGCGGATCTGGCGCAGCATGCCGTCGATGCGGTAGCGGATGCGCAGGAAACCGCTTTCCGGTTCGAAGTGGATATCCGACGATTCGCGCTTGACGGCATCGGTGAGGATGGAGTCGATCAGCCGTACGACCGGCTGGCTGTATTCGTCCGAAGACGACCTCAGGCCGCGGAAGTCGATTTCGCCCGTCTCGATTTCGTGCAGGATGCCGTCGATGGACAGCTCGTAACCGTAGGCCTGGTCGATGGCGCGGGCGATTTCGGTTTCGCCGGCCAGCAGCGTGTCGATTTCAATGGCACCCTTGGCCAGGCTGCGTATCCGGTCCAGCGCGACGATGTCGTTGACGTCCGCGATGGCAATGGTCAGGCGTTGGTGCTCCTCGTCGAAGTCGAGAGGCAGGAGGTGATGCCGCTTGGCCAGGTCGCGGGGAACCAGCGCCAGCGCCGACGGATCGATGATGGCGTTGGTCAGGTCGATGCTTTGCTTGCCGAGGCTTTCCGACAAGGCGTCGCGTAGCGTGGCCTCGGTGACAAAGCCGAGCGTGACCAGCAGTTTCCCCACGGGCAGGTTCGACTTGATTTGTTCAAGCAGGGCAATGCGCAGCTGGTCTTCGCTGAGGATTCCCTTGGCGATCAGAACCTGTCCGAGTTGTCTGGGCTGAAGGGCGTTCATTGGAGGCGTAGGTTCGACCGCGAGCAGTTGTTATGGCTGAAGTTCAAGCAGGCGTTTCCTGGTCTGTTCTCGGTCAAACGAGGCGGCTTTCTTCTCCGCGGCATTTAGCGCCATCTGGTAGTACTGGGCTGCGAGCTTGTTCTGGCGCAGGTGGTCGAGGCTGACCGCCAGGTTGAACAGGAAGTCGGGGTTTTCGGGATCGGTGGAGTAGGTCCGGAAAAAGACCTGCTGCGCTTCGCTCCAGCGTTCCTGGCGAGCGTAGAGATTGCCCAGGGCAAAAAGCAGGGCGGAGGAATCGGGCTGGCTGGCAAGCGCCGTCTTCAGGCGACTTTCCGAACGATCCGAATCGTTCTGGCCTTGCGTGCTGATGATGCCCGCCTTGGCCGTCGGATCGTTCGGGTCGGATTCGAGCGCGCGCACGTAATACGCGTAAGCTTGCGCGTTCTGCCCTTGCCGGGCGGCAATGGTGGCCAGTCCCAGCAAGGCGTCGGTGTTCCTGACGTCGCTGCGAAGGACCTGTTCGTAGTTGTGACGTGCCTCGTCGAGACGGCCTGATTGCAGGGCGTCGTAGGCGCGTTCGGTGAGCGTGTCGGTTTTCGGGTGGCTTCGGCTGAACTGGACGTAGGGGGAGTTGCCTTCCGCGGCGGGAAGCGGTGTGTTGCGTTGTGATGGTCTCGATTCCATGCGCGGGGGGCGATCGGGCAGCGGGGCAGGAGGCAACTGTAGCGAGCTTTCCGCTGGCTTCGCACGCTCCGGTCCGGTGGCCGCTCGCGGTGCAGAAACCGTTGGCGCAGCCATCCTTTCGGGAGGCAATACACTTTGGGAGGGGGGGGCGGGAAGTTGGCTGTCCAGGGGCCTGGCTTGGGCGGAGGGAGCGCTTGGGCGCGGAGCTGAGGCCGTTGTCGACGCGAGCGTCAGGTTTTTCCCCGGCAGCGCCTGGAGTTGCCACCAGAAGTAGGCTCCCAGCATCAGCGCGATCAATGCGCCCAGTCCAGTGATGGCCCATAGGGCCTTGTTGGACTTGTTCGTCTGTGTCGGTTGCTTTGCGGTGAAAACGTTGCGCGCAGCCGATTGTTCCCTCGTGTCGCGGCTGGCCCCCAGAGGGGGCTGCTGTCCGTCAGGAACGTTTTTTTTTGCAGCGACGGACTCTCCCGGCATTGGTTCCAGGGCGAGGGGCGAGGCTGGAGAGTGCTCCGGTGTCGTTGCCTCGGTGGCGCTGTGTTGCGCGAGGAACGGCTCCTCGGCGGATGAAGCGCTTGGGGCCGGGGGCGGAACCCCATCGAAGCGAGCTTCGCCTGCCTGACGCTTGGCGGCCTCCGCGCGCTTGAGCGCCTCCATCAGCAGGCTCACTTGAGTGGCTCCTGTGCCGGACTGGGACCGGAGAAAGGTTCATACACCTTGTCGGTCGTGAAGAAATCCTTTTCCGGGAGCGAGCCCGAGAGATGCTTGAAATCGCCGTCGAGCGACGCATCCTTGATTACGGTCGGGCGCAGAACAATGACAAGTTCCGTTTTGCTCGCGCTGTTGTTGCGGGTCGTGAATATCTCGCCTAATACTGGAATGTCGCCGACGCCGGGAATTCGGCCGCTCTTGTTTTCCAGCTTGTCTTCCATCAGCCCACCGAGAACTGCGATGTTGCCGCTCGGAACGCGCATCATCGATTCGATCTCGCGCGTGCGGATTTGCGGGACTTCGTTGACCACGGTCAATGCCGGGTTGGGGTCCTGCTTGAGCGCTGAGATGCTGGAAATGGACGGGCGCACATTGAGGGTGACCACATCGTCGTCGCTGATCTGCGCGGTCAGGCTCATGAAAAAGCCGATCGAGACGGATTGGGGAGTGGTGGTCGTGGTGGTCACCGCGTTGGTGTTGGTGTTTCCTGCGGCAATGTCCTGCTTGACGTTGAAGTAGACAAACTCCTCGGAAACCTTGAGCGTGGCTGTCTGGTTGTTGAGCACGGTCAGCTTGGGGCTGGATAGTACCTTGGTGGTCCCGAAGCCGCGCAACATGTCGATGATCACGCTCAGTCCGCCGGAAATGTTCCTGTATGTCAGGCTGAACGGGGTGACAGTTGATCCTGCGCTCTCGGTATTGGTGGCGCGCGTCAGCGAGAAACCGGTCTGGGTGGCGGCCTTTTCCCAGTCGATCCCCTGCTGGTAGGTGTCGCCCAAGCTGACCTCGATGATCGTTGCTTCGATCATTACCTGGCGGCGCGCGCTGTTCATGATCTTGTCAATGAATTCCTGGACCTTTTCGTGTTGGCGGGAGGTGGCCCGGATGGCGATGACTCCGGTTTCAGGGTTGGCGATGACCGATGCCGCTTCACGGAACGTCATGCGCTTGACCACCGTCGCTCCGCTGTTCTGCATGGTTGCCGGGTTGGGGCTGCCCGCCAGGGACAGCGAAGTCTGGGATTGATTGCTGCGCGTGGAGGTTGCGGGGAAAGGCGCTCCTGTCCCTGTCGTGCTCTGGGCGGTGCTTTGCTCGACCACTGTTTCGGTGGAGCCTTCGGGGAAAACCTTGTCGGTTTCGTGGAGCAAATCCTTCAGGTTCTTTTCCAGAGATTCCCAGAAGCGGTTTTTCGACTTGTTCTCGATCTGGATGCGGGAGACGTTGTTGCCGCCCTGAGCACCCGCGCTACTCGCCAGCGCGCTGGTGGATATCTGCGTGTTTGTTGAAACAGTTCCGGTGACTTCGCGCGCCAGATTGACGTAGTCAACCCGATAGTGTTTCAGGTAGGGGGTGTCGGGCATGACGGCGAGGTTCGGGCCGTCGAGTTCGAAACGCATATCGACCTGCTTGGCGATGCGATTCAGCAGCTGGGGCAAGGTCTGATCGATCGCGTTGAGCGTGACGTTGCCGGTGATGCCCGGGTGGATATCGACGTTGAGCCGGGCGTCGCGGGCCAGCGCGAACAGAAGATCCTGCACCCGCACGTTGTTAACCACAACGCTGTAGGTTTCCGTCTTTCCGCCCGCTTTCGGCCGTGGCAGCGGAATGCTCTGCTGCACGGGTTGAGGGATCGCCCCTTGGGTCTTGGCGACACTGTCGGCACGAAGATGTCCCGCGGAC
>Ga0316613_10000832_pt1 | contig 22621 bp, 25 predicted proteins | sample OWC_soil_day10_C_2_FD_207647 | JGI IMG/M metagenome (GOLD analysis project Ga0316613, IMG submission 207647) | Wetland soil microbial communities from Old Woman Creek delta, Ohio, United States - OWC_soil_day10_CT_b | ecosystem: Environmental > Terrestrial > Soil > Wetlands | place: USA: Ohio...
CGTCGCAGATGTGGGCCCCCGTCATGCTGTCCCCCTTGACGCGCAGGGAGAAGACCTCGCCCTCCCCCGCCAGGTCGGGATCGAGGAGAAGTTCCCCCTCGACCTCCTCGATCGCCTCGCGCGGCCCTCCGGCGGGAACCCGGCCCAGGACCGGAATGCGCACGGCGGACCGGGGGAGGTTCTCCCCCACGAATTCGATCCGGCGCGGATGATGGCGCTTGCGACGGATGTACCCCTTGCGCTCCAGAAGTTCCAGGTAGTAGAAGCCGTTCTTCACGGCGATCCCGAAACGGTCCGCGATTTCCGCGGCCGTCGGGGCGAACCGGTGGCGCGCCACGAACTCCCGGAGGAAGTCGAGGACCCGCCGCTGCGCCGGTGTCAGGGGAGCGACCATGTATGTATACTACTATACATATACGGAAAGGTAAAGTGGCTTGTGGGCAGGGGACACACCTTCACGAAGCGGGGTTTACACCAGGTATGTCCCCTGAAAGCGCTTGCGCCTTACAGGAATCTTCTCCTGCCGTACTGTACGCTGCAAAGATCTCTCGGTGGCCTGTGGCGGGGGTGACGCACGGACATTCAGTCGAGGTCGATGTCCCGGATCGGACGGGGCGCCGGTTCGTCCTTCGATTTCTCGATGTGGGTCTTGAACAGCTTGTCCAGCACCGCGCCTCGCCCCTTTTCGGTCTTCACGATCTGGTCGTACCGTTCGTGGATGCGCGCTGTCTCCTGTTCGAGGACCTGCCGCGCGTCCTTCAGGTCGACCCCGGCGCGCGCGTGGGCCGCCTTTTCGCTTCCGAGCACGGCACCGCTCGCCGGATCGACGGTGAGCCGCGCTTCGCAGCACGGGCAGGTCACTTCGAGAACGCCCCCCTTTTCGGGATGATCCGTCATCGCCCCCTCCTGGATCCGCCGTTCGTTCCACTAACGCTATTGTAAAATGGAACCTCCGCGGATTCCACAATGTGACATTTTTTGGCACATCCCATCGATATTCCCGTATCCGTGCCGGAAATTGTCTCCCCCGTCGTTTGGTGCAATTTGATAACCACGCGTTATTTATCGCTCATTCAAGATTCGCTCCGGTTGGCATGCTTATTTCATGCGAATCGGTCAGGGGTGGAGGCACGAGAAACGACGGATGGCACCCTCCCCCCCGGAGGGGAAACCATGAGGCACATCCTGCTCGTCGCGATTCTTCTGGCGGCCGTATTGGCGCCGGCGTGGAGTCACGCCGACACCGACGCGACCATCGGTGTGGTGCGCAACTCCGCGGGTTCGGCGACCGTCACCCGCGGGGGGAACGTTCTTCCTGCAACGGCAGGGACCAGGCTTCACACCGGGGACACGCTCGGCACGGGTCCCGACGGAACGCTTGGCGTCATCCTCCGGGACAATTCCTCCCTCTCGCTCGGACCGTCAAGCAGTCTCGTCCTCCGGGACTTTCTCTTCTCGCCCTCCGAGGGGAAGTTCAGCCTGCTGGTCCGTTTCTCCAGAGGGACCATGGCCTACCTCTCGGGCCTCATCGGGAAGCTGGCGCCGGAGAAGGCCCGTTTCGAAACCCCGACAGCCACCATCGGCATCCGCGGGACCCACTTTGCCGTGATCGCCGGAGAACCCGTATCGCAATAACACGACCCTCGATGCGGCGGGTCCATGGAACCGTCGATCGCCCCGCTCCCCTTTCGCGTTGAATTCTCCCTGAACGAACTTCCCTTCCGGTCGGCGCATCGTGTCGAAAACGGGAATCCCGTCGATCGTGCTATAAACCATATGCACGCCAACCCTCCGCACGACGAAGGGGGAGGAGGATCGATGGCGACAATTCTCGCGGGCGGCCGCCGCATAGAGATCACCTGGCACGGCCCCGGGCCGGACGTCGCTCCCACGCTCGTCTTCCTGCACGACGGCATCGGGTGCGCCGCGACGTGGCGGGACTTTCCCGCGGCGCTCGCCGGCGAGACGGGGTGCGGTGCCCTCGTCTACAGCCGCGCCGGATACGGAGGCTCCGATCCCGTCGCGCTTCCGCGACCGCTCACCTACCTGCACGACGAGGGATTCTTCGGCCTTCCGGACCTTCTCGACGCCGCGGGCGTCCGCCGCGCCTTTCTCGTCGGGCACAGCGACGGCGGTTCCATCGCACTGCTGCACGCTTCGACGCGGCGCTCCGTGCCGAGGGTCCGCGGACTGCTGCTCGAGGCGCCGCACGTCTTCTGCGAGGAGGCCACCGTGCGCTCGATCGAGAAGGCGCGCGACGAATACCTCCACGCCGATTTGAGGGCGAAGCTCGAACGGCACCACGGCGGGAACGTCGATTGCGCCTTCTGGGGATGGAACCGGACCTGGCTCGATCCGGGGTTTCTCGCATGGAACATCGAGGATTGCCTTCCCGCCGTCACGGTCCCGGTGCTCGTGGTACAGGGAACCGACGATCCGTACGGGACCCTTCTCCAGGTCGATGCGATCGAACGGCGGTGCGGTGGGCCGGTCCGGCGCTGCATTTTAGAGGGGTGCGGCCACAGCCCGCATCGCGAACAGCGCGAACGGACGCTTTCTACGATGGCCGCGTTCGTCCGCGGGATGGAAAATACATAGGGCCGCGTCGCATGGCATCGAACCGTTTCCTCCCCAAGCCCCTTCCACGCGCGTTTTACGACCGCGACACCGTCGCGGTCGCAAGGGACCTGTTGGGGAAACACCTGGTCCACGTGTCGCGGGGGGTGGAGAGAATCGGCAGGATCGTGGAGGTCGAGGCGTATCTGGGCCCGCACGACCTCGCCTCCCATTCCTCGCGAGGGCGTACCGCCCGGACCAGGGTCATGTTCGGACCGCCGGGCCACGCCTACGTGTACCTGGTGTACGGCATGCACTGCTGCATGAACGTCGTGACCGAGCGCGAGGAGCACGCCTCCGCCGTGCTGATCCGGGCTGTCGAACCGGTAAAGAATGTCGAAGGCTCCACCCGGGGCCCGGGGCGGCTCTGCAAGGCGATGCACATCGACCGTGGGCGCAACGGACACGACCTGGTCAGCGACGATTTCTTTATCGCGGATCCGCTCGGCGCCGGGACGCCGAGAATCGTGAAGCGTCCCCGCGTCGGCGTCGACTACGCCGGGCGCTGGGCGCGAAGGCACCTGCGATTCTACATCCTGGGGAATCCGTACGTCTCGAAGCCTTAGCTCCTGTTACAATTCTGTCATTATCGACCTGCCTTGATTTACAGTGTCGTTATCCCGAAAATGCCGGAACCGGGAATGATCAATGTAACTAATTGAATAATAAGACGAATATCGCCAATAATTCGCATCTTATTGCCGCGCGATCCCCGGCCGATAAAATCCCTCATTGAATCGATTACTTAGGCTTATCACGGCATGCCAGCACGTTTGGTACGGACCTTGTATAACGCATTACCAAGACGTATTTAAAGGAGGTGATCACGGGGAGTAATTATATCAGATGTAGCAATGATTTATGTATCGGTAGCATTGTTGTAAGTAAACTGCATCTAAAAAAGGAGGATCAAGAAATGTTAAAGAAACTTTCCGCAATGATGAAGGATGAGAAAGGACAGGCTCTCGCAGAGTACGGACTGATTCTGGCGTTGATCGCCGTGATCTGCGTCGGAGCTCTCACGTTCCTCGGTCAAGGTGTCAGTGGCACCTTGGCCAGCATCACCGCCGCATTGTAGAGAACGGAACGATCTCGGAGGAGAGCGGGCATGGCGCGCGGGCGCGACCGGATCCGTGAATGGATGATTCGCGGGCAGAACGGCCAGGCCCTCGCCGAGTACGCGATGATCCTCCTGTTCGTCGCGGTGGCGTGCGTCGCCGCGGTCACCCTGCTGAGCGCGCCGATCCAGGGATTCTACACGGGATTCAACGGGAGTTTCTGAAAGAACCGCGGTGAGAAACCCGGGCCCCACGGGAAGGATGGATCCCCCGTGGGGCCTTCCACCGCAGACGGGAAAACATCGATGCGCCGGCGCCAAAAAACGATCCGCGGGCAAAGTCTGGTGGAGTTCGCACTCGTGCTCCCGGTGTTTCTCTTCCTGCTGATCGGGACCGCCGAATTCGGTCGGGCCTGGATGACACGGAACATCCTGACCGGCGCTTCCCGCGAAGCCGTGCGGATCGCCGCCGTCCAGGGGAACGCGGCCTCCGCCCTCTCGAGGGCGAACACCATCCTCTCTTCCGCCGGAATTTCCGGCGCCTCGGTGAACATCGCCGATGACGGCGCCCCTTACGGTACCTGCAGCGTAACCGTATCGTACGCTTTCCCCGTCACCATCGCGGGGTTCCTCCCGGGCATGAGTGGGACGAACTTCACGCTCTCAACCTCCACGTCAATGCGAAAAGAATTCTGAAGGGGGTCTCACCCATGAATCGGAAACGGATCCTCGGGATCGTCGCCTTCGCCTTCTGCCTCGCCCTCGTCGCGAGCCTCGGGGCGTACCGCTTCCTCTCCGAGAAGAACCAGGTGGCCGAGAACGCGAAGCTGCAGACCGTCGGCGTCGCCGTGGCCGTCGTGGATATCCCGCTCGGGACGACCATCAATTCCAACCAGATCGGCGTTTCCCTGTGGCCCAGGAACCTCTACCCCAAGGACGCCTTCACGACAGCCGTTCCCGTGGTCGGACGGATCGCGATGAGGGACTTCCAACGCGGCGAGCCGATCGTCGAGTCCAAGCTGGTCCCCAAGGATAAAAGCAGCGGCCTCCTCTCGCTGAAGGTCCCCGCCGGCATGCGGGCCTTCACCGTAAAGGTGAACGAGGTCGTGGGCGTGGGCGGCTTCATCGTTCCGGATTCGCGGGTCGACGTCGTGGTGACGACCGCGGTTTCCCCGGAGCGCCAGCAGGAGCAGGTGTCCAAGACCTTCCTCCAGAACATCCTCGTCCTGGCGGCGGGCCAGGTCGTCGAACAGAAGGACAACAAGCCGGTCACGGTGAACACGGTGACGCTCGCGGTCACGCCGGACGAGTCGGAGAAGCTCGCTCTCGCCAGCAACGACGGGAAGATCCAGCTCGTGATGCGCAACTTCGCGGACGCCCAGAAGGTGGAAACACCCGGAAGCAACAAGGGGGGCCTTCTTTCCTCGATGCGCCCGAAATCCCCAGTCTCCCCGAAGACGGCCGTGGCCTCGAAGGCGGTCTACCGGAAGGCATCCGTTCCGGCTCCTGCGGCGCCGGCCCAGGTCGCCAAGGCGGGCTACGTCGTCGAGGTCATCAAGGGCGGGAAGCGGTCCGAAGAGACGTTCCAATAACCGGACGCCAGGATTCCTCCAAGGAGGGGGTAGCATACCGTGAAACGCCATAAAGGATTCGCCGTCATCCTTCTGCTCGCCTGCCTCGCCCTGTCGTTCCCGGCGGCGGCGAGAGCGGCATTCAAGCATGGGGTCACAGGCGCCTCCGCGTCGAAGCTCGACCTCCAGGCCAACCAGTCGTTCCTCCTCGACACGCCCCTCGATATCCGCAGGGTCTCCATCGGGAAACCGGAAATCGCCGACGTGACGGTCGTGACCCCCAAGCAGTTGATGGTCACCGGGAAGGCCCCGGGGGAGACGACCCTCATCTACTGGACGGCTGCCGGCGTTCCGACTTCCGTGGACGTGAACGTGTGGGTGGAGAACGGGGTCCGCAAAGGCCTCGAGAAGATCGCCCCGGGCGAGAAGTTCGAAATGTCCGGAACGCCTGAAACCATGATCCTGACGGGCTCGGTCAGTTCCGAGACGGCGCAGCACCGGCTGGTGGAGAGCGCGAAGGCGTACTCCAAGAACGTCGTCAACCTCCTCGCCGTGGAGCGGGTCGAACAGGTGATGCTGCAGGTCCGGGTCGCCGAGGTGGACCGGAAGACCGTGAAGGAACTGGGGTTCAACTTCCTGGTCGAAGGGAACAGCACGATGCGCGGCGCGAGCAGCCCCCCGAATCCGTTCACCAACTTCTTCGGGGACCTCCGGAACACCGACCCCGGCAAGGTCGGGCCGAACACCTCCTTCAGCGACGCGGTGAACCTCTTCATCGCAAAGCCGGGGATGTACCCCAAGTTCGCCGCCTTCATCCACGCCCTGAACGACCGGGGCGCCATGAAAATCCTCGCGGAGCCGAACCTGATCGTGGCCAACGGGGGGGAAGGGAAGTTCCTCGCGGGGGGAGAGTTCCCCGTCGTCTACAACACGTCGAACGGCGGGACCTCCGGGACCACCGTGATCTACAAGGAGTTCGGCGTGCGGCTCAACTTCCAGCCGAAGATCACGCCCAACGGGGAGATCGCCCTGAAGATCTACCAGGAGGTGAGCGAGCTGGACTACTCGAACGCCGTCGTCCTGACGGGGTTCAACATCCCGTCGCTGAAGAGCCGGAAGGCCGAGTCGAGCCTCCAGCTCGGCGACGGGCAGACGTTCGCCCTCGCCGGCCTGATCGGCAACAATATCTCCAAGCAGGTTTCCAAGATCCCGCTCCTGGGGGACCTCCCCATCCTTGGGCCACTCTTCCGGAGCACGCGGTACCAGAACCAGGAGACCGAGCTAGTCATCCTGGTCACCCCGACGCTCATCCGCCCCTACGAGAAGGGGAAGACGCCCGAACTCCCGACGGACAGGATGAACAAGGAAGAGATCGATCCGTCGGTCCTCAAGGATTAGGCCCGGGATCATGATTATGCCAAGGCGACCCATGGGAATCGGGAACCGGGGCCAGGTGCTCCTCGTCTTCGTCGCCGCGCTCCTCGCCCTGCTGGGAATCGCCGCGTTGGGCATCGATGCGGGGTACATGTACACCGTCCGCCACGAACTCCAGCGGTCCACCGACGCGGGGGCTCTCGCCGGCGCCTCCGCCTTCTTCGACGGCAGCTGGTCCGACTCCGCCATCCGCGCCCTCGCGGACGCCAGGGCGCGCGTGTTCGCCTCGAAAGACAAGGTGGCCACATCGACACTCTCCCCGGGAGGCGAGATTTCGGTCGCTTTCCCCTCGGCCGAGAGGGTCCGCGTCGCCGCCTCCCGCAACGTCCCGCTGTTCTTCTCCCGGATCTTCCTCGGCCCCACGAAGACCATCACCGCCTACTCGGTCGCCGAGGCGTCCGCGGCCGGCACGAACGTGAAGGGATTGAAGCCTTGGGGAATCCCGTATCCGTGGGAAGACACGAACGGAAACGGTCTGTACGACGCCGGGGAAATCGTTCACAAGGAGTGCGACCCGAATTCCGACCCGTCGCACCAGTTCTGCCCCGGGACCCGCATCATCCTGAAAATCGGGACGCCAAGCGGGAACCCCCATAATCCGACCGGTATCCCCTCCCTGCAGCAGGAGCCCGGCCACTTCTTCTGCCTCGCCCTCGACGGCACGGGCGGCAGCGTGTACCGGGACACGATCGTGAACGGAGGTCAGACCCCGGTGAAAATCGGCGACGCGGTCACCCTGGAGCCGGGGGACAAGGTGGGGCCCACCCGTCAAGGTGTGGACGACCTGATCAACGCGGACTCGACATCCACGTGGAACGCGGGGAAGAATCTCCCGGAGAGCGATGTATACAAAATCACCCCGCAATCCGGAGAGACACCGTGGATGGATTCCCCCCGCGTGATCCGGATCCCCATCTACGATCCGGCGGCCGCGTTGATCCAGGGGCGCTCGGAAATGGTCATCGCCGGCTTCGCGGGGTTCTGGATCGAAAGCATCGGGCAACAGGGGACCATCATCGGCCGGTACGTTCAGATGCCGGCGCTCGGGGAGGCCGGACCGACCCAAGGTCCGTCGTCCGGCCCGGTCCTCCGCGTCCTGCGGCTGGTGGAGTAGGCCGTGCCGGAAGCGATCCGCTCCATCATCATCGAGAACGACCCCGAAACGGCCCGCCTGATCGAACTGCTCGGCAGGCGGAGCGGCTCGCTGGACGTCCGCTGGACGGCGGGATCGGTGGAGGAAGGCGCCGAAATCGTCCGCAAGTTCCGCCCGGACATGGCGATCGTCGAGGTGAACGGGAACCCGGCCTCCGCCGTCGGGCCGCTGGCGAAGGAGTTCCCTAACCTCTACATCCTCGCCCTCTCCGCGACGCCGGAGGCGGAGTACGCCCTCGAGACGATGCGGGCGGGGGCGCACGACCTGCTCTGCAAACCCGTCCGGGAGATCGATCTCAGCATCGCCCTCGAGAAGGCCCGTAAGGCCCGGATGCGGAAGGAGTCCACCGAACGGAGGGGAAAGATCGTCACCGTCTTCAGCAACAAGGGGGGGAACGGAACGACGACGATCGCCTCCAACCTGTCCGATGCGCTCGCCACCGAACACGGAAAGCGCGTCGTCGTGGTGGACCTCGTGATGGCCCACGGCGACGTGACGATGTTCTTCAACGTCACCCCGACCTACACCTTGCTGGACCTGGCCCGGAACAGCGGGAAGGCGGACCCGGAGTACATCGATTCCCTGATCGTCCGCCACTCGTCCGGCGTCTGCATCCTTGCCGATCCCCCGCGGATCGAGGACGCCGAGCAGATCTCCGCGGACCAGGTGCGGGAGATGCTCGCCACGCTGCGGTCGACCTTCGACGTCGTCATCGTCGACACGCCCCACCAGTTCGACGAAAAGACCCTCGCGGCCCTCGAGATGTCCGACACGATCCTGCTGGTGACCCTGATGAACCTCCCCGCCCTGAAAAACACGCAGCGCAGCATCGAGCTCTTCGCCCGCCTCGGGATTTTCGACGACCGGGTGCAGCTGGTCCTCAGCCGGTACCTCCCCAACGACGAAATCTCCAGGGAGAGCATCGAAGGGATCCTGAACTGCCCCGTCTTCTACGCCGTCCCGAACGACTACCCTACCGTCCTGTCCTCGATCAACCGCGGCAAGCTGCTCTCCGAGGTCGCCCCGGAGAAGGAGGTCACCGCCGCGTTCCGCCGCATGGCGGAGCTGCTGGCCGGACCCGGGATTCCGCGGGTCGGGCAAAAGCGGAAGCGTGGGTTCCTGGAGAGGGTCTTCCAGATGGAGAGGAGCGCGTCGTGACGATCACGCAGTGGCTGGCGAGGAAGAACGAGGCGGAGAACGGGGCGGCGGCCGAGGCCCCCCCGCGGAGGACGGCGCCCGGGAGCCACCCGTACCAGGAGCTGAAGAGCACCATCCACCGGCGGCTGATCGACCGGCTCGACCTGTCCACCGTTGCCGACCTGACGCCGGAGCAGCTCTCGGGGATCATCAAGACCGTGGTGGAGAACATGATCGCCCAGGAGGGGATCCCCCTCTCCCGGCCGGAACGGGATCGACTCGTGATCGAGATCCAGAACGAGACGATGGGACTGGGGCCCCTGGAGCCGCTCCTCTCGGACACCGAGATCTCCGACATCATGGTCAACGGTCCGCACGGGGTATTCGTCGAGCGGCGCGGCAAGATCGAGAAGACCGACGTCTTCTTCAAGGACAACGAGCACCTGATGGCCGTCATCGAACGGATCGTCTCCAAGGTGGGGCGCCGCGTCGACGAGGCGTCGCCGATGGTGGACGCGCGGCTGGCGGACGGATCCCGCGTCAACGTCATCATTCCCCCGCTGGCCATCGACGGGCCGGCCCTCTCGATCCGGCGGTTCGGGGTGAAACCCCTCCAGATGGAAAACCTCCTCGCCAACGGCTCCCTGACCGAGGAGATGGCCGCCGCGTTCGAGGCGATGGTGAAGGCCCGGATGAACATATTGGTCTCCGGGGGGACGGGGGCGGGGAAGACGACCTTCCTGAACGTCCTTTCCTCCTCGATCCCCGACAACGAGCGGATCATCACCGTCGAGGACGCGGCGGAACTGATCCTGCAGCAGCAGCACACGGTGCGGCTGGAGACACGCCCGCCGAACATCGAGGGGAAGGGGGCCATCACGCAGCGCGACCTCGTCCGCAACGCCCTGCGGATGCGACCCGACCGGATCATCGTCGGCGAGGTACGCGGAGCGGAGGCGCTCGACATGCTCCAGGCGATGAACACCGGGCACGACGGATCCATCTCCACCATCCACGCCAACGCCCCGCGGGATGCCCTTTCCCGGATCGAGACGATGGTCCTGATGGCGGGATTCGACCTGCCGTCGAAGGCGATCCGGGAGCAGATCTCCTCCGCGCTGAACGTCATCCTCCAGTTGTCCCGGATGAGCGACGGGACCCGGAAGGTCGTCACCGTAAGCGAGGTCACGGGGATGGAGGGGGACGTGGTCGTGATGCAGGACATCTTCGTGTTCGAGAAGCGCGGCGTCGACCGGGACGGGAAGGTGTTGGGAGAGTACCGCGCCACCGGCGTCCGGCCGAAGTTCCTGGATGCCGTCCACGCCGCGGGGATCCACCTCGGCGCCAACGTTTTCGCGTACCGGAAAAAGTGAGGGCAGGATGTCGATGATCGCGGTACCGGTTCTTGTGTTCATCGCCGTACTCGTCGCCACGGTGGGCGGATACTTCCTTCTGGCCCCGGCAAGAGAAAGCTCCCGGGAACTGAAGCGGCGGCTTGCCCTGCTCGATTTGCGCGGTATCGAAACGGCGGAGATCCCGGACGTGCTGAAGAAGGAACTGCTGAGCGACGTCCCGCACCTCCAGCGCGCGCTCTCCCGCCTGAGGCTGGCCCAGCGTGTGGACGCACGGCTTCGGCAGGCCGGCATGGAGATGAAGGTGGGCGTCTTCGCCCTTCTCTCCCTCGCGCTCTTCGGCCTGGGAACGCTCATCGGGCTGTTCCTCCACTGGCCCTTCTTCCTCGCGATTCTGCTGGGGGCCCTCCTTTCCACGCTTCCGAGTACCTTGGTCAGCGTCAAGAGGGGACGGCGCATGAAGGCATTCACGTCGCAGTTCCCCGACGCGCTGGAGATGTTCGCCCGTTCCCTCCGCGCGGGGCACTCCTTCACGGGGGCCATCCAGCTCGTCTCCCAGGAGATGCCGCACCCGCTCGGCGCGGAGTTCCGGCAAGTCTTCGACGAGCAGAACCTGGGAGTGCCCCTGCGGGAAGCACTGACGGGGATGACGCGTCGCGTCGAGAGCCTCGACGCCCGTTTCTTCGTCACGGCGATCCTCATCCAGCGGGAGACGGGGGGAAACCTCGCCGAGATCATCGACAAGATCGCCCACGTCATCCGGGAGCGGTTCCGTATCCAGGGACAACTCAAGATCTTCACGGCGCAGGCGCGGATGACCGGCATCATCCTCAGCCTTCTGCCGGTCGGCCTCGCCCTGGCGATCGGGGTCCTCAACCCCGACTACCTGAAGCCGCTCTGGTTCGAGAGAGCCGGGAGGTTCCTGATCGCCCTGGCACTGTGCATGCAGATCGCGGGGGCGCTCGTCATCCGCAAGATCGTACGGATCAAGATCTGAACGACTGGAGGGCGGCGTGATCCTCGCCATCACACTTTCCGTTTTCGCGGTCACGGCAATGGGAGTCCTGGCCCTGTTCTTCTGGTCAGGGGGGAGGCAGGAGTCGCTCTCCCAACGGTTGCGGGAGGTGGTTGCGCCGGCCGGAGAGGCGCCCCCCACCCCATCCCTGAAGTTCGGGGAGTGGACCGCACGGCTGTGGGGAAAATCCGATGCGGCCGCACTGCAGAGCGAGGAGATCGTGGCCCGGGTCACCTCCGACGACAATTCGGGGCATCGCCTCCTCCTGATCCAGGCGGGGTACCGGTCCGCAACCGCCGATCGTGTCTACGGCATGACCCGGATCGCGGCCCCCCTCCTCCTCCCGGCGGCCCTCTTCGCCGGAGGAATGGCGATCGGGATGCCCGACAAGACGCTCTTCCTTATCGCCATCGCCGGTGCCGCAGCCGGTCTCTCCCTCCCCGCCGCGTTCCTCCGGTCGAAAGCCCGGAAACGGCAGGAGGCGATCACCGACGCCCTCCCCGATGCGCTGGACCTGTTGACGGTCTGCGTCGAGGCGGGGCTTGGGATCAACTCCGCCTTCCTGCGGATCGCCGAGGAGTTCCTCCTTTCCAGTCCTACGTTGAGCGAGGAGTTCGACGTCGTCAACCGGGAGATGGTGGCCGGGAAACCCCGGATGGATGCGCTCCGCGCCCTCGCGGACCGCACGGGCGTCGAGGACGTCAAATCCCTCGTCGCCATGCTGATCCAGACCGAGCGGCTCGGGACGAGCCTCGCCAAGTCCCTGCGGGTCCACTCCGACTCCCTGCGGGTCCGGCGCCGCCAGCGCGCGGAGGAAGCGGCGGCGAAGACGACCATCAAACTCGTCTTCCCCCTCGTTTTCCTCCTCTTCCCGGCACTGTTCATCGTGATCCTCGGACCCGGGGTCCTCCAGATCCTGCACGTCCTCTTCCCGTCGATCAACGCGGCGACCGGAGGGTGACGATCTTTCCCATGAAGGTCGTGAACATGACGAAATTCGCGCTGCTCGGGGACGGAGTAGCGACCGCCCGCACCCCCCTGGAAAGGACGAGGGGACTTCTCGGGACCGCGAAGCTTCCCCGGGGCGGGGGCCTCTGGATCGCCCCCTGCCGGAGCATCCACTCGTTCGGCATGCGGTACGAGTTCGACGCCCTCTTCATCGACCGTGAAGGAAGGGTCGTCGGGATCCACCCGCGGTTCCGCAGGAACCGGATCTCCCGGATCTTCTGGAGGGCGAGGGGCGTCCTCGAGCTTTCGGCTGGAACCATCGAGCGGACATCGACCGAGGTGGGAGACGAAGTCGTTTTCCAGACCTCCTGAGGAGGTTCCAGATGAGCGTCGCGACGAGTGACATCCACCTCTCCGCTCTCCCCCCCATCGCGCCGGAAACGTTGGAGGAGACGGGACTCGGAACGGCATTTCTCGTGGAGCTCGCGTGCAAGATCCTTTACTCCGCGGGGACGATGACCCTCGCGTCCCTGTCGGACCGGCTCGCCCTCCCCACCAGCGTCACCAGCGACATCGCGGAGATCCTGAAGAAGGAGCGGCTCGCCGAGATCAAGCGGGGGGGGGACATCCGGGCCACCTATATCTACGCGCTCACGGACCTGGGGAGGGAGCGGGCCCGGGAGTTCCTAAAGGTTTCAGGGTACGCGGGGGCTGCGCCGGTCACCACCGCCCAATACTCCGAGGTAGCGTGGAAGCAGAGCATCAAGAAGATCCCCCTCACCACCGCCCGGATGGCGCAGGCGTTCGAAGGCGTCGTCCTCCCCGCCGGCCTCCTCGACCGGCTCGGGCCGGCCGTCAACTCCGGCCGCTCCATCTTTCTTTACGGTCCGTCCGGAAGCGGAAAAACCTTCATCGCGGAGAGGCTGAAAGGCCTCATGGAAGGGATCATCTTCATCCCCCGCGCGATTGCCGTGGACAGCCACGTCATCCGCGTGTTCGACCCGGTTTGCCACACGGAGGTCGACATCGGGAACGGGTTGGACACGTTCGGAGACATATTGCAGGGGGGGCCGAAGTACGACCGCCGCTTCGTCCTTTGCGAACGACCCGCGATCATCGCCGGCGGCGAACTCTCCATGGCCATGCTCGACCTTTGCTTCGATCCCGGTTGCGGGTACTACGAAGCACCGCTCCAGCTCAAGGCCAACGGTGGCATCTTCATCATCGACGACCTCGGACGCCAGATGCTCCGGCCGTTCGACCTCTTCAACCGGTGGATCATGCCGCTCGAGAGAGGGAAGGACTACCTCACGCTGCGGACGGGGAAGAAATTCGAGATCCCGTTCGACCAGGTCATCGTCTTCTCGACGAACATCGAGCCCCGGGAGCTCGCCGACGAGGCGTTCCTGCGGCGCCTCGGGTACAAGATCCGGATCGGCCACCTCCCCCCCGCCGAGTACGTGGCGATCTGCCACCAGGTCTGCGCCCGTCTCGGGATGGAGTTCCGGCAGGAAGCGATCCGCCACCTGGTCGAGGTGGAGCACGAACGGAGGGACGTCCCCCTGTCGGCGTGCCACCCGAACGACATCCTGAGCCGCGTCACGGAGATCTGCCGGTACAGGGGCGTCGCGCCCCATCTGACCCGGGAGTTGGTCATCCAGGCGTGCCGGGACTACTTCACCGAGCTATAACGCGGATCAGTATACCCCTGGGATCAGCCGGTAACGGACGCTTCGCAGGTATTCACGGTACTCCCCGTCCTGCGCGAGGATTCGCTCCTCCGCGTGGATCCGGGCGAACTGGAAAACGTAGGCCGCCGCGTAGATTGCCACGTTGCGGACGCTCGTGTTCGAGAGCAGGAAGCCCGCATGGGTGACGAGGTATCCGAGGTAGATCGGGTGCCGGACGAGTCGATACGGCCCCGAGGAGACGACGCCCCGGTTCGCCGCCACGATCCCGAAGCTCCTCCCGAGAACGACTTTCCCGTAAAGCTGGAACCCGGTCCCGAACAGCTGAAGCGCAAACCCCGCGGCGTCGGCAACCGCGGACCCGCCCGTCGGGCGCACCAGGAGCACAAAAAAGGAGCCGGCGATCCCGGCGAGCCAGTCCCACGGCCTTCGGGAGACGGACTGTGTCGGCCGCCGGAATACCAGGAGGACGACAACGACCCCTTCGGAGGCCATCCAGAAGAGCGAGGTCCACTTCCCTGTGCTGAGAAAGTTGTTCCAGAACGCCAGGCAGGCAATGGCGAAGTACGATGCGGGAATCGCCCGCGAGAGGATGGAGAGTACCCGGTTGGAAAACGGTCCTTGCACCACGGCCTCCGCGGGGGTGGAAAAGGAAAGGTCCCCCATCGGGAAACAGCAAGAAGCATTCCCGGGCTGCACGGAGAGACACAAATAATTCCCGTTGATTATTAACAGGTTACGGCAGCAGACTGAATCCATTTCTTGCCATCATCCTCTTTGATGACAAAACAGTAACCGGATCTTCCCGATTTTGTGCGCCGGGCCGGTCAGGCGGTGCGTGCGGGTGGCGAAACCAGGATCCGGCCGATCCTATAATGTCCGCTTGAAGGTGAGGATCGAGAGTGTCATCGTGACGACGGTAAAGAACGCGAGAAACAGGATGTCCCCCGAGATGCTCGCCATGCTGGCATTCTTGAAGAGGAGCGATTTCAGGGCATGGACCGCGTACGCCTCCGGGTTGATCTTCGCAAACGTCTTGAGCCATCCGGGGAAACTGGCGATCGGGTAGACTGCGCCGCTCGGGAAGAAGAGGATGACGTTCAGGAACCCGCTCAATACCCCCACGATTCTCGGATGCGCCGCCCTGCCGAGTATGACGAACATGAGACCGAGCAGGCAAAGGGTGGTGAGGACGACAACGATGAAGAGCGGGACAATCTGCACCACTCCCCTCGACAACGGGATGCCGGTAATCAGCATGCTCACCACGAGGATGACCGCGGCGATCGCCGTGGTGATCAATAGCCCGCTAATCATCAGGCCGCTCACGATATGCGATTTGGAAAGGGGGGTGAGGAGATAGCTCTCGTCGATGCCGAGAAATCGATCCATTACGAGATTGAATGCTCCTGTCGTAAGTACACCGAGAAAGATCGCCATGATCACGACGCCCGGCACCAGGGACTGATAATAGTCGACCTTGGGGAAGAGATTGATGTCCCGCAGATGCACCTCGTCCGCTCTCTCCCTGATCGGCACGTATCCCGACCGTATCGAAAGCAGCGCGGCGTTCAACAGATTCCGGATCATCTCGGAGGAGATGCTGTCGGGGTTGTCGAGAAAGAGGCCGACCTCGGGCCTTGCCTGCAGAGTTACCTTTTTGCTGAAATCCACGGGGATGACGACCGCCGCCTTATACCTTCCCTCCTTCACCCCCGCGATCGCCTCCTGCATATCCTTCATCGGCATGAGCGAAAACGTTTTCGGGCCGGCCTCTATGGCCCGGAGATTTTCCATCACCCGCTTCGCGTGGGGGCCGGCGTCCTGATCGACCACGGCAACCGGGAGGTCCGTCAGTTTCCCCTGGAAGGAGTTTCCGAGGATCACGAGATAAATCAGCGGCATGAGGAGACTCATCGCGAGCACGACCGGATTGCGCTGGAACTTCTTCAAATCCCGTTCGATCACAGCGAACAGTCGGATCATCTTCCGAATTTCTGCGGGATGCCGGCGCCGATCAGGAAACTGACCTTCTTCGCCTCTTCTTCCCGTATCGACTTCCCTGTGTAGTGGATGAAAACATCTTCGAGGGACTGTTCATGGACCGTGGCGGAGAGGACGGTCCCGCCCGATGCCCTGACGTCATCGATCAGAAGCGTCAGGTTCTTCGCGCCATTGTCGACGTATACCCTCAGGGAATTCTCCTCCGCGATCACCTTGTGCACGAACGAAAGCCGTTCGATCGCGGCGATCCGCTCCACGGCGAGATTTGCCACCACGAGCGAAACGATATCGTTCCCGGGAATATTCGCCTTGAGCTCCGTGGGGCTCCCGATGGCGATGATTTTCCCCGAATCGATGATCGCCACCCTGCCGCATAAAATCTCCGCCTCCTCCATGTAATGGGTCGTCAGAAAGATCGTCATGGAATCCCCCTCGATGAGCCTCCCGAGGAAATCCCACACCACGTGCTTCGACTGGGGATCGAGCCCGATCGTGGGTTCATCCAGGAAAAGCAGCCTTGGTCGATGAACGAGGACCCGGGCGATCTCGAGCCTTCTCCTCATCCCTCCGGAGTAGGTCGCGACCAGGTCGTTCGCTCTCTGCGAGAGGCCGACCATATCGAGGAGGTAACGGATCCTCTCCTTCCTGTCCCCCGCATGGATACCGTAGAACCGTCCGTAGAGATCCATATTCTCGTATCCCGTGAGATCCAGGTCGCTCGTCATCGCCTGGGGCACCACTCCGATCTGTTTTCTGACGTCGGCGGGCTCCTTGAGGACATCGCAGCCAGATACGATCGCGTTCCCGCTCGTGGGCTTGAGAAGGGTGGTGAGGATCCGGATGAGGGTCGTCTTTCCTGCGCCGTTGGGCCCGAGGAAACCGAAGAATTCCCCCTGGCCGACATCGAAGCTCACGTGATCCACCGCCGTGAGGGATCCGAATGTCTTCGTTATTTCAGATACGGCAATCGCCTTCGCCTTTTCCATGCCGGATTCATCCGGACTGCGTCAGTGGTCCAGGGATCTCGACGTCCACGGTCATCCCGGGTTTCAGTATCCCGGACGGATCGTCCACCCGAACCTTCACCCGAAATGTCTTGATGTCCTCCCTGCCCCGGACCACGTCCCTCTGTGTTGCGAATCCGGCATATTTCCCTATCTCCGAAACCTTCCCTTTGAATACCCGTCCCGGAACTCCTTCCACCGTCACGACGGCCGGGCCGTTCAGGACGACTCCTCCGATTCTCGTTTCGTCGACGTCGATCCTCGCGTAAAGACTGTTCAGGTCGACCACCGTCAAAATCGTCACCCCGGGGGAGACGGTTTCGCCTTTCTCGAATGCCTTGAAAATAACCGTGCCGGTCGCGGGGGTCGTGATGGTCATATCCTTGAGTCTGGATCGGTAAAAAGCGATGTTCGCCTCGGACTCCTTGAGCATGGCCCTGGACGAATTCAATTGGCCCACGGCCGCGTCCAACTGCCCGAGCGCGGCATCCTTCCTCGAGCGTGCGGCGTTGATCTTCCCTTTCGAGGATTCATAGGCCGCCACGTTTGCATCGTAAACGGCGGCCGTCTGATCGAAGGATTCCCTTGCGATCAGATTCTTATCGTAGAGTTCCTTCCTGCGCTCGGCTTCCCTCTTCGATTGTTCCATCTGGACGTGTGCCTTCTCCACCTCTGCGGCGGCACTCCTCATTTCCGCATCGGCACCGAGAACGTTCGCCTTGCAGATCCCGATGGACGCCTCCGCAACCTGGAGATCGGCCCTTGCCCGCTCTGCTCCGGCGATCGCCTGTTCCAGGGATGCCTTGACGTCGTCGCTTTCCAGTCCGATCACGGCCTGCCCTTCCTGCACCATCTCGCCTTCCCGGCAACGTATCCAGGAAATCCTGCCCGCCACCTTGGGAGAGAGATTCACTTCGATCCCGTCGATGATCCCGGTCACATGAAGGGCAGGGACTTCTTTGCCGCGGAAGAGATAGACCAACGTTATGACCGCGCATGCCGCCAATACGACGGATAGCGGCACGATCACCCGCTTTGCCGACCTCTTCATCAATGCCTCGTACGTACGAGCAGAACCGGGACCGTGCTTCCGCGGACCACCAGTTCTGCGTCACTCCCGAGCGCCAGGTGGCTGATCCCCCGGCGACCATGGGTTCCCATGACGATAAGGTCGGCAGCCCATGTGCTGGCTTCATCCAGGATCGTTTCGGAAACACGGATTCCGCCACTCTCCCGGAGAACGGATTCCGCCGACACCCCCGCCTTTCCAGCCTGCTCCGAGGCCTCTTCGAGGATCGTTTCTCCGTTATTTCGCAATGATTCAAACAGATCCGGCATATAGGCGAAACCGAGATAATCGTGGGCAAGGAAATGCTCATCGATCACATGAAGACATTTCAATCTGGCCCCCTGCTCCTTCGCGAGTCGAATCGCTTCCTTGAGACCGCGCTTCGAAGCTTCGCTCCCATCGACGGGGACCAGAATCCGCTCGTACATGGCCGGCTCCTTTCATCGCGTGTCATAGCATCTCCCGCACTTTTTTCAGCACGGCGATGTTCTGGGTGTGGCCCGTCATCTGGGCGACCACCCTCGCCTGCAAACGCCGGCCGAGAAGGTAGAGATCCCCGATCATGTCCATGATCTTGTGGCGCACCGGTTCATCCGGAAAGCGAAGGGCGTCGTTGATCGGTCCCTCCTCTCCGAACAGGACGAAGTTGTCGAAGCGCCCGCCGAGAGCCAACCCCTGCCGCTGCAGCAGCCCGATGTCCCGGGCGAACCCGAAGGTTCGGGCGGGGGCGATCTCCTTCTTGTAGGTCGCGGGATCGTCGAGACGGAAGACGAAGCGCTGCCTTCCGACCGGGGCCGGATATTCGAGCGTGTAGTCGATTTCGAAGGCGTCGCACGGTTCAAGCCGGATCGATGCCCTGCCGGCGTCGATCCGTATAGGTTCCTTCACCAGGATCCCGTGCCAGTCCCCGATCTGGTTCTCGAAGCCGACTTCCTCGAACAGGGAGCAGAACTCCACGGACGATCCGTCCAAGACGGGCACCTCACCGTTGCACTTGATCAGCAGATTGCTGACCCCGTACGCGTTGAGTGCGGACATGACATGCTCGATGGTCGCGACATGGGTGGTTCCGAGGCGGATCGTCGTGGCATATCCGGTCGACTCGACGAAATCGAGGTGCGCGGGAACCGCCCGGTTGTCGGAGACCCCGATGAAGTGGATCCCCGAATCGGGACCCAGCGGCTCGAAGATCAGGCCGCTTTTTTTACCGGAGTGAAGCCCCTGCCCATACAGCACCGCGCTGCGGGCGAGCGTCCTCTGCGGCATGAGGGCCCCGCGCAACGTCTGGCGCGCGAACACCAGTGTCTGAAGTTCCGGCGTCCCCCCCGATGAACGGAGATCGGTCGAATCGGCGGGTTCGCCCGAAGCGGAACTCCGGTTGGCATCCGGTGTTCCCAGGGCCCGACGAATCGCGTTCAGGACAACCTCGAGTTCGAGCGGCTTTTCGATGAAATCCGAAGCTCCGATTTTGGTCGCCTTGATTGCGGTCGAAATCGTCGCGTGCCCGCTCATCATGATCACGGGCGTTTCCGGTTGTGCCGCCTTCATCCGCCGGAGCGTCTCGATCCCGTCCATCCCCGGCATCCAGATGTCGAGAATCACCAGCGACGGACGAAGGGATTCAAGCTGCGAGAGCGCATCGGCGCCATCGCTGGCGAGCGCGCAGGAATATCCTTCGTCGCTCAGAACCCCCTCGAGCGATTTTCTGATGCTCGCTTCGTCATCGACGATCAGGATCGGTCCCGGATGCGCCATGGACGGTTCCCCCTTTTTTTGACCTGTCCCTTACGGTATTCGTTTCAGCTGCCCTGCGACGCCGCTTTCCCGAAGGCGGCCCAGAAGGGATCCACCTTGGGATGGACCAGTTCATGGGGCGTACCCTTTTCAAACACACGCATCCCATGACGCGAATCCACGATCTCCCCCACCATGCTCGCCGGGATCCCCTTGTCGCCGAGCCGCCGGACCACCTCCTTCGCTTTGTGCGGCCGGCAGGTAAGGACCAGCGTCCCTTCGCTGATCGACGAATACGGGTCGATGCCGAACAGGTCGCACACGTTGCGAACCGCATCCTGCACGATGATCTTCTCCTTGTCGATCGTCATGCCGACGCCCGACGCCCGGGCGACCTCGAACAGGCCGCCCCACACCCCGCACTCGGTCGCGTCGTGCATGGTGGTCACCCCTTCTTCCCTTACTCCGGCCTCCATCGCCGTCAAGGCGTCCTCCACGATCGACATCTGCCAGAAGATCTCCTCGGCCTCCCGGGCCGCCTTCTCCCCGTATCGTTTCGCCACGCGATCGGGAAAGGTGACGGCGAACAGGCCGGCCGCCTCGATGGCCGCCCCCTTTGTAACGATGACGATATCCCCCGCCCGCGCCATGTCGGGGGTGATGTACCGGTCCTTGGGCCCGATGCAGATCACGGTGGCGCCGCCGACCATAGGGTATCCGCACCCTTCGTAGCGGCCCGTGTGGCCCGAGATGACGGCCATCCCGATCTTGTCGCACTCCCTGTGCATGACGGTCCACAACGCCTCGAACTGCTCCCGCGTCATGGACATGGGGAGATTCAGGTCCATGGTGATGTAGTTCGGCCGGATCCCCGAAGTGACCGCGTCGGAAGCCAGGATGTGGACCGCGAACCAGCCGGAACGCTCCCACCCGTAGGGTGGCACGACGAAGATGGGGTCGGTCGTCGTCACCATCACCTGGCCGTGGCCAAGATCGACGACCCCGACATCCACCCCATGCCGCGGGCCCATCAGGATTTCCGGACGCTTTCGCCCCAGGTGGGGAAGGATGATCTCGTCGAATATTTCCGAAGACACTTTTCCGATCGTCGGCAACTCCGTCTTCATGAATTCCTCCCGTGCGGTTTTCTGTTTCTAAAGAATATCACCGACCGGGGATCCCGATATACGGCAGTCCCCGATGGCGTTCCTTGTCATCCAGGCCGTACCCGACCACCCACACGTCGGGAATCTCGAACCCCAGGTAATCGATCCGCACGTCCGTCTTCCGGCAGGCCGGCTTGCTGAGCAACGCGCAACACTTCAGGGAGGCCGGTCCGCGCGACCCCAATAGCGACATCAGAAAGTCGAGCGTATCACCGGTGTCGACGATGTCCTCGATGATCAGTACATCCTTCCCCGCGATGTCGGTCCGCAAATCCGTGACCAGCCGCACGGGGGATTTCGGCGCGGCGGCCGTCTCGTAGGAAGCCAGTGCGAGGAAGTCGACGCTTATGGGGATCGTGAGCGCCCTGGAGAGGTCCGCGAGGAAGATGAAGCTCCCTCGAAGTACGCCGACCAGGTGCAGGTTTTCCGCCTGGGCGTAGTCATTCGAGATCCGGCGCCCGAGTTCCCGAACGCGTCTCCGGATCGCCTCCCCGGTGATGTAGACCTTCGGATTCTCCCGGTTCACGCAGGCCCCGATCGCTCATCGGCAGGCGACCCGCGGAGCGCCACCGCTACAGCACCACGGGTTTGTCCGGCAATTCGTTCCGGTCGTCGCCGACCGGGGGGAAATGCTCCGCAAGATGGCGCGTCACCTCCTGGATAGCGCCGACGACCCCCCCTTCAAAGTCCGCCTGTCGAAAAGCGGTTTCCATTTTTCTGCAGATCCTCTCCCATTCCTGCTGCCCCACCTTCGCGTCGATCCCCCGGTCGGCGACGATCTCCACGTCCTGGTCCGCGAGCAGCAGGTAAATCAGGACGCCGTTGTTGTGTTCGGTATCCCATATCCTTAACCGGGAAAAGACGCCGATCGCCCGTTCTCTCGCGGTTTGACCGCGGAAAAGCGGTTCGATCTGCAGCGCTCCTTCGACCGCGAACCGGATTTCTCCGCGGTGCAGGGACTCGCTCGCCTTGATGGCCTTGTCGATCGCCACCAGCGTGTCCCGCGGGAAAGCGCGCCGGACCATCCATTGACTCGCCATGAGGTGCCTCGCGATGCGCTTCATGCTCATCGTCACCACCTCCCCGACGCGCCGCCGCCGCCGAACCCGCCGCCGCCACCGCTGAAACCGCCACCGCCGAACCCGCCGCCGCTGAACCCGCCGCCGCCGAACCCGCCCATCCCCGGACCACGCCCCCCCCTGCCGCCGCCCAGCAGCGTGAACAGGAACGCGATCACCCCGGCGATCAGCGCAACCGAGATCGCACCGGCCAGCATCCAGGCGACGACGGAAACGGCGCCGCCGGTGACGAGCGCGGCGGGAAACCTGCCCAGCACGGTGTGCAGGACCCCACCCGCCACGAGCGCGAGGATCATCATGACGGGGAGGATCGACCCGATTCCCCGCGTCCCCGCGGGGCGACCTTCTTCCGGGTTCGGCAACGGCTCGCCGTCGATTACGCGGAGGATCCGGTCGACCCCGGCCGTGATGCCCCCGTAGAAATCCCCCTGCCGGAACCTCGGCACGATGACCTCGCTGATGATGCGCTTGGAGGCAGCGTCGGTGAGCGCCCCTTCAAGTCCGTACCCCACCTCGATCCGCAGCGTCCGGTCGTTCTTCGCCACGACGAGAAGCGCCCCGTCGTCCACGTTCTTCCGCCCCGGTTTCCACTGC
>Ga0316613_10000833_pt1 | contig 22607 bp, 21 predicted proteins | sample OWC_soil_day10_C_2_FD_207647 | JGI IMG/M metagenome (GOLD analysis project Ga0316613, IMG submission 207647) | Wetland soil microbial communities from Old Woman Creek delta, Ohio, United States - OWC_soil_day10_CT_b | ecosystem: Environmental > Terrestrial > Soil > Wetlands | place: USA: Ohio...
CTGGGACACCATCGAGAAGGTCGCCATGGACGATGCCAAGCTGGTGAGCGGGGCCAAGTCCAAGGGCTACACCCCCATCGCCTGGGCGCCGGAGGAACGGGCCAAGGCCCGCAAGATCGCCCAGGAGATCTGGCAGGAATGGAAATCCAAGAACGAGCAGTGTAAGCGCGCCATCGAAATGCAGGAAGCCTGGCTGCGGGAGATTGGGCGCATCCAGTAAATTCCAAACCAGCGTCTTACCCGTGAACCGAACAGGGAGGGGGACAGCCCCCTCCCTGTCCATCCGAGGAATTCGCCGTGAAAAAATTTCTGGCGTTGATCGACGGAACCAGCATCTGGGTTGGAAAAGTGACCAGCATTCTGACGCTCATTGTGGCGTTCATCATCTCCTATGAAATTTTCATGCGCGAGGTGTTGGTCAAGCCCACCATCTGGGTGGCCGAGGCCACGGTGTTCGGCTGCGGGCTGCTCTATCTCCTGGGCGGGGCCTGGACGCTCAAGCAGGATGGGCACGTGCGCGTGGACATGCTCTACCACGGGCTCTCAAGGAGGGGCAAGGCGATCATCGATTGCCTGACCTACTTTGCCTTCGCCCTGTACATCGTGGTGATGATCTGGGCCGCCTGGCAGTACATGGAGCAGTCCATCGCCGTGCGCGAGACCACCATGAGCCCCTGGGACCCGGTCATCTGGCCTTTCAAGATCGCTCTCGTGCTGGCGCTGTTTTTGCTCCTCCTTCAGCAGACGGCCAAGTTCGTGCGCGACCTTTACTACATTATGAAGGGTGAAGAGCTGTGAGCATCGAGTGGATCAGTATCCTCATCGTATTGGCCATGATCGGGCTCATGGCCTTGGGGCTGCCGCTCGCCTGGTCCATCGGCGCAGTTGCAGTCGGCCTGGTTCTGCTGAAATTCGACCCGAGCGTCATGTTCATGCTGGTGTCGCGGGTCTTTGACATGAGCATGAACTACACCCTCATGTCCGTGCCGCTCTTTGTGCTCATGGCGGGCCTGCTTCAGCGCTCGGGCATCGCCGACCAGCTCTTCCGGGCCGTCAATGTTTGGGCGGGCGGGCTGCGGGGCGGAATCGCGATTGGCACCATCATCGCCAATGCCATCATGGCCTCGATGGTGGGCATCATCGGCGCCGAGATCGTGACCTTCGGCCTGATCGCGCTGCCCGAGATGCTGACCAAGAAGTACGATCACAAGCTGGCGCTGGGCAGCGTTGCGGCCGGCGGGGGGCTGGCGACCCTGATCCCGCCGAGTGTCGTCTTCATCGTCTACGGCATGACCGCGGGGGCCTCGGTAAGCGAGCTCTTCCTGGCCGGAGTCCTCCCCGGGCTCATGCTGGGTGCCATGTTCATCTTCTACGTGGTCTGGCGCTGCTGGCGAAACCCGGAGGCGGCCCCCCTCGTAGCCGAGGATCTGCGCAACATGCCGATCCGGCAGAAGCTCGCAACCCTCAAGGAGCTGATTCTGCCGCTGCTCATCACTGCTGGCGTGCTGGGCTCGATCTACACCGGGGTCGCCACTCCTTCCGAGGCGGCCGGTGTGGGCGTGATCCTGGCGCTGGTGTCGGCCGCCTTCAACCACAAGCTCAGCTGGATCATGGTGCGCGACTCCATGTACGAGACCCTGCGCATCAGCTGCATGCTCTCCTGGCTCTTCTTCGGCGCCCAGACCATCATCGGCGCTTACACGCTGGCCGGCGGCACCACCTTCGTCATGCACGCCATCAAGGCGATGGATCTCGGGCCCTGGGGCACCGTCGTCCTGATGAACGTGATCTGGACCTTCCTGGGCTGCTTCCTGGACTGGATCGGCATCCTGTTCCTGACCGTGCCCATCTTCCTGCCGCTGATCCTCGAGTGGGGATTCGACCCGGTGTGGTTCGGCGTGGTCTACTGCATGAACATGCACCTTTCGTATCTGACGCCGCCCTTCGCGCCGGCGGCGTTCTATCTCAAGAGCATCACACCGCCGGATGTGACCATGACCCAGATCTACCGTGCAACCATGCCGTATCTGGGGTGGACGGTGGTCGCGAACATCGTCACGGTGGCTTGTCCCGGGCTCTCGCTCTGGCTGCCCAGGCTGCTGCTGCGGCATTGAAATTGTCATGGAGTCTTGATTGCGAATGGATTTCCCCGAGCTTCACATCCTCGAACAGGATTTCAAACCCGCGCTGCCGCTGGATGTCCCGAGCTGCGCCCGGGAGAAACTGGAACGCACGGGCCTGCTCAACGCGGTCATACCCGGGCAGAAGGTGCTGATCACGGCCGGCAGCCGCGGGGTGGGCTGCATGGTCGAAGTGCTGGCCGCGGTGGCGGCGGCCGTCAAGGACAAGGGCGGCCGGCCGCTCATCCTACCCGCCATGGGCAGCCACGGCGGCGGCACGGCCGCAGGGCAGATCGAGGTGCTCAAGCACCTCGGGCAGACCCCGGAGACGCTGGGGGCGCCCGTTCACGATCGCATGGAGCCGGTCGTGGTTGGTGATGCCGAGGGGTGTCCAGTATATGCCGACCGCGCGGCGATCGAAGCCGACCACATCGTCATCGTCAACCGGGTCAAGGAGCACACGGAGTTCATCGGCGAGATCGAATCGGGACTGCTCAAGATGGCGGTCGTGGGCCTGGGCCGTGTGGCCGGGGCCGAGGTCATGCACCAGCTCGCGGTGCGGGTCAGCTACGTCAAGGCCATTCAGGCGATGGCAAGCGTCCTGTTCCAGAAGCTGCCCATTCTCGGCGGTGTCGCCATCCTGGAGGACAAGACCAACACCGTGCGACGCCTGGAGGCCGTGCCGGCTGCGGCCGTGTTCGAACGCGAGCCGCAGCTGCTCGCGGAAGCCCGGCAGCACCACGCGTCGCTGCCTTTCGACCAGCTGGACGTCCTGCTGGTGGACGAGATCGGCAAGGACGTATCCGGCGCCGGCTTCGACACCAAAGTGATCGGCCGGATCATGAACATCTACGAGAAGGAGTGCGAGCGGCCGCGCATCACGCGCGTCGTGCTGCGGGACCTGTCGACAAGGACCGGCGGCAACGCCATCGGCCTGGGTCTGGCCGACTATGTCCACCGGCGCGTGGTGGAGAAGATGGACGCGGGGATGACGGCGCTCAACTGCATCACGGCCGTGGCCCCGGAAAAGGCCCGCGTCCCGATCGTGCTTCCTTCCGATCGCAGCGCCATAGAGGCCGCTTTCCGCTCGATCGGCCTGTGGACCGCTGAAAGTGTGCGGATGGCCTGGATCGTCAACACTTCGGATTTGAGGCGGTTGGCGGTGTCGCCTGCCCTGGCGGCGGAAGTGCGGGCCAAGGGGATGGCCGTTTCGGGAACGAGCTTTCCGCTGCCCTTCGGCAGCGACGGCGAGCTCAAGAGTTTGCGGCAGGTGCTGGAGGAGATGCCTGCCAAGTAGAAAGAAGTATTCGACCGGTCAGGCTTCCAGCCGGCGGCGAGGATGTTCTCGTAAATTCGTCATCAGAGGTGGCTACCATGAACGTCAGCCCCATCAAGAAGGCCTCGGCGACCAACAAGGTCTTCAAGGCGCTCTACGAGATGATCGCCACCGGCCGGTATAAGCGCGGCCAGAAGCTGCCGCCGCAGGAGGAGCTGGCCCGGCAGCTGGGGGTCAGCCGCAACACGCTGCGGGAAGCCGTCAACCAGTTGTCCGCCATGGGGCTGCTCTCCTCGCAGCAGGGAGTGGGCACGGTGGTCGAACCGCCAACCCCCGGCGGGTACCTGAGCTCCCTAAGCGGGCAGTTCCTGCTGGACCCCTTGAGCGTCAGGGAGTTCATCGAGGCGCGCATCTGCATCGAGCGCAACGCCGTGAGGCTGGCCGTGGCGCGCGCCGAAGCGCAGGATGTCGAGCGCCTGCGCACCACCCTCGAGCAGCAGCGCCGGGCGCTCAAGCGCAGGGACACCGCCGAGTTCACCCGGCATGACGCGGCCTTTCACCTCGAGCTGACCAGGATCTGCGGCAACCGGGTGCTGCTCAAATTCCTGCAGACCATCCACGACATGCTGCAGCGCTTCATCGGCGAGGTGGCCCAGCTGCCGGGCGCCATCGAGGACGCCCTGGGGTTTCACAGCCGGGTGACCGAGGCCATCGCAGCCCGGGACCCTGACCGGGCCGAGCGCGAAATGGTCCTGCACCTGTTCGACGTGGTGCGGCGCATCGAGGCCAATCTCAAGATCGATCTTCAGCAGAACACCCTGTGTGGGTTCAATTTTATCCATCGCAAAGCCCAAACACGGAGGTCCCAACGAAAATGAAGCTCAATTCGCACAATCTGGTCATGTCCGCCATGTTCGGCGGCCGTCGTGGACCCCGGCCGGCGGCGGGCAACCCCACCTCCATCGCCTGCCACGGTCTGATGGAAAAGGCCGGGGTGTCCTTCCCCGATGCGCATCTCAACGCCGACGCCATGGCCGAGCTCGCCCTGGCGGGGCACGAGGTGGTCGGCTTCGACACGGTTATGCCCGAGTATTCCGTGGTCCAGGAGGCCGCCGCGCTGGGGGCGTGCGTCGACTGGGGCGACCGGGACAAGATGCCCGACGTGAAGGATTTTCCCAATGCGGATTTCTCCGACGTCGTGATTCCTTCCGACTTCCTGGAAAAGCCACCCTGCCGTGTGGTCCTGGACGCCCTCTCGATCCTGCGGCGGCACGTGGGCGGGCGGGCGGCCGTCATCGGCAAGGTCATGGGGCCCTGGACCATGTCCTACCACATGGCCGGCACCCAGAATTTCCTGCTCGCGGTGGGCATGGGCGAGAGCGCCAAGGTGACGAAGATGCTGCGGCAGCTGATGCCGGTCACCATCGCCTTCATCAACGCCCAGTTTCAGGCCGGGGCGGACATCGTGGTCCTGGCCGACCACGCCACCCGCAACCTGGTGGGGCCTTACCACTACGAACAATACCTGCTGCCCATCCACCAGGAGATCACGGCCCAGGTCGGCGGACCGGTGATTCTGCATGTCTGCGGCAACTGCTCGGACCGGCTGGAGCTCTTTGCCCGCTCCGGCGTCGACGCCTACCACTTCGAGTGGCAGGTGGACTCCAGGGAGGCGGTGCGCCGCATCGGCGACCGGATTTCGCTCGCCGGCAACGTCAACAACCCCCAGGCGCTCCTGCAGGGGACGCCGGAGGACGTTTACAAACAGGCGCGCTACGCCATCGAGGCCGGCGTGCACCTCATCGGCCCCGAGTGCGCCATCCCGCTCAGCACGCCGCTCGCGAACCTGAAGGCCATCGTCGCAGCGGCGCGGGCCGGATTTTAGAGGAGGCAGCAGGGTACAGTGGTTCAACCATTAGGCGCTCCTTAGTAAGTTTGCATCTCTCCTGTGGGAGCGGCTTTCCAGCCGCGATGATCGAGGCTGAAAGCCTCTCCCACAAAAAGCAACCTTGCTGGGCGGTAACGTGACGCCGGGCGCCGTGGACCTCTAAACCGTGAACCAATCAACTTTGAACCTGCGGACATAAAACAACGGTTCTATCCTGAACCCTTGAACCCCGAACCCTCTTACGCAGGGAGGTTACAGATGGATTTAAAGCCCGACTTCAACCGTTTTCTGGCGGCCGTCCGCCACAGGGAGACCGACCGGGTGCCGCTGGGGGAGATCCTGATCGACTACTCCGTCCAGAGCCGGTTCCTCGGCCGGACGGTGACCGCCGACGACCTCGCCGGGCAGGTGGAGTTCTGGTCCAAGGCGGGCTACGACTTCATCCCCGTCACGGTCAGCATGATGTCGCCGGGCAAGGTCACCGAGGAGTCCGGGATCACCCGGGTGCTCAAGGAGATGGTCCTGCGCGAAAAGCCCGGCACCACCGACCCCAAGGCCTGGAACCTGGAATTCACGAGCTTCATCCACGAGCGGCCGGACCTGGATAAGTTTCCCTGGGAGGCCGCGGCCGACATCGACTTCAGCAAGCTGCACGCGGTGAAGAAGCTGCTGCCGGAGGGGATGAAAGTGATCGCCGTCTCCGGCAAGATCTTCACCCTGACCTGGATGCTGATGGGGTTCAACAACTTCGCGCTGAAGCTGGTGCTGGACGAGGCGCTTGTGGCCGAGGTCTTCGAGCGCGTGGCGAGCATCCAGTTCAAGGCGCTTGAAACGATCTTCGGCATGGACCACGTGGCCGGGGTCTGGGTGGTGGACGACATCGCCTTCGGCACGGGCCCGATGATCTCGCCCGCGGCTCTCAAGAAGCACGTCTTCAGCTGGTACAAGAAAGTGGGCGACCGCTGCCACGAGAACAACCGCATCTTCCTGATGCACTCCGACGGCGATCTCAGCGTGCTCATGGACGATCTGATCGCCATGGGGTTGGACGCGATCCAGCCCATCGACCCCTCCTGCATGGACATGGCCCAGGTCAAGAAACGCTGGGGCGACCGCATCTGCCTGATCGGCAACGTCTCCAACGAGCTTCTGCGCAGCGCCTCGACGTCGCAGATCGAGGCCCGCGTCAAGGAGCTGCTGCGCGATGCGGCGCCCGGCGGCGGGTTTGCATTGGGATCGGGCAACTCGGTGCCCAACTGGGCCAAATACGAAAACTACATCACGATGCGGGAAACCTGCCTGAAGCACGGAAGCTACCCCATTTCGATCAGATAAGGAGGATGGATATCAATGGCCGATCATCTGAACACGATCAAGGAAGCCGTCATCGGCGGCAAGCACGGCGAGATCAAGGGGCTCGTTCAGCGGGCGCTGGACGCGGGGCTCGACCCGGGCGCGATCGTCAACGACGCCCTCATCGCCGCCATGGACGTGGTCGGCAAGGACTTCGGGGACGGCCGGATCTTCGTCCCGGAGATGCTGGTCTCGGCCGTGACCATGAAGGCGGGGCTCGACGTGGTGAAGCCCCGCCTGGCCGGCGGCGAAAGCCAGGCCCGGGGCACCATCCTGATGGCGACGGTCAAGGGCGACCTGCACGACATCGGCAAGAACCTCGTCTCCATGATGCTCGAGGGGGCCGGCTTCAAGGTGATGGACCTCGGCGTGGACCTCAGCGTCGAGAAGCTCATCGACCAGGTCAAGGCGCTCCAGCCGGACATCCTGGGCCTCTCGGCGCTGCTTACCACCACCATGCCCGAGATGCAAAAGGTCATCGGGGAACTCAAGGCCCAGGGGCTGCGCGACAAGGTCAAGGTTCTGGTGGGAGGGGCGCCGGTAGACCGGGCGTTTGCCGAAAAGATCGGGGCCGACGGCTACGGCGCCAACGCCACCGAGGCCGTGGAACTCGCCCGCCGCTTCGCCGGCGCCAGGGCGTAGTTGATTTCTGGCCACACAAACCGCGTGCTCTGCACAGGGAAGGCCGAGAAATGACCAAGAAAGAACGCATCCTCATGACCATGCGGGGCGAGACCCCGGATGTGATGCCCTACACCCCGCGCTTCGACCTCTGGTACAACGCGAACTCCTACCGGGGCACCCTGCCCAAGCGCCACCAGGGGCGCACGGCCGATGAAATCGCCCGGGCCGAGGGCTGGGCGCTGCACAAGGTCATCCCGGAGCTCCTGGAGGTGGTCGACCCCCAGGAGAACGTGACCCGGGGCATCGGCCTCTACAGCCTCAAGGAGAACGGCTACCGGATCAACTTCTCGCCCAACGTCAAGCTGGAGGTCCAAAAGAGCCGCCGGGGCGACGAGGAGGCCACCCGGGTGGAGTACCACACCCCCAAGGGGGTCGTCAGCACCAAGGAAGTCATCAACGAGGAGATGCGCAATGCGGGGGTCTCCATCACCTGGGTGCAGGAGCACGCCATCAAGCGGCCCGAGGACTACGAGGTCTGGGCCTATATCTTCGAAAACATCACCGTGACCCCGGACTATGACCGCTACCGGGCCTGGCAGCAGCGCATCGGGGAGGACGGCGTGGCCGTGATGATGGGCACCTTCTCCGCCTCGCCCATCCACCACATTCAACGTGATTTTCTCGATGCAACCGAATTCTTTTTTCATTACAACGATCACCACGAGCCCATGCGCCGCCTGGCCGATGCCATCGGCCAGGTCTACGAGCAGATCCTGAAGGTGGTCGGCGATTCGCCGGCCGAGGTGGTGCTGTGGGGCGCCAACTACGACGACATGATCACCTACCCGCCGTATTTCCGGAAGGAGCTGACCCCCTGGCTTCGCAAGGCTTCGGAGGTCCTGGCGTCCAAGGGCAAGCTGGTCATTTGCCACTGCGACGGTGAGAACCAGGGGCTGATCGACGTCATCGCCGATTCCGGCATGCACGTGGCCGAGGCGGTCTGCTGCGCGCCCATGACCAAACTGCCGATCGAGGCTTACTACGAGCGTTGGTGCAAATCCGGCAAGCTGACCATCATGGGCGGGCTGATCCAATCCCTGCTCTCACCGGCGACGGCCAGCCTGGATGACCTCAACGCCCACCTCGACCATTTCTTCAGAGCCGTGGCGCCGGGCAACCGCATCATCATGAGCGTCGCCGACACCACGCCGCCCAACGCCGACTTCGACCGGCTGGCCTTGGTCGGGGAGCGAATCGAGAAGGAAGGCCGACTGCCGCTTGAGGCCGGCGCGCTGCGCCCCCTGAGCGGAGCGCAGCTGAAGGCCGCGGCCGAGCGCGTCGCGCCGAAAGCGGTTGCCGACGAGGTCTTTCAGGCCGTGCACGCCGACGTGCTTGCCGGCGACGACGCCGGCATCAAGGTCCATGTCCAGGAACTGTTGAACCGGGGAGTGAACGCCAAGGACATCCTCAACCGCGGCATGCTCACCGCCATGGAGGTGATCGGCGGGAGCTTCCGCGACGGCACGGTGTTCATCCCCGAGGTGCTGCTGTCCGCGCGCGCGATGAACGAGGCCCTGGCCGTGCTCGAGCCGCATCTGGCCAGGGAAAAGAGAGACGCGAGCGGAAAAATCCTGCTCGGCACGGTGCGCGGCGATATGCACGACATCGGCAAGAACATGGTGGCCACCATGCTGCGCGGGGTCGGGTTCGACGTGGTGGATCTGGGCATCAACATCACGGCCGATGACTTCGTTAAGAAAGTCGAAGAGCACCGGCCGGACATTCTGGGGATGTCGGCCCTGCTCACCACCACCATGCCGGAGATGAAAAAGGTCATCGATTTGCTCGTGGCCCGCGGGCTGCGGGGCGAGGTGAAGGTCATGGTGGGCGGGGCGCCGATCAACGAGAAATTCGCGCACGACATCGGGGCCGACGGCTACGGCGCGGACGCGGGTTCGAGTGTCGACCTGGCGCGGAAGCTTTTGAAGAGATAGGTTGACGGATCCTGTTCAACGCTTAAGGAGAAGGTCATGCTTATTGTCGGGGAATTGATCAACGCCAGCCGCAAGTCGGTGCGGGAGATCATCGAGAAGGGGGACGCCGAAGGCATCGCCAGGCTTGCGCGCGACCAGCGCGACAACGGCGCAAGCTACATCGATGTCAACGCCGGGGTCTTCGTCGGCCGGGAGCCCGAGTTGCTCACGTGGCTGGTCGCCAGTGTCCAGACATCCGTGGACACGCCCTGCTGCATCGACAGCCCGGACCCAAAGGCGATCGAAGCCGCGCTCGCCGTGCACAAGGGCACGGCGATGATCAACTCCATCTCGCTTGAAAAGGAGCGCTACGAGAAGCTGCTGCCGGTGGTGGCGGGATCCAAGAGCAAGGTGGTGGCGCTGTGCATGAGCGACGAAGGCATGCCCGAGACCGCCGACCAGCGCATGGCGATCGCCGACCAACTGGTCAACGGGCTGGTCAAGAACGGCGTGCCCATCGAGAACATCTACGTGGACCCCCTGGTTCAGCCCGTGGCCACGAACAACGCCTTCGGGGTCGAATTCCTGCAGGCGATCGAGCGCATCCGCCAGGCCTTTCCGGGCGTGCACACGATGTGCGGCCTGTCGAACATCTCCTTCGGCCTGCCCGAGCGCAAGTTCATCAACCAGACCTTCATGGTGATGGCCATCGCCAGGGGGCTCGACGGCGCCATCGTCAACCCGCTCGACGCGCGCATGATGGGCGGCATCATCACCGCCGAAACCCTGATGGGCCGCGATCCCTACTGCATGAGCTATTTGAAGGCGTTCAGGGCCGGGAAGCTGGCCGCCGCGTAAGTTCGTATAGCGGTCGGCCGGTCGGCCCGTCTATCCCGTCCGGGCCGGCGTTTGATTTCGACGGGCAGACCGGCGACGGGCGAGCCGCAGTCTCAACCCAGCAACTGGAGGGTGAGGCGGGCCGAACACGAACGCAACCTGCTGCAAGTGTTGTGGGCCTGCCCCCGGCCGTGTCACGGCCGATACACGGGAATCACATAAGGGCCTTCCGGGACCACGGCGACGTGGTTGTCCCGGTGGGCCTTTGTGCTTTCGAGGACGGCGGTTTCGATGGAGGCGACGGGGTCGACGAAAATATCGGCGAAATCAGAAGGCCTCAGGCCGGTGGTGTAGAGCTGGACCCTTCCCTTGCGCAGGGCCTTGACCAGCATCTGGGTCTGCCACTCGTCGATGCGCGCGTGGTTGCGTGCGATGAGCTCGGCCATGAAGCGCTCGGGGCCCACGCGGCAGAGCACGCGCTGGGCGTCCACGAACTCCGGGCTGCCCATCCCCTCCGAACACTCGCTGGCGATGATGATGGTCCCCCCAGGCTCCAGGATGTCGATGACGCCGACCATGCCCTTGATCGTCTGATAGTAGGTCTTGTCCAGGGGGTAGCCGGCGCTGGTGGTGACCACGGTGTTGAATCGGCGCGGGCAGGGCACCTCGGCATAGTTTCGCATGAAGGCGACCGCCGCCAGGTGGCTTGGCTCGATGGGGCCGAAATTGACGAAACCGATGCGCCGCCCCTCGTCGATGACCACGTTCAGGGCGAAGATCTCGCCCACGGCCCGCACCATGTGCAGCTGCTCCTGGTGCAAGGGGTTGCCCTCGATGACGGTGTTGGCGGCCTTGGCATGGTCGAGAATGACGCCGGCGTGCAGCTTGAGGATGGTGTCGCTGTGGGCGGCCCCGGGAATGACCAGCTTGCGGCCGCCGGAGTAGCCGGCCATGAAGTGCGGCTCCACCAGTCCGACCACGATGCGCAGGTCCGCTTCCACGAAACGCCGGTCCACCCGGATGGGAATCCCGGAGGGCGTCCGGCCAAGGTCGGCGTGGGCTTCGCGGTCGCGGGCGAAGTGGTTGGCGATCCGCACTTTTTTGAAAACGGCATCGGAACCGATGACCTCGCGCAGCTCCGCGCCCTCGTTGGGACGGTGCAGGCCGGTGGCGACGAGGATCAGGATGTTTTCGTAAGACATCCCGGCGGCCGCAAGCTCATCGACGAGCGCGGGCAGCAGCCGGCCGTGGGGAACCGGCCGGGTGATGTCGCAGATCAGGATGCACGCCGTTTTGCGGTTGCGGGCCAGCTCCTTCAGCGGGGCGCCGGCCTCGGGCTCCCGGAGGGAGGCTCGCACCTCCGCCACGGGGTCTTCCGCGACCGGCATCGGTTTCTTGCGGATCGCGGTGATCGGAATACCGTCTGGAAGATGAACGGGAAGCTTGCCGCGGCCATAAAGGAGTTCGACTTCCATCGCATGCCTCGTGAAGACTCAAGATCGCTGACGAGCAAAAGTCGCCTGCCTTGCTTTTTAACACCGCCGTCTTCTCAGCGCAAGTTCCGTAGAGCCGGCGTAAAGGCCGCGACTTGCTCAAAGACCCGCGATATGCGAAGCTGATCCGTCTTCTGCCTTGAGCACGGGAGGAGGGGGAATGAAACTGCGCTGGAAGTTTTTTTTCATCCTGCTGATGTTCAGCCTGATCCCGCTCGGCATCCTCACATTCGTCAGCCAGCGGGGGACGAGCCGGATGGGGGAGGTCATATCCGCGGACGTGCGACAGAACTCTTCACGCCTTGCCGCCACCATCTTGAAACGTACGGCGGAAAACTCGGCCGCCATCCTGGCTCAGACCAAGAAATCATTTGAGCTGGCGCTGGCCGGGCTGGCGCACGAGGCGGAGGCCGTTTTCGCCGAGGACCCGCCGGGCAGCGTGAAGGCCTATTTCGCGACGGATTTCGAGGATCCGGCCACAGCGCCGCCGGATGCCGGCCCTCAGGCCGGTTACATGAAAAAGTCCGCCGACGGGCGGCTGGAGAACGACATCGTCAGCTTCGAGCATCCGGTGGTGGTATTGGCTCCTGGAGTCTCGGCATCCGACGCTGCGGGGGACATCGACCGCCTCACGCTGTTGACCGATTTTTTTTCGGAGATCTTCACCAAGCTCGGGCCTGCCCTGCACTGGGTCTACGTCAGCTCCGAAAGCGGGGCCCACATTTCTTTTCCCGGCCACGGGGGGTATCCGGACGGCTACGACCCGCGCCGGCGCCCCTGGTACCTGGACGCCGCGGATGAGACCCGCTGGAGCTTGCCCCTGGTTGACGCCGCCACCGGCCAGGTGATCCTGACGGTGTCGAAACAGCTCCGCTACCCGGACGGTTCGCCGGCCGGAGTGGCCGCCATGGATGTTCTGCTGACGGAGGTGCTGCGCATCGACGCCCTGTCATCCCTTTGGACGGCCGCCATGCAGTCGTTCCTGGTTGCCCCCGTGCTCAATGCCGCGACTCAGGCGACCGACTTGCTGGTTGTGGCTCAGAAAGACTACCAGACTCAGGCGTCCTCCTGGGAGGGCGCGATCAGAAGCGAGCGGCTTGCCGTTGAGGACCCTGGGAAGATGGCGGAGCTTACCGATGAAATCGCCGGCGGCCGCTCCGGAGTTCTGGAAATGCCCTACCAGGGGGTGGCTTCGATATGGGCCTATGCTCCCATCACCCCAAAAGCGTCCTTCGTCATGGTCGTGCCCCGGGAGGTGACCGACCGCCTGCCGGAAAAAACCGTCAGCGCGGTCCGCGCCTTCACCGCCGAAAGTCTGCTCACCACGGCCCTTACGGCCCTTGGCGCGATCCTGCTGGCCGTCCTGGCCGCGCTGGCCGGGTCGCGGGGATTCACGCGCCCCATGGTCGAGCTGGCGGACGCCTCCGGCCGTCTGAGCCGCGGCGATTTCAGCGTCCGGTTGTCCACCCGGACCGGCGATGAGCGGGATCAGGTGACTCAGGCCTTCAACGACATGGTTCCCAAGCTGGAGGACCAGCTGCGCATGCGCGAGTCGCTGCAGCTGGCGACCGAGGTCCAGCAGAACCTGCTGCCGCGGCGTGACCCCTGTCTGCCCGGGCTGGACATCGCCGGCACCAGCCTCTACTGCGACGAAACCGGCGGCGACTATTACGATTTTCTGGAGGTCGCGCAGGACCGCACCGGCGCCGCCGCGGTGGTCGTCGGCGACGTGTCCGGCCACGGGGTGCAAGCCGCCCTGCTGATGGCCTCGGCGCGCGCAGCGCTGCGGCTGCGCGTCTCGCTGCCCGGCAGCCTTCCTGAAATCGTTGCCGACGTCAACCGCCAGCTCACGGACGATGTGGGCGACAGCGGCGCCTTCATGACGCTCTTTTTGCTGTCCGTTGACGGCCGACGCAAAACCGCGCGGTGGGTGCGGGCGGGGCATGACCCCGCGATTTACTACGCGCCGGAGCCGGGCCGCTTCGAGGAGTTTGCCGGCCGCGGCGCGCCGCTCGGGATGGAAAAAGGCGTGGCCTTCGAGGAACAGCGCCATGCAGACCTGAAGCCGGGCGGGATCATCTTCATCGGGACGGATGGGATCTGGGAGACGACCGGTCCGCAGGGTGAAATGTTCGGCAAGCAGCGGCTGCGCGAGATCCTCCGCACCCGCCGCGGCGACAGCGCCCGGGAGATCATCCATGCGGTTACCCAGGCGCTTGAAACCTACCGGCAAGGCGTCAAGCCGGCGGATGACATCACCATGGTGGTGGTGAAAATTCTCTAAAAGCTAAAAACCTTCGATGATGTCGCCTTTCTCCACAAAGTGCTCAATGCTGGCTCGCGCAGTTTCGTAGTAGTTCATGGCCGCCTCAAGCCGGGCGGTCACCGGGTCGTCCTCGCCGAGCAGCGACTTTGATTTCTCCAGCAGCTTCAACCCCTCCTCCATGTGCAGGTTGATGTCGTCGCGCAGTTTCTTGCGTTTGCGATGCTTCTCGCGCTCTCGCATGATCACCGGCAGGAGCCTCTGGATCGAGTACTCCACAAGGGCATCCCGCGGCGCCCTGGATTCCCGGGAAATTTCATCCAGGCAGACCAGCGTGCGCCGGCTGATGACGAACGTTTTCTGGACCCGGTCCATGGTCCGGAACTGATCGGCCTCCAGTTCCTGCGCGATGGTGTTGAGGGTTTGAACGTCTTCGATCAGATGATCAAACAAGGATTTCTGCTTGATGCCCAGATGCACGGCAACAATGCTCAGCGCTTCAATCGCCCGCGGTGACAGCTTGAAGGTCGCGCGCACCGATTGCCGGCCCCTGAGATCATCCGTGTCGGGTTGCGGGAGATTGATGTCGTCCATGAACGAGCGGCTGCCTTTTTTATCCATAACCACCATCTTATTATCAATAATTTTTTATTTAAAAAGTAATGTTACTATATTGACAATAATAAAGAGCGAATTATCTTTTTAACCAAAAGTCGAACTAATAATAACCTTGCAGGTAAATAAAACAAGAAAAAAATGAAGGAGGGCCTGAACATGATGGATCTTGTCAGATGGAATCCCTGGAAAGAAATGGTTTCTTTGCGTGAACGCATGAACCGTATGTTCGAGGACTCGCTGTTCCGCCCTGAGAGGCACGAAGACGGCTTAGGCTTGGGAGCCTGGTCCCCGGCCGTGGACATGTTCGAGAAGGACGACAAGGTTGTGATCAAGGCGGAGCTGCCCGGTCTGGACAAAAAGGACGTCAGCCTGGATCTGCAGAACGGCGTCTTGACTCTCAAAGGCGAGCGCAAACATGAGAACGAGGTGAAGGAGGAGAACTTCTACCGGCGGGAGATGTCCTATGGGAAGTTCGTTCGCTCCTTCAGCCTGCCGGTCGACGTCGACGCGGACAACATCAAGGCCGAGTTCCAAAATGGGCTGCTCACGGTTGAAGTCCCGAAGCCCGAAGAGCACAAACCCAAGCAGATCAAAGTCAACTAACCCCTTAACCCGATAGAATGAAAGGGGCCCCGCAGGGGCCCTTTTCATTTGAACCGTATGGCGACCTGCTGGTACTGATCGGAGCTGATGTGGCCGGTCTTGCGTAGCGTCGACAAGAGCCAGCCCACCCTCCATTTCAGCCAGCGGCTGTTGCGGGTAGGGCTTTCAACGAGGGGCTTCGGAATGACAGCGGTCAGCCGCACGATCTCCTCCAGGTTCAGTTGACCCACGCTTTTGCCGAAGTAATGGCGCGCGGCCGCCTCCACGCCGAAAATACCGGGACCGAACTCGATCACATTCAAGTACAGATGAAAGATGCGGTTCTTAGTGAGCTCCTCTTCGAGACGCGCGGCCAGGAAATATTCCTTTAGCTTGCGGATGAGGCTTTTTTCCGTTGAGAGATAGAGATTCTTGGCCAGCTGCTGGGTGATGGTGCTCGCCCCCCGGGCCCAGCGACCCTGTTCCAGGTTTTTCTTCACGGCCTCGTTCATCTCCTCGTAGTCGATGCCCTCATGCTCGTAGAAGCGCGCATCCTCCGCCAAACGCACCGCTTCCTTCAGCAGGAGCGGGATACCGTCGAATCCGACCCATGTCTGACGCACCTTGAACTCCCTGCCTGCCCGTTGGGCTTCCCGCTGACGCTGTTCGATCAGGGCGGTGGCCTTGGGGTTCTGGGATTTCAGATGGCTCACGTTCGGCAGGGAGAGATAGATGTAAAGAACGCCGGCCCCGCCCGCGGCGAGGCACGTCAAGAGGAGGATTAGGATGAGCTTTTTCAATACAGGGCTCCGCCGGCCCAGGGGCCAAGACGATTCCGGTCACGTCACGAAAAAAGTTTCTCGATCGAGGATAGAAAAAGGCGGCGCCGGAGTCAACCGGCGCCGCCTTCCCGCATCCTTACCTAAAATTCGCGTATCCGATTTTCACGGTTGGCGACATTTTACAAATTGAAAATACGCATTATTATTTGGCGTCATAAGCTGTCTGTCTCATTTGGAAATCCAATTTCAGCAAGGTTGGGTAAAAATTTGTTTTGAAACCGATGAAAAAACTCATCAAACTTTTCGGGCGAGTCATATCAGTCGGATGGAACGCCTTGACATTCTTTCGCCGGCTGGTTGCCAACGTCGCCTTCATGGCGCTGGTTGTGTTTCTGCTTTCGCTCGCATTCGGAGAAAAAAGCGTCAAAATACCGGAAAGCGCCGTTCTGGTTCTGGCGCCTGCCGGTGTCATCGTGGAGCAGCGCTCGGAGAGCCTGCTGACCAGTGAGCTGCTGGGGGAAGACGTCACGGCTGAAACGGTGTTGAAGGACATTGTCGATGCTCTCGACCATGCCGGGAAAGACCCCCGGATCCGGGCGGTCTTGCTGGACCTGAGCAAGCTTCAGGGCGCCGGGTTCAGCAAACTTCAGGACATCGGCACGGCGTTGAAGCGCTTCCGCGAGTCCGGAAAACCCGTGATTGCGGCTTCGGATATTTTCATGCAGCGCAATTACTATCTCGCCGCCCACGCCGACCGTGTGTATGTGAACCCCATGGGCGGGGTGCTGCTGACCGGCTTCGGCATCTATCAAAACTATTACAAATCGGCCCTGGACAAGCTCCAGATCCAATTCCACGTCTTCAGGGTCGGCAGTTACAAATCGGCGCTGGAACCGTTCATGCGCGATGACATGTCGGACTTCGACCGTTCGGCCAACTCCGCGCTGCTGGACGTGTTGTGGGCTTCCTACAAAAATGACGTTGCCGCCCAGCGCCGGATCGACCCGGCCTCGATCGACGATTATGTCAACCATTTTCCGAACCGGCTGGCGGCCGTGCGGGGGGAGGCGGCCCAGTTGGCGCTCTCCTTCGGCCTGGTCGATGAACTCAAGACAACGGACCAGCTGCGGGACGAACTGATCGAACTGGCCGGACAAGACCGATCCAAGCGCAGCTACAACCAGGTTCGGTTCGACGAATACCTGAAATCCACCCGCTCGTCCTCACCCAAAATCGGTGAAGGGGAGCCAAAGGTGGACGTTATCGTTGCCCAGGGGATCATTCTGGAAGGCAGCCAGCCGGCGGGGCGGATCGGTGGGGCCTCTCTTTCGGCTTTGATCCATCAGGCCTGGAAGAATGACGCCACGCGCGCCATCGTGCTTCGCATCGACAGCCCCGGGGGCAGCGCGTTCGCATCAGACGCCATCCGGCGCGAGCTGGAGCTCGCCCGGCGGGCCGGGAAGCCGGTCGTGGTGTCCATGGGGTCCGTGGCCGCCTCCGGCGGCTACTGGATCGCCAGCGGCGCCGATGAAATCTGGGCCGCGCCTACCACGATCACCGGCTCCATCGGTATCTTCAGCGCGTTTCCGACGTTCGAGCGCAGCCTGCAGGCCCTGGGGATCTCCAACGACGGGGTGGGCACCACCCGGCTCGCGGATGCCTTCAACCCGAACCGGCCCATGAACCGCTTGATGGCGGATGCCATGAATCAATTCATGGAGCAGGGCTACAGCACTTTCATTGCCCGGGTGGCGGAGGGGCGCAACATGACGCCTGAAGCCGTCCGGATGGTCGCCGAAGGGCGGGTGTGGGCCGGTCAAAGCGCGCTCGAGAAGGGGCTGATCGACCGCCTCGGCGGGTTGGAGGCCGCCATCGTATCGGCGGCTAATAGAGCGGGTCTTGAAACGTATGCGGTCGATTATCCCCAGCAGCCCCTCACGCGCCGCGAACGGCTTCTGAAAGAGCTGAACGAGTTCTTCACGAGGATCATCGTCAAAGCCCTGGGGGCTGTAGCGCCCGAGCAGGCTGTCGTGATGAAGGTGCTGGCCGGCACCGCGTTCGACGACCTGTTGAAGCTGAACGACCCCAAAGGTCTTTATGCCTTTTGCCTTGACTGCGGCGGAATTTGAACTAGACGTTGATTTTTGTAACTTTTATTAGTGTTTTTAGATCATTATAGGCTACAATCATTTTACCTTTGTGTTGGCGGAGGAAGAGCGAATGAGGGAAAAAAAGGCGATAAAGCGCGATATACTGGACAAGTTCAGGACGCTCAGCGCGGAGAAAAACGACATGCTGCCGCCCCATTGGCTTGAGTTGGTCTACTTTAAGGGGCTCAACGCCGAGGAGAAGAAAATTTTCAAAAAGGCGATCCAAGAGCTCGTCTCCGTGGGGATCGTGGAAAATGTGGAAGGACCGAGCCTAAACCTCAGGCTCACGCAGAAAGGTGAGAACCTGATTTATTCAAGAGAGTCTGAGCGGGGAGGCCCGGAGGGCGGCCAAAGCAGCTCGATGTTTCAGTTTACGGGCTCCGAAGTTTAGCGGCGCAGCCCGCACAAACGCAAAAGGCGACTCGGGTCGCAAGACCGAATCGCCTTTTTTGCGAATGAAGGTGCTGGCGTTATTTGAATAGATCGTTCAGCAAAGACTCCCGGATCATTTTGTCGGCGATCTTGTCCGGCTTGATTTGATAGCTTCCGTTTTCGATCTGGGCCCTCAGTTCAGCCACCTTGTCCGCTCTGACATCCGGAATCGCCTGGATCTGGGATTGGGCCTCCTGGATGCGTTTGGCGGTGTCGGAAATAACCACTGTGTCCGTTTTCAGCCCCTGCTGCTCGGAGGCTTTCCCCTCCTCGATCCCCGCTTTTTGCTTGGCCTGGACTTGGGTGGAATTATAGGCATCGATTGCAGTTGCCTGATTTTTTGGTGTGATTTGCATTGACCTTCTCCTTGTTGCCGGGCCACGGCCGCACGCCCGGTCCGTGTCGTTATTTTATCAAAGCCCCTTAACAGAGTCAAACTTCAGATCCGTTTGAAATTATTATCGGCGGCCTTCCCAGGAACTTTAGCTTTTTTTTCATAGTTTTTTGCATTTTTCAAAAACAAGCCATCTTGTCATCCGGCCCATTTTCCGTTAGACCGGATGCATTGACCCGGCATCTTCATATGCCCGGGTGCCGCATTTCATGAGAAGGCGGACATGAGCGATTCCTCCGGCGACCCATACCGCAAAGCACTGAACAGCGCCCTGCGGATCCTTGCGCGCCGCGAGCACTCGTCGGTGGAGCTCGCTCAAAAACTCATGCAGCGCGGTCATGCCGAAGCAGTCGTCCAACGGGTGATCCTCGAGTGCCTGCGACTCAACTATCTGGACGATCGGCGCGTGCTGCGGCAGGTCCTGGACGGGATGAAACGCAAAGGCTTCGGCACCCAACGCATCCGCCACGAGCTTCTGAAAAGGGGGCTGGCCGCGGGCGGAAGCGATTGCAGTGCGGCGGATTGCATGCCGCGGGAAGAAGAGCGGTCCACGGCAAGCCGAGTAGCGCTGAAAAAGTGGAAAAGCCTGCAGCAGGAACCGGAGCCGGTCAGGAGAAGGCTTCGGCTGATGAGATTTTTGCGGTCCCGCGGTTTTTCGTATGCGGTTATCTATGACGTGATGGAGACGCTGGAGGGCAAGGCATGCGAGGACCCGCCGCCTAGTAGTTGAAGATGACCCGGAACTCTACCCCGACGCCCTCCGAGTCCAGTCGAATGATTTCTCCTGTAGCCCTTATCATGGCCTTGGCGTGTACCAGGGGGATGGTCATGGCGATTTCATCGCCGACGGAGAGCTTTCTGCGGGTGGCAAGAAAAACCCCTTTTGCGCTCAGGTTCTGAACTCTTTCCTTGAATTCACCATACTTGGTGAGACAGTGGGCATACAAGGGCTGGTTGGCCTCGAAGAAACGGCGAAAATCCTTCCGCCGGCAGCCGTTCTCATTGCAGATCGTTTCGTCATCCGTTGTCATCGTCGCCACATCTGCTCCATATTTAGTTCATTTCAAACGAAGGTAAAGCAAAAAGCGTGCACGCCCGAACCGAAACAGAGCCACGAATAATTTACAATAATATTGCAGAATATTATGGCTATCCTGGCAGTTGCCTCCATGAAGTTGACAGGGTTTATGTAAGAAAATACCCAATCGTCTGTTACACCAGCTGCCCTTTTCCGTGCAAGAGGTGCGTGCGTGCGGGTTCTCCGATAAGGGCTTGACAAACATCCTTTCAGCGAGGCAATAGATCATCCCATGGTCGGCGCGGACGGGAATCCGGTGAGCCTGCGCACGAACAAATATGGACCCGTCAACAGCCGAAGCAAAAAACCCACAGGCGAGGAAACCGCATCATGAAAATCATAGTCATCGGGGGCGGCTGGTCAGGCTGTGCGGCGGCTCTTGCTGCATCCAAGCAGGGGGCAGAGGTCGTTTTGATCGAGCGCACCGACATGCTGTTGGGCACGGGCCTTGTCGGCGGCATCATGCGCAACAACGGCCGCTTCACAGCTGCCGAGGAAATGCTTGCCATGGGCGGGGGGGAGCTCTTCGCACTTACGGATCAGAACTCACTGCACCGGCAGATCGAGTTTCCCGGCCACCGGCACGCCTCGCTGTACAACGTGGCCCGGATGGAGCCCGTGGTGCATCGATTCCTGCTGTCCAAGGGTGTAGCCGTGCGCTGTCGGACACGGATCACGGATGTCGATGCGGCCGACGGCCGGCTCCGGGCGGTCCTTGCCCGGCAGGGCGAGGAGGCGATGCGTTATGAAGGTGACGTTTTCATCGACACCACCGGAACCGCCGGCGGGCCGGCCAACTGCAACAAGTACGGCAACGGCTGCGCCATGTGCATCCTGCGCTGCCACTCCTTCGGCGGCCGAGTGAGCGTCGCGGCCAAGGCGGGGGTCAAGGAGATGATCGGCCGCAAGGGAGACCAAATCGGGTCCATGAGCGGCTCCTGCAAGCTGCTCAAAGAGTCGCTGGATCCCCGCATTGTGGCCGATCTGGACCGCACCGGGGTGACCGTCGTCCCGCTGCCGCCGGCCAAGCAGTTGAAAGGCAAGCTCGCGCTTAAATGCTGCCAGCAGTATGCGATCCCCGAGTTCGAACAGAACATCGTCCTGCTCAACACGGGGCACGCCAAACTCATGACCCCGTTCTTCCCGCTGGAGCTGCTGCGTGAAGTCCCGGGGTTTGAAAACGCCCGCTACGAAGACCCTTACGCCGGAGGGCTGGGCAACTCCATCCGCTACATCGGCATGGCGCCGCGGGACAACGCTCTGAAAGTGGAAGGCCTCGACAACCTTTACTGCGCCGGCGAAAAGGCCGGGCTGCTCGTCGGCCACACCGAGGCCATCTGCACGGGGACCCTCGCCGGGTACAACGCCGTGAAGACCGCCCGAAGGGAAAAGCCGTTGGTCCTCCCGGATTCGCTCGCTGTCGGCGACGCCATCGGCTTTGTCAGAAGCCAAATGCGGGAGGAGGGCATTCTCAGCCTCAAATACACCTTCTCGGGATCGGTGTATTTCGAACGGATGAAGGCGCGGAACCTCTACACCACTGAAGAAAAAACGATTCGCGAAAGGGTTCACGCCGCCGGTTTCAGCGAGGTGTTTGCCGGCCGCTGAAGCGGCGTCACAGCATGAAAATGGTCACCACGACGACGCCGGCCAGGCCCAGCAGCGTCGGGACCAGGTTGCGCCGGGCGATCTCCACGGGGTCGGTGCCGGTGATGCCCGCCGCCGGGATCACGGCCCAGGGGATGATCGTGCCCCCTCCAACGGCGATTGCAAAATATTGCCCCAGCGCCCCAAGGGTCGCCACATCGAGCTTGGTGCCCGAACCCAACGCCTGGGATAGCGTCCCCACCAGCGGCAACCCGGAGAACCCGGAGCCGTCGAGCCCCGTGATGCCTCCCACGACTGCCTGAACGATAGCAACCGGGATCCGGCTCAGCGGCACCGCTTGGGCCAGGGCCTGGCCCAAGTCGAACAGAAGCCCCCTGGCGCTTTCGCCGAAAATGGCTTTGGCGGTCCCGGGCGAGCCCATGAAAAAGAAGCTTGCGATGAGGAAAACCGGTGCAAAAATCTTGATGCCGAACATGAAACCGGCCCGTGTGTGCTCCGAGAGTTTTTCGAAGCCTGTCTTGCCGTAAATCCCCAGGCCGATTATCACCATAATGATGGCCACGGTCCCACCCAGAAGCGCGGTGGCATCCCCGCCCCTGAGTTTCAAAAGGAGCATGCCGGCGATGTCAAGTGCGAAGAGCAGCGGGATAACCCATAAGGCGATGCGCTTGAACCCGGGAGCAGCCTGGCTCCACCGTTCAATCTCCTCCTGCCGGCCTTTTTCGAAAATAGTGCACTCGACAGGCTGACACATCCCGGACCGGATATCCCGCTTGACGGTTCGATAAGACAGGGGCAGGGCGATCCCCGCAAAAACGATCAGCATGGGCAGGCTTTTTGCCATCACATCGCCTACGGGAATCCCGGCGGCCTTTGCGGTAATGCCCGGAGCGCCCTGGATGATGAAATCCGTGGTGAGGGCGCAACCGTAACCGAACATGCTGATGGCCACGGCCGCGCTGATGGGCGGCAGCCCGACCTTTACGGCGGCCGGAAGCAGCAGCGCGCCTACCAGGGCGATCGCCGGGGACGGCCAGATAACCCATGCCACGATCATGATCATGAGCCCCATGACCCAGAAGGCCACCGTCGGAGTCTTCATCAAGCCCACCACCGGGCGGAACATCATTTCTGCG
>Ga0316613_10000834_pt1 | contig 22580 bp, 18 predicted proteins | sample OWC_soil_day10_C_2_FD_207647 | JGI IMG/M metagenome (GOLD analysis project Ga0316613, IMG submission 207647) | Wetland soil microbial communities from Old Woman Creek delta, Ohio, United States - OWC_soil_day10_CT_b | ecosystem: Environmental > Terrestrial > Soil > Wetlands | place: USA: Ohio...
CCATCCTCGTCCTGGGACGAGAAGCCGAAAGCGAACACCCCAGGACCCTGGCCCTGGAACTCAAGCACGCCAGCTACCTGGAGTGGAACCCCAGCAAGGGCGCCTCCCTCAGGATCCTGACCCAGGGACTCATCCGGAAGCACTGGAAGGCGGAGTAGGGAGACCTCGGATACCAAGTTGGAACCGAGTGGCCCTCCACACCCCGAAGGGTGACGAAATAGGTTGCCTTCCCCAAGGGCGGCACCGGTCCCGTTTGGGGAAGACGAGTCGGGTTAGGCCAGCCCCACTCCCCCCACGCTCGCAATCAGCGTCGCCCCACAGGTGGTCTTGCAGCCTTCGAAGGCTACGGGGACCCCATTCACAAGCTGGGTCGAGACGCCCTCTGCGATTTTGCAATTGCTGTGACCCGAGATGGGGCAACTGCATGCGTCGCCCACCAGGGCCACGGGCTTGCCCAGGATGATCATGCGGCTGGAGGCGGAAATGACCTTGCCCCCATGACTTGTGCTGTCTCCCAAGCGGATGATTCCTCGCATTTTCCTTCCTTCCCAAAGGGGTGTTGATCTTCAGGCGAACGCATCCTGATGGGCGCTTGCTGTGGAGGGCGCCTGCTCGGGGGCCTCAGTCACCATGCAAAGGCTCGCCTGCCCTTCCTGTCGCAGATTGACACTGACCCCCATGCCGCCCTCACGCTGGACGGCCATCACAGCCAGGGATAAGCCGAGGAAAGCCCCATTGGTGCCGACATCCCCCAAGTCCCGGTGGAGATTGACACCTTTGGCCAAGGCATCCCAATCCGGATCAAAGTCCCCCAGGGCACGGTTGAGGGGCGTCAGCCTACCGCCCTGCTCTGGAGCGCCGAAATCGTATATGAGATGGGAGAGCTTCTCCTCATTCGCACGCCCCTCCATGAGGATCTGCCACTTCTCCTGGAAGGCCTTGACCCGCGTGGCTTCGCCATGCACCTGAAAAGTCACCAACTGGGGACGATGCAGGTGGCCAAGCACCGGAAGGGCCGAGAAGCGACCCAGGAGCTCCTTGGGCCAACCCTGGGGAACCCAGGTGGTGGCCACAAAGTCCCGGGCCGAACCCCGCAGTTGCTCCTCTTCCCAGAAGGGTTTCAGGACCTCATCGGGAGAACTGTCGCGGTGAACCATGCGCCGCATGGGATCGAGCCGATCCCGGCGCCCCAGCACCATGGCCACCATGGACCCCACCAGATCCCCAGGATGGTGCGGTCCTGACTGAAGCAGGGGCTGGAACCCTTCGGGGCGCCGACAGTCCCTCAGGGCCAGCCCATCCTCGGCCAGGAGGACCACCGCCGGCACTTCCACATGGTTCTCGAGAAATTCAAAGATGGCGCACAGAACACGTTCAGGGACCTCGTCATGGAGCACCGTAACCACCTTCAGGGATTGTTCCGGCACACCGGCGCACTTCAGCGCATCCCCCAGGTTGCCCTCCAGAAGGTCGGCCATCTTAGGATTGGCAAGCACGGGACCGGCAATGAAGGTGGGGATCGCCCACTCCTCCGTCAGCCAACTCAACGCCTGCTCCAGGGCCTGGGCTCTACGTTGGAGGGCCGTGCGCTCCTTGTCCTCGGCAGAATGGGGGTAAAGGTTGTGGTCCTCCGGCAGGGCAACGCCCTGCGGTCCCTCATCCCGGATTGTCTCCCATATCTCGGCCAACCCCAGGTGCTCTGCGGCTCCGCCGACCGCCAGCACCTCCAGATAAAAGCGCCGATGAGCCAGGAGCGCGGCCTGACGGGCCTCATCTTCCTGGCGCTCGCGCTCGGCATCGGCCTCCCGAGCACGCTGCTCCGCCTGCTCCCGCTCCTGCTTTCGGACTGAAGGTCGCCGCGCATAGAGGTAGAGTCCCCCCACAAGCAGCATGGGCGGCAGAGTGACCAAGGCAAACCGAGCCCCCCGGGCGGCCCCGGTGGCCAATGGCGCCTTGGGCCTGCCCCACAGGACGATCATTCCAAGCCAAAGGACCGTCAGCAAGACAAAGCCCAGCAGGTATATCGAGAACCGCTGGGACATCCGAGTACCGATGGGCGAGGAGCCGTTCAATGTCATTGTTTTCCCTTTTTTCAGCGATCTGAGCGAAACCCATCCGACCGGGCCAAAAGATCGACGCCATTTCCATTATCATTCATGAATTTGAATGAACATTCAAAATCCGAAACCCCCTCGCATAACCAGTTTTAATCATAGAACCAGGCCTAGCAAGGCTGAATTGAGAGGCCTTAGACCGCAACTACGACTTTTAAATATAACCATTCATGCTATCATCCCGATGCCGCCGATCGCCGAGGACTCGCTTAATTATGAATTACTTTCCATATCATCTCACACACTGGTCCATCGCGGGGCTTCTCGCCCTGGGCCCACTGGCTTGCGGGACCCCGAAAATGGTGCCCGGAGCACCCATCAAAGTCGCCCTGGACGCAAAGGCCTCTGCGACCATCAACCGGGATGTCAGCGGCGATCCCCTCTCCGTCGTGGTTCGTACCTACTACCTGAAGGACAAGATCGAGTTCTCCAAGCTCGCCTTCGACCTCCTCGCCAGCGGCAGGACGGACCAGGAACTGCTTGGAGCGGAATGCCTGGGCCGCTCCGAATACGTGGTGGTTCCCGGTGCCACCCTTATGGAAAGCCTCGACCTGCCCCCGGGCACACGCTACGTCGGCGTGGTGGGCTTTTTCAGGAAACCGGATCCGAACTTCTGGCGGGCTCTGGTCAGCCTCGAACAAATGAAGCCTACGAAGGAGCAGAGAAAAAAACTGAAGCTCAAGGACACGGACAAGGGCCTCATTTCGCTCACCGTTCAGGATTGCTACCTCGCCCTAAGCGGCTGCGTGCCAGAGCTCATCCCGGGCCAGCCCCAGGGAGCCAAGCCGGAATGCGAAAGCCAGACCAGCGCGGCACCTGCCCCAGCCCCAGTCGCCTCCCCCAGTCCGGCCAAATCGAAGAAGCGCTGAACCCCCAACCCATTCTCTAACTTCTCCCGGATGACACCGTGACCAAGGCACACCGTATGTTGTGGGGTGAAGGCATCTTCCTTCGCCCACAGCATTTCCAGCAGCAGGACCTCCATGTTGATGCGCAGTTCCAGCGCTGCCTGAACCTGATGCATGCCCACCCCTGGGGCGTCCGGGCCCTGGAAGTGGATCAGGATGCCCTCACCAACGGGCTCATGCGATTCAACCGTCTCGACATGGCCTTCCAGGATGGGACCTTTTTCGAAGCGCCCCATTCCGAACCCTTGCCCCTGGCCCGAAGTCTCAACGACATCCCGAATCTGGGCTCCGAGGTTCTCGTGCACGCCTGTCTGCCTTTACTGAATGCCTATGGCCACAATTCCAGTGAAGCCGGGGCAGACACCAAGCGCACCATGCGTTATCTCACGGAGAAGGTGCAGACAACAGACCTCTTCACGGAAGCCCTGGAGTCGGAGATTGAAGCCCTCAAGGTGAATGTGACCCTCCTGATGGAGGTCGAGAACAGGGACGGATTCCTGTCGGTCCCCCTGGCCCGGCTGCTCAAGCGCCCCACCGGAGCCTGGGCCGTGGACGAGGCTTTCGTGCCTCCGCTGCTGTCCATCCAGGGCGCCCCTCCCGTCATGGCCATGCTTCGCAGGATCATCGACATCCTGATGATCAAGAGTCAGGCTCTGACCTCCACCCACCGCGAACGGGTCAAGAGCGTGGTGGAGTATGGCACCTCCGATATCGCCTCCTTCTGGCTGCTCCACACGGTGAATCGGAGCTTCCCTCTGCTGAACCATTTCCTGCGCTTTCCCCAGGTCCATCCGGAGGAGCTGTACAAAAACCTGGCCCAGCTGGGGGGAGAACTGGTCACTTTCTCCTCCACCCTGACCCTCGGTGACATCCCTCCCTACCAGCACCTTGAACTCACCGAGACCTTCCAGCGCTTCGACGCCCTGATCCGAGAACTCCTCGAGACGGTGATCTCCAGCCGTTTCATGGTGATCCCCCTGCAGAGCACCCGGCCCTCCTTCTTTGTGGGACGCCTCGAAAGCGACCGCTTCGCCGAGAACACGGACTATTACCTGTCGGTGTCATCCGAGCACCCCGCAGCCCAGATCATCGAAAATGTGCCCCTCAAGCTCAAGGTGGGAAGCCCGGACGATGTGGAGAAGATCCTCCATTCCGCCATGGCCGGGGTGCGCCTCAACCACGTGACCCAGACCCCCTCGGCGGTTCCAGTCCGGATCGGAAACCACTACTTCGAGCTGGACCCCCATGGGCTGATCTACGAAAGGATGCTCACCTCGCGGAGCATCTGCATCTACGCCCCGGCCGCCCTCCCGGACATGAAGTTCGAGCTCATCGCCGTTTTCCGCTGAGAAGGATGAAACATGGAAGCGACCCTGTCCCCAGCCGAAATCAACCAGGAACTCATGCAGAGCACGGTTCCGGACTCGCCTCCGCTCAAGGACCTGCTGGAGGATGGGGTCTATCTCCTCTTCCTGCTCCGGAGCGGCACCACCCCCCACAGCGCCGAGGAATTCAACCGGCGCGTCGATACCTTCCTGGCACAGTTCGAGCGCAACGCCACCAATTTCGGGAAAAGCGCCACTGCCATTCAGCACTGCAAGTACGCCTTCTGTGCCCTCATGGACGAGATCGTCCTGAACTCCCAGTTCGAGATCAGGGATGCCTGGGAGCGGAACCCTCTCCAGCTCCGACTCTTCGGGGAACACCTCGCGGGGGATGGTTTTTTTGATCGCCTGGAGAGCCTTCGTCTGGAACCCCAGAAGCATCTCGAGACCCTGGAGGTGTTCTACACCTGCCTTCTCCTGGGTTTCCAGGGCCGCTATCTCCTGGAAGGGGAGGACAAACTCGGCTTCCTGATCGCCCGCCTGGGGCAGGAAATCAGTTCCCTGAAGGGAGGTAAACCGGAGTTCGCCCCTCATTGGAAGCCATCTTTCCAGTTCGGGGCCTTCGTCCGCCATGAACTCCCCCTCTGGGTTTTCTATACCGTTCTGGCGCTGGTGGCGCTCCTGCTCTTCCTGGCTTTCACCTTCCTCCTGCGCGCCAGGACCCATGACCTGGAACGAGTCCAGAGGCTGACCGCCCTTGGGGGCGGGCTCCAAGCCGTGCTCACCCTGCCTTCCCCTCGCGCTACCCACGCGGTCTAGTCGGCCCCATGGCCCATCCGATTCCCCGCCAGGTTCTGGTCTCGTCCTCTCTCCTGGATCGCTTGATGGACGACCATCCGGATCTCTCCAGCGAGTCCCAGTCAGAGTTTCTCTTCGATGTTGCGCGCTACAAGCGGGCCGTGGCCCGGGATCTGGAATCCCTGTTCAACACCCGGGCGACCCACCTGGCCGAGGAAAGCCTGGAGAGCTACCCCCATGTCCGGAAATCCGTCCTGATGTTCGGAATCAGCGACCTGAGCAGCCTGAGCCTTCTGAACCCCGAGGATCGGCTCTTCCTCCAGGAAAACCTCCGCAAGACCATTGAATGCTTTGAACCTCGGCTGGCCAATGCCCGGGTGAACCTGGAGATCTCCCGAGACTCGCACCAGGTGATGCGCTTCAGGGTGGATGCCCTGCTGCGGGTCCACCCCACCCGGCCCCCGGTGAGCTTCGATGCGATGCTCCAACTGTCTTCCAACACCTACCACGTGAAGGACTAGCCTTGCTGGAGGAACTGCTTCCCTACTATGAGCGCGAGCTCGGCTACCTCCGCCAGATGGCTGGGGAGTTCGCCCTCCGCTATCCCAAGATCGGCCGTCGGCTTCAGATCGACGGTGAACAGTGCGAGGACCCACACGTGGAGAGGCTCATCGAGGCCTTCGCCTTCCTGACGGCCCGCATCCACCGGAAGCTGGATGACGAGTACCCCGAGATCACCCAGGCCTTCATCCAGGTGCTCTACCCCCACTATCTGAGACCCATCCCCTCTGCCACGATCATCCAGGTCTGCACGGATCCCGCAAAACCGGAGCTGTCGGGCCGCTACACCATCCCGCGTCACCACCCGGTCACCGCCCCCCTGGTCCAAGGCGTGAAGTGCCAGTTCCGCACTTGCTTCGACCTGGACCTTTGGCCGGTGTCCATTGAGCGGGCAGGCCTGGAACTCACCCAGAACTCGGCCCACCTCCGGACCCTGACCACCGGGGCCGCCGTCCTCAACCTGGAACTGCACACCCAAGGAAACCTGAGCCTCCAGGCCCTGAAGATGGACAAGCTGCGCTTCTTCCTGGATGGGAATGCCCCACTGATGCACCTGCTTTACGAGCTGATCTTCTCAAAGCTCACGGGTATCCGGATCAGCGACGGCACCGACGATCCCGCCCATACGGTGATCCTGCCCAAGGAGGCCCTGCGGCCCGTGGGCTTCGAGGCCGAAGAGAGTCTCCTGGATTTTGATGCACGCTCTTTCGCGGGCTATCGCCTGTTGTCGGAGTACTTCGCCTTCCCTGACAAGTTCATGTTCTTCGAAGTCACCGGCCTGGATCACCCCAAGCTGCGCCATGCCGGGCCCCGGCTGAAGATCCAGCTGCTCCTCTCGCAGTTTGCCGAAACGGAGCGGCACACAAGGCTCCTCCAGAGCCTCAATGCCCAGAACTTCAGGCTCGGTTGCGTCCCCATCGTCAATCTCTTCCAGCAGGCAGGTGACCCCATCCGCATCACCAACCAGCAGTCCACCTACCCCGTGACGGTGGATGGGCGGAAGCTGGGCGGCTTCGAGGTCTACTCCATCGACTCGGTGATCCGGGTCGAGAAGGGTTCCGGGGAAGAAATCCATCAGGAGGTTCCCCCCTTCTATTCCATCAGCCACTTCACGGCAGCAAGGGAGAAGCCCTACTATTGGTATGCCACCCGGGAACCCTCCATCCGCCGGGACGACCGGGGCACGGATGTCGAGCTGGCCCTGGTGGATCTCGATTTCAAGCCCGTCCGGCCGGAGTCCGAGGTCCTGAGTCTGGGGCTCACCTGCACGAACCGGGATCTTCCCGCCTCCATTCCCTTTGGGGGTGCCAGTGGCACCGGGGATGGCTTCGCGGTCCCCAACCATGGCATCGTCAAGCAGATCGCCCTCCTGAGAAAGCCTACGGCCAGCCTCCGTCTTCCCCCCAAGGCGGGCCTCCAGTGGCGGCTCATTTCCCACCTATCCCTGAACCAACTCTCCATGGCCGCCCACGGGAAGGAAGCCCTCCAGGAGGTACTGGGGCTCTACAACTACACGGACTCCCCAGCAGTCGCCAAGCAGATCCAGGGCATTGTTTCCGTCGAATCCCGGCCCGTGAATGCCCGGGTTCCCGGACTCGGATTTGCCAGTTTCGCCCGGGGCCTGGAGATCTCCATGACCTTCGACGAAAACGGCTATGTGGGCTCCAACCTCTTCCTCTTTGCCAGCATCCTGGAGCGTTTCCTGGCCCACTTCTGCGCACCCAACAGCTTCGTGAAGTTCCGCATGCTCACCCGACAACAGGAAAACGAGGTCTACCATTGGCCAGCGAGGGCCGGCGAAACGGCACTGATCTGATCGACCGCATGAAATCGGAGCCCTTCCGCTTCCGGTTCTTCCAAGCGATCCGACTACTCAAGCTCTCAGAAAAGGCCACGGGCAGGAAGGCCTCCATACCCCGTCTATTCCGGTTCAGAACGCCGCTCTCTCTTGCCTTTCCCACCAGTGAGATCCAGCGGTTCGAGGCGCGGATGTCCCGCGGCGAGCAGGAGAACGGCACCCCCGAAGAAGAAGCCCATCAGGAGATGGAGGTGGGCTTTCTCGGGTTGACCGGCCCCTCGGGGGTGCTTCCCCACTGCTACACCGAAATGCTCATTGACCGGAAGCTCACCCAGCGTGATGCCTCAGCCCACGCCTTCCTGGACATCTTCAACCACCGGGCCATCAGCCTTTTCTATGAGGCCTGGCAGAAGTACCGCTTTTACGTTGGGTACGAGATGGGCGAGCGGAAAGGATTCACCCAGCATCTGACCCAGCTCATGGGGTCGGCCCATTCTCCCGCCGTCCCCCCCCAACTCATGGCCTTCTTCTCCGGGGCCTTGGGTCGCCGTCCCTTGCCCGCTTCCAGCCTAAGAAGCATCATCAGCAGCTACTTCGGGGTGAGGCTCCAGATCGAGCAGTTCGTGGGGCAGTGGATCGAGGCCCCCCTATCCGAGCAGACAGCCCTGGGCCGCGCGTGCGCAACCCTGGGCGAAAGCGCGGTGGTCGGCCAGCGCCTCTGGGACCGGCAGACCAAGATCAGACTTCGGATCGGGCCCCTGGAACAGGCTGCATTCAATGCATTCCTGCCCGGGGGTCCGGCGGCCCTCGCCCTGCACCACCTGGTGGGACTCTGCCTCGGTCAGGCGCTGAACTGCGATGTGGCCCTGGTGTTGAAGAAGGAGGCAGCCGGAGACACCTGCCTCAAGCGGGCGGCGGCCGTCCCTGTCCGACTCGGCGTGAATGCCTGGGCCCGGACCTCCCCCCCCACCCAGGATCTGGAGGATGTCCGGTTCAGGCTGATCTGAACCGGACATCCTCCTACAGGATCTGGAAGCTGATCTTCTCCTTCCTGGTCTTCAGGGCGATGCTCCTGATCTTCTGGCCTTCGGACATCCGCTCCAGCAGGCGACTGGAAAGCTCCGCCAGGATCAGGTGGGAGATGATGGCGTCCGCATTCCTCGCCCCGCTCTCCACCTCGGTGCAACGGGCGGCCATGAGCTCGATGAGAGCAGTGTCATAGGTCATGACAGCCCCGTGATTGGCCTCGATGCGACTGCGGATCTTCTCCATTTTCTGGCGGATGATCGCCTTCAGGATCTCGTCCTGCACAGGGAAGTAGGGCACCACACTGAGGCGCCCCAGAAAGGCCGGTTTAAAGGCCTTCTGGAGCGTCGTGCGAAGAATGTCCTGGAGGTCCTGGGAGGTGGGCTGTCGCACCTTATCCCCCTCCTTCACCCCATGCTCTACGGCCCGCAGCACGAGATCCGACCCGGTGTTGGAGGTAAGGATGATGATGGTGTTCCGGAAATCGATCTCCCGGCCCTCCGCATCCTCCATCAGGCCCTTGTCGAAGACCTGGTAGAAGAGCTCCAGCACATCTGGGTGGGCCTTCTCCACCTCATCCAGCAGCAGGACGCTATAGGGCTTCCGCCGCACGGCCTCGGTGAGCACGCCTCCCTCACCGTAGCCCACGTACCCTGGAGGCGAGCCCTTCAGGCCGGACACCGTGTGGGCCTCCTGGTACTCGGACATGTTGATGGAGATGAGATTCCGCTCGCCCCCGTAGAGCACGTCCGCCAGGGCCAGGGCCGTTTCCGTCTTGCCCACCCCGGAGGGTCCCACCAGCAGGAAGACCCCCTTGGGCTTGCCGGGATCCTCCAGGTTCGCCCGGGCAATCTGAATATGCCGCGCGATGAGATCCAGGGCATGGGGCTGCCCGATGACCCGGGCCTCCAGCAGGGCCTTGAGATTCCGCACCGTGCCGATCTCGTCCGCCACCATGCGCCCGAGAGGGATACCGGTCCAGCCCGAGATAACCTCAGCCACGGCGGAACTATCCACGCAGTCATAGATGAGGGGCTGGGTCCGGTGAGCCTCCCGCAATCGCTCCTGGACCGTACGCAACTGCACCTGTTTGCCGTCACCCCGGGCCACCCCCTCCCGCAGACTGCGAAGCTCCGCCACGAGGTCGGCCTGACGCTTCTGCTCCTCCACCTGCTTCTGGAGGTCGATCTCCAACTCAGCCCGGCGCTTCTTGAGTTCCTCCAGGCGGGGCAGGTGCTGGGGATTTTCCAGTTCCTTCGTCAGGGCGGCGCTTTCCCGGTCGATGTTCTCGATCATGCGGGTGAGGTCCTCCACCGCCGCAGGCCTGCTGGCCTGGGAAAGGGCCACCCGGGCGCAGGCCGTATCCAGCACACTGACGCACTTGTCGGGAAGCTGACGCCCGGACACATAGCGACTGGAAAGCTTCACCGCGTCCACCACCGCCTCGTCCAGGATGCGAACCTGGTGATGGCCTTCCATGGCCGTGGCGATGCCCCGCATCATCTGGATCGCCGAATCCTCGGAGGGCTCTTCCACCTTCACCACCTGGAAGCGCCGGGCCAGGGCTGCATCCTTCTCGAAATATTTCTTGTACTCGGACCAGGTGGTGGCGGCGATGGTGCGCAGTTCACCCCGGGCCAGGGCCGGTTTCAACAGGTTGGCCGCGTCACTCTGACCAGCCTGACCCCCTGCCCCGATCATGGTGTGGGCCTCATCGATGAAAAGGATGATGGGGGCGAGACTGCTCTTCACTTCATCGATCACGCCCCGCACCCGGTTCTCAAACTCCCCCTTCACCGAGGCCCCCGCCTGGAGGAGCCCCATATCCAGGGCCCGGATGGATACGTTCTTCAGGGGGTCCGGAACATCCCCCTCCACAATGCGGGCAGCCAGGCCCTCAACCACCGCCGTCTTGCCGACCCCGGGCTCCCCGGTGAGGATCGGGTTGTTCTGTCGACGGCGCAGCAGGATATCAATCATCTGGCGGATCTCGCCATCCCGTCCCAGCACCGGGTCCAGCTTCCCCGCCCGGGCCAGGGCCGTGAGATCGGAGGTATAGCTGTCCAGGGCACGGGTGGGAGCTCCGGTGGTGTTCATACCCCCCTGGGATTTGACGTCGGTCTCCCCGGATGAGGTGGCCGTTTTCATCAAGCCCTCCTTGGCCTTGGTCAGGATGCCGGGGAGGCCCTTCTTCAGGTCGTCGGCGGGAATCCCTGCAAGCAGCTCACAGGAGTTCCCCAGGCTGCGCCGCAGATCCTCATCCACGACCAGGGCCTCCAAGAGGAAGCCGCTGCGGAGCACCGAAGCCCCGTGATCAACGCTCGCCAACAACCATGAGCTTTCAAGCCAGCGGGGAATATTGGCCGAAAGGACCGGGCTGCGGGTGTTCCCGGTTTTCAGCCTGCCGAGCCCGGTCTGCAGGTCCTTTTCCAGGCGGGCGACCTGGATGTCATAGGCCTTGAGGATGGCAGCGCAGTCGGAATCCGGCAGCGCCAGGAGTTCCAGCAGGACATGTTCCACATCCGCCTCGTGATGAGTGCGCGATAAAGCGACGTTCACCGCTCTTTCCATGGCCTGTCGGCAAAGGGGGTTCAGTTTCCCGATCAAGGATTTGAGACTGGTCTTCATTCAGGTTCCTTCGTCAATAGATAAGCCGAGGCATTTATTTAATGCCTCATGATAATCTAGCTCATGCTCAACCAACAGCGGAGGATTTCATTCTCCGATGCCCCCGACAAACCCAACATCAGCTAATGACATCATCATGAATAAACACCCACTTCAAATACTTCTCACCCCCCTTCCGGGCGGAAGCCCTGGCGGAAGGGACATGGCCCACGCCCAGGAGTTCGACGAAATACGGAAACTGCGCAAGGGCGACGACCCCCTCCTCGCTCAGGGCGACTGGGTATGCGAAATCAGGACTCCGCAATGGGCAAGGGTCAGAGAGCTCTGCGAAGACCTCCTGGCGACCCAAAGCAAAGATCTCCAGGTGGCCTGTTGGTATACCGAAGCCATGACCCATCTCGAAGGTTTCCAAGGGCTTGACCAGGGCCTGCAGGTTCTCGAAGGTCTACTCACCCACTGCTGGAGTGAGGATGCCTGCACCCTTTTCCCAACAGATCCCGATGAACGGATCGCCAGGTTCGAGTGGCTCAATGCCCAGTTGCCCACAGTCATCAACAGTGCTCCCATGACGGCCCCAGGTAATGGCGGCTACTCCCGCATGGAGTGGGAAGAGTCCAGGGCCGTCGAGAACCTGGGACTGCGTGACCCCAGGGCCAGAGAGGAGGCTCTCGCGGAGGGCAAGCTCTCCGGAGAGGCCTGGGACAAGGCCGCCAGCGCCTCCGGTCATCCCTTCTACAGCACCTTGGCCCAGCAGCTTGGGGGCCTACAGGCCAGGTTCCAAAGTTTGGAAAGACTGATAGAACAGCGCTTCTCCCCAGATCCACCGGATCTGGGGGCGATCCGGAAGGCCTTGGATGGCTGCTGCGAACTGGCTGCCCAGAGCCTCAAACGTTTTGCCCCCACCAACCCCAGAGAGGAAAGCGTGGCCGCCGCAGCTCTGACAGTGAACCTGGACGCCCCGCCACCGATTCCCTCTCCACGGCTTTCGGAACCCATCCAGGGAATGACAGCCTCAGTGTCCTCACGCACCGAGGCCATCCATCAATTGCACCTCGTGGCGAAATACTTCAGGACCCACGAACCCCACAGCCCCGTCGCACTTCTGGTAGAACGCGCAGCTCGGTGGGGCGAAATGTCCCTCGAACACTGGCTGAGTCAGGTCATCAAGGACCAGAACACCCTGGGACAGCTCCACGAGCTCCTGGACCTGCGCGGGGAGTCCTGAGCGAACTCGAGGAAATCTCATTTTAAGGAACGGATCATTTTTATTTTTGGATTATTATAATTGCTAAATCTTATGCCCGAGGTCCAAACCCAGGCCATCCAAATTTATCTTGATTTTATTTGATTGTTTATTTATTTTTATCTGTGCCGGTCACTCTCCGCGTTTGACCTCATCCAGGAGGATCAAACCAGACCCCCCTCAGGGGCAAAATGGCCTCCCCAAGATGTCCAGCCTTGTCTTCTTAACTATTATTTTATTGCATACCCAAAAATGTTCGATTCCCTGATCCTGCCCATCCTCTTCCCATTAGCAGCTGTCCTGGCTCTGTTGGCCTGGATGGGGTGGAGATTCTTCTACCCCGGGCACTTCCCGACCCCCCGGACAAAACCCGCCCCGAGGGCCGAAGCCCTGCCCCGCCATCGCTTGGCATGGCCGCGCCTCACTTTGGCCCTCCCCCGGGTTTCCATACCCCATATCGCCTTGGCCAAAGCCCTCAAACCTCGCGAAGGCATTTTATGGCTCATCCTGCCCTTGCTGATGGCGGCTTCGACCGTGGCCATCACCCTGTGCTTTTCCAGCCACCACACCCTGGAGGACTTGAGCAGGACCGGAATCGGACCGGAGCAGGAAGTCGGGATGATCCTGGGAGAGGAGAAGCTGGTGCCACCACCCGCCCTGCCTCCCTCCACCTTCGTCGGCACCGACCGCCCCAACCTCGAGACTGCCAGCCGGGACTGGGGTCTGCTGGATCCCAGATTCACTCAAATTCTGCTCAGACTCTTCGACAAGATGCACAAACGCGGCTACCCCATGGCCCTCCTGGAAGGCTATCGGAGCCCCGCACGTCAAGACACGCTCGCGGCAAAGGGGCCCCACGTCACCCTGGCCAAGGCATTCCAGAGCAAGCACCAGTTCGGACTCGCCGCAGATATCGCCCCGATGCGCGAGGGGAAGCTCGTCATCTCCGAGCGGGATCCCTGGGCAGCCGGGGCATACCAGGCCCTTGGAGAGGAGGCGGCAGCGCTGCGCCTTGTCTGGGGCGGGAACTGGAAACTTCACGACCTGGGCCACGTGGAGTGGCACACCGAGCCCAGATCCCCCCGACCGGCCCCCCTGCCCTGATCCAACGAATACATTCATGGGAAACAACATGTCCTGGTACCGCAACCCAAAGATTCTCTCCGCCATCGTCTTCATGGTGCTCATCGGCCTCATCTGGTTCGCGGGCCCCTACCTGGGCCTGGCGTCCAGTGAGGTGCGATTCGCTCTGATCTTCCTGATCATGCTGATCTGGGTGGCCATCCTCATGGTTGGCAAACTGGTGCGGGAGCGATCGGCCAGCCTGCTGGAAAAGGTCATCCGGCGCAAGGCCGATGATGCGGTGGTTTCGGCCTCGCCGGAGCAGCGGGCCGAGGCGGCCATGCTGAGGCAGCGGCTGCTCGCGGCCATCCAGACCCTCAAGACTTCCAACCTGGGCAAGACGCGGGGAAACGCTGCCCTGTATGAACTGCCCTGGTACATGATTGTGGGCCATCCGTCCGCCGGAAAGAGCTGTGCCCTCCTGCACTCGGGATTGAAATTCCCACTCGCCGCCAAGGGCAGCGCCTCCGTCCAGGGGATTGGCGGCACCCGGAACTGCGATTGGTTCTTCTCCACGGAGGGCGTGCTCCTGGATACGGCGGGACGCTACTCCACCCAGGCCGAGGACCGTTCCGAGTGGCTGGACTTCCTGAAACTCCTCAAGAAGCATCGCCCCAAGGCCCCCCTCAACGGCATCCTGATCGCTCTCAGCCTGCCCGAACTCCTGCAGCACCAGAGCGAGGCCTTCATTCACTACGCCCGTCAGATCCGACAGAGGATCAATGAGGTGGATGACATCTTCGGAACCAGGATCCCGGTCTACCTTGTCTTCACGAAGATTGACCTCCTCCGGGGGTTCGACCAGTTTTTCGAGGACCTGACGGAAGAGGAACGCAAGCAGGTCTGGGGCGCCACCCTGACCCATGAGCAGCCCGAGACCTTCAACGCAGTCAAGGCGGTGGAGCAGCACTTCGATGCCCTTTTCAAGGGCCTCACCCAGATGGGGACTGACAAGCTGGCGAGCAACAAGGCCAACCAGAACCGCCCAGCTCTCTTTGCCTTTCCCCTGGAGTTCCATGGGATCAAAGATGCTATCGCCAAGTTCACAGAGCACCTGGTGGCACCGGACCCCTACCACACCAAGCCCCTTATCCGCGGCTTCTACCTGACCAGTGCGCTGCAGGAGAACAAGCAGACCGTCACGACCACCAACCGCATTTCCAATATGTTCGATCTGACCAAGTTCGGGTTCAAGCCAAGCGATTTGATCAGCAGCAAGCCCTTCTTCCTGGAGTCCCTTTTCCGCCAAGTCATCTTCCGGGACATGTTCCTGGTGGGCCGGAGCGTCAATCCCCGCCACAACCGGGCCAAGCTGGCCGGACTTTCGGTCGGGATACTTGCCCTCGCCCTGATGAGCGGGTGCTGGACCTGGTCCTTCTCCGGCAACCAGAAGCTGGTTACCGAAGCCCAGGAGGAACTCATCACCTCCCGAAAACTGTTCCGGAACGGAAGCCTGGGTGACCAGCTGAAAGCCCTGCAGGTGCTGCAGTATCGGCTGGAGCAGCTCTACCAGTACCGCAAGGATGGCCATCCCTGGAAGATCGGCTACGGACTCTACCAGGGCGACAACGTCGAAAAGGTCATGCGCGCTGAGTACTTCGCGGGGGTCCAGCAGGTGATGCTCGAACCCATCAAGCAGAAGCTGGAAGAGAAACTAACGAGGTCCTTGAGCAGCGATGCTCCGGCCGAGACCGCAGGCCCCGTCGTCCTCCCCGGGCGCAGCCGCTCCGGTAGCACCCTCCTGACCTTGCCCGAACCATCCTCCAAGGCCAAGCGGATCGAAGACACCTACAACACCCTCAAGACCTACCTCATGCTCCACACCCGGGAACGCCTGGATGCGAACCACCTGACTGACCAGATGGCCCGTCATTGGAGGGACTGGCTGGAGGCCCACCGGGGCGACTACCCCCAGGCCGAGATCTCCCGCATGGCCGAACGCACCGTGGCCTTCTACGTCTCCCAGGGCAACTGCCCGGACCTGCCTCTGATCGAGAACCGGGAGGACCTAGTGAACCAGGTCCGCACCCATCTCCGGGGAGATGTGGCCCAATACAACCCCCTGGAACGCCTCTACAGCGAGATGAAGGCCCAGGCCAACACCCGCTTTGCCCCGATCACCGTCGCCCGGATCCTGAACAACAAGGATATGGACCTGATCGGCGCCAGTGTGGCTGTCTCAGGCTCCTTCAGCCGGGAAGCGTGGGACAACTTCTTCAGGGACGCCCTCACCCAGGGCAGCCTCGGCAAATTCAAAGGCACAGACTGGGTGCTGGCCTCGCCTCTGCCGGACAACCTGGACGAACTCGGCTCTGCAGATCAGCGCTACCAGAAGCTCCTGGCCATGTATCAAGAGGACTTCATCAAGGAATGGGAGAAGTTCCTCCAGGGTGTTGTAGTCCACCCCCTGGGCAGTCTTGAGCGGGCTTCCACCACCTTGGGCCGCTTCGCAGACCCCCAGAGTTCCCCCATCAAGCTCATCCTCGTGAAAGTCGCCACTGAAACGGCCTGGGACAATCCCTCGGAACTGAACAAGACCGTCAACAAGGCCAAAACGTCAGTCATAGCCCGGACTGAAAACCTCCTGGGCGTTGGCGCTGGCCCCACCGGCCAGGAATCCAGGTTCGGTCGGGTTGGGGGGCACTTCGCGCCCATTGCGGAACTCGTCACGGCCTCCGGGGGCCGTCCCCCCATGGAGGGGTATCTGGAGATCCTCGGCAAGATCCGAGGAAAGCTAGCCGGGATCAGCACTTCCGGAGAGCCCGGGGCCGGATCTCGAGCCTTCATGCAAACCACCCTGGGCGGGTCCGGTTCCGAGCTGGCTGAAGCCCTCAACTTCATCGACTCGTCTATGCTCACGAAGCTGGATGAGGCTTCCAAGGAAGTCGTCCGCCCGATCCTGGTGCGCCCCCTGTTGGAAAGCTTTTCCGTCCTGACCGGACCGGCCCAACAGGAGATCAACACCCTATGGCAGCAGCGCGTCTATGGCCCCTGGAGCAGTCTGGCCCAGAAGTACCCTTTTGCCGACTCCAGCAACGACGCCACCATGGTCGAGATTTCCAAGTTCCTGAACCCCAATGACGGCATCCTGCCTAAATTCGTTGAAAAAGAGCTGGGAAGCCTTGTAGCCCGACGTGGAGATAACCTCGTGGCACGCACCTGGGGAGGCCAGGGCCTGGGCCTTAGCCAGACCTTCCTCAACGATATTTCACAGCTGCTCACGGTCGGCAACATCCTCCAGGAGACTGAATCCTCCAGGCTCGAATTCCAGCCCGTTCCAGCCACCGGGCTTACGGACATCCTGCTCGAGGTGGATGGCCAGAAGATCCTTTACCGCATGGGTCCCCAGATCTGGGCTCCCATCGTATGGCCCAGCCAATCCGGCAACCAGGGCGCCCGACTCCAGGTCACGGCCTTCGGGGGAGCCACGGCGCAGATCCACAACTACAGCGGCCGACTCGGGCTCCTGCACCTGCTGGACAACGCGAGGGTGGACCACGCCACGGGATCCACCTCCTCCCTCGAATGGGACATGAAGACGCCCGCCGCAGCCAAGGGAACGAATGCCCCGAACCGCATCAGGTTCAATGTTCGCCTCGTCAGTGGCCCCAACCCTCTGGCCATGAAGGCCCTTCGCCACCATTCACTGCCCCACCGGATCTGCAACTGAGGAGCAAACACCTATGTCCCCCATTTTGTTGCGAAGCCCAGAGACCAAGCTCTCCCCGTTGATATTCGGGAAGCTACCCAATAGGCCGGACTTCGTTCGCATCAACGCCACCCATCCCGTGGCCACCGAGTTCGACGAGCTGGTGCAATTCGCCTTACAGCACTTCAGGGTCCAGCAGGACTGGGAGAGCCGCTACGATCGCAACCCATCACTCGACTTCTGCTACCCGACCAGAGACCAGAAATGGGTGTTTATTGGGGCCCTGCAGCGCAGCCAGGATCAGTCGGGGCGAAGATACCCCCTGGTGGCTGGGGTGGCACTCCCGGCCTATGCCGTCGGCAGTGATCGGCACTTGGTCCCCATCGCCTACGAAGTGTTTTTCCAGGGGATACGCGAACAGCTTTCCAGCGCCGTGGAAAATTCCGTAGAAGCACTGGCCTGCCGGCAATTTCTCGAGTCCCAGACGGACCTTTGGTCAACCGAAGCCACCGAACTCCCCCTCGCACAGGAGATCGTCAAGCAGTTCACGGATACCCATCCCGCCTCCGTTCTCGAACCACTCCCAGGACATGTGGCCTCTTTCCCCATTGCACAGGCCATGCTCAACATTGCCTTCTACCGGGACTTCCTGCGCCGTTTCCCTTCGACGCTCCTCATCATCGATCTGCCGCTTCGGGGGGGCCCTGGCGAAGAGGCCCTGTATGCCAGCACCTGGCTGAGCATTCTGTCCGCCCTGGCGGGTCCTGGAGGCTCCCAGAACATCAGCTACTTCCTGAGGAAGGGCCAGCATCAAGCCCACCTGCTCGCCTCCTTTGGACGGATGCCGGAAAAGGCCTTCCTCCTGGCCCTCGGTGGGGAGCCCCCAGAGGAGTTCCGCCTGAACCTCGCGGCGGAACAGCCCATGTGGCAATCCCATAAGATTTATGCCGAGACAGCCTATGCCATGACCCGCGTTCTCACTGACCCTTACCTTTCCATCACGTCCCTGCTCACATTTCTTCGGGATGTGGCCCAGAAGATCGCCAACGCATGAAGATTAATTAACACTATTGCCAATTCATCCAAACCATGAATCAATGGAGGAATCATGAGCAAAGAAAGCACCCAAAAACGGATCGCCCGCGACCGCGCCCCCCGCGTCCAAATCAACTACGACGTTGAAATCGGAGGAGCCATCGAAACCAAAGAGCTGCCTTTCGTCCTGGGAGTCATGGGTGACTACAGTGGCCACGCCAAGGAACCTCTCCCCAGGCTCAAGGATCGCAAGTTCGTGCAGGTGGATGGCGAGCGCTTCGATGATGTCCTGAAGGGTATGTCGCCCCGCCTTGCGCTCCGTATCGACAACAAGCTCAAAAACGACGACAGCCAGATTGGGGTCGAATTGAACTTCAGCAAGATGGAGGACTTCGAGCCTGTCCAGGTGGTCCAGCAAGTGGAACCCCTTCGGAAACTGCTTGAGGCCCGTACCCGCCTTTCCGATCTGCGCGGGAAGCTGGCGGGCAACGACAAGCTCGAAGAACTGCTCGAGCAGATTGTCCACGACACCGAAAAGCTCCAGTCCATTTCACAGCCCCGGCCCGAGATGGAGGGTTAGACATGACTTCCGAGACCTCTCAAGCCACCGCAGTGCTCCAGAACAACCTTGATTCGGCCCCGGCAGAGGCCTCAAGCCTACTGGACAGCATCATCGAGCATAGCCGCGCCGCCTCCTGTGACGCGGAGCGGGTCCGAACCCGGGACCTGATCGGAGAATTGGCCGAGCAAGTGCTGTCAGGGACGGTTCAGGTCAAGCGGGACCTGGCCACCAGCCTGGACGCAAGGATCGCAGAAATCGACAACCTGCTCTCCGCCCAGGTCAATGCCATCATGCACCACCCGGAATTCCAGCAACTGGAGGCCTCCTGGCGCGGATTGCGCTACATGGTCTCCCAGACCGATACGAGCCCCACCCTCAAGATCAAGGTCCTGAACGCCAAGAAGACGGAACTGATCAAGGACCTGCGCACCTCCTCGGACTACGACCAGAGCGCCCTCTTCAAGAAGATCTACGAAGAAGAATACGGGACCTTCGGCGGCGCTCCCTACGCGGCACTGATCGGGGACTACGAGTTCTCCCGGCACCCCGAGGACCTCTACCTGCTGGAAGAACTCTCCCACGTCGCCGCTGCCGCCCACGCACCTCTCATCTCTGCAGCCCACCCTGGCCTCTTTGGGCTTGAGAACTTCAGCGAAATCGGCAGGCCGCGCAACCTAGCCAAGGTCTTCGATACCACCGAATACGCCAAGTGGAAATCCTTCCGCGAGTCCGAAGACTCCCGCTATGTGGGCCTGGTGCTTCCCCACGTGCTGGGTCGCCTGCCCTACGGCCCGGACACCCGCCCCACTGAAGGTTTCAACTTCGTTGAAGATGTGGATGGCAGCGATAGTTCCAAGTACCTGTGGGTGAACGCCTCCTACTCCTTTGCGGCCCGACTCACCAAGGCCTTCGCCGAGTACGGGTGGCTTGCAGCCATCCGGGGGGTGGAGGGTGGTGGTCTCGTCGAGGGTCTGCCGACCCATACCTTCAACACCGACGATGGCGAGATCGCCCTCAAGTGCCCCACCGAGGTCGCCATCACCGACCGCAACGAGAAATCCCTCTCGGATCTCGGTTTCATTTCGCTCGTGCACTGCAAGAACACTGACTATGCCGCCTTCTTCAGTGGGCAGTCGGTCCAGAAGCCCAAGACCTACAGCACCGACGCCGCCAATGCCAATGCCAGGCTATCCACCCAGCTGCCTTACATCTTTGCGGTCTCCCGAATCGCCCACTACATGAAGGCCATCATGCGGGACAAGGTCGGCAGCTTCGCCTCCCGAAGCAACGTGGAGGAGTTCCTCAACGCATGGCTCGCCCAGTACGTGCTCCTGGATGATTCGGCCTCCCAGGAGGCCAAGTCCAAATACCCCCTCCGGGAAGCCAAGGTCGAAGTGGTCGAGGTGCCGGGCAAGCCCGGGGTCTATCGCGCCGCCGCCTTCCTGCGCCCCCACTTCCAGCTCGACGAACTGACTGTTTCACTGCGACTTGTGGCTGAGCTCCCCGCTCCGGCCTCCCGATAGCGCAGGTGTCCCCAACCTCCATTTCTAGGAGAGAAATATGGCTTTTGACGCCTTCATCAAGATCGACGGAATCCCCGGCGAGTGCACCGACGATAAGCACAAGGACTGGATCGAGATCTCGTCCTTTGACTGGTCCATGGACCAGCCCGCCTCCGCCACCGCCAGCACCGCCGGCGGATCATCCGCGGAGCGCGTGAACATCTCCCCCATCACCTTCACCCACGCCTTCGACAAGGCCAGCCCCAAACTCTATGAGGCCTGCTGCAAAGGCACCCACATCAAGGAAGTCACGGTTCACCTGAACCGCGCCGGTGGCAACAAGATGCTTTACGGTGAAGTCATCCTGAAGCAGGTGCTGGTGTCCGCCGTTGGCACCTCCGGTGCCGCCGGCAGCGACTTCCCCACGGAAGTGGTCACCCTCAGCGCCGGCAGCTATGTCTGGAAATACAACCAGCAGGACAAGGCCACCGGTCAGAGCGCCGGCAGCGTCAGCGCTGGCTGGGATCTGACGGCCAATAAGGCGACTGCCTGATCGTTTCTCCGGGCGCCAGCAGCACGGTCCCCTTGGGGCCGTGTTGCTTTGTTCTCGGAGGAGCCCAGTCCCCCCAACCCTACGAGGATCAGCATGCTGAAGGTCAAGAAGCCCCTCCTCAACCAGAAGTTCACCATCTCGGCCGCCGCCGATTGGCCGGATATCGAATTCCAGACCGATGGGTCCGGTGCACATACATGGGATTGGTCCATTAAGTGGGGAATCCATACAAAGTCCGGCAGGGCCACAACCACGAGCAACACATGGAATGCCAGGGATGCCATCCAGAATCTGGGAGGCACCCTTTCGGTCACCGTGAAGACGGGTTCTGGCTCCGCCAGCCTCTCCCTGAAGCTGGTGGGAACCAACCCCACGGACACCGCAGTGAAATCCTACCTAGCCACCAAGGCAGACAGTGATGGCTTCTTCAAGATCCTTAGCCATGAAACAAAGTGCAAGCACTTCAGCACCTCCGGTGAGCCCGTCAAATCCTTTGACCATGGCTATGGCATCTGTCAGCTGACCAATCCAAAACCGACCTTTGAGCAGACCTGGAATTGGAAGCTCAACATCGACGCCGGTCTCGAGCTGTTCAAGGCAAAGAGGAACCTAGCCATCAGCTACCTGACCCAGGCCAACCGCACCTACACCACCGACCAACTCCGCTATGAGACGGTCTGCCGGTGGAACGGAGGCAAGTACCACGAATGGGATGAGGGTGCCAAGCAGTGGATGAGGCCCGCCGTCATCCTCTGCGACTCCAAGACGGGTAATATTGGATGGAACCTAACCAGCCCAAATAACAAGGGTAAGAACGAAACTGCGCTGCGGGCAAGGGACCAGGGGTCCTACTCGAGTCGTCCAAACGGGGCGGACTGGCAATACCTGGGAGTCTGCTATGCCGATCGCGTACTGGAATAAACCTGCGACAGTCTTGATCTTCTGCCTCTCACCCGCCGCGGGGCAGGAGAGGATCCCGCTCCCCCAGGGGGGTGCGGCAAGCCTCCGTAGATACCGGGACCAGATCACCCTGACTGTCACCCCCTCTGGGCACGGACCCATGATGCTAGTGCTACAAAGGGACCCCTCCATCTCCCGCAAGGCCAGGAGTGGGCGTCTGGAGATCCTGAGACAGGTGGGTGTCTCCACCCTGGTGATCCGCGACACTCACCCCTCCACCCCAGGGGGCATGTCGCACTGCCAGGCTGGGGAAGAGTCCTTCCTTCGGATTATTGACTGGAGCGATGGCACCCTCAGGGAGCGCCTGAAACTCAAGCTGGAGAGCTGTATCGATTCCCTGGAACTGGCCACCGATGGCCTACACTGGAGCGAGGATGGAACGGTTCTGGACTTGACTTGGCTCGCCTCTTCGCCGGAGACACCCGGCCCTTGGAAGACCCTTCGTCTCTCCTTCGCCCCACCGACTCCCGCTCGGTAAGGACCGGGAACCACCTAGCCCCTGGCCTCCCCGCAGGGAAGAAGGCAGGCTGGGAAGGCCACCGGGCAGTGTGACTCTCCCCGATGGCCCCCAAGAGAATCCCCCTCCCGGATAGCGGCTCCTTTGCGCGGCGGGATCAGCCCTACCCGAAGTACTCCACACCCGCGCGGAAGAGCGCCATATCCTTTTCGCCAGGCACGTTGCGCCAGACGTTGGAGGTCACGCGTTCGGCGTGGGCCATCTTGCCAAGGACGCGGCCATCGGGGCTGGTGAGGCCTTCAATGGCAAAGGCGCTGCCGTTGGGGTTGTAGTCCAGGT
>Ga0316613_10000835_pt1 | contig 22576 bp, 22 predicted proteins | sample OWC_soil_day10_C_2_FD_207647 | JGI IMG/M metagenome (GOLD analysis project Ga0316613, IMG submission 207647) | Wetland soil microbial communities from Old Woman Creek delta, Ohio, United States - OWC_soil_day10_CT_b | ecosystem: Environmental > Terrestrial > Soil > Wetlands | place: USA: Ohio...
ACTAGCTTACGCTCCCCCCTATTCTTCCGCTAAGGATCCGGTCAACATGCTGGGCTTTGCCGCTGAAAACATTTTAGCCAACCACACTGAAGTCTTTACCTACGAAACTCTCCAGGAATATGATCAGAAGCATACAATCCTTTTGGATGTTCGATCTCCACTGGAATTTGCTAACGGTCATCTAGATGGTGCCATCAATATTCCTTTAGATACGCTGCGGCAACGCCTTTCTGAACTGGATAAGGATAAACTCATCCTGGCTTATTGCAAAATGGGGCTACAAGGCTATCTTGCTTCCCGTATCTTGCTTCAAAATGGCTTTAAGGTAAAGAATATGACCGGTGGTTTTAAGTCTGCCTCCATCTTCTTTCCTTCCCAAGATATATCAATTTCCACTTCAAACCAGATATCACCCACAGCATCCTCTACTTCCATTGACCGTTTCCTCGATGCCTGTGGCTTATCTTGTCCCGGCCCACTAATGCAGTTAAAATCAATTATCGATGAAATGAAGGAGAATGAAATTCTGCAAGTAACGGCTTCTGATCCAGGTTTCACAGAAGATGTCAAAGCCTGGTGCTTGCGAACCCATAATTCCCTACTCGATTTGAGTAAAAACAAAGGTATCATCACCGCCCTCATCAAAAAAGGCAGCGTTCCTCTTCCTCTGGCCGTCTCAGTTACCACGCAACCCTTAGCTCCAGCCGCCAAGGACAATAAGACTATTGTAGTATTTAGTGGCGATCTGGACAAAGCTATGGCTGCCTTTATCATCGCTAACGGCGCCGCCTCCATGGGAAAAAAGGTCACCTTATTTTTCACATTCTGGGGTTTGAACATCCTGCGCAAACCAGAACATATCCCTGTCAAGAAAGGATTCATAGATAAGATGTTCGGTTTTATGATGCCACGTGGCAGTAAAGCGCTGAAGCTCTCCAACATGAACATGCTGGGTATGGGCACCAAGATGATGCGGATGGTGATGAAGAATAAGAACGTCTCTTCTCTGGAAGAACTCATCCAATCTGCCATGGCAGTAGGCATCGAGATCGTAGCCTGCCAAATGTCCCTAGACGTCATGGGTCTAAAACAAGAAGAACTCCTAGACGGCGTTAAGGTTGGTGGTGTCGGCTACTATCTCAGCGAAGCGGAAGATTCTAATGTGAACCTGTTTATCTGATCTAAAATTAGAAATCAACCAAAATAGCAGTATAAGCTTAACCCTAAATTCATAGTAACAACAAACTAGTCGCTATCACTTTCATGTAATAGCGACTAGTTTGCTTGGATTACAAACCGTTATTTTCTTTAGTTTTTAAGGAAGGCTTTTATTTCCTCTTTATTAGGAACTTTACCAGATACTTTTACCACGCCATCCACTACTAATGCGGGTGTGGTCATGACGCCATATTTCATAATCTCCTTGATATCTTCCACTTTTACAAACTCAGCATCAATCCCAAGTTCCTCTGCTGCTTGTTTCGTTGTCTTCAGTAATGTGCTACATTTCTGACATCCCATACCCAATATTTCAACCCTCATTGTTCAACCACCTCTCTCTTTTTATTTAACGTTTTGTAACAATGTTCTACTCTGATTCGCCTGTTCAATTACTAAGATTTCTGCAAGCTGCATCATCTTTGTAACCGTTGGATATAATGCAGTATAAAAAACACGAGTACCATCTTTTCGTGATGCAATTAAGCCTTGTTTCTTCAATATACCTAAATGCTGAGACAAATTAGATTGTTCAAGGTCCATTTCTTCAATTAGTTCGCACACACATCGTTCACCCGATTCTAACAACTTCAGAATTTGAATTCGAGCTGGATGGGCGAGTACTTTGAACAACTCTACTTTTAAATTCGTAATCACTTCTTGATTTCCCATCTTTCATCTCCCTGCCAATCTCTAAAAGATAATACTTATATTTAAGTATCTTGCTCAAATCAAATGATGTCAATCTCTTTTACAAAACTATATTAAATAGGTAACCAGTTAGAGTAATTGACACTGCCAAGATACCCACAAAAATAGCAATCAATTTTGGTTTTAACACATTTCGCAATATAATCATTTCAGGTAGACTCAATGCTGTAACCGACATCATAAAAGCCAGAACCGTTCCCATGCTCATGCCCTTTTCCATTAAAGCATAAACAATCGGTATAACCCCAGCAGCATTAGAATAAAGTGGAACCCCTATCAATACTGCCAATGGTACCGCAAAGAAATTATCCTTCCCCGCATAATCCGCCAGAAAATCTTGTGGCGCATAACCATGAATAAAACCGCCTAAAGCGATAGCAATGACCACATACAGCCATACCTTCCGTAAGATTTCTTTGGTATAGTCTCTCGCATAGCATAACCGATCTGCCACATTCATGGCCGCTATCTCACTTTGTCCGACTTTCATTTGGTAAACATATTCTTCTACCAGGTGTTCTAACTTCAGTTTGCCAATCATATATCCAGAAATAATAGCAACTAATACTCCTGTTAAGATATAAATCATAGCAATTTTCCAGCCAAACATTCCCCATAGCAAAACCAGTGCCACCTCATTAACCATTGGTGACGAAATCAAAAAAGAAAAGGTTACGCCTAATGGGACTCCAGATTCAACAAAACCAATAAATACAGGTACTGCCGAACAGGAGCAAAAGGGTGTGACAATCCCGAGTAATGCTGCCATTATATTCCCAATAAACTCCCTTTTGTGGCTCAGCAGTTGTTTAGTACGTTCCGGGGAGAAATAAGTTCTGATAATCGATACAAAAAAGATAATAATGATTAACATTAAAAATATTTTGAGAGAATCATAAATAAAAAAGTTTACTGCATCTCCAAAAGTAGATCCTTTAGTAATTTGGAAAACTTGATAGGTCATAAAATCTGCAAAAACATCCAACAATGTAAACACCACCCACAAATATTAATATATTATAAGATTATAATATATTAATATTGTTTTTACGTCAATCACTTTATCAAATGAAAAAATGAATATTAATCTACAATAAGAATTACATGATTCTATTGTTGTTGGCACCTTGGACCACCGCCCATCGGACCGAAACCACATCCCGCCATCATGCCGGGACCAAATCCTTTTCCATCCGTTCTTGCATCCAGGTAATACGCTCATCAGCTTCCTCCTGGGTTAGGTTTTCGAAGGTTACCTGTTTTTGAATCATTTACTTTCCGAAGTAAATTTAACATTAAATTAAATGTCGATGAAAGGTGATTTTTGTCTTTTTAACGAATATCTCTAGTAAGGAATAAGGAAAATGTTAGAATAAAGGGAGATGCATCTAGAAGATTAATGTTTTTTGTATTGAGAAATAAAGTATATCTATTTAAGTTGTATTTATACATACCTAGAAAGGAAGATAAAAAATGAAACTACAAAGTAAATTAACATTAGTATTTTCGCTATTGATTCTGGTCGTCCTGTTAGTATCATCACTTACCGGTTACATGTTTGCTAAAGAACAAGTGAATGCAGGTATTCAAAAAGAATTGAACGCCAATATCAATTCTCATGTAAATAAGCTAGATGGATGGATCCTTGGCAAAGGAAAAATGCTTGAAATCACTCTTGGAAACATACAAAGTTCTATAGGTGATAATGAAATGACTGCTCCTATGCTAGCGGGATATAAGAAAGTTGATAATGAATTATCTGATATGTATTTTGGTTCAGCAGAAGGAAAGATGATTGATGGAAGTGGCTGGTCACCCCCAGCCGATTATGACCCTCGTAGTCGTCCTTGGTACAAGGCAGCCAAAGAGCAGTCAAAGCTCATTTATACAGATCCATATTTGGACAGTGTCACTAAAAAAATGGCAGTATCTGTGGCTTTGCCAGTAAAGACTGCATCAGGACAACTTCGTGGTATTATTGCTGAAGACATATTACTGCAAACCCTTGTCGATGATATAAAAGGCATTAAATTATATGGTGAAGGATATGCCTTTTTATTTGATTCCAAGGGAATCATCTTAGCTCATCCTGATCAAGAATTAGTAACAAAGAACATACTTGAAGTAGAAAATCTAAAGGCACTTTCCCCTATGTTTAAAGAAATAATCACTAAAGATCATGGTTTGACAAATTATAGCTACAACCATCAGGACTTATTTATTGTATATCAAAAAATTCCTTCCACTGGATGGACTCTAGCAATCACGGTCCCTGAAGAGATCGTTTATAAGCCCCTATCTACTTTGAAATGGATATTTTCCGTGGTGACAATTGTGTCTATTCTCATAGTAGTATTCGTCACTTTTATCATAGTAAAGCGCATAACAAAGCCAATGGAACTTCTTGCTAACCAGGTAAGTGTAGTTGCCGATGGAGACCTTACGGTACAAGCAACAGTAACTGGCAAAGATGAAATTGCCGAACTTGCAACAGGCTTTAATAAAATGGTTCACAACCTACGCGACTTGATTTTAAAAGTACAAAATAGCGCCGAACAGGTAGCGGCTTCATCAGAAGAATTAACAGCCAGTTCTCACGAATCAGCCCAAGCTTCGAATCAGGTGGCAGGCTCCATTGCTGATATAGCACAAGGAGCTGAGGTGCAACTTAATGCGGTAGAAAAAACAGCTGCTGTGGTGGAAAAAATGTCAGCCAATATTCAAAAGGTAACTACCGATGCAAACCATGCTGTATTACAATCCACTCAAGCCACCGAGAAGGCCAAAAAGAGTGGCTTATCCATCAGCAATGCGGTCAGTCAGATGGCACTTATTGAAGAGACCGTTAATACGTCAGCACAAATAGTCGCGAATTTAGGACAAAGATCAACGGAAATTGGACAAATTGTTGATACCATATCAGGCATTGCCGGACAGACAAACCTGCTGGCACTTAATGCTGCCATTGAAGCGGCACGGGCTGGTGAGCAAGGCAAAGGGTTTGCTGTAGTGGCAGAAGAAGTTCGTAAATTGGCTGAGCAATCACAAGAAGCAGCCAAACAAATTGCCCTGCTTATTGGAGAAATACAAACAGAAACGACTAAAGCTGTTTCTGCCATGGATAATGGCACACATGAAGTAAGTTTAGGGGCTGAAGTAGTAAAGGATGCTGGTAGTGCATTTCGGGATATTGCACAATTGGTAACGCATGTATCAGAACAAGTTACAGGGATTTCATCTGCCATACAGCAGATGGATGAGGGCAGTCAGCAAATCGTGTCCTCTGTAAAAGTTATTGATGAACTAAGTAAAAAAGCCGTGACAGCAGCCGAGAATGTTTCAGCAACAACACAAGAACAATCTGCATCTATGGAAGAAATCGCATCTTCCAGTCAAAACCTTGCTACTATGGCGCAAAATCTTCAGGAAACAATCCATCGTTTTCGCATTTAGTAAAATTCCTGACTATCTTACCATCGACGTATAGTAATTACTTACAAACAAAAGACCAGCTAATAAAAGTCAATCATTTGAAATGTGATTGACTTTATTAGCTGGTCTCTACATTTTTCTGTACGGTACTCTATCAAGCTCAGATTTAACGTCTCCTGTTGCCTATTTGTATTTACTGTTTCTGTCGTTATATAAGAGAGCCTAAAAAAATCAGACTCCTTTTTATGTAATAAAAGCTTCTATCTTTATTTATGATCATGCCCGCTGCAACAGCCACCGCCATGATTATGTCCGCCTCCACAAGTATGCTTAACGCCTTCTTCGGAAATCTTCATTTTTTTCATACTTCCGCACTTAGGACAAGGTATTTCGTAGCCATGTTTTCCACTTTTCTCACAAGGCTCAACATCCCAAACATGCTTACAATCCAAACATTCAAATACTCTGTTCTTTATCATATAATTTCCTCCCTTAATAAGTATCGTTTGACCGTATACCAATGCTGAAGCAACTTTACATCTTGCACGTTGTAAAATACGTTGAAACGTTGCCCTCGATACTCTCATAGCTTCTGCACATAATTGCTGATCCAAACCTTCCACATCTTTTAAGCGAATAGCCTCAACTTCCTCAATAAATATTTCCGTTATCGCAGCATTTATTTGATTGTCGGGCACAAATCGTTTACTATATGGTACTTCTTCTACCAAACCGCAACAACGTCTACGTGACATATAAAGCACTCCTTAAATTGAGCATATGCTCAATTACATTATACCCCAATCAATATAATAAATACAATATTAATATGTAAAAACCTAGAATATATTCAAATTACCCGAATCAGATATGATGAGTCACTCAATCCAAAACAGCAAAATACATAAATTACTAATTAAGTTGTACTCTTCTCATTTAAAATTTTTCATAAGTAATACGAGCAGATTCACTACTCTGATCAAGATAAAAATATGACTGAGAACTGATAAGCAAAAATCACCCTGGTCGTTTTAAACAGTAACACAAGTGATCATATTGCCATTTTGCTCAATTACTTTTTTAATATCATCAAAAGAAATCCAGACAGTTGCCGTATTGTCATTTGGGTGAAATCCAAGAATTTCCTTGCCCACCAAGTCTTTATCAAAGACTACCTCAACAGCACAATTCGTATCATTGATTACACCAAAAGGTGTTACTGCACCTTTACCTAGTTGCAGGTATTTTTTAAGCCTATCTTCAGATGCAAAACTTAAAGCGGTAGTTCCCAACTGTTCTCGAATTTTTTTCAAATCTGCCTGCTTGTCCTTATCCAAAATAACAAGGAAATGTCGTTTGCCTTTGTAGTCGCGCAAAAATAGATTTTTACATACATTGTTCTGATTCGTAATTCCCAAATCATCCATTTCATCGATTGTATAAACAGCTGGATGATTGATTACCTCATAATTAATTTTCAGTTCATCTAATATTTCAAAAACCTTTTGCTGTTGCTCCATTGTGTTCTCTTCTTTCGTTCTGTGGATTTCTTAATATACAAAATACCCATGACCTACTGCTGGCAGTACAAAATAGGTTATGGAAATTTTCTTTTTATCAAGTGCTATTTCCTGCTATATTCTTACAAAATTTTGTCCTAAATCCCCTTTTAATAAGTGGCATTTTTAGAGAAATATTCTTAAGTTGACGAATTGCCAGCATAGCTGGTGGTTCTTTACAATATGCAGAAGCCAATTCCTTAACGTTAAAGGAATTGGCTTCTATTATCATTGAAAACATCTCATCTGCATATTAAAAGAAGGAACTACTTAATTTGTCTTATTGTAAGGCCGTTGACAATAAATCACCTCAAAAAAAGCAAATGCTCCCTACACAATGTAGAAATTCAGGATACTTACTTGCTCTTACTCAAAATCGTCTCAAGCAGTTCCCGTGCGGCCTCTTCCGGGCCCTTTCGCTCCCAACCTGCGATGCTCAGCCTAGTACGCATTTGGCCGACGAATATTCCTTGTTTAAAAAATGCATCGAAATATTTTTTAGCGATTATTTCATGAACTTTTCTGTATTGGGACGGACCAAACACATTCGCGAAATAGGTTTGGACTAAACCCGTAGATGTCGTAGTACCTTTACTCATAACCGCACCAGCTCTAAAGACATTAATCGCCTCTGTTGCGTTAGAAAATTCTTCAATAATCGGATGATCTTCGTCAATCTGATCAAAATTATTACAGTATAATAAGAAATCTACTTTATGACCTTTGACTATTTTATCATAAGTTGTAACCGGTAAAATCGTCCGAGCATTCTTCTGGCTTGGATTCATAATAATTGCTCTATCGATCTGACCAAAAGCATAGCCTGGATTCAAATCATCCAATCTAACATATGCTCCGATTTCAGTACCATACCCAATAACATCACCTCTGTCATCGATTGACAGGGACCCCATATCATCTGCAATTACAATGATATCTTGAATATACTCTTCCCCAAGAACACGAAAAGCCTCCAATGTTTCGGATTTTCCTGCTCCTGTATCTCCCATAACAAGTACATTTGCTTCCTTATTTCCCTTTAGAATAATTCTAGCCATTGCACCATGGAAGGGCATTTTCCCCTTCTTCATCATTTGTATATTATGCAAGGTGAGAGCCATTTTCTTCAAGTAGCCGAAATACCCAAACTCATCTCTATTTGGAATAGCTGCGACTAGCATGTCATTCTCATTATCCTCATAAAATACTGTAGGCAAAGTCGTCAGATCATCCAAAGCATTTCCAGGCACACCAAAAAGGAATACAGCGTCTGGCTGTTTCTTAAGTTCATCATCATCAGCGATTTCAAAGAGATTACACAACGAAAAACCCAGTTCAAAAAATCTATCTTGAAAATAAATATTAATAACCAGCGGCCCCACCTTCGCTGGATAACAGAGCCACTCATCTGCATTGATATCCACTAGGTCCAGCGGATTTTTATCAATTCTCTCAAATTTACCTGTCCGTTTATTCATGGGAGGATCTAAAACCAAAGGCGGATATATACATACCTGACGAATCATTTGAATCTGATTTAGCCTTTGATAGATCTGACCAGAAAAAGGTATCTCTCCGATTATACTTATCGCTGCCAGTTCCGCACCAGCAGTTACTTGTCTAAACACTTTAGGATGATGTGTTATATTGATTTGTAAATCCCTGTATGTTTTTCTTACTAGATGATTCAACTTTTCTATCGTGGAATGAAACGTCCGGTAAGGTCGAGTTTCCAACTCATCACCTTCCGAATGGCAAACGATAAACCGTTTGAAATTTCGCCAATAATTATATAAATATTGTACAAAATCATTAAGCAGTTCTGGATTCCTGGAAAATTGTTCGGACCCTTTTACAACCTGTCCGACAAGGTTGACAGGCATTTTACATATATAAAGAAAAGTTTCTATTAACAGCTTAATATCTTCTTCTTTGATGTCGTGATTATTCTCAAAAATATCTAGTAAAATAGATTTTCGTTTCGATAGTTCTTTGACAGCCATAGTGAGTACGGTAGCAAATAAATCACTACCCAATAGTTCTTCCGACGTATCGCAGACCCTATTTTTTAGTTTAATGATAATTTGTTTGTCATTAATTTTGCTTGAAATCATACTCATAGCTCCACTCCCTCAGATTTTTTCATGATCCATTCAACATGGTTCAAATATTCACATAGTCTTGCTGACTAATGAATTACCATAATTCTACCGCAATTTACCAAAATGGTAAATACTTCTAACCCGTATTTTGCAATATAATAATGTATACTGAAGATTTCTGCATATATATCTGCTATATGGCACACCATATGATGAATTGCCTTCCATGTATGGACATTTTAGAAGAATTCAATACCATGAGGCAGTTTTTTAAGATTCAGATAAGGTATCTTAGATAAATATATATACTGGAAATCACAATCGATAATATCATTAAAGGGAATGCCACCTTAAAGTATTTCATAAATGAAATAGAATAGCCTTCCTGCGCGGCTAATCCAACGACAATCACATTGGCACTTGCCCCAATTAATGTACCATTTCCCCCTAAACAAGCCCCTAGTGCCAAACTCCACCAGAGAGGTTCAAGATTCGCAACTCCCATAGTCCCCATTTCTTTGATGAGCGGAATCATCGTAGCCACAAAGGGAATATTATCAACAAAAGCTGAAGCTATCGCACTAAGCCATAAAATCACCATTGCAGTAGCCACTGAATTGCCTGCCGTTACTTTCATTAGGTCTTGGGCCAGCACAGAAATTATCCCGGTCTCAACTAATCCAGAGACAAGCACAAACAATCCTACGAAGAAAAAAATCGTTAACCATTCAATTTTGTGAAAAATCCGTTCCAGTTCATGCTCAGATGTGGCATAAGTCATCATTAATAACAGTACGGCCCCAGAAAGAGCAACCGTAGCTGATTCTAAATGAAGAATCTGATGAAAGCAGAAAGCAGCAATGGTTATCGCAAGTACAAATAAGGATTTTTTAAGCAGTGGAATATCCTGAAGCTGCTTCCTTTCATCCAGTTCCATCACTTTAGCCTTAAGTTCGTCGGTCGTCTTTAAACGCTTACGGTAAATGAGCACTAATATCGCTAAGGTAATAAGTAGAATAATACACGAAATCAATGTTAAGTTATTAATAAACGCGGCAAACGTTAACTCTTTCACAGCACTACCAATCATAATGTTGGGTGGATCACCAATAAGAGTTGCCGTACCGCCAATATTTGATGCAAGAATTTCTGTAATCAAATAAGGGATTGGTGTAACTTTCAGCTGAGCTGTAATACTGAAAATAACAGGGGTCATTAAAAGCACCGTTGTTACATTGTCTAAGAGTGCTGAACTCACAGCAGTTAGAACAGCAAGAGAAACAAGGAGTTTAACCGGGTCAGCATTCACCTTTTTAGCTGCCCATATTGCTAAATAGTTAAATAAGCCCGTTTGACTAACAATTGAAACCATGATCATCATCCCGATTAAAAGACCAATCGTGTTAAAATCAATATGATGAAATGCTGTTTCTTGGCTAATGACCTGAAATAGAATCAATAAAACAGCACCCGCCAAAGCGGTGACGGTACGATGGATCTTTTCGGAAATAATTAAAGCATATGCTATCAAAAAAATAATGACAGCGATGAGTGATTTTTCCATTATAAACTTCTCCTTTACACGTCCGTTAGGACTCACCATTATTATTCGTAATAACATCCAATCTTACTTTGGGTAAATCTCCCAATTGTTCTTATCAATAATTCACTTTTTTCGCTCATTTTATTCGATAATTTCTTTGAGTAATCCTACATCCAACGCTAGCTCAACTCCTCCGCACCTTAGCCTTCTCTAAAAATACAAAAAGAAGCCCATCGGTGACAGGCTCCTCCATAATTTTCGCATACGTATTTAGTTATTGCCTACTTGTTAAAAATCCCTTTTTAATCCAACTTCTATGATGATTAGACGCCTATGAGTCCTATTATCAAATTCGTACATCAGACTATTCGCTCACAAGCTAATACATATTATTTTACTTCATATTGATTTAATACACAAGTTTTTCACTTCTACACTTCGTCCGATTACTGTAAGTTTGTTTTTGTCACTTTATCTTCCCTAAGCATGCGAAATTACATTTTGCTAGTAAGACTCTGTTTTAAGTTAATATACAGGAATATTTTGTCTGAACATCTCGGCAATTATCGTTTCCATATTATACATTCCTGGAGGTTGATCCACGAGAAATTTCACTGCAAAAATAGCCCCTTGGCCAAAAGCTGCCCTGCTTATACTTTCATGGGACAACCGTATGGTCTGATTTGGCATTCCGAAGATAATTTCATGGCGCCCAACAATTCCGCCAACACGAATTGAATTTAAGTGTTCTTCTACATTGAGGCCAAGCACTTTTGCAATTCTTTTTGCTGTTCCCGACACTTCTTTTTTGCCTTTAAAATGTTCCTCGACAATTTCAATATCCGCATGAGGAGCTATTTTCTGCAAAATCTGGGCCGCTACCATCAGCACATTAATCCCCAATGTAATATTGGGAGAATAAAGTACGCTCGTAGACTCTGCAAATGACTTCAGCAAATCTAGTTCCCCCTGCTCATATTTCGAGATGGCAGATATGATTGGAATGCCCGCTTCTGCCGCTCTTTTATATAAATAAATTCCTGTAGAATCTGAAAAATCGACAAGAACATCTACTGGTTTGTCTAAAAAAAAGTCATTGTCTATGTCCTTAGCAGTAAAAATCTCCCCAGCATCAAACTCATATCCCAACAGTCGACTGGCATACTTGTGATGATCCCCAAGACTGTTTCGTACTACCCACGCCAGAGTGAATAGACTGTCATTCAAAAATTCCTTGGCAATAACTTTGCCAGTTTTCCCAAAACCGAAAATACCAACTTTGATTTTCCTCATCAGAACTCCTCCTTTAAAACTGTAATTTGTTAGTCCTTGCTACCCACATTCCTGCATAGAGGTAACAAACTTTGCAAAGTCAGCTTTTGAGAAGGAACATCATTTAAAGACTGATGACTGGCAGGACAAATAATCCTTCTCTTTCAACGCCTACGAGGTTAGCTGACGGATTCGGGCAGAAAGAAATTCACCCTACCTGCTTGCACAGGATTCACCCCCGAAATGGGTCCCCCGCTTCCTAAGTGGAATTCGGCGATTGCCTTATGGATACGAAATATGACATATCTTTTTTTTCTAAAAAAGAAAAGATGAAGCCCTTGCGCAGACTCCACCTATAACTAGCTTGTGTATTTATTACCTAAACTTTCATTCTTACATGAGCCATACTTATTTAAAATACATTTTTTTACTAACAACTTATCGATATAATTATGTTGTTAGTTGCTGTTTATATTTTACATTATTTCACAAATAAAATCAAGAGCTACTACCAGTATTTTTAACTAGGATAACCACAGGCTTGATTAAATCTTTACCTTTGGCTTTCATTAATAGAAGAGATTTCTCTATGTTTTCAAAACCTTTAAAGACATGAGTAACTAATTTGCTTACGTCAACGCGGTTATATTTTACCAGATCAATTAGCCTTTCCATCCTAAGACGTCCACCCGGGCAGAGGCCGCCTTTGATAGTCTTGTGAGCCATACCGCAGCCCCATTCGATACGAGGTATAGGGAGAAATTCCCCACTGCCATGATAGTTGACATTGGCCACGACGCCCCCAGGTTTCACCATGGATACGGCTTGTGCTAATGTATCAACATCGCCTCCGGCCATAATTGTGCGATCCACGCCTTTTCCATGAGTCAAATCCATAATTTGCTGTACAATATCTCCATTTTTGTAGTTGATAATATCGGTTGCGCCATAGCATTTTGCAACTTCCACAGAAATCGGCCTGCTGCCAACACCGATAATTCTACCAGCACCGCGCAATCTAGCACCTGCTACTGCCATTAATCCCACTGCTCCAATGCCAATTACGACTACACTGGATCCCAATTGAATATCTGCCAATTCGGCACCATGGAAACCAGTAGTCATCATATCTGTAATCATTACGGCACTTTCCAAAGAAATTTCTTCAGGCAGCAGAGCCAAATTCATATCTGCATCATTCACATGAAAATATTCACTAAATACGCCGTCCTTAGAGTTTGAGAATTTCCAACCAGCAAGCATGCCAGTGGAATGTTGCGGGAATCCATCTTGTACTTCTATCGATCTCCATTCAGGAGTAATGGCTGGCACTACCACTCGGTCACCTGGCTTGAAATCGGCAACTTCGCTGCCAACTTCAATAATTTCTCCCACCGCTTCATGACCTAGAATCAAATTATGCCTCTCCCCAAGCGCCCCTTCAAAAACAGTATGGATATCAGAGGTGCAAGGAGATACTGCTAGAGGACGCACAATGGCATCATAAGGACCTGCTACCGGTTTTTCCTTTTCAATCCACCCTAATTTGTTGATCCCCAACATTGCAAAACCTTTCATACCTAAACCTCCCTTTAATTGTATATTACTAGTTGGTAAGGCTTACATTCTTTCAACAACAGTTGCTACGCCTTGACCGCCACCTATGCACAAAGTAGCCAGACCAAGCTTAGCGTTTTTTTCTTCCATAGCATGCAGCAGTGTTACCAGAATACGTGCACCGCTGGCACCTACCGGATGTCCAAGAGCAACGGCCCCACCATGGATATTTACTTTTTCCTTGGCAAACCCCAATTCTTTACTTACGGCCAGAAACTGTGCCGCAAATGCCTCATTTGCTTCAATTAAATCCATATCATCTATAGTAAGTCCGGCTTTAGCCAATGCCTTACGAGTAGCAGGCACAGGTCCCAAACCCATAATACTTGGATCAACGCCTCCGGAAGCATAAGCACGAATACGAGCCATTGGCTTAATGCCAAGTTCCTTGGCTTTTTCAGCTGACATCATTACTACAGCAGCAGCACCATCATTGATTCCTGAAGAGTTACCAGCTGTAACAGTCCCTCCATCCTTGAAAGCAGGCTTTAATTTTGATAATCTTTCTATCGTAGTGTCTGCACGAGGAAATTCATCAGTATCAACAATTACTTCACCTTTTTTTGTTTTTATAGTAAGCGGCAAAATTTCTTTTTTGAAAGCACCGCTTGCAATCGCAATTGCGGCTTTTTTCTGCGATTCAAGAGCCATTTGATCCTGTTCCCCGCGAGTAATTCCATATTTATCAGCAACATTTTCGGCAGTTATGCCCATATGAGCTTTGATAAATGCACACCACAGGGCATCCTGATACAAACTGTCGAGCACTTTACTATGCCCCATACGATAACCCCACCGAGATTTGCATTCCAAAATATAAGGCGCATTCGTCATACTTTCCATACCACCGGCAACAACAATATCAGCATCTCCAGCAATAATTGCCTGCGCTGCAAGATTAACACTTTTCAGACCTGAACCACACAATTTGTTAACAGTATAGGACGTTACTTCTACCGGCAAGCCTGCCTTGATTGCCGACTGACGGGCCGGATTTGGTCCCTGCCCTGCCTGCACTGTACTACCGAAAATTACTTCGTCAACATTTTCTGGTTTTATGCCAGCACGAGATATAGTTTCTTTTATTACCGCTGCACCCAATTCAGTAGCAGAAAAAGGTGCTAATACACCATTAAAGCTCCCAATAGCAGTACGTACTGCACTTACAATAACTACTTCCCGCATTTTAATTCCTCCGTTACCTATATATTTATATTAATATTTTCACTTTTATTGACCACTATTTTATTAATCAAGAATTCTCCAATAAGAATAACAATGCCCCTCTCTATTGGAGTATGGGAGCAAAATAAAAGAAGATCATTCTTACACATATTAGGCTCTTTAAACCCAATCTTGCTTGGGTTTGTACCAAATCTGCCTAATAGCAAAACTCATTGCATTATAAATTTCTTTCCTCATCTTATGAGACATTTTTCATGGCTATTAAATTGTCGCTAATAATCAAATCAGCTTCTGTTTTGCCTTTGACTGTTTCAACGTTCACTCCTGGAGCAATTTCTGTCAATAAAAGACCTTTTTTAGTCACGCGGAATACGCCGAGTTCAGTGACAATTAAATCAACAACCCCTTTACCGGTCAGCGGCAATTTGCACTCTTTCAAAATCTTTGCAGAGCCATCTCTTGCGCAATGCTCCATTGCAACAATAACTTTTTTTGCACCTATTACCAAATCCATAGCCCCTCCCATGCCAGGCACCATTTTCCCCGGAACCATCCAATTGGCCAGATTGCCTTTCTGATCTGTCTGCAAACCGCCAAGTACAGTAACATCGACATGTCCGCCACGAATAAGAGCAAAGGACATTGCACTGTCAAACATAGCCCCGCCCAGAATAATACCACATGGCTGACCACCCGCATTTACAAGATTGGAATCCTGATTTTCTCCAACAGATTCCAAACCTACAAAGCCATTTTCAGACTCCAGCATTACATCTACACCTCTAGGCAGATAATCTGCCACCATGGTTGGCAGACCGATTCCCAGATTTACAACATCACCGTCTTTCAGCTCTACAGCTGTACGTCTTGCAATTATCTCTTTTGCTTTCATCATTAGCAGCCCTCCCCACAAATAATTTTATCTACTAACACACCAGTAGTCATAACTTCATCAGGTGCAATTTCACCAACCTCAACCAGTTCATCTACTTCAACAATCACAATGTCTGCGGCCATTGCCATTATCGGATTGAAGTTACGTGCTGCTTTATCGTAAATTATATTTCCTGCTTTATCAGCTTTCTTTGCTTTGATCAAAGCTACATCGGCCCGTAATGGTTTCTCCAAAAGATATACCTTACCATCAACATAAATTTTCTTTTTATTCTCTTCTACAATAGTCCCCACACCAGTGGGGGTAAGCACACCGCCTAATCCTGATCCGCCGCAGCGAATTCTTTCTGCCAGTGTTCCTTGGGGCACAAGTTCCACATCCAATTCCTTGGCAATCATTTGTTTACCTGTTTCATGATTGGTGCCAATGTGGGAAGCAACAACTTTTTTTACCTGCCGATTGACAATAAGTTGTCCCACCCCTTTATCTGGGAGAGCAGTATCATTGGCAATTAAAGTAATATCCTTAATCCCTTTGTCAATAATGGCATTAACCAGCCTTTCAGGTGTACCAACCGCCAAAAAACCTCCAACCATTACTGTCATGCCGTCTTTAAAGTACTCACTTACTTGTTGAATATTTGATTGTTTGTTTTTCATACCTAACCTCCTTGGCTTTGGTAAATTTATAAAGATTTCTTATGGCATTATTGGTACCAAATAAAATCGACAAGCCCTACCTTCTTGTAAGACTTGTCAAAAATTCCGCATATTTTTTAGTTCAAAATACATATACAAGAATTCTTGTGCAAAGTTTCTTCCATCAATAACTTAATACCTAATGCTGTGTATATTTTTCACATTTATTGTTCTTCTACAAGATAATCATAGACCATTTTCACAGGTGCTAGTGTCACATCTGCCAGAATGTGAGATGCACTAACAACCTCTAACACCGGCAAGTCTGACACTGGCGCAAGGGCATGGGCGAATAACTGCAATCGTGCAGGACCTTTCCAGGCACCATGTATAGTAATATCCGTTGTCTGTGTACGAACAAGCTCACAAATTCTTGGTTCGCCAGTGTATCCCCGCATTATTTTTATCATAAAAGTAGGTCGGCCAATTTCATTGCGGGCCTCTGTTTTATCAATTGAGAAATGCTTATATCCCATTGTTGCAGTAGCTACACGTAACGAACCATACTCAAGAGTGCCCACTAACGTATCATTATCAACATATAATTTTGGTTTTCCTAATAATTTGGGATAGGCACTCACTTCTCTCCCAAATGCGATGGCAGGAAGATTATCCAAATACATAGCATGTAAATAGTCGCCTGCCTCACCATTAAACCGCACTGGTATAGCTTGACCGCTTTCGGTGTAAGATCCCAAACCGGTCACATCTGGCATACGCATCACTTCAAATCGTACTAGTGGGTCTATAATTTCTAACGGTTCTGGAACCACCTGACGCAGAGCCGCTAAATCGGTGCGATAAATGATATTTAGATACTCCCGATTGTTAAACCTATAAGTTGTGTTTGGAAAAGCTGGCGCCGTCAGCGGCGTTGTAAAACACTTAGAGACCTCACTTTTTAACATATAAACCATCCTTTCGTTGTACAGACATATTTAAAACTTTCCTCTCCCCACAGCTGAGAATCCCATGTACTACAATTAGGATCATAACCAATAGAAAGATGTACAGTTTAATCGGTGCTTTATGAGCACTTTTTTTAAATCACCTCCTTAATGTAGTACTTAGTTAACTTCGCTATTTTTTTATTTATAAGCCAATGCTTGTACTATTAAAAACTTTCTCAAATCCTGCCAATAGTAACTTCACTTTTTCAACAGCCCCAAACATCCGACATATTGCTAATAACCGCATATATAATCTCTTTTTTTACTTAAATGAGAATTTTTATCATAATCAGCCTCCCAATTCATACAAAGACTCATCTTGGACATTACCATCCACTGCAGTATTTTTTATTCGATCCTTAAACACCCCAATTACAGCTAAAATAACCATAAATGCTCCAAATACTGTTTTTATAAGAACCTCTTCCTTTAGCAGCCACCACCCCCAGAATAAAGCTAACACGGGGTTAATATAGGCATATGTCATGGCAATATTCATAGGTAATGATTTCAGAATATATGCAAAAGCCATAACACCTAAACCTGTAACAATAGTAAGATATCCCCACGCCAATGCCACCCTAAATGATAATTGAAATAATGATTCATTATTTAATACCATTAAACTACCAAAAATAACACTGGAAATAAGCAGCTGATATCCTGAAAAGATTTGAGGGGAAAGAGTAACAGTATAACGTGATTGAATAACAAGCCCTACGGCACATAAAACGACACTAAAAAGAACAGCTATTAAGGAAGAAATTTCAACTAAGTTACCATTCACTACAGATGGCCAAACTATAATGAGCATCCCACAGAATCCTAAAAGAAGTGAACTAACTAATAATAAAGAAGGTCTTACTCTACTTAAAATTGCATTTATTAAATGCTACTACATGTGGTACTGAAGCTGTGATAAGTGCAGCTAATCCCGATTGAATATACTGCATACCCCATGTTAATAAAGCCGTTCCACCGCTCCATATTAATAGACTAGAAATCGAGATAACAAGAATTTCTTGTTTCAGTGGTTTTAACCTATGTTTCCTTAAATAACCTATACTTAAAAGGCTCACTCCCGCTACAAACATTCTTCCAGTTCCCATCATAAAAGGAGGAATTCCCCCTTCGCCTGCAACAGTTACTTTGATTGCTAAAAAAGTACTGCTCCATAAAATATAAATAATCAATAAATTGACCAACCCTAACAAAGGTAACCCCCAAATATGTATTTTTGAGAAAGTCTTCAAATTTTGTCTCCTTCCCCAAATTTTTCATACATTGCTAACATCATAGGATTGTATAAATCACTTAAGACTAGCCAACTAACCTAACCAAACGTCTTGCAGTAAGTTCACATTTTCTAACATAATTCAATATTTCTTTCGCCTTTTTAGAAGCAACTTGAATATTGTCATAATTAAAATGACTTACATTAATATATTGCAAAATTAAAGCATCACCAATGGTGGTTGCTGGCAAAACACCCGCGAAAAAAAATCCCAATCGTTCAAGCTGCCCAGTAAACTTATATGTTAACGGATCATTTAGACTCAAATAGAGAAGTATGGCTTCCGTATTCTTAGTCAGTAGTTCCTTCATCTCTTTTTTTATACATTCAACAATATCAATACCATATTTATTCACTTTTATAGTTGCATTGTTAAGTTTTGGAACCATTTTCGTTTTTATTAAAGAAGTTTCTTTATCACTCTGTCCATCGTAATGAAACTGTGGTTCCTTCCAATTCGGAACCATGCCTAAATTATCATAAATATCCAAAATTATTTTTCTATGCTGATTGGGTGGATAAATAATATTATTTTTCTGATTCTGTAAAGAATAGTATGTTAAAACTAAGCTTATCCTTTGCGCTTGCTTATTTGATATATCTTTTATTTCTGCTGGAGGGTAATTTCCAAGTAAGCATCCACAATCTTTAAAGCCACATTTATACATTGCTAACTGTGAATATACATGCTCAGAAATGGGTGGAGAAAATAAACCGGAAAGGCTTTCCGTGTACGAGAAATCTTCGTTTAATACCCAGTTCATCATTCTGGTAAGTATGCCCCTATTTCGATAGTCAGGTCTTACCATTACCATTGATGGTTCGCCAAGTTTACAATCTTCTTTCGTGCCAGATAGTGCAACATTACCAATGCTTTCATTTTTAAATAAAGTCATATGCCCAATTATTTCGCCTAACTTATTTACGGCCACTAGTGATTTCATTACACCTCGCTCATTAAATTCCGCAATATGTTCAGGAAAATAAAAATTCTTGTAGAAATATGTATGTCCATAGCATTGATATATAAGACGTACTACATCAACGGCCTCACAAAGTTTCATATTTCTAATTTCAATAGTATCGTCATTTGTTTCTGCCGATACCATTGGTATATCAAATTCACTGTTAAAAATTGTTATTTCATTTTCTTCCATAGATGTCACCTTCCGTTTTATTTGGTAATTTTTATCATCTTTGACATTAGTATACAAAGAATGATAAACTATGTCCAATATACAATTCATACTATATTTATACTTTATAAATATAAAATAAGGAGACTCATATATGGAGTTGCGCCATTTAAGATATTTTGTAGTTGTTGCAGAAGAATTACATTTTACCCGAGCAGCTGAACGTTTAAACATGGCACAGCCTCCCCTTAGCCAACAAATTCACCAATTAGAAAATGAATTAGGTGTAGAATTATTTTATCGAACTAAACGTCAGGTTAAACTAACAGCTGCCGGAAAGATATTACTCAAAAATGTATACAAAATCCTTAATGATATCGAAAAAGCATGTGACTCTGCACAAAGAGCACATCGGGGAGAAATGGGCAAGATCATAGTGGGATTTACCGGATCAGCCACTTTTGATATTCTGCCAAATCTAATTCAAACTTATCGAAGGAAATTTCCATTAGTTAATTTAGCAGTACTTCAATTGAGTACTACAGATCAAATACATTCATTACTAAATGGTGAAATCAATATTGGCATACTCTGTGCTCCCATCGAAAACTCTGAACTAAAATTTGAGGTTATTCGCCAGGAACCATTCATTATTGCAATGCCCAAAGACCATCCTTTAGCATCCAAATCAACTCCTATTGAGGTACAAGAATTATCAAAAGAGTTATTTATTATGACTTCAAGAGAAGCCGGGCAAATTTACTATGATATCATAATTAATATTTGTCACAATGCGGGATTTAGTCCCAATGTTACACAAGAGGTAAATGAATTACATACATCAATATCACTAGTTGCCGCCGGAATGGGAGTTGCACTAGTCCCCTATTCTATCCAAAATTTTCGAATCAGGGGCATTATTTATCATCAATTAAAAAATTCAGTATCAACTCTTAAAACAGCGTTAGCATGGCGAAATGATGAAAAGTCACCACTTGTGCATTCATTCATTACATTGGCCAAAAAGATTATTAAATAAATATTTTATGATGCTTTACCTATGATTAAATCCTCATCCTACCACAAAAACCACCCCTATCCTCAACGCTCTGAGGGCAGGGGTGGTTCATCATTTTACTATTCTACCGTTATTGAAACCAAGCTGCCATTCCCATTATCCCAACTTTGTACTTCTAAGTGCCATTTTTACTTAAAATCATCACTTTTTCTTTTTAATCCAAGTAACTACCGAAAGCATGAGCGATACAGTTAACAGAAATAGCGGCATAGCCCATGGATATTCTTGCATAACATGCGACTGCCACGGATACAAAAATTTATCCATTAATGAATGCATCTCCTTGCTGCTCTTTGCCCCATTTCCGTCTAATCAAAGCTACCATAAAAAGTATACTTGGCAATACCAAGAACAAAGGAATCCATAAATTATAGGGCAGGACTTTAAGCCCTGCGTCAATATGATCTACCACGCTGGATGCCATCGTCAATCCCAGATACAGCACAATGACTACAATTGGTATAATGAAAATGCGGTTATTCTTGACATGCATGAGCTTTTGGAATCCATAAATCGCGCCAAAAAGATGAATAGAAATTTTAAAAAATGTAGTAGTTAAGAAATACATAACACCTAGGGCATCTAAATTTTGGATAAAATCTGCAATATCAATCTGTTGAATCAATACGTATAACGGATAAATACTTCGCGAAAATGTAGCTTCACCTAAAACCGCTATCGCTATCGCATCAAGTAAGGCAATAAAAAATCCAACCAGTAAAGTCGCAGCCATGGTCGTTCTCATAATCTTTTCTGGCTGTTTTACAAGTGGCCAAATCATAGCTAAACCAATTGTTTCCCCAAAAGTCTGTGTTATACCGAGCGGCCATACAGTATTCCATATTCTCCCCCAGCCCTGTCCAGCCATAGGCTGTAACTTCTCTATATATACTATGTCTGAACTGAAAATTAATATTAATTCCAGAATCAATGCTACAAGAAGTACAGGCAGCCATACCTCCCCCAATCGTCCAAGAGATTCTATGCCGCAAAACAGAACATAGGCTACTGCAAGTATAAAAATTCCTAGAATAACCTCAGGTGGAGTCATCGGTAAAATAGTTGTTGGTATCAAATCCCGCAAATCTCCCAAGCCGCGTCCTGCGTCATATATCAACAACAGAGGGTACATCCAGGCTATCGGAGTACCTATCCATCGCCCAAATTGCCGCGGATACCATTCTACTAACGTTAATCCCGGATGCATTCGCATGAGTGCAAGATATAATAAGATAGCCATTGATCCTAGGAGAGCAGATAATAAAACGGAAATCCACGCATCACGTCCAGCGGCCGATGAAAAGCCAAAAATAACTGTCGTACCTGTCTGGAATAGCACTGTAATGGTAAAGAGTTGATAATTTGATAATCTCTCCATATATGCCCTCCTATTTTGGGGTCACGTCCGCTTTCCGCGTTAACGAATTAGTGACAAAACCGACACGCGGTATCCAAACCTTACATGCAACCCGTACGTTAAGTTCCGGAAACTCTTCGTCCCAGTTGTCTTTATATTTTTCTTGCCATTCCTTAGGATATTTTCGATAAACTGCTGTCCCGAGGCCTAATACATCGGACTGTAATTGCTTTTGTATCTTGTTCAGCACGATTTGAAACCTTTCCTTAATACTATTTTCTATCGCTTTTTCAGCATAATGAATAGACTTAGGATCACCCAAATCTATCCTAGATGAATTTTCATCAATTATCATTTGAGTATCAATGTACACATCTATTGTAAGTACATCATCGTTTATCTTAGGTTGTAATTGGATCTTAGTCGCATGAACACGTACACCAATTTTCCCTCCTCCTTTTTCTTCAGGAATATCCACTGTAATCGTACCTCCACTACGTTTCATCTCATCACGAAGCCAAAATATGCC
>Ga0316613_10000837_pt1 | contig 22560 bp, 24 predicted proteins | sample OWC_soil_day10_C_2_FD_207647 | JGI IMG/M metagenome (GOLD analysis project Ga0316613, IMG submission 207647) | Wetland soil microbial communities from Old Woman Creek delta, Ohio, United States - OWC_soil_day10_CT_b | ecosystem: Environmental > Terrestrial > Soil > Wetlands | place: USA: Ohio...
GTTTTGCGGCACCCTTAAGCGATTACTCGGCAGGAAAAACCGCAATAGACCTGACCTTTAGGAATACCGACGTAGCCGATAAAGGCCCTGGTTATGATATTTCGTTTGATAAAAAGAACAATATGGATTGGGGCATTACTACCGGCTTAGGTAATAAATTTGCGGTCCAATATAATGGATATAATGCAAAAACCAAAGATACATATGTAGAACAATTCGGTATTTCTGGTAAAGGAGAACTGAAGAACCAAGAATTAAATGTACTATACAAAATTGATGACAATGTATCTGCTTATATGGGCGTGGTGCAGTCAAAATGGACGATTAGTGAGGACAGCTCTGGCAGTTCTTCTACAGATAGCAAAAATGAAATACAATTTGGTTTGATTGGCTCAACCAAAATTGTCGATAAAACAACTGCCTATGCATCATTTGCTGCAGGTTCAGATTTAATCAACTGGAAAGTAGGACTGTCACAGGAAATAGTACCTAATGTTGATTTAAACGTGGACTATCGTAGCCTTAAGGTCAAGAACCTAACGGGGAGTGATTTTACCGATAAAGTTGATACAACCGCTAAAGGATTAGGCGTGGGCGTAACTTACAAATTTTAATGCCAAGTGTAATTATTATTAGAAGTAAATCTTAAAGTTTAGACTGCCAACATTAATGCTGGCAGTCTAAGTCTTTATACATATGGTTTCAGTAATCATTATTATTATGAGGGGGAATATTATATGAGCAAAAATTGTAATAAGTGCAGTGCTAAAATGGAGGATAACACAAGATTTTGTCCGTGTTGCGGTGCAAACCAGGGGAAACCGGAGCCTATTTTTACGAAAACCTCTGGGTTTGTTCCTACGCTTGAGGTATTTAGAGAAAGCAGCTTTGTAGGTTCATTATTGAGCTATAGAGTATTTGTTGACGGGTTTGAAGTTGGTAAGCTGAAAAATGGTGAGAAAAAGTGGTTTCAAATGGCTCCTGGCCTGCACGAAATATATATTAAGCAAAACTGGAGCTGGTTATATAGCCCCAAGGTGTCATTTTTACTGAAGGACTTTGTTAAATTTAGCTGTAGGCCAAAAGTAAGCTTTTTTGGATCACTGTTTGGTAGAGTTGGTTTTTACCTGATGTTTAAACGGCGCAAGTTTATTCTTTTGAAAGAAGCATAGTACTAATGAAAGAAATATTATGTATAGGCTGTGGGCAAATAATTGCCAACAGCCTTTTTTACATAGCGTGAGTTAGTAAAAGTGCATGAAGTTATAGGATTTTGACTCCTTCTTGCCATTATTTAATCTAACATAAAATTAAATAATTATATGGGGAGGTAAATAACAATGTACAACCAGACAATCTTAATGCATGTATCTGATGCAGCAAGCCTTTTAGGTGTTAGTAGCCAGACAATTTATAAATTAATCAATGGTGGTGAATTGAAAGCTTTTAAAACCGGAAAAGCGTGGAAGATATCGACACAATCCATCAATGATTATACAAACGCTAACTTGAATAAATAGGTTTATTTTTTATTTATACAGATTTACATGGTTTTTATATAATTGGTGGTAAGTAAATATTTTCTGAAATCGTTAACTTCATAATTTATTAGAAAACCATATTGGAGGTTGTATAATCATGTTTGAGCAATATAGTGATTTGGTGAGCGTTGAAGAGTTGTGCGAGATGCTTGTAATTGGTAAAAACTCAGCGTATAAACTATTATCATCCGGGGAAATAAAGTGTTTTCGTTATAATCGAGTTTGGAAAATCCCTCGTGATGCTGTAACGGAATATATTCTAAAAAAATCGTCACTAAACACCAATTATGTATCGGTGGTCGATATATAATTGGCTTATTTGCATAAACGTTTAGTATAGGATCTAATAAATGTTAATTTTATTGTGATAGTAGAATTGATTAAAAATTATCTTGAAGCTTTTGGACAAAGTTGCAGGGTTGCTATTTTTATTGCTTGTAGCTGTATAAAAGTGTATATTCAAGCAACGAGGTTTGCTATAATAAGGGAAGGGAGAGTGGACTTATACCGGTAGTTGCAAGATTTTATGGTATTATAATTAAAATGTATTTTAATGACCATTTGCCGCCACATTTTCATGCTTTTTATGGTGAGTACAATGGGTTATATGATTTAAATACACTGGAAATGCTTGAAGGAGATCTTCCGGGGCGTGCTCAAGGATTAATTATTGAGTGGGCTAAGAAAAATCAGGAAACACTATTGGTTATGTGGAGTGCTCAGGAATTTCGTAAGTTGGAAGGATTGGATTAAGGAGGTGCAGAATATTATTATGGTCCCGCGTATTAGTCAGGTTAAGGCTTGCGAAGACTATGTTCTGCATGTTACTTTTGATAACGGAGTAAAGAAATTGTATGATCTAAAGCCTCGGTTAAATGATGAACGTTTTAAAATCTTACGTGATAAGGGCATTTTTAAAGCAGTACAGGTTGACGGTGGTGGATTTGGTATCAGTTGGAATGATGATATTGATTTGAGTGAGAATGAGATTTGGACTGAGGGAAAGAATTTAAACTAAGCAGGGTTAAAGGTACGCATCAATTTTGAGAAGCTGTTAAAAAACTGCTTATTTTTGAAATAATGATGTGAAATGAATAAAAATAAACGTAAATAACGTAAAAAATGACCTTTTTACGGGAGAAGGTTCGAAAAGTGAAATGGCTATGAAGCCTTGTAAAATAAGGGCATAAGAGCAGTCGTTAATAGAACAAAAATATTTGTAGAAATAATCGTTCCCGCCTTCCCAAGCCGTGGGTCGATGGTTCGAATTTCGCCACTCGCTCCAGAAAAAATCAAGTTTTCCAGGTGTTTTGGTTGTTGACAAAGAACTTTTCAAGAATATAGGCATTGGTAAACCAGCGTAAATGTTGGAGTTGCCAATGCCGTTTTTGTGTTTGGAAGGCTTTATTTTAAAGTCGACAATAGGTGGATGACAGTTGCCAAACGTATGTGAATTTTTAGTTCGTCATTTTAATTTTAAATGCATCCAGTGGGGAATGGAGACATAACGTTACCATTATGAGCTTTGCTTTTGGGTCTTTGCTTGGATAAAAAATATCTGTATTATACAAAGTATTTTGGGATTTGCGCGGGATGTACGGTAGGAACTTGGCCTTTCCATGTATCAGATCATAGGATTATTATAATCTACGGCGCTGGAGGCCACATTTTTGGCAGGAAGGTATGGAACTATCCTGATGAAAAGCTCAATAGGATCATTTAGCGATGCAAGGGCAAATATCCGGTGAAGTGATATTCAGACTTCATGGGATTTTTGTGCTTTTGTTCTGCTATCAAGGGCGTTTTCATCGTACTCTATATCAAAGCCATTACTCGGTGCACAAGATTTGGTCCTATATAGCTTTGACCATTTCAGTGGCGCTTTCATTTTTTTGTTGTATGCAATGAGCATAGCCTCAGCATAGCCGATAGAGCCAGCTTTGCGTTCTTTTGCTGTGCGCCCAATTTCTCTGGAGGAATACTTTCCAACTTTATCCTTAAAAACATCATCTTTCAGAGTATCGCCAAAAGCTATAATTAGTCGGGCAATCCCTCTCAGCATGTTAGCAGACAACGAATTATAATCGCCTTCCCAGGTTCCAACGCATAGACGCAAGGTGTGATCCAGTACATGAAAACCGAATTTCTGATGAATGTACTCTAGAGAAGATACAGCGCAGATAGCACCAGGAGCTTTGGTCGAAGAGATGAACAAGCCATAAGATTCTACCAGAGATTTTATAATGAGTTGTTCATTGTTTCCAGCTTCCACGTTTGCCATGAAAATTTCATACGGTAGCAGGGGCTTAACATATTTTTGCTGGTTTGCAAAAATATCTGCCTCCTGTGTATAATCCAGATCGTCATAGATCATACACCAGACGGGAGTTTCACGGGAACCAGATACTATTGATATAATTTCAATAGTATGCTGGCCGTTGAAGACGTAATTGACGCTATCTCGGCGGCTGACTTTCACTGGATTGATTTGGTACAGGTCAAAGTTTTCGACTGTATGCTGGACATGTGAAAGAGACAGGTTTCGTTGGTACTCCTGATTGGATACCAGATTTTTGATTGGAATCTGCTCAAAATGCACTCTTGGGACAAAAACACTATAGTCGTCCATTAGATTTCCTCCTTTATGGCCGCAAGCATAGTGTCAATGGTTTTCTTTAATACCAACAGTTCTTTCTCTAGTTTGCGGCGGGCATTTCTGGATATATCACTAAGATTTGCAGTAGCACGTGTGCGATCGATTGAGCTGACCCAGGATGGAACGGTTAAAGTAAGGCTGGAGATTTCCGCATCAGGGTCATACGCGGGCATATCTTTTATGGAACCGTTGGGTATTGATAGCGGCAGTTTCTTCGATGAATCCTGTCTTTTCGGTAGAACCTTGCGCATATCGGAATATCCAACAAATTTGCTAGCACTATCGGATACGTGCTTACTCAAGCGACAGATATCTTGTTGGGAAAGCTGGGATAGCTCAACAAGATTCTCAAGGGATATTTTTATCTCGCCCAATAATACCTTCGAAACGAGCTCCGGCACGATTGTCGATAACTCATCCAGCGCATGCGCGTATATGCCATAATTATTGATGGTGGCGTAGGACAGGTGATATTCCTCGCCGAGCCGTTCGCTTGTTCGGGAAGTTGTCTCATTAAAGGTAGGCTCGGTCAATATTTTATATCTAATCTCTTTTTGCGTGTACTGGTTGGTTCTGGCAGCATTATGAGAGCCAAGAATTTTCTCCATCTCGTACCTTTTGCCGATCAGGTATTTGCGCGTTTCATCCGTGATATTGTGGCGGCCAAGCTGGTTCGCACAAATCCACGCAGTTGCTTCCTCGCAGCTTGTGAACTGTATGCGTTGAATTGAAAAGGGAATCTGCAGCCGTGTGCAGATTTCATAACGATTATGGCCGTCAAGAATTGTATTGTTCCATACACACAGTGGCTCACGGCAACCGTCACGGATAAGATGCTGCTCCAGTTGCTGCAGTTCTGTTGTTGACAATGGCGGAATCATCCGCTTAAAACTTTCATTAATTCTCAGCTTATAAATACATCGTTCTGGCATAGTGTTATGATTGAGCCCTGTTCACCAGAACAGATTCGGTCATATGAAACAGGGCCACTCCTTCATTAGAAATTATTTCACCATATATGCGGTATGATTGGTTATCTTGCCAGTCGTTGCAGACATTGCGCAGACTTTTCACAAGGACGCTGCTATATAACTCAAAAGACTTTCTTTTTGCGAGAGAAGCCCATGAGATATGGTGTGCCCGTGGATCAGAACGATCACTGCAAAGAATAGCAAGCGTGTGTTCTTCGGGATTTACCAACAGCAGAACATTATCGGGATTACCGATAGAGTGAAGCGTGTTTTTGTGTATTCTGATCCGGCATTTTTTTAGATCGACCAATATGGTAGGTCTTGTCAAGTTATTTTTCATGTCTCGTCACCCGCCCCTGATAGGTTGTTCTTTTGATCCATCTACCGGAGCCTCACCCGATTTGTCTTTGATACCGAAAACGGTGTAGCCGTCGAAGATATTAACTTGAAGCAGTCTGCGATGTGCTTCGACCGGCAAGCCAAACTGATTTTGCCACTCTGCCGGGAACACAGGAGTGCGTGAGGTCTTTGGCTTTTCTCCTTCATGCAAGATGCGCTGATAGATTTCTGTTGCTGTAAGATCAAAGATAAACAAATATTCATCGCCGCTTCGAATCAGCTTTCCGAGCAGTTTATATCGGTAATCCGGGTTCCATTCCATTAACTGAACGACCTTGGCAAAGAACAGATGGCAGGTAATCTGTTTTGGCTTCCGCTTCGTATTCTTGGTAGTGCACCAAAGAAATGAATCCTTCTCGTTCTCACTGCTGGGGCGGACAGCAAGTTTTTTATCTGCCGGATTTACAAGTATTTGCACATAATCTATATCTGGTAGCCGTTTCAAGCACGCGGTATTCAACGAAACCTTGCAATTATTAAAAGTGATAGAAGGTTCGTACACATGAGCAAAAAATTCTCCGCGAACCACCTGATAACCATCATAGGTAAAGGCATTGTCATGTATAGCTTCTTTGCCAGAGGCCGATACTCGTCCATTTAATGCTTTCAATACCGGATCGTTCCCGACACCGGGTAAAGAGTGCTCACTCTCCATCTCTTGGAGCCTCCCGTTCCATATCGTCGATTATCTGCTTTATTTTATGGCGGACAACCTCAGCACTGGTAATATTCAATCCGGAAGAATTACTAAACGGTTGGCTTCCATCACTGACCTTCCACATGCCGTCTCGATCAATAACCGCTAATTCCCGCGCTTGTGCGTGTCGGTAAAAGTTACTGCCAAAATTGTCTGCCCATGAGGAGGGATAAGCCATAATATTTTTTTTTTGGCCGACGGTAAACGGCTGTACATCATCGGGAAGCTGGTCATTCTTCGCTGCTTCCTCTGGACACGATACCAGAACATCCTGAGGTATGAACATCTCAGTCTCTCTCATATCGAAGATTATGAGCGCCTCGTTATCCTTTTGCCTGTGTATTCCACGCACACGATATTTGCAATTCAGTTTCCAGCCCAAAATTTCATACAGCGTTTTAATATATGCCGCACAGCTAATATTACGAGGATAATACTGATTGCTATTTACATTGGCCCACTGGACAGCATTTCTCGTCTCTTTAGTACAAGGGCGTACTGCAAAAAGGTGTTTACTTGGGTGAATCAACATATCTATGTAGAGAACTTTATCAAATTTGCGAACACACTCGGTACTGAATTGGATATTATCAGTGGAGAACGTGACACATAGTTTTCGAGCGGTATCAAAAAATTGGGAACGTGCAATTTCAAAACCGCGCAGGTCAAAATCACCTGACTTCGCCTCTACCTCGAAATAATTAGATGTCGATTCGTTTACATCATCATATATGTTGCCAGACGCGGCTCGGTAATCATCAGCATGAAAAGCAGCCCATCGAGGATTTATTGAGACAAAACCTCTTAAGGCGCCTTCAGGAATAAAGTGCAGTTCTGGCAGGATTCCTTTATTACCATATCTAGCATTGCTAATTAAACGCTGGACTGCGATGAAATCATCTCGTGAAATAATAGCTTCATGATGGTTTCGTTTTCGGTACTGATTCCGATCCTGCCTGTTTTTTTTAGATTTGTGGTTGAGGTAACTTGGCGTCCAGGTTTTACGGGCAAGGACATCACCGCAGTGTCTCTCGTTCTGAAGAACTTGCAGAATGGAGCTTGGTGACCACGTTGTATTGTTCTTTTTTGTTCGGCGCCCGAGTTTTGTGAGAGTCTCAGCGATCTGCGTGCAAGTATGCCCATAGAGATACATGAAGAAGATTAAGCGCACAGACTGGGCTTCTTCTTCGTTGATAACAAGATTGCCATCTGCGTCCTGATCGTAGCCGAGCAGTGGCGGCGTAAGGAAGATGCCTCGCCGGAAACGCATCTCAATCGAAGCATTCATAATCTCACTTTTATTATGTGATTCCTCTTGTGCCAGAGTAGAGATAAAGGTCAGGCTCATTTCGCTGTTGCTGTTAAGGGTATAGATATTTTCGGTCTCAAAGAAAATGCCGATAGACGGCTGCATTGCAGCCAACTGTCGTACGTAGCCGATACAGTCCAAAACGTTACGCGCAAAACGTGAAACACTCTTTGTTACAATCAGATCAATTTTCTTGGCTTCACAATCATTTATCATCCGAATAAATGCATCGCGGTGTTGGAGTGACGTGCCAGAGATGCCCTCATCTGCATAGATATCTACAAGTTTCCAACCAGGGTGATGACCGACAACATCAATGTAATGGTTCTTTTGTAATTCATATGAGGATGTTTGGCGAGGGTCATCGGTTGAAACACGCACATATATTGCCACACGCTTTTCCTTATTGTCTTCGTAAAAATTTTCCTGTGGCGCAGCTGGAATAACGTCAAGCTCATCTGGGTCGATACCTCTATATCGTGCACGGATACGTGCTTTTTGGCTTTCGGTATCTCTTAATTGGCTTTGGTTTTCGTTCATTGCAATTCACTCCATGATAAGGTCATTTCCCTCAATTATAGTAGGTACAAGACAAAAAGAAAAAGAACTACAGGTCAACTGTTAAACCTGTGGTTCTTTTTTTACAAATTAACTATTTTCGTAAGTGATCTTTTGGCGGTGTAGATTCTGTTCTTTATGTTCCATATCATTTTTAGAAAACGTGGAATGGACGATACCACATCACATCTTCTATTGTGTAGACTGAAAAAAAATAGTATCCACAATAGGGAGGAAAAACTTATGTCAATAAATTTCAAACTTATTGGTCGAAGACTCAAAGAATCCCGTATGCAGAAGCGAATGTCACAGGCGGAGTTGGCAGAAAAAATCGACATGTCTGTATCCTACATAAGCCATATCGAAACGGCCAAAAAACGAGCAAGCTTGGAATCGTTGGTGCGAATTGCGAATGTTCTTGGAATTACAGTAGACTGTATATTAAATGGCAATCAGACAAGCGATCCAGCGGAGTATCGGACAGATTTTGTGCAGCTTTTAGAAGGCTGTACCAGCGATGAAAAGCGGATCATGTATGAAATTGCCTTGGCGGTCAAGAAGAGTCTTTGTGACAATAAACGGATGCAACGCCAAGATGATCAACTGTAATTATATAATTGGTCTGAAAAATTTCCAATGAACTAGAGGTCAATCGCTTGTATTTCTAGAAAACAAAAATACTACACGGTTGTGATAAGTGCAGTAAAAAACTGCTTATCCACTGCTTATTTTTAAAATAATAATGAAAAATGAAATGAAATAAGCGCAAATAACGTAAAATATGAAGTATGCTCGTTGATTTATGATAAAACGCAAAGTCGCATCAAATCCTTGTAAAATAAGGATTTGTAAAGATTGGTGATAGACAAAAAAATAACGTCAATAATGCCAGTATCGCCCTCCGGAGCCGAAAGCGCAGGTTCGATTCCTGCCGGGCGCACCATAGGAAATTCAAGCCTTCTAGCGATTTCGCTAGAAGGCTTTTTTGATGAAAAAATGATTATGCACTGCTTGTTTTGAGGAAAGTGATGAGAAATAAGGGGAAATGATGATAATTGGATATTGGTTGTTTGAAGGTTCTACTAGCTAAGACAACGAACAATATGTTCTCGCAGACGTATCACGTTGAGTCAGTAGCTGTGATAGAGCGGAAATAGCCTTATTCCGTAAGGTTTCGCAGGTTTTTTGAAATTTAACAAGTGTGTTTTCATGTTCGCATAGACGTAGTAAATGGGGGCGAACATTTGTTGGGGGTCGACACCCCTTACACGAAATTAGCCCCGCCGAGGGGGGGGATTAAATGTTGCCGGACAATACAGTGCAGCAATTTTAGCTTGTTGGCCAAAACTGGCCGGATTTAGATGGTCGTTTTTGGTATACGTTATTTTACTGAGTACAATAGTCGATAGTTTAACACTATGGAGAATATGAAAAGTGCTCCGGGAATTGAGGATATATCAGGGTCGAAGCACTTTTTAAGGTTGGTGGAGAGCCACTGCGGAGCAGTTTAGTACAATGAGGAATCGTTGTGGGTATTGGTATGATAAACTAGAAAAAACGAGCCCATTTTTGTGTTAAAGGTTGTTGCGGCGTCTGTTTCGAGAACATAAAAACTGATACTTGAAGAAAGCCAATGATACGGGCATTTGGAGCATATAATTTGGGGCTTGGTGCTTGAATTTATAAAACGATACAGAACGATAATAAACAAAACGGCTATGTCAACACGGGTAATCGGTGTTTGGCATAGTCACTTTTTTTATTCTCGCATACGACTTGTTTCATCAATTCATTTGATAATTCACATATTCGTGATACAATTAAAGGCAGAGTAGTTACTTTAGGAGGTTGCCGAAATGGCTGTCTGCTATAACAAATTATTTAAGCTATTGATAGACAAGAAAATGACAAATGCCGAACTCGCTGAAAAGGCGGGATTCAGCGCAAATATAATCACACGCCTAAAAAGGGACAAATACGTATCTCTCGACAGCATTGAAAAGATTTGTAGTGTTCTCGACTGCCGTGTGGACGATATTTTAGCGTTTGTACCGGACAACTCAAACAACGGGAGGTAACGTAATGCCGACACTTGAATGGATTGGGAAAGATAAAGTAATAAATCATCATCAGCAGGTGCCATTTCGCGTGTTGGAACGGCACTATAGTTATGACCGAAATGGGCGTCATGATGAGGATAATGGTAGCGAAAACATGGTTATTAATGGAGATAATCTGGAAGCTCTAAAAGCTCTTTTGCCCAGCTATGATGGTAAGGTGAAATGTATCTATATCGATCCACCGTATAATACGGGCAACGAGGGTTGGGTTTACAACGATAACGTGAATAGTCCTAAAATGCGGAAATGGCTTGGTGAAGTTGTCGGTAAAGAAGGTGATGATTTATCTCGTCACGACAAGTGGCTTTGCATGATGTATCCACGGCTGAAATTGCTTTACAAACTTTTATCCGACAGTGGAGCAATTTTTATCAGTCTTGATGATAATGAAATTATTTATCTCCGTGCGATTATGGATGAGATTTTTGGGAATGCAGGATTTGTAGCTCAAGTCACATTGTTGTGCAATCCTAAAGGTCGGAGCCAAGATAAATATTTTGCCAACTGCCATGAATACTTGCTTGTGTATACAAAAAGTGTTTTACCGATAGGAAGTTTTAGTGTAGCCAAGGATGATAGCAAAATTCAGAAAGACTACAAATTATCTGATAGCAATGGTGCGTATCGGTTATTGGAATTACGAAACACTCATCGCGAGTTTGGAAAGGCAAATCGTCCTAATCTTTGGTATCCCATATTTGTTTCACCAAATGGTGCTGTTTCTTTAGAGCAAACAGCAGAATACAACGAAGCAGTATTTCCATACTGGCCAGACGGCTTTGAAGGCTGCTGGACATGGGGCAAAGACCTCTTTCAAAAGGATATTCATCTTTTAGTTGGGCAGCAAAAAAAAGGCGTTTGGAAGATATACAGAAAATCTTATGCCGTTTCTGCCGATGGCGAAACTGCAAAGCAAAAGCCATTCTCAATCTGGAATAATCCGCTATTCTATACCGAAAAGGGTCAAGTTGCTTTTGGACAAATTTTCCCCGGCGCAAACAAAAACGATTTTCCTCAACCCAAATCCGTTGAGTATATTGCTGAAATTATACGCACTATTACTTCCGGCGATGATATAGTTTTAGATAGTTTTGCAGGCTCCGGTACTACTGCCCACGCTGTATTGAAGCTAAATAAGCAAGACGGTGGTAACAGAAAGTTCATCCTTGTTGAGATGATGGATTATGCAGACCTCGTCACAGCTGAACGAGCAAAGCGCGTTATCAGTGGTTATGCGGATGTAGCGGGTGCGGGCGGTGATTTCAGCTATTATGACCTTGGAGAAATGTTGCTTTTACCAGATGGCAATCTGAACGAGGGTTTAGACGATCTAAAAATCCGTGAATATGTTTATTACATGGAAACTAAAGAACCCTTACCTCTTTACGGAAATATCGATAACAAATACTATCTCGGCAGAAGCAATGATACTGCTTATTACTTCTATTACGAAAAAAATGATGTCACGACACTTGACCACTCTTTTCTTATCACGATAGGCGAAAAGGCAGATGGCTATATCATATATGCTGACATCTGCACACTATCAGAGAGCGAATTGAAACACTATAATGTTACCTTCAAAAAAATCCCGCGAGATATCGTAAAACTGTAAAGGAGCGTGAAATAAATGGAACTTAAAACCTATCAAAAAGATGTCATAGGTGATCTTTGCCGTTTCCTTGCGCTTCTGACAGAAAAGCAAAGCATTTCCGTGGCATATCGCACCCTTTGGGAAGAGAAGAATGTTGTGGTCGGTATGAACTTAATGCCGCCATATAATTCAATTATTCCTGGCGTCCCTCATGTGTGTCTGAAAGTCCCAACAGGTGGTGGCAAAACCTTTATCGCGGCAAGCGCTATCAAACCTATATTTGATTCTATACCTAAAATGCGAGCAAAGGCGGTGGTGTGGCTTGTGCCGTCCGATGCAATTTTGACGCAAACATATAAAGCGTTAACTAACACTGCACACCCCTATCGTCAGAAAATCGATGTTGATTTCGGAAGCCGTGTGGAGGTTTACTCGAAGTCACAACTTTTGAATGGTCAGAATTTTAATCCGACCGCCGTTACGGAACAACTTTCTGTTTTTGTCCTCAGTTACGATTCTTTCCGCACAAGCAAAAAGGATGGTCGAAAGGCTTATCAAGAAAATGGGAACCTTGCATCCTTTGCTAAAAACATGAGCAATCCCGACGTTTTACTTGATGATACAGACGAAACAGCATTGATACAGGTGGTGCGCTCACTTAATCCTATTATTATTGTGGACGAGAGCCATCACGCAACCTCAGACTTAAGTGTTAAAATGCTGAATGATTTTAATCCGGCTTTTGTTCTCGATTTGACAGCCACTCCGAAAGAAGGCAGCAATATCATATCTTTTGTTGATGCCGTACAACTTAAAAAAGAAAACATGGTAAAGCTGCCTGTAATCGTGTACAACCGCAAAAGTCAGAGTGATGTATATTCGGATGCTATCAGCATCCGTGCAAAGCTGGAAGCACAGGCAAAGCAAGAACAAACTACAAGCGGTAGGTATATCCGTCCGATTGTTCTGTTTCAAGCACAGCCGAAAAACAATGTCGACAGTACGACCTACGAAAAAATAAAAAAAACGCTTATAGATATTGGTATACCCGAAAAGCAAATTGCTATTAAGACGGGCGATAAAGATGAATTGAAAAATGTGGAATTGCTGTCCCCAGATTGTTCCATACGCTATATAATTACGGTGAATGCACTTAAAGAGGGATGGGATTGTCCGTTTGCTTATGTGCTTGCAACCGTTGCTAACCGCACATCTGCGGTAGATGTTGAGCAGATTATCGGGCGAGTGTTGCGCTTGCCATACACAAAAACAAATGACAGCGATGTGCTGAACCTCTCATATGTCATAACCTCCTCCGCTGATTTTTACGGAACGCTGGATAAGGTTGTGGAAGGATTAAACTGCGCAGGGTTCAGCAGTAAGGATTATCGTGTAGAAGATATTGAGCCAGAGGAAACGACACAACCTTCGGAAAAGCCGGTACAGACTGAACTTTCTGTCTCAACGACAGAAACGGACGATATTCTGGAAGTGGACACCACCATGTTGAAAGCTAAAATCGAGACTGCTATGCGGGAAATAGAAAGCGCATCGCCAACCGAAAATATCAATTCGGATGATATGCTTAGTGCGGCGATTACGCATAGTAAGGAGTATGCGACTGAATTGGAAACTTCAGAGGAAACCGCATTGACAGCTGCGCCGCAGGAGGTGAGGGATAAAATGAATTGTTTCCGTATGAACGAAGAATTTGTAGAGGAAGCCGCTGCTTTGTTGTTTCCGCAGTTTATGCTTGCTACAGGAGCGAGCTTGTTTTCCGATAACGAATATAGTCTGCTGGAACTTGACAATTTGACTAAGGGTTTCACGCTTAAGGATAAGGATGTACAAATAGACTTTTCTACAGTACCTGCAGAACTGGCACGTGTCGATGTTGATGATTCAAAAGACGCAAAGCCGCGAGCCTGGAAAATTACCGGATTCGATAATATCTATTTTAAAGAGTGGTTTAATTCCCAGCCATCGGAAAAAAGGCTTGTCTATTGCAAGGAGATGATTTGCAAAAAATTATCTTCGCTTAATTGCGTGAATGACAAAGAGTTACGAAAATACGTTGACAGGGTTGTTGATACCCTGTCAGAAGATCAATTATCTGAATTGGAGCAGTCGCCATACCCTTATATTTTGAAAATACAAGAAAAGGTGAAAGCGCTACTTGCGCGGCATTCGGCGGGAGTTTTTGATAAATGGCTAGAACAGGATGTTATTATCTGCCAATCGCGTTATAAGTTGCCATCTATTATTTCGCCAGTATCGTTTACTTCAACGCTTCCGAAATCGCTTTATACGTCTGAAGAAGATATGAATGAGTATGAGCGCAAGGTTGTATGGGAACTGTCCTCACTTGAAAACGTCAAGTGGTGGCATCGCAATATTTCTCGGCGTGGTTTTCAAATCAATGGACACATACACGCATATCCCGACATTATTGTAATGATGCATAGTGGCAGGCTTTTGATGATAGAGACAAAGGGTGATCATCTAGATAATGATGAATCCAGAGAGAAGGCTAATATCGGTGCCAAATGGGATACGCTCACAGACAGACAATTTCGCTATTTTATGGTGTTCCAGTCAAAACAGCCGGACTACCCGGGTGCATACTCTTATGACCGTTTTATGGAGATTGTTAAAGGCTTATAAGAAGAGTGCTGATTTTAATTGGAGGTTACGCCTGGATGAAACAACTAAACAATGCTGTGATGTCTGTGGTTGAGTATGCAATAAAAAGACAGATTCCAGTAGGGGCAATCTGCAATGCCGCTAACTTTATGGCAGAAAACGGCTACTTGAATCAAATTAAACATTCGGGCAACACTCTTGAATTTATGAAGGACCAAGCTCCTAATTATAGAGGAGATAAGCACTTTGTAGAGGAACAAGCTGTCTGTGATTCTAATGTAGTTACGGCCAATGGCTCTGCTTCATTAGAGTTTGCCAAAGCAGTTTCACTATTATTGAAAGCAAAGCCAGAAACTGCTGTTTTAGAATGGTACAACTTAAATAAGTCTGGCCATTACCGATCATAAAAAGTCTATTGCTTCATAAGAACAGATTATGTTTTCATAGAGGTACATAATTGGGAGAACGGTTGTTGGGGGTGTATACAAATACACGAAATTGGCCCCAGCAAAGGGGGAGGGGTATTAAATGTTGCAAGAGATTATAGCGTAGCAGTTTAGTACAAAAAGAAAGAAGTTATTTATCTAGTAATGGACAAATAGTCTTTTTGGCGTTTAGAATTAGTTAGGAAGACATCACTCACCAATATGGTGCGTTTGCTTTCTGAAAGCTGTATCAGCAAGTGTGTGTGATTTTTTTGTATGGTATGAGGGAGACTCTTACAGTTCCGTTGTAGAAAATGTAAATGAATATAATATGGGGAATAATGTAATGAAATTTCAGCCGTTAAAACCGTGGATAAAAGGTAATGGAAGTGTTACTCCTAATAATTTTTATGGAAATAGCAAACCATGTTTTGAAATGGGTGCGTTTATTGCACTAGATATAGCTGTAGATTTATATTTTGTGAATACGGTGGATACAGGAAATCTGTTTGATTCGTGGCATAAAAACAAAGAATTAATTGAAAAAGCTTGCGAGATAGCTAATGTAAGTGAGGATAATGGTTATGACTTAGACAATGAAGAAAAGGGGTGGATTCTAGAGGAATTAGGTGAACCTCCAGAATGTTGCTATAATTTATATTTTATAACAGTTTATGATGATGCTAATGAAAGATTAGTTTATATTGGGAAAACAGACGCCAAGAAAAGTAGATTTATTAATGGACATTTAGTGGCGTTAAAATTACACAATCCTAAGTATAATATGCTTAATAAACGTGTTTACTTTGGAACAATTACTTTTTTATCAAAAGAAAACGAATATGTTCCTTTAGAATTTATAACTCCTTACAATGAAGCTAATAATCTTTTGTGTGAGATGGAAGCTTTGTTAATATCTCATTTTGTTCCAGAACTTAATGTAAAACGTGAACATGTGGATAAATTGAAAGATTTAATTGTACATATACAAAATTTTAGTGATGTGTCAGCTTTTTTGAATGACTATGTAGTTTATGGTTGCTAGAATATATCATAAATAAAATAAGGAAAGTTGTGGCGTAATGAGAGAGTCACACGACTTGGATATTTTTTCGCCAAATAAGTACAATTTTTTGCAGGACATTAGAGATGGATTAACCAATGGAGAAATTAGTTTTATATAATTATCTAAAATATGGGTTATCTACTAGAGGATTTGACAAACTACTCGGATATGGCCCTAAGGTCTCTAAGGCTTAGAAGTCATGGAAAGTACTTCAGAATTATAAATTAGAAAACAAACATAAGGGCGTTTTATTTGTATATTATAATAAACAGGCTCGCGGCATTATAGATGCTCTCGTGAAAGTTGATGGTAATTTAATAGATACTAGTTTGCTTGAGCAACCTCCCTCGATATTGGAAAAATACAAGAACACATATGTTCTTGAGCCCAATGAAAAAGCGTTTCAGTCATTTTTCAAGCTGCATGGTTAAACTTTGTCCATTAGTCAAAAAGTACAAAAGTGTAATTAATGCAACGTACCCCAATGTGGAAGTGGTGATGGGGACGGATGGATCTATGGCACTGGAGACGATGAAGATAATGTTAAAAAATCGGCTTACTGATAACAGCCATGGTATTACCGAAGAATTTAAAAGAAATATGCCATCGGATTAATATAAGAAACATGAAGTAAAGTTAGGCTCTGGTGCAAAAAATCTCATCAAGCCCTTTAACTATCCTGCTATTTACCAAAATCTTAGGCAGCTATCTCCATAATTTTATTAAAGAATGCAACATCAGAAAGGACAGATTGAATTTCTTCGATCTGTCCTTTCTGATGTTGCATTATCTCGATTCCACAAATTGTTTTTTTTGCAGTCTCAAGACTTTTGAAGCCAAGAATAGATCTAATTTTTCGTTTTATAAACCGATGGTCTTGCTCAATAATATTGTTTAAAAATTTTATTTTTTGGAGCGTTATTTTTACAGATATACTCCCGTCATATATCAGTTCATGAATTGCAACTTCAGTGGCAGGGGATTTATTTGTTGTCAGTACCATGGGGCGTTGATTATGTCTGGCTTATAGTAATAAAAGGAAATTAGTGTTATGTGACGAAATTGATCTATAAAAACTGTTTTTAGCTTTTATTGCAATATGAAATGTTTGACAAAAATAATATTTGCAGTTTAGACTGAACGATTAGGAAATTTATTGCTTATATCAGAAGGTGCAATAAATTTTTATGGAGAGAATATTATGGAAAAGATTTTTTATTCTGAAAATTGTAGCATATCATATGATTCAGAGAAGGTTATAATAAATAGAGAAATTGTTTCTGAAGATGAACGAGGCATTTGTTCTCCAGATAATTATGCCTATATAAAAATGAGGGAAGCATATAAAATAGTTTTTTCAAGGCAATATGAAAATATAGTTGTTTTATCTGGATCGGGAACTTCAGTCGGAGTAGGAGTAGGGAAAAAAGTTGGGAAAACTATGGTTGGTTTATGGGAAGCTGTAGTTGGCAAATTAGAGTTTGAAAAGATACAAACATTTGCTGAAAAAATTAGATTTGACCATATAAATAGAGAATATACAGATTTAGAAGCTCTTTTATCTAAAGCAATTCTTTCACAGAAATATTTAGATAATAAAGAAATCGGTGCAATTATACAAGAAATTAAAGAAATTATTAAATTGGAATGTAGCCTTAAATTACCAAATGATGCTCCACATTTGACATTCCTTAGAAAATTAACTGCTAGAAAATTAAAATATTCAAGAGTAAAAATATTCACATTAAATTATGACTTATTATTTGAACAAGCAGGCTCTAAAGGAGGCTATGTAATAATTGATGGTTTTTCTTTTAGTTATCCACGATTGTTTAATGGTGTAAATTTTGATTATGATATAATTTCGAGAAATATAAGTAGACCACAAAGTGAGGAGAATTTCGTTGCTAAAGTATTTCATTTATATAAACCTCATGGATCTTTGGACTGGGAAAAAGTTGAGATAGCAAATGATGAAGAACAGGTTGTAAAATCGAATAATCCAGATAATCCTTTAATGATATATCCAAATAATAATAAATTTGAGTATTCTTATGAACAACCATATTTTGAAATGATTTCAAGATTCCAACAGGAATTACGAACTAAAAATATTCTACTTTTAGTTATTGGGTTTAGCTTTTATGATAAACATATTAAAACAATGATATATGAAGCACTAAATGTCAATCCGAGTATAACAACCGCGATTGTTTCACCAGATGTTAAAAAAGAAAGAAGTTTTGTCGAGCTGAAATCAAAAGCAGCCACAATGGGTAATATATACCTTATAAATGAGACTTTTAATGATTTTGTTAAATATTATCCTTCTTCAGATATTTATGATTATTTTAATAAAGAGGAGCAAAATAGTGATACCATTCAATCCTAATTATTTTATTGGGTATGTAAATCATGTCAATCCCCAATACGTCAAAGTACATTTTCCTTCATCTGTATTATTGAATAAATACATATTTTCTGGTGAAGAGTTTAACGGTGGATTAATAGGTAACTTTGTTACGATTGAGGGTGAAAATTTTGGCTTTATAGGTAAAATAGCAGAATTAGATTTACCTGAAAAAGAAAGGCTATCTTTAAGTGAAAAAGCTTTTCAAAGCTCAGAATTTCATCCTACTGCTAAAGTTGAAGTTTTACTTTCATTTGATTATTTTGATAGCAAAAAGGCACAACGATCACTTAATGCGTTTCCCAATATTGGTGCAAAAGTATATGTTTGTCCAAAACAATTTATGCAACAATATGTTATGCGATTTGGTCAAAAAAACGAACAGGATAAACTGCTAATTGAGCTAGGAAAATTAACATCTAATAAAAGCACTATTGTTAATATAAGTCAACAGGCTATGTTTAGCCGTCATTGCGCTATAGTTGGTACTACAGGCGGAGGTAAAAGTTGGAGTGTGGCTAAATTAATTGAATCAATTATGAAAAACCATACAAAAGCCATACTAATAGACCCTACAGGAGAATATTGTGATTTGGCAAATACAGAATCGGCTATATCTACTGTATTAGGTAAAACTTCGTGTTTTTCTTATAGAAAACTTACAGTTGAAGATTTATTTTTTTTAGTAAAGCCAGCAGGGAGAGTACAGGCTCCTAAATTAATGGAAGCGATGCGTTCATTAAAGTGTATTGAATTAGGAATTGGTAATGAACCGCAATTTGCTAGATTTTGTGATAATGGTGTTTTAAAAAAAGAAGGCTTAAGCAAGATAAGTTATGAACGTTTTTGTTACACTCATCATTCTCAACTAGAAAATGGGTTATTAACATTTGATATAAATAAACTAGAGAAACAGATTACTGCAGAGTGTGTTTGGAATCCTAATAATAATGATAATTATGGTGGAAGAAATGAAACTGATTTAATGAATTGTATAAGTCTGATTACACGTATTGAGAATGTGTTGCACACGGGGATTCTGCAATCTGTATTTGGATTTGCGGAAGTTGAGAATACAATTTGTGATTTAACATCACAAATTGATGATTATATCAGTACTGAAGATAATTTTTTATTAAGGATAGGTTTTGAAAATATAGGTTTTGAATCTCAAACAAGAGAAATCGTTGCAAATGCCATAGGAAGATTTTTGTTAATGAAAGCGAGAAAGGGTAAATTACAAAATAAACCAATAGTATTGGTATTAGATGAAGCGCATCAATTTTTAAATAATACTGTAGTTGACGAATATTTTAACACATCGGCATTATCAGCATTTGACCAGATAGCTAAAGAATGTAGAAAGTATGGCCTGTTTTTGTGTTTAGCGACGCAGATGCCAAGGGATATTCCTATAGGTACTTTAAGCCAAATGGGAACATTTTTAGTTCATAGGCTTATTAATTATAATGATAAAGAAGCTATAAAGCAGGCTTGTTCATCTGCAAATGCCGAACTATTATCTTTTCTTCCAGTTTTAGGGGAAGGAGAGGCGATATTAGCAGGAGTAGAGTTTCCAATGTCATTGGCTATTAAAATTAATAGGCCGAATACTCCACCTGATTCAAAAACGCCAATTTTCAAAGATTTATTAAAAATGTAGTTATTATCATTCCTTTATAAAAAATAAGGAATACAGCATATCATCGCTACCATCCGTCGTAATTTTTTATTCCTTATAGCGGCTGCAAACGGATTTGCGCAGAATTTCTTGGTATATTCCAGGAATCCGATGAATTGACAGACCAGCGGCAGGCGCCTGATATTTATGTTTTTGTGTTGTTGCGAATGGTAATGTTATTTTTTCATGCCGACACATCTTCTAGCGCTACTACTGATGTTTGCCATAATCGCGTGGAAAGAATAGACAGAATGTGCTGGGAAGCCAGGAAGATAATGATCGTCATAAATATTTCTTTGATAATATTATTAAAACGGCAAAGAATAAGGCTTTTGAGGATGGGCCTGACGTTGACTATGGTGTCAATGGGTACGGGGTTATTGACATAGATGCTTATCAGCGCATCTCCTCTTCTTAAAAAATATAGAAGTAGGTGGTATTGCTATATAATGTAGGCTAGGAGTGATAATATTGTGAATACAAGGGCGATATTAATAATTCTATTTGCTTGTTGTATTGTAATGCTTTGTTTTTCATATGGTTATGCCATTCAATTACATCAATTCAATTTTGAAAATTATACGGAAGCCCAAATATCATGGATAAAAGATTTACTGTTAAGTTCTGGTACAAGTGGAATAGTCGCAATTATACTGATTTTTTCTTACAATGAATTTGAAAGTAAAAAGGAAAGAAAAGAAAAAGCTAAAACATGCTCAATTGCTGCCAAATGGTTATTTAAAAATTATCAAAATTATACGTTTCTAACTTATTTAAATCTTGGGCGAGATGAAGTAAGTAACAAATTAGCAGCAGTTGGGGGTGCTGATGTTATAAAATTAAATTTATTAGATGATAAATTTATACAGAAACTTCACCAAATTAATTTATTTGAACATTTAAAAGATAATTCTGATTGGGCAAGTTATATTGATAAAAACTTTAACCAGTTAAATAATGAAGTGAATGAGGTTTTAAAAATTTTCGGTTCATATTTTGATGAGGAAATTATTAACTCAATTGATTGTGTTAAAAGTTCAAGATTATTGAAGGATATAAAGTTCGAAATAATGTTTAATGAGAATAAGAAGAGATTATACTTTGATAGTTATTATATTGAAAATTACAAAACCCACATTAATGACATTATTAACTTAATGGAAAAATTACTTAAATGTATGTATCCATAAACATGATGTCGGGAGTCAGGCATGACTTATTCGACAAAGTTAGGGATATTATACAGGGAAGCCAAATTATTCTTTACTATGCATCTTATTTTCCAATTCCTTACGCCGTTTTTCCAAGTAGCAGTATTCAATGAAATCTGCATTTTCAGGATCGAGTACAAACTCCCGTAGATAAGGCGGCAAATGATCTAATACATCTATAGGTTCCTCTTTAACTTCTTCCATGGTTAAGTCCAAATAGGGAAGAAGTTTTTCTATAATATCTACCGGCAGTCTTTTATATTCATCCTTTTCTATCCGGGCTATGGTTGGTCGTGAAACTCCGGACAGTTCTGCCAAATAATCTAGACTGAATTTTTTCATATTCCGCGCTTGCCGGATTTTTCCGCCCGGTGTTTTAGGCTGGTACGTATCAAAAGGCACAGTTTTCTTCCTCGCTCCAATGAATTACATATATACCTATATATTGATACAATTAGGCTATTTTCATGCACATAGATTCTCACTGGTTTATCTTATTGGTAACGATTTTCTCAAAAAGTAAGAAATTTGTTATTGAAATTAATCTTTTTCTGGTCTATAATTTAAATCCTCCCCGGATAGGAATACTAAAAGACTAAAGGGGAGGCGTCACACACGATGTTCAAAATTAAAAAGTTTTATCCAAGAGCATTTCGAAAATATATAGAAACACATGTTCTTGTTCATGATGAGGATGACTATGAATTTCCTAAAAGCTATGTAGTACGTAACAAAAAAGAATTGGAATGTTTAAAACGATCCTTAGATGCTGATGAGGCGAAAAATGTCCGTCATCATAGGCTGTTTTCGGGTATATTGAAATGGTCCTTTTATATACTCATGTTTTATCTTTTAAGTGATGTAATACTGGAGATTTTTTATAAATTTCACCTATTGGTGCATAGTCATGCGCCTTGGGATCTTCCAATGCTTATTAATAAATATTTTTTCCATGATAAACAGGGGTTTCCTCATCCATAACTTTTTTTACATATCAGCGCTGGTTATATATATAACCTTTGGCGTTGATAACTAAATGAGAGAGAGGACAAGCTAGTGAAAACAGAGTACACATTAAATGACTTCTCCGGAGCTTTTTGTTGGGTAAGGCTTCGTAATGATAAGTTTCTCGTTGATCCCCGATTTGAGCAAGAATTTATCGAGAATGTTGTTGAATGGAGAGCGCGTTACCAAAAGCCACTAGAAGATTTTCAGCCGCCTCAGGCGTGATGCCCATATTCTTGATTTTAACCGCCAACTGTAAGTAATGGATGTTATT
>Ga0316613_10000838_pt1 | contig 22527 bp, 18 predicted proteins | sample OWC_soil_day10_C_2_FD_207647 | JGI IMG/M metagenome (GOLD analysis project Ga0316613, IMG submission 207647) | Wetland soil microbial communities from Old Woman Creek delta, Ohio, United States - OWC_soil_day10_CT_b | ecosystem: Environmental > Terrestrial > Soil > Wetlands | place: USA: Ohio...
CCTAGCTACCTATCCTAAACGTGTATATAAAAAATACAAAAAAATATATCCAGAAAATTATATTGCTAAATCAGAGAACGATTTGCTCAGTGAGTTTTTCCCTTCAATATTTAATACAAATTCAACCTCTACAAAGCTTGAAATCCTTGAGGACATGCAACGAAGCGATAAAATTCCTGACAAAGGTCTAATTATTCCTGATACTGCCGATCATGACGTGGTGCAATTTTCTACTAACAATATGTCTTTGTTACTTGATTTCGTTAACATTGACAATGATATTGATCATATATTAAATTGGGTATCTAAGTACGGAACATTAAATCGCTCTTATTTAGGAAAATATGGGGATGCTCAAGAGATTGGAGTCTTTGTTGACGAATTAAACATCCTCCAAACACTCTACCAACTATATACAGCAGTTAATAAGTTTGCGCAAGGCGATACTGCACCACTAAGAAAACGCGTGAAATTCGTAAAGATAACGGACTACATAAAAGAATTAGAATTAAATCTAAAAGAGAATGCTTTTAGTGCTCTCTCTAATGTGGGGTATTGGGGATATGATATTTCATTATCTTTTAGCATCAAGGCAGATGAAGCATTCATAGATAAAATGAAAAAAAGAAATGGATATTTGCTATTTATAGATAATATACCTGCGCTATCATGTGTAGAGCTACTAAATTCGGAAGATATACTTCCGATAAAAACAATGAAGGTCATATCGGATATCATTAACTACAAAACCAATTATAATAGCAAAGGACAAGCAGTAAATCATTATTCCATCACTGCCGAAGTGCAACCAAATACTAACGACGCGCCAGCATTATACAGACTAATCCCATCTATTCATTGTAATGACTATTTAACTCTTATGTACTTTCAATTCCTTTGGCTTATTTCTACCAATGGAACAAAGCCTTGTAAAAAATGTGGTCAATATTTCCTACCAGAAGGAGATCGTCCTGGGAGCCAAAAATATTGTGGTCATTGCGGTAAGTACGCTTCACAAGACCAGTATAAAAAAAGAACCTCAATGGCGATAAAAGCCTATAAATCACGCTGTAAATTAGGCTATACATTAGAGCAAGCATCTTCTGAATATAACATTTCCGTTGAGCGTTTAAAAAAAGCACTAAAGGACGGTGTATAACACTGCCCAGTAAGATTAAGAAACGTGAAGAACACTCCTACTTATTAACCGTTACGACTGGCTACGATGGGCAAAGCAAATAAATCTGCCACACTAAAAAAGAACCAAGAATAGCGCAATGCCACCCTTGGTTCTTTTCCTATATTTTGATTACAGCCACTTTACTTTTTCCCTTTTGCCTTTCCTAGAAGATTACTTATAGGCGAAGCTGTCTGATGCGCCTGTTCAATATCTGCTTCAAGCAACGATACATAGTCTCTTGTCTGCTCAAGCTTACTATGCCCCATAATCTTCTGTAAGGCAAATACTCCAGTTTTAGAAGAATTTCGTAAGAAATAAAGTCCAAAAGTATGACATAAATGACAAAGCGTAAAAACAATCCCTATTATCTTTGAATATGTCCAATGCCAATTGCAGAACCTCATTATAATTTTGTTGTCCAAGCACACCTATGTTATAATTTAGTTAACCCTATATGCCTCCTAACTTAGGAGGATTCACATGGCAAAACGATCTAATCAAGAAGGTACTTTCACAAAAAGAGATGACGGAAGGGTAATGGGACGTATACAAATAGACGGTAAGCGATATACCGAATACGGAGTTACACGTTCTGAAGCTCAAGAGAAGATCTCTAAACTCATTGCAAGACATAAGGATGGAGCACAAATTAAACCCACCAATTATACTATTGAACAGTGGTCTATGTTATGGCTGAATGATTATTTAAAACTAAAAGTACGTCCCAACTCATTCTTATGGAAGACAAGCATAGTGAAAAATCACATAATCTCTGAATTAGGCTCTATTTCCCTGCAAAAATTAACAACAATGCACGTTCAGCGGTTAATTCGTAAAAAGCTGGACAGTGGACTCTCCGCCAGTACTGTGCAGAAGATACGTCATACGATACACGCTATCGTCGAATATGCAGTTGAAACAGGGATACTAATCAAAAATTGTACTAATGTGGTTTCAGTCAAAAAAACTAGAAACCCTGAAGTCAATCCACTATCCCTTGAACAATTAAAACTACTGTTACACGAAGCGAAAGGTCACCATTTATATCCTGCTATACTCATACTATCCACTACTGGTATACGTCGGTCTGAACTGTGCGGTTTAAAGTGGGCAGATATAAACTGGTCGCAAGGAACGGCTTACATTCAACGTGCTGTAGTAAAATTAGGAGGTTATGGTATTCTGATTAACGAAACCAAAAACCATTCCTCTAGAAGGCTAATTCCATTATGTAATGAAGTCTTGGATTGTCTAAAACAACATCGGTTAAGAAACTTTGATACCGAATACATTTTCTCTCGTCCAGATGCTCAACCGATCTATCCTGAATCTATTTACGACTACATCAAACGTATTGGCAAAAAACTCGGTATGCCATCAGTAACCGTACACACATTACGACATACATCCGCTACACTACTTCTTGAAAGTGGAGAAAATCCAAAAGTCGTTCAGGAGTTATTGGGACATGCATCAATTAGCACTACTTTGGATATCTACAGTCATGTAATACCAGGAATGAAACAGCAAGCTGTCACCAAATTAACTGAGCTAATAAATGGAGATGGTGTCAAAAATGGTGTCAAACCTACATCTCATAGTCTACAAACAACAAAAAAGACCTACAAGCAAAATGCCTGTAAGCCTTATCATTAGAGGTTTGGTGCGGTAGAATGGATTTGAACCATCACGAGGTTGCCCCCGCCAGCCCCTCAAGCTGGTGCGTCTGCCGTTCCGCCACTACCGCATTTTATGAAATTAGTTTGGTGCGGTCGAGAGGACTTGAACCTCCACGAAGTTGCCCTCACTAGAACCTGAATCTAGCGCGTCTGCCGTTCCGCCACGACCGCATGATCACTCTTTATCAGCGACATTATTAATGTTACCACAACATTAAACTATCGTCAAGTGTTTTTATATAATCTAAACTAATCAATACATCCTTAACCTTACTTTGCCGCGAACCCCCATTGCCATGCATTCCATAAATTTCCAGACGGTGTAGGATTCGCGCGATAATTTACTACATTTTTTTTGACTGCATCAATATTACTTCTAAAATACAAAGGCACTACAGGATGTTCCTGGATGATAATATCTTGAATACGGAAATAGATTTGTTTACGCCTCTCAATATCGATAGTACGTGTTCCTTGCTCTGTCAAAGCATCAATCTCAGTATTACGCCATCCAGGATAATTTTGCCCTTCATAGCCATTATTGCTATTAGGAATTCTTTTGGAATGCCACAAGCTCAGATCATCAGGATCAATACCAGCTACCCAAGCGTACATCGCTGTGTCAAATACCCGTTTTTTCAATATATCACTAAAAAATACTTTTGCATCAGTGGGTTTTAATTCCACTGCAATACCCACTTCTTTTAATTGCTGCCCTATTACACTAGCAATAATCTCTCGAGATCTATTCCCTGTCGGGAAATTCAAGGAAAACCCCAACTTGCGACCATCTTTTACGAAAATCCCATCATCCCCCAGCTTCCATCCTGCCTGCACTAACAGTTCACGAGCTGCATTCACATCACGCACTTCCTGCTTTGCCACGGGATTATAGGCCCACGATAAGGGTGATTGGTCCCCCATTGCCGGACTCGCTGCATTTTTAAGTACATTGGCAATAAGCCCTTGCTTGTCGATCCCTAATGCAATGGCCTGCCGTACCCGCCCATCCTGAAATAAAGGATTATCAAAATTAAAATCCAAATGTTCCCAAACCATGTTAGGTGTGGTAACTGCCTGCATGATGCTAATGTCTTTAACTTGATCTAATTGTGCAAAAGCAACATTACTCACAATATCAACTTCGCCAGCTTTTAATTGGATTAGCATAATATTACTGTCAGGTATAACTTTATAGATAATAGTATCAAGATTAGGTTTGCCACGAAAATAGGAGGTATTGGCTTCTAGTACAATAGCCTCCGCTAGCCGCCATTCTTTAAATTTAAAAGGGCCTGTACCAATTGGTGAACGATTAAATGGGGCTTTATTAATATCATCTACTGCTTCCAAAATATGCTTCGGCAAAATAGTACTAAACAATGTCAAGTGGGCTGCATAATATTCTTTAAACCTTACAACTACTGTATATTTATCAGGAGTATCTATTACTTTAATTTTCTCATACCCATCCCGAGACACTACATTTATTTTGGAATTCACAATGGCTTGCCACGTAAATTTAACATCATCAGCGGTAAAAGGGCTACCATCATGCCACATAATGCCTTGACGAAGTTTATAAGTTACAGTCAAACCATCCTGGCTTACACCACCATTTTGCAAGGTAGGAACTTCCACTGCCAGATCAGGCATCCACTCACCTTTATCATTAGTTGCTATGAGCCCACTAAAAATAAGACTACCGACTTCAGCAGTCGCCAACAAATCAGATAGCAAGGGATTTAAGATATCCGGTTCTTGAAGACTACCATATACCAATTGCCCACCTTGTTTAATTTCAACTTTAGCTGGATTTGGACTTGTTTCCGATCTCGAGCTACAACCACTCACTAGTAGCATACCTATCAACATCATACACCATAAAAGACTGTATCTATTCTGCAAAACGACTCTCCCCTCACCTGCCATATAATTCTTGATAACGTTTCTTACTATATAAAACTCTATCCACATATGCCCGTGTTTCTGGAAAAGGAATTTTCTCAACATCATCAAAAGATATGGTCCAATCATATCGACCCATCCACTGCTTCACATTGCCTCTGCCACCATTATATGCGGCTAATATGAGTACTTCATTGCCTTTAAACTCTTTTTTCAGAGAAGACAAATACCATGTCCCCATACGAATATTAACTTCAGGATTTTCTAACTGACTTATATCAAAATCATAATCATCCATCTGCTCAGCTACCCACTTAGCCGTTTCAGGCATCATCTGCATTAATCCCAAGGCTCCTTTAGGCGACCGTGCCTGAGTATTAAACTTACTCTCAGTGCGAATAACACCAGCAACTAAAAACGGGTCGAGTTCTTTTTCTAGTGCATGTTGATATACTATTTCACTATAAGGAAAAGGATATAGATATTTTTTTTGAAACCAGTCCGCCGTATATACTCCATATATAGCGGACACTACTACCAATATAATACTTACCAGGACTTTCATCCGGGTTAAAATGCACAAAACAAATCACTCCGTTACAGTTACTACATGCAAACATGTTGAACCATGTGACAACCTTCCCCAAGCAGCAGTTACTTGTTTTCTTGCATGTTCAATATCTAAATTATTATCAATGACCACATCAGCCAATTTCACTTTTTCTGCCAAACTCATTTGTGCATTAATTCTATCCCTAGCCTGCTCATATGTCAATTTATTCCGGTCTATTAATCTAGACAACTGCACTTCTTCCTTTACATAAACCACCCATATCTCATTAACCATCTTATGCCAGTCTGTTTCAATCAATAGCGGCACATCGAGCACAACAATATTCGTGCCAATTAGTTTAGCGTGAGTAATTTTTTTCTGCACTTGATCTTCTATATAATGATGGGTAATTTTTTCCAAGCATAGACGCTCTACTTTATCTTTAAATATCTTCTCACCCAATATTTTTCGGTTGATAGCACCGTTAGGTAACAAAATGCCACTGCCGAAATGAGCCACAATATCATGCCAAGCAGGCTGATTTGGCATAACAACAATATGAGCGATCTCGTCAGCATCAATTATATATGCGCCAAGCTCAGCTAGCATAGCACTCACAGTACTTTTGCCACTGGCAATACCACCTGTTAACCCAATAATATACATCTAACTTCCTCCATGAGCCTATTTGAAAATGCCTAGCTGAGCTATTATTTTTGACAATCCGGACAAAAATGGGTACCACGACCAGCGACTGACTTCCAGACAATTGGCGTACCACAAGTAAAACAAGGTGCAGCCTTACGACCATATACTGCGAGATGATGCTGATGACTACCACTCCTACCGCTTCCGTCACGATAATCACGAAAAGTAGTACCGCCATGTACTATACCATCTTCTATCACTTTATTAATAGCATAAAATAATTGTTCTATCTCACTGTTAGTCAGACTACTAGCAATACGTTCAGGATGAATACCAGCAATAGCCATACTTTCATCCACATAAATATTACCTAAACCACCTATATATTTTTGATTGAGTAGTACTGCTTTAATGTTGCCTTGGCGTTTTTTCAGCATATCCGTAAAATAACTTAATGAAAATTCCTCTGACAAAGGTTCAGGCCCCATATTTGCCAGTCCTGAAATGCGCCACAGTTCATCAGGGGCCAGAAGATATAATGTCCCCAGGGTGCGTGTATCCGCATATATTAGCCGATCTCCATTATCCAGTTTAAAGATAATACGCGTAAATCTATCCATCTCCATGCCAGGCAAAGCATAACTAAGCCTTCCTGTCATTCGAAGATGTACGACCATGATATGCTGATCATTTAAATGAAACAATAAATACTTACCACGTCTGGTTAGATTGACAATCGTTTTACTTGTAAGCACAGCCTGAAATTCGCCAGCTGAAGGCCACTTAACCAGCCGTGATAATAAGAATTCAACTTCTTCGATCCTTCGTCCAGATACTTTATCAATAAGAGTACGTCTAATTGTTTCCACTTCTGGCATTTCCGGCATAACAACCTCCTGATTCCTACTATTTTGCTCCAGCCCAGTTCTTACCAATTTTCACATCTACAACTAAGGGCACTTGCAAATTTGCACTTTGCTCCATTGCCTGCTTAACTATATTCGCAACTTGTTCAACCTCATATTGAGGCACTTCTAGAATTAGTTCATCATGCACCTGTAGCAAAATACGGCTATGTAGCTTTTTATTTTGTAGAGCATTATGCACATCAATCATAGCCTTTTTGATAATATCAGCCGCCGTTCCTTGTATGGGAGTATTCATTGCTGTACGTTCAGCAAAAGAACGCAGATTGAAATTACTGCTATTAATATCAGGCAAGTAACGCCTTCTTCCAAACAAGGTGGTAACATACCCTTGGCGGCGAGCTTCTTTGACTACATTATCAATAAACTCTTTAACACCGTGGTATTTGATAAAGTAGTTATTAATATACTGACCCGCCTCCTTACGACTAACACCAATATCCCGGGATAATCCATAATCACTAATACCATATACAATACCAAAATTGACAGCCTTGGCCCTGGAGCGCAGTTCGGCCGTCACCTCAGACATAGGTACCTCAAATACTTCAGCTGCTGTACGAGTATGAACATCTTGCCTTTGTGCAAAAGATTCTATTAAGTTAGCATCACTTGACATATCAGCTAATATCCTAAGTTCAATCTGAGAATAGTCGGCAGACATAATATAATCATAACCCTCACCAGGTACAAATAGCTCGCGAATTCTTCGACCTGCCTCTGTTCGTATCGGTATATTCTGCAGATTGGGTTCAGAACTACTGAGTCGACCAGTAGCAGTAACCATTTGGTTAAAAGTGGTATGTATTCGCCCTGTATTATGACAAATCAAAGCAGCTAGCCCATCGAGATATGTTGACTTAAGCTTAGTCAACATCCGATATTCTACCAGCTTATCAATAACGTCATGCTGACCAATTAATTTTTCCAATACTTCTACATCAGTAGAGTATCCAGTTTTAGTTTTTTTGATGACTGGGAGATTCAGTTTTTCAAATAAAATGACGCCCAACTGTTTGGGAGAATTCACATTAAATCTTTCTCCAGCACACTGATAAATATTAGACAGCAATACTTCAATCTTAGCCCCAAGATCATCAGACATTACTTTTAAATCTTCAGCATTGACCTGAATCCCATGATTTTCTACAGCAGCTAGAACTTCTACTAAAGGAAGCTCTACTTCATCAAATAATTGATCAAGTTCATTATCTACTAAGCCCTGCTTGAGCGTAGGATAGATACCATGAATGGTCTGAGCAGCCCATACAGCAAAGATCGGTTCTTTAAGCATTTTCCCTATCTGATTATTACTAGTTTGCCCAAGATATCGTTCCTTGAGCACAGCAAGAGAATAATCACTGGCGGTAGGATCTAATAAATATGCAGCCAATACGGTGTCAAAAACTAAGCCTTGTAATATAATCCCCATTTTAGCACAAGCATTATATATTATTTTCGCATCATGAGTTACTTTCATCACAGTTTTGTCAGCAAATAGCAGCAACATATCCCTAAAACCCTCAGCCTCAGCAGGAATATAGACTGTCTTTCCCAGAGCAATAACCGCCACACCCTGCATACTGATATCAGGTAGTCTACCAAGAACAATTGCATAAAATTCTAGCAAACCCACCTGCCGCACTTGTTTAATAATTTCGGTTACCTCATCATAGCTAGTTACTATTTCAGCATCCGTTAGACCCTCTGGTTCTTCTAAGGTTTGTTCTACATTTCCTGGAAATAAATTACCAATTTTATTCACTAAGCTTTTAAACTCAAATTTTACGCACAGTTCCTTAACTTTTTCACTATCAGGATGAAAGGTAAAATTCTCGGCTACAAACTCTATAGGCATATCACAGACAATCGTCGCTAGTTTTTTGGATAACAAGGCAATTTCTTTATTATTGCGCAAGTTTTCTTGAATTTTCTTGCCAGAGATGTGATCAATGTTTTCAAGTAGATTTTCAATGGTACCATATTCACTAATGAGCTTTGCTGCCGTGATTTTACCGATACCAGGTACTCCAGGGATATTATCCGATGTATCTCCCATCAGCCCCTTCAAGTCAATCTGCTGCTGAGGTGTAATCCCATATTTAGCTTCAAACGCTTGGTTATCATATATGTCCATATCTGAAATACCTTTTTTAGTTAACATTACTTGTATATTAGGAGAAATAAGTTGCAATGCATCTTGATCACCAGTAACTATAATCACTTGATGACCCATTTTTCCCGCTTTCGTAGCTAAAGTACCGATGATATCATCAGCTTCATATCCTGCTTGTTCTATTGCAGTAATTCCCAATGCCTGCAATACTTCCTTCACTAAAGGAAACTGCTGGGATAATTCCCCAGGAGTAGGCTTGCGATGTGCTTTATACTCAATATATACATCATTGCGAAAAGTAATCTTGCCTTTATCAAAAGCTACGACTATTAAATCAGGCTTAAGTTCACCTAATAATTTTATTATCATAGTCGTAAAACCGTATACGGCATTGGTATATAGTCCACCTGCCGTAGTTAATAGCGGCAAAGCATAAAACCCTCGATGCACTAAACTACTTCCATCAACAATTACAAATCTACGGGTCATGTGCCCACCACCTTAAAAAATATATTTCAACTTTATTATATTTTGCTAAAAAATGTAGAATTCCTTTATATTGTTTTTAAAAAACCGTTTTTTTATTAATATAAAGGTATTCTACGGTTTTCGCATATTTATTGACCGGGATAGGTTATTTCAATACTATGTTTTTGCTCATCCCAAAATACATCTGCCTCAAAATATTCATTAATTTTTGTTATTTGAATATAAGGCTGATTATCAATTAGCGTAACTGGAACTTTTTTCCCCTGCATAACAAGAACATTATTGACTGCATCGTAAGTAACCTTTTTCCCGAGATAGTCAGAGAGCACAAGAGCAGGCACAGCCAAAACACCCGCAATAACTTCTATGTCTTTACCGATTGGTTTACTATTTACCGTCACTGACAAAGTATTAATTTCCAGTAAATTTTCTATATGTTTGAAAACTTGTTGCCCACCAAACAACTTTGCAATACTTCCCTCATTGATATATATAATGTCTCCTTTCACCACACCCCTCGCCACGCGCTTACCGTTCCATACCATTTGAGTTTTCTCATCCCAGATAATATTACTATTAAATGCCACGGCAATAGCCCACACCGGTACATATATATTACTATCAACTGTTACCGCCCGCTCAGTCAACAATGTCTCATTCACCTTTATATTATGCAACTTAGCAAAGGGTACCTGTTTATCAGCAGCTTCCTCAATAATCTGGATTAGCAGAGTTTCACTGGCCAATCCTTTTAGGCCAAATTCAGCCAATTTATCATTAACTTCTGCTAAGGTAACTGTTTTACGATCATAAATATCAGGATAAACGCCCACTGTAGCCTGCCCTTGACTATCAACCCTCACCTTAATCCTGTCATATGTTACTCTTACTGGCGTACCGTATTTTACAACTTCAAACAATTCCTCAACATTTTCCTCCTGCAGACGAACACAGCCATTAGATACTGCTTGACCGATTAACCAAGGTGCATTAGTCCCATGAATCCCATATAGGTTTAAAAAACCAATCCACCGGTATCCCAGTGGATTGTCAGGGCCTGATAATACAATATAGTCATGACCAGGTGGAATCCAAATGGGGTTAATTTCTTTATTAATAATATTAAAATTCCCAAGAGGCGTAGGTGTCGACGGTTTACCAACGACTACAGGATATTCCTTTATCAAAGTATTGCCAGAATATAGTTCCAGCATACGACTAGGAAGATTAATAACGATGCTTGGTGAAGCAACATCTCTCATTTCACCATACACGGTTGTTACTGAAATCATAAATAATAAGACCAAATACATTACTTTCTTCAAGCAAAATAACATAAACATACCTTCTTTATATAATTTTCGCACAACAATCAATATATATGAAGAATGCTCTTTGAGTATGACAAACGGCAATACCATTCCTTCCCCTGTTGATCTGTAACATTTTAAAGGATATTATAAAGAAAACTTGGCTTACGCCAAGTTTTTTATTATAATATCTTATTGTAAATTTAAAATTTGCTGATGAACTACTGCCAACCTGCTCATACGATCATCAATGATCGGTAAGTAAATATGTACTTTTGTACCACTTGTTTCACCAGGGCTAATATTAATAAATCCACCATGTTCAGCAATAATACGATTGGCAGTCGGCAAACCGAGTCCCATACGATCGGACTTTGTAGTATAAAACGGCTCAAATACTCGGGGTAATATTTCAGAAGTTACCCCAGCACCTGTATCTTTTATGGCTATTACCAACATACTCAAATCAACATTCAACCATGATTTTATTGTGAGTATACCTTCTTCTGCCATAGACTCTATCGCATTTTGCATAACATTCACCACAGCCTGTTTTATCAAATTATTATCAGCAGTAATAATCGGAAGTTCTTTAGCTAACTGTTTGTTTATAGTAATTTTTTCTCCACCCATTTGCTTGAAAGTCAAGAGCAGTGCTTCTTCTAGCAACTGATTAATTTCAATCCCTGGCTGTTTTTGGATAGGCGGTTTGGCAAACAAGACAAGTTCTTTTACCACTCCATTAATATACGACACTTCATCTAACAATGTTTCCAACACATCACGGCGTACAGTATATTGATCATCTTGAAGTCGCCCCAGCATGATTTGCAGATAGCCGCTAATAGTAGTTAAGGGCGTGCGTACATGATGAGCCACCCCAGCAGCAAGTTCCCCCAGTGACATGAGCATCTGAGTTGTCTGTATTTGCTTTATCGCTGCCCTTACGGCTGATACATCCTGCAAAATAACAATCATTCCATTTACTTCACCTGATGAATCTAAAAGTCTTAAGGTATCTACATTAATATAAATAAACTGATCATTAAGTTTTAGCTTAAGATTAACAGTTTTAACATCTTCATATTCTAGAAGATCAAATATCTTTAAAAAATGCTCACCATGTTTTTTAAAAACAACATCCGCTCTTTTACCTAAAGCTGCAGTACGCCCAACACCACATATCCGTTCCGCTTCACGATTTAAATTTTTCATTCGCATTTCACTATCAAGATGTATAATACCATTTGTTGTTGATTCAAAGCATTCTTTATAATCATCTTCTCTCGTTAAATATAATGAGTTATTTCGAGAAGTTTCTAATAATTGCATAGTTACCTATCTCCTTTCTTCACTTTGATTCATTAAGGTGATAGATAATATTCTTGTAATTTTTTGTATTTCCTGCTAATTTAGACCAAATTTCATTCGTAAAAATGCGACATTATCCGGACTACATACTCTAATTACTGTCGAACATTGTTATGGTTAGCAACCACTCATTGATCTAACTCACTTTCTTCGTCAAGCATTTTCGACATTTTATTTGCCAATAAAATGATTTAGCTATCAGTTATTTCTTGTTTTTTCCAGTTTATTACATTGTTATTATTATTTTCCATGATAATTACATTTTTTTACAGTTTACCCAATTTTCAAAATGCTATGACATGTAAAAAGACGGTTAGTAAAACCGCCTTCTTACATGTCATATGCACCCTTTTTTCAATTATTCACCAAGATATTTTTGTTGAAAGTAATCAGGGTCAACTTCTTTAGGTACCACGGCATGAAAACGTAACCATTCATTACCTTGTTCTTGTTTAGCTAGCAAATAACTCTTTGCAGGAAAATCATTATTATCCACACTCAAGAGTTCATGCTCTGCCGTAGCTCTTTCAATATCATCATATGAATGCTTTTCCGTATAAAAATACTGATCAACACATTGTAACTTACCATCATTATCATATAATGCATTAAAATAAACGGACTCACAGTCTATAACAAACTCAAATTCCCCATCGTCAGAAGCTGTTTGGCTATTTATAAGAACTTTCTTTATTGGCAGTTGACCCATTTTCATTACCATATTATATACCTCCTTATTAAAACCTACGCTACAATTATTCCCTACACTTATACTGTTATGCAAAACAAACTATCATATATTATATTTTTTTAGTTGACAACAATATTATATATATGTTATTCTATTACTTGTCTGGTGAGCAGCCGCTCAATACCAAACATCATAAGTGTGCCGAAGTGGCGGAATTGGCAGACGCACCTGACTCAAAATCAGACGTGTACTCCACGTGCCGGTTCGAGTCCGGCCTTCGGCACCAGTACATTATAAGACTTAGCAATTTGCTCAAGTCTTTTTTATTTTCAGTCCCATAATAAATTAGCATACTCAACTTGACAATAATAATTCATTATGGTATCATTATAAACGTTGAGGCAATACCTTAACCTAAAGCATGCCGAAGTGGCGGAATTGGCAGACGCACCTGACTCAAAATCAGACGTGTACTCCACGTGCCGGTTCGAGTCCGGCCTTCGGCACCAAGTAATTTTTAAGTTTCCAATTTTAATGTTGGGAACTTTTTTTATTTTATATAATCAGCAGGATTTAATTATGCTCATGCCTAATCTTATTTATATGAATACTATTACACTAGAAAGCTCTCAACTAACCTATCATGTTATCTATCAAAAAAATCGCAAGACTATCCAATTGAAAGTACTTACTAGTACTCACTTAGAAATTACAGCCCCTAACAATTTTCCTAATGCCAGTATTCAAAAAATATTACATAAAAAACGTAATTGGATTGTAAAACAAATTTTACATTTGTCAAATGCGATGTCAAATCCCATAAATAAATCAATCACCCATGGTGCTAGAGTACTTTATTTAGGAGCCCCCCATACCCTTATCTTCACTAGCAATTACTGTTCCCAGCCCACTATTCACTTGAAGGATAATCAGATTATTATAGACACTCCTAATATAAATACTGCGCAGACCACTCCATTGGCGGAATCACTTTTAAGGCAATGGTACTTAGAAAGTGCCAGCAATATCTTATCGGCAAAAACCTCCCTATGGGCTGCCAAAATCAATGTACAACCACAACGTATTACAATTAAGGAACAAAAAACCCGCTGGGGTAGTTGCTCATCAAAAGGCAATCTCAACTACAATTGGCGAATCGTCATGGCCCCGCCAGAGGTCATTGATTATTTAGTCATTCATGAACTTTGCCATTTACGCGTACCCAATCATTCAGCACTTTTTTGGCAAGTAGTCGGTAAATTCTCGCCAAATTTCAAAAATCATCGTACTTGGTTACAGACTAATGGCACAATACTCATGGGTATCCTAAAATTAAAATAATCCATACTATAAACAGTTATCTCTGTAAACAAAAGCGGCGGATCAGATCGTACAAAAGTGGTTCTAGCACAATGCTAAAACCACTTTTCCTTTTTTAATTATCTAAAAACAACTCTAATTGACAAAATGATATCCACTATCTACAACAATGCTCAACTAGCTAATTAATCGAAAAGAAGTAACAGGAGCTGCCAACGTAACCTTTTTATCGTCGATCTAGGATATGCTCTTGGCGCTATGATACTAAGACTCATCGCCACACATACAAATTATGGATGTATCGCATATCCGTTCTCTTTTTGGTAGTGTTTGCAGGTGTATACGGATACCATCTGATAAAAACCAAACAAGCAAGTGTTGAGAATTGGGAATCCGATGAATACATTGCATGACATCGACTGTAAGACTACTCTAATTCACAATGAAATCTGTTGATGCATCATTCATCTTACTTGCCTGATACTGTTAATGATTTTACCTTAATTGATGGTGATGATACAGTGTCTTTAATGTGCAAATCATTGGCAATTGCCTCTATATTATTTAATATTTCATACAAATTACCCGCTACGGTAATTTGATTAATCGGACGACCAAGCTTGCCATTTTCAATGAGAAACCCTATACCATAGAGGGAAAAGTCTCCTGAAACAGCGTTAATACCTGCATTCGCACCTTGCAGCTCGACAATAAAAATTCCATTATCTGTGCTTTCAATAATCTCAGCAAGGGATGCTGCGCCTGGCTGCAAATAAAGGTTATGAGGGCCTACGGAAACCGGTGCACTATAGCCACTTTTCCCAGCATTTCCTGTAGACTCTGTTCCAGCTTTTTTCCCAGTTTTTCGATTATGCATAAAGCGTAACAGTTTACCTTCTTTAACCAGCTCATTTCTTCTTGTTGGATAACCCTCGGCATCAAAGACTGCTGCACCAGGGATATCTTCCATTAATGGATCATCGATAATGGTAACATTATCCCCTGCGATTTTTTCACCTAGCTTGCCTTGTAACCGAGAAAAGCCCTTTTCTACTACTTCGCCAGAAAGATTCGTACTAAATGATCTTACTAATTGAGTAGCCGTATCATAACGAAATATAATAGGATAATTTCCTGTCTGAATAGAATCTGCATCTAATTTGGCAACCGCTTCTTTAGCCGCTATTTCAGCAATTTCTTTGAAATTTAATTTCGAGAAGTCCTTCAAGGTAAAATCGTATTCTCCACCAGTTGCCGTTTGTTTTCCATCACTTGCCATAAGATAAATGCCTGCTGATAGATTGGTGTACTTCGAATGGCAATTGAGCCCCTTGGTATTGGCAATGATGGTCTCACCTTCAGATTTTGCAAGAGCACATTGAATAACCCTTTTCACTAAAACGCTCGCCGTGAGCGCTGTATTTTCCATTGTTAAAGCTGCATCAATGAGTTCTTGTGGCGAAACATTTGCTATAGCTTCCGAATATCGATGTAAAGTTTCATAGTGATCAACACCAGCAAACAGTTCCTCCTGATCATTCATCTCCATAATCTCGGCATTGCCCATTGCTTCGGCTACCAAAAAATTAATTGATTTTTCGTCGATCTTTTCTGTATAGGAATATCCCATATTGTTATTATATAGGCCTCGAAAAGAGACACCACCTTGCTCTGTGTTTACATAACTTTTAACTTCATGATCAAGTACATTGACTACGGTGGACTTATTAGAAGAATAAAAAATCTCCATATCACCAAAGCCACTGTCCTTGCCTTTTTCAAAAAGTTTTCTTTGAAACTCTTGCATATCCACTGGTTATTCCTCCTTTCTTCCGCCTACAGTGAGCTCCGATACTCTAAGCATCGGTTGGCCTACCGTAACAGGAATTGTGCCACTGCTTGACCCGCACATTCCTATTTCATGTTTCAGGTTATTGCCAACCATATCGATTTTTTGTAAGGTATCCATGCCATTACCAATCAGCGTTGCACCTTTTATGGCTTCGGCAATTTTACCTTGGCGAATGACATAGCCTTCTCGTACATTAAAATTGTAATCACCTGTCGCGGGGTTTACAGAACCACCACCCATATATTTGGCAAATACCCCAAACTCGATACTGGCAATAATCTCTTCGGGTGTAGATTTTCCCGTGGCAATGTATGTATTATTCATTCTGGATGTAGGAGCATAGCGATAAGATTCTCGACGCCCAGAACCTGTTGGGACCATTTCCATTCTACGGCTACCTAGTTTATCGATCAGATATCCTTTTAATATTCCGTTCTCAATCAGCAGGTTTTTTTGAGTTGCCATGCCCTCATCATCAAGATTCAAAGAGCCCCAAGTGTTTGGCATTGTCCCATCATCATAGGCAGTGACAAGAGGGGAAGCCACCATTTTCCCTAGCCGATCTGCAAATATAGAATTTTTATAGGCAACACTTGTCGCTTCCAGCCCATGTCCACATGCTTCATGAAAGAGAACGCCACCAAAACCATTATCAATAATAACGGGAAACTTTCCTGACGGCGCAAAGCTGGCACTCAGTATAATCTTAGCACTACGAGCAGCTTCACGGGCATAGGCTTCTATATCAAGCTCTTCCATATATTCCAGTCCGCCAAAATATCCTGGTCCTACAAAGCCTGTTTCCTTCTGTGATCCGGATGTAGCCATCGCACTAATGGCGAGGCGATTTCTACTACGGATATCCTCCACAAAGATTCCTTCTGTATTGGCAATTAAAACATTTTGCACATAATCGGAGAAAGCAATATTAGTCTGGGTAACAACCGGATCATAGCCACGTGCAGCTTCGTGTGCCCTACGCATCCAGTTAATCCTTTGTTTTTTGCTGACGCTATCAGGCATTGTTTTTATCTCATGAGCATTTCTCATGGCACTTTTACGTAAACCCATAATACTATCCTGTTTTTGCCCTGTTATCGCTCCAGCCGCACTGCGGGCTACCTTGATTAAATTTTCTTCACTATCATCATTGGTATAGGCATAAACAGAAAAATAACCTTTAAAAATACGAATACCAACGCCAAAATCCCGACCAGAAACAGCTTTTTCCAATATACCACCGATCATCGTTAAAGAACTGCTTGTTTTATCTTCTACGAAGATTTCAGCAAAATCTCCGCCGGTTTCAATTGCAGCATTGAGTACCTTTTCTATTGTTTTTTGTGATAACAACTTATTATTCCTCTCCTCTATCTGTGGATTCTTTGATTTGTTTGCTTCGCAGCTGTCCACAAGCAGCATCAATATCTGTCCCATGTTCAAGGCGAATACTACAATTAATACCATGCTTTTTGAGTGTATCATAAAATGCCAGCATCGATTTATGCTCACTTCTTTGATATTGACTATGTTCATCCACTGGATTATATGGAATTAAATTAACATTAGTGCAATGCTTTTTATCGCCAATCAGTTTAGCAAGCTCACAGGCATCTTCCCTACGGTCATTTACATCTTTTAACAGAATATATTCTAGCGTAATCCGCCGCTTGGTTTTTTCCAGATAATAATGGACAGCTTGTATTACTTCTTCGATGGGAAAGACACGGTTTATTTTCATGATCTGCGTTCGAAGCTCATTATTGGGTGCATGCAATGAGATAGCTAGGTTTACCTGTAAATTAAAATCGGCAAATTCATAAATTTTATCTGCAAGGCCACTTGTCGATACTGTGATACGTCTGGCAGCAACGGCGAGGCCCTTGTGATTTTTAATAATCAGTAAAAAGTCTATGATGTTTTTAAAATTATCAAAGGGTTCGCCAATCCCCATCACTACAACATGACTCACTATTTCATCTTGCCCATCTTGATCCAGATAAGATTGGACTTTCATAATTTGTTCCACAATTTCGCCACTGGATAAATCACGTTTTTTGGTTAATAACCCACTCGCACAAAAACTGCAGCCAATGTTACAGCCTACTTGGGTGGTTACACAAACAGACAAACCAAATTTATGTCTCATCAATACCGTCTCAATTAGATTACCATCCTCTAACTTGAACAAAAACTTAATCGTTCCATCCGCTGATTCTTGCCTTAAATGCTCATTTAATGTTTGAATAACAAAATGATCTGCTAAAATTTTCATACACTCTTTATTGACATCAATCATTTCTGAGAAGCAGTTCACTCGCTCCCGATACAGCCAATGCCAGACTTGTAATGCCCGCGACTTTTTGTGTCCATATTCCATAAGCCATGTTACTAGTTGATCAAATGTTAATCCATAAATGGATTTTTTATTCATTGGTTATCCTCTTTTCAAAACTTTTAAATTTAATTCTATTCCACTTCAGTAGCCGAAGCTAGCAATCTGCTTATTATTATCCCAAATTATTTTTATTAAAACAAGGGTTATTAGATAGCCATCTTACATACGTTCATTAATTTTTCGCTATAGCTATAGAAGAAGTAGCGAGGCAGCTCGTCTGATTCCAAAAGTGTCTTAATGGTATTTAATTAAATTTATATATATGATATAATTCAACTTGGTGATAAATATGATAATTTTAAAAAATGACTGGCAAGACTTGCTTGATGATGAGTTTAAAAAAGAATATTATTTGCACTTGCGGCAATTTTTGATTAAGGAATATCATACAAAGACTGTTTATCCTGATAAATATGATATTTTTAATGCTCTTCATTATACAGCATATCATGATGTCGCGGTCGTAATATTAGGGCAAGATCCTTATCACGGACCGAATCAAGCTCATGGGCTCAGTTTTTCAGTAAAACCAGGTGTAAAACCACCGCCGTCTTTAGTAAACATTTATAAAGAACTAAACGATGATGTAAACTGTTATATTCCTAATAACGGATATCTAAAGAAATGGTCAGATCAGGGAGTTCTTCTGCTCAACAATGTCCTTACTGTTATCGCAGGGCAAGCCGATTCTCATAAAAATATTGGCTGGCAATACTTTACAGACAAAATCATCAGTTTGTTAAACGAAAGAAAAGAGCCTATTATTTTTATATTATGGGGAAGCAATGCCCAATCTAAGACAAGTTTAATAACCAATACAGAACACTACATTATTAAATCAGTTCATCCAAGTCCTTTATCTGCCAGCAGAGGTTTCTTTAAGAGTAAACCTTTTTCTAAAACAAATACCATTTTAACTTCTCTAGGAAAGGCACCAATCAATTGGCAGATTGATAATATATGATATAAGGCATCTTCAAGAAAGCGACTCCAATGACCCTTAACAAAATAAGCTCCTAGAAAGTAGGTATACTTTCCAGGAGCTTGTTTCTTTATAAATGATACTATAAGTTAACGTTTCTGTGAGAGTAAAGTACTACCTATGATTAGCCTGTTGCCTAAGGCGTGCTACACGATCGGTTGTTGTCGGATGGGTACTGAATAAGCTCATCATCCAATCACCAGTACCGCTTAATGGGTTAATGATGAATAAATGAGAGGTAGATGGTGTAGATGAAGGTAACACTTGATACTTAGCATAATAATCGATTTTTTCTAGAGCACTGGCTAAGGCTAAAGGATTATTTGAAATTATGCCACCAGTTTGATCTGCCAAGTATTCCCGTGAACGAGAAATTCCTAATTGAATTAGAGTTGCAGCCAATGGCGCTAAAATAATAGTAAATAGCGTACCAATAATATTGCTTCCACTCTCTTCATCATTATCTCTATTGCCCATACCAAGAAATGCTGACCATTGAGCCATATTGGCAACCCAAGTAATTACACCAGCGATGGAGGCGACGATAGTACTGATCAGTGTATCTCTATTTTTTATATGAGCGAGTTCATGAGCAATAACCCCTGCCAATTCATCAGCGTTTAGAGTGTTCATAATACCTGTCGTAACAGCCACTACACCATACTGCGGACTGCGGCCTGTGGCAAAGGCATTGGGTACATCGGTATCAATGATATAAATCCTAGGCATAGGCAGGTTTCCTCTATGAGCTAAATTTGCTACCATTTTGAACAAATCAGGACCTTGGTCGGCAGTAATTTCTCGAGCATTGTACATACTGAGAACCAGTTTATCGCTAAACCAGTAACTACCTAGATTCATAGCTACTGAAACTATGAGCATAAAACCCACACCAGATCTGCCGCCAAATAAACCGCCAATTGCCATTAATATACCTGTCAGCGCTGCTAATAACAAAGTCGTCTTTAAATTATTCATGATAAAACCCTCCTTAATTTTTGAAAACAAGCGAGACCTTGCCCCATATTATAAAATATGAGACAAGGTCTCGCTTGCAATATCTCATTGCCAGCATCGCCGGGAAAAATCCGTGTTGTCGACAGATGCTGTACAGCTACTCCCCTTGCAGGATGAATTTATTTTATTGCCTATATACTAACATGGGAGTGTATGGTAGTCAATATGTATTGTGGCTAATTCATTATTTTACGGGAAAACTACTATCAGGGGGTGATTTGGGGGATAAAAATGCATCAAGCAGCTCCTTGGGTGATTATAATAAATACATTTATTAATAACTATGGAGAGTGATGTTATGACTAAAGGTAAAATCGACACTATGCAAGAACTTAATGCAACACTTCCTAACAAATACGAGGTGGCAAAAGAACTTGGTATACCACTAGATCAAGGGCACAATGAAGATTTAACAACTAGCCAAGTTGGTAAAATTGGTGGTAGAATTGGCGGTCAAAAAGTTAAAATGATGATTGAAATGGCCAAAGAACACATGGAGGAAAATTCTATAGAAGAAGCTACAATGGCTAAAAAAGAGTAAGAAGAACTAAAATCAGCCGACCTTTTCTGGTCGGCTGATTCAAACTGTAAAGAGCTCTCTGTTTAAAATTTGTTACCTAAAATAAACTTATTTATCGCGTTGGCTACTCCCTCATTATCATTAGAGTCTGTTATGTAATCCGCTCTTTGTTTTACACTATCGGCCGCATTTCCCATAGCAATGCCCAGACCGGCATATTCTATCATAGATACATCATTTTCACTATCACCTATAGTGATAATCTCTTCACGTTTTATATCATAAAGGGACGCCAGCATTGCTACTGCTTTTCCTTTGGAAACGCCTTTGCGGGTAATTTCTATATTATGTTTTGAAGAATCGACGATTTCTAAATGGGTTAATTTCTTTAATTCATTCCGCAGTTCATAAATTAAAGCTGCATCTCTATATATAATCTCACTTTTTACAATATTATTTTTTTCTTTTTGTAATATTTTTTGCCACCGATCCCAGGAAAAAACATATTCCACATCTAATTTGTTGCTTCTCGAACCTAATATCTTAGTTGCTAAATAAAAAAACTTAAACATAATATTTCCATAATAGAACTTATGAGGAGTACAAAAGTAAGGCTTTATCTGGTGTTTACGAAATATCTCTAGCAATTCTAGTGAAAATTTTTCGCCGAGGACATCCTTGTAAATAACTTTATCATTATCTTTTTCTTTTATGAAAGCTCCGTTTGATGCTATCACTGGGGATTTTACGCCAACAAGATTCGAATAGTATTCGGCATCAGTATACATTCGTCCAGTACTTATCACAATATGAACACCTAGTTGATGTGCCTGCAATATGATTTCTTTCGTTCGCTTCGTAATTCTATGCTTACTATTCAAAAGTGTCCCATCAACATCAATACAGATTAGTTTATACGCCATAATAGCATCCTTTCCGAGGATACGGTCCCTCCGCTCTTATTGTGATTCTAATATGAAAAATAATGAATTCCAGTCATTCCCATTATTGTTTCAAGGCTACTTGATTATTTCATATTACAACATTTTGAAGAAAGGAGCAAGTAAACATATAGGTTCTCTCTGATCCCATACAACTAAGTATATTTACCCCAACATGTAGGCATAATAGTAGCGACCTCTCCATTCCTTCATTATGCGTAGCTCTCGCTAGAGAGCTACTTTTCTTTCTATACGCCGCATTATTTGAGTTGGCTTTTCTCATGTCTAAGCCTTAACTTTTAAAACCCACACTCAGCCATAACAGCTAATAACTAATTAATCACTCTTATTTACCATATAGCATATTATGTATAAAAGAATATTCTATAGGTACATTAGGAGGTGATACTGAATATGGACTATCACGATTGGGATAAACCTGAAATTGAAGATTGGGAAGACGATCCTGGGTTCAGATCAGAAGATGAAAGACAATTATTTTTAGGCTTTGGCTTTGGTTTTGGCTGCTCTCCTCGCCACTTTTGTTTCCCTAGACATTTCTGCTGGCCTAGACAAGGTTGCTGGCCTCGGCAAGGCTGCTGGCCTCGGCAAGGCTGCTGGCCTCG
>Ga0316613_10000839_pt1 | contig 22509 bp, 22 predicted proteins | sample OWC_soil_day10_C_2_FD_207647 | JGI IMG/M metagenome (GOLD analysis project Ga0316613, IMG submission 207647) | Wetland soil microbial communities from Old Woman Creek delta, Ohio, United States - OWC_soil_day10_CT_b | ecosystem: Environmental > Terrestrial > Soil > Wetlands | place: USA: Ohio...
TATCGGTAGACACTTTTTTCATAATAGCCGCATCTGAAATCTGGAAAATGTTATAACCTAGCAATTGCAGCTTTAAGGAAAATTCTTGTGCGACCAATATAGTTAATCCTCTGGATAAGATGTAAATTCGGGAAGCTTTCTTGATGAGTTCAATCGATTGAAGAATGTTGTCAATGGATATGTTTTCGATTGTATTCGTTACTTCCATCAAAGACTTTTTTAAAATTTCATTTACTTGAATGGAATTGTCCAACTCGGAATTTTTCTTTGAGACTAAATAGCGTAATTCAGCAAAGCCATCGATACCGCATTTTTTTATGGTTCTAGATACAGTGGCAGGTGAAGAAAAGGTCTTTTCCGCAAGAACACCGATAGACATATTGGCTATTTTATCGGGGTTTGCATTAATAAACGTGATGACTTGTTTTTCTGTAGGTGTAAGACTGTCGTAGAAGGAATGATCTATTCTTATTAGCATAAAGTACCTTCCTCTCAGTGAGAAGTTGTTAACACCTAACAATTCCCCATTATTGTAAAAATAAATGGGAGACTTGTCAATAAAAAGCGATTTTCCCCATTGAAAATCGTTCCAATATTAGAAAACAAAAGTGACTGCAAAATCAATATAATAGAGTTAAGTTAACAAATAAAACTTAACTCTATTATATTACATGAGCGAGGTATTAACTATGAAAATAGCAATTGCCGCTAGCGAAAAAGCCAAGGCGCTAAAAGAGCAAATTAAAGCATTTTTAGTGGAACATCATTATGAACCAGTGGATCAATCTTCGACGGATATTTTTGAAGCTACCATGAATGTCGTTGCGGCAATCAACAGTAAAGCAGCCGACAGAGGAATTGTGATTGATGAATATGGTGTTGCTCCATTTATAATTGCTAATAAAAATCATGGCATAATCTGCGCAGCCGTCTATGATGACTATACTTCGAAAATGACAAGAAGGCATAATTCTACGCAAATCATCACTTTGGGCTCGGCTATTTCGGCAGAAGAACTTGCCTGTGAAATGGCGCTGAACTTTGTCGAATCTGAATACGAAGGCGGCAGGCATCAAATTCGGATTGATATGTTAAATAAAATGCTGTAAGGGGGATAAAAAATGAAAATCGCAATTGGTTGTGATCATATCGTTACAGATATTAAGGATAAAGCTGCAAAATATCTGAAAGAACAGGGACATGAAGTTATTGATTGTGGAACCTATGATTTTATTCGTACACATTATCCGATTTTCGGGAGAAAAGTTGGTGTAACCGTCGCCAAAGGGGAAGCGGATCTTGGGGTATGCATATGTGGCACAGGGGTTGGTATCAATTCCGCTGCAGAAAAAGTAAAGGGTATACGCGGAGCGCTGGTTAGAGATGTACAGACCGCTGTTTACGCTAAAGAACAGCTTAATGCAAATGTCATCGGCGTGGGTGGCAGAGTTGTGGGGGAAGGCACTTTAGAGTATATTCTGGACGCCTTTATTGCTGCAGAATATAAACCGTCTGCCGAAAATCAGGCCTTGATTAAGAAGATTGACGAATTGATTGGCGAAAATGAAACGCTGGAAAACGATGCGATATTTGATGAGTTTCAGAAAAAATGGGATGCGGGATTTTATCACGATTAAAAGCATTTGAGATAGGAGGGAGGGGTGAAAATGCTGGAGCTGCAATTATTTCAAAGAGAATGGATATTTAAGGAAGACTTCAAAAGTATAGATGAAGCTTTCACTATCATGGCCAAACGGTTTGTTCAGGCAGATTTGGTGAAAAATTCTTACGAAGAATCGATAAAACAGCGCGAAAGAGAATATCCGACGGGTATTGATTTAAGTGTTGTCGGAGCAGACTTGCCGAATATTGCCATTCCGCATACGGAGCGTGAACATTGCAAAACAACAAAAGTTGTATTGGTAAAGTTGGATCAAGCTATTTCTGTTGGTAATATGATGAGTTCATCACAAGAGTTAAAAAATGTACGTTACTTATTTATGATTCTTAATAGTACAGATAGAGAGCAGACCGGTATCTTGAGTAAAATTATGGAGCTTGTGTCAAAGGCGGATAATATCAAAGCGTTGGAAGAAGCGGAGAGCGTAGAAAATCTTTATGAAGTTGTTAATGGATATACATTCTGAAAAACATTTAAACAGGAGGCGTTTATTGTGATTAAGGTTTTAGCTGCTTGTGGGGCTGGAGTAAATTCGAGCCATCAGATAAAAAGTGCGATTGAAGAAGAAATGAGCAACCGTGGATATCAAGTACAGGCGGATACGGTAATGGTAAAGGATATTACAGAAGATTTGCTTTTAAAATATGATATTCTCACGCCGATTTCAACACCTGATGTAGGTTTTAAAATTAATATTCCTATTGTAGAAGCGGGACCAATTTTATATCGTATTCCGGCAATGAGTCAACCGGTATTTGATAAATTGGAAGAAGCTATTAAAGGGTTAAACAAATAATAAAAAATGATATTGCCAGAACTGCCTATGTCTATATAGATGAAAATGAATAAATAATTATGAAATAATTATTTTATGAGGTGAAGCTTTATGGATTTATTAATTTCGTTTTCCAATCAATTGTTTAAACCAATTTTGTCTTTAGGCGGTCCGCCGGTAATGTTTATCGTATTGACTTTACTTGCATTAATCATGAGGGTAAAATTCTCGCGTGCGCTAGAAGGCGGGATTAAACTAGCTATTGCCCTCACGGGAATGGGGACAGTCATTGGTATTTTGACTGGTGCATTTGCACCGGCGCTACAAGGATTTGTACAATCGACAGGGATTAAGTTGTCGATTACAGATGTTGGCTGGGCACCTCTTGCAACAATTACTTGGGGTTCTATGTATACGTTGTATTTCTTAATGCTTTTGGTTATTTTGAATATTGTTATGCTTGTAATGAATAAAACCAATACATTAGATGTAGATATTTTTGATGTTTGGCATTTATCTGTGGTTGGATTACTCGTTATGTATTATTCCAATGATAATTTGCTTCTGGCTTCCCTTTTAGTTTTGTTTATCGGTGTGCTCAAGTTCATCAATTCAGATTTGATGAAACTGACGTTTAATGAGTTATTAAATATGCCGGAATCTAACCCGACGACAACAACCCATTTGAATTTTATGTTTAACCCAATTGCAATGTTGTTGAATAAACTTTTTGATATTTTTTTACCATTCGTCGATAAATATGATTTTGACGCAGGAACTTTGAATAAAAAAATTGGCTTTTGGGGCAGTAAGTTTGCTATTGGTTGTTACTTAGGAATATTTGTTGGCATTTTAGGGCGACAGGAAATAAAATCTATTTTTGGATTGGCATTTACGGGCGGTGTCTGTCTGGAGTTATTCTCTTTTATGGGCAGTTGGTTTATCGCATCTGTTGAACCGCTATCTCAGGGAATTACAAATTTCATGAGTGAAAAATTCGCTGGTAGACAGTTTAACATCGGTATTGACTGGCCGTTTTTAGCCTCTAGAGCAGAGATCTGGGCTGCGGCAAATGTACTTGCACCAATTATGCTGGTTGAAGCATTGTTTTTACCCGGCAACGGTGTATTACCGTTAGGTGGCATTATTGCTATGGGTATGACTCCGTCTTTGTTGGTTGTTACAAGGGGTAAGATGATGCGTATGATTATCATTGGAGCGTTGATGTTACCTGTATTTTTATTAGCAGGTACTGCAATTGCAGAATTTGCAACGAAAACAGCTCTGGCTGTAGGGGCATTTCCTCCAGGTTTGGCAGAAACGCAGATGATTACGCATTCTACATTGGAAGGGCCTGTTGAGAAATTCATTGCGATTGCAGTTGGTAAGTTCGGCGGTAATATGACGATGGAAAATGCAATAAAAATGGTAACTTCCTTAGTGGTTTACTTAGGATTATTTATCTGGTATGCAAAGCAAATGAAGAAAAGAAATGTTGAATTAGCAGCAAAAAAGTAATAATGATGTCTTAGACGCTAAAGGAAGTGGAATAACTATGAATTTAAGAAATACAAAAGAACTAATTTTAAATGCACAGAAGAATGGTTATGCTATTCCGGCTTTTAACATTCATAACCTTGAAACTATTCAATCAGTTTTAGAGACGTGTGAAAAACTAAAATCACCGGTTATTTTGGCGGCAACTCCTTCTACGGTAGCTTATGCTACCAAAGAATATTTGATTGCCATTATTCAAGAAGCCATGGAAAAAATATCAATTCCCGCTTCTTTTCATCTTGATCATTTTGAGAATGTTAAAGAAATTAAAGCAATTATCGCTACAGGCTGCCGTTCTGTCATGATTGATGCGTCAAAACATTCTTTTGAAGAGAATATTGCAATTGTAAAAGAGGTTGTAGACTTTTCACATGCCTGCGGTGCTACCGTAGAAGCTGAACTGGGCAAGCTTGGCGGTCAGGAAGACAATATAATCGTTGACGAAAAAGACGCCTTTTTTACTGAGCCCGGAGAAGCTGTTGAATTTGTAAAGCGGACAGGCATAGATACTTTAGCTGTTGCAATTGGAACGGCACACGGCTTGTATAAAAAAGAACCAAAACTAGATTTTGAACGTCTTGCTAAAATACGCCAGATTATTGATATCCCGTTAGTATTGCACGGGGCTTCGGGTGTTCCTTTTGAGGCGGTACAAAAAGCAATTGATTTAGGAATTTGTAAGGTTAATATTGCTACGGAATTGAAAATTCCTTTCTCAACGGCCATAAAGGAATATTTCAGCAAACATCCGGATGCTTCTGATCCGAGACAATATTTAGTTCCAGCTAAAGAAGCCATGGCCAAAGTCGTAGAAGAAAAAGTAAAAATGTGTAAGAGCGCTCAGCGAGGTTGATTATGATTACGGTACTTACATTGAATCCATCTATTGACCGTTCTTATGTGTTAGATGATTTTGTACGCGGAAAAGTTCAACGTGCTAGAAGTGTTGTTGCTACAGCAGGGGGAAAAGGACTGAATGTTTCCAGGGTTGCCAATTGTCTTGGAGGAAAAGTCTGCTGTCTGGGTTTTTTGGGAGGCTTTACCGGAGGCTCTATTAAGAATGAGATTGAGGCAGAGGGTTTGATTAATCGCTTTACTCCGATTCAGGGGACAACCAGAATTTGCCTGAATTTTACAGAGCGTAGCGGAGTATCTACCGAGGTACTTGAAACTGGACCGGAAATTCTTACTGATGAAATCAAACAATTTGAACAGGAATTAAAGAATGTACTAAAGGAAACAAAAATATTAGTAGCGTCGGGCAGTCTGGCTCGAGGGCTTCCCAAAGATTATTATGGGAAAATTTCAGAAATTTGCAGAGAAGAAAAAATAAAATTTATTTTGGATTCTTCGGGTGAAAGCTTATATTTAGCAATCGAAGATAGACCGTTTTTAATAAAACCAAATGAAGAAGAACTTGAATATATTACGGGAAATCCGGTTAAAACCTTCGAAGATGTATTTCTCGCTTCTTCAAAGGTTTTGGAAATGGGAGCGGAAAATGTCTGCGTATCGTTGGGCAAACAAGGCATGATGTTAAACGGGAGTTTGGGAAGATTTCTCGTTCACGTTCCGAACATAGAAGTTGTTAATACAGTTGGATGCGGAGATTCTTTGGTTGCCGGGTTAGCATATGCGTTGAATGAGGGTTATAATATTATTCAGATGTTGAAATTTGCAAACGGCTGTGCAATTTCGAATGCATTGCATAAGGGCGTAGGGCAGATTGATCCGGTGCAGGTAAATGTATTTGCAAAGCAAGTAACTGTAACCCCTTATGTGAATATAAAATAGTGTTTTTGTGCTCTAAAAGAGCTAATTTGTGCAAGGTGTTGCTGTTTTGTTGCACGGCATTTTGCCGGTAATGTAGAATGTTATCTTTACTAACTCAACTTTCGCAGAGTCGAAATCGGCTAACAAATCAATTAAACTCAACTTTCGCAGCATAGATTCGGCAGGTAAAACTTGATATAACTGGGCAGAGAAGCAACCCATTGATGTAATTGACTTTTAATCAAATTGCCAATTGATTTATATAACTTTTTGGAAATACCATTAAGTATTTCCAAAAGTTGCTGTAAAGCAACTGCCCAATCTAAACTACTGACTTCATCGCATAACGCCAGAAACAAGCCACCCAATGTATGCTGGTCGGTATTTTGACGATGTTGCCAGGCAAGAAGAATATAGCGTGAAAACACAATAGTCGTATGACTATTGTGCAAATCATACGAACGTCCCTGAAATTCTTTCTGCAATCGTAGTAAGGACTTAGTACATTTGAAAAAGGTCTCAATATCCCAACGACTGCTGTAAATTCGGATGATTTCTTCTTCACTCAGGGTACAATCAGTCGATAAAATAGCCAGCCATTCGTTTTTGTTGGTCCGATGCCTTACAAATACCACTTTTACAGGGATATTCGGAGCCAGTTGGGTATGAATGGATCGCAAGATACCTTTCTTAACACCTTTGACCGATCGGGCAACACAATAGAGTTCTTTAAGGTTTAACCAATGCCCGGCTACCAGATAACGTTGATTTACCGGTTTTACCATTCCAATCACATCTAGGCCACGGTCTATAATCTTTTGAACAAGAGGCGCATAAGTAAACCAAATGTCCATCAGTACATAAGAAGCAGTAATCCCTGTCGCTAAGGCTCGGTCTATCATATCCGGAATAATTTCTGGAGCAGCCTTTAGCGCTTCTACCCGCCGCTGGTAGCCAGAGGTACGTTTGTCGATCTCGCTAGAGATATCGTTAATTTGAGACTTCAATGAACTCAAAAGCGAGAAATCAATGGGAATAAACGTGTAACCGTCTGACCACCCCAGAGTCAATATACGAAATCCTTTGCAGTAACAACCACGGGCGTGATCTTTAAAGCGGGCTAAAAGCTCTACAGATTTACTGCGATTACGGTTATACATGGAATCGTCAATAATCAGAACTTTGACCCGTTCTGATGCAGTCAGTTTTGTAACCTTATGAATGGTGTTACTGCTTAGGTTACTCAAAAAGCGACGCCAGGAAAATTGGGTATGATTTAAAAACCTATAAATAGTATCTTTTCCTGGAAAGCTTTCTCCCTGCGGGCTTTCTAATAAACAGTACCAATTTCTGTGGTGAAAAATTAGGCAAAATACGATTTGAAATAAGTAGGTGCAAGTAAAACCAAACCGTTTCTTAAAGCCAGCATTTCTCAGATGCTTCAATACGTTAAGTTCTTTGAAGGCTACTTGAAGTTCTTTGGGAAGTTGATTTTCTTGTGGAGTTTGGTTTATCATTGTCATATGGAAAGCACCTCTTTTGTATGGTAGTGTTGTTCGCAAACTCACTATACCAGACATGAGGGGTGTCTTTCCATTGTCAAGAAAGTTTATTTTTTTGTATCATGCCTAATTGTTTCAAGCGTTTAAGCCGATTTCGGCTCTGCGAAAGTTGAGAATTAAAGAAATAATAGATTTTTTAAATGGGCAAAAACATCAAGTGATTTTGTGGCGGAAAATTAATGTTTATTTTCTATTTCCGAGGCTAAAATGGTTACATATTATGGATAATTGGATACATAATATTGTCAATAACCATGTCAATGAATCCTGATAAATAAAGGTTTAAAGATATGATTGTTGGTGATTAGTTAATGAAATATTATGGTAAAGTTGATTCGCATTCAAGAGGGCAGGGGTTCAATTCCCCTCGCCTCCACCATGCAAATGCAAGGCTTTTGAGGATTAACCTCAAGGGTCTTTTTTGCTTTTATGCTTAGCTTTTATCCAGTCTAAACATGGTCAAAGCCGTACCTGGAAAATTAGCTTTGGCACCAGCAGAACCGGGGAGACCTCTTAGACAAATTAAAGCAATTGCAGACATGCAAAGTTATTAAAATGTTGCTATGCTATTATCTTATATATTGTACAGGTTTAAAAAATCATGTTGTCTTTGAGTGAAATTACAAAATATGGTATACTTAATTTGTTTGAGCTATTGAGCTGGAAGGAGTATTGCGTGATGAAAAGTGTAATTAGTTATGAGGTAACTTTTCGGTAAGTGAATACGAATTCTTTATTATAGGGATAACGGGTTAATAAGCTATTCTTTACTATGTTGAAGTATTGTTATAGCAATGTAAGCCACAGGTTGTTGCCTGTGGTTTTTGTGGTTAAAATTATTTTTTGAGTTTGTAAATGGAGGAATAATCTTATGAAAATAGATATAGAGTTTAAACCTATTAATAGCAGTTATGTTGATGAAGCCGTAAATATGATAATAGTTGCATATGCTAAGGAACGAATATCCATACCATACTTACCTGATAGCGATTTTTACAAAAGTATATATGATTCAATTAACTGTTTGTTTAGGGATGGGAGTGGAGTAGTAGCTATCCATGATAATAGATTGGTTGGATTTCTTGCTGGTTTCGTTGTAAGCGAATTTTTTAGCAGCTATTCCGGTATTTACTGTCCTATATTCGGACATGGAGCCATTGGAGAAGAACGCATGGAAATTTATCAGAGCCTGTATGAACAGGTGGCTGATTTATGGGTCAAAAACTCGCATGTAACTCATGCAATTACCATGTTTTCACACGATCAAGATTTAGTGAAATTATGGTGCTGGCAAGGCTTTGGACTTAGATGTATTGATGCTATTCGCAAAACATCAATCTTAACTTTCAAAGAAGCACCAATACAAATAAAAAAGGTAATACTAGACGATGTCCCTACTCTAGCTAACATTTATACACAGCAAAAAAATTATTATCGCAAGTCTCCAATTTTTATGATTAAAGATACTGAAGATATGCGTGAACATTATAATTGGATCGTAAAAGAAAACCATCATGAATGGATAGCTTGTAAAAATGACATTCCTGTAGGTATTATAAGAATTGCTCCAACAGCAGAAACATTCATTGCTGCCCATCCATCGATTATGAACATTACCCGTGCTTACGTGGTTGAAAATGAGCGTGGCAAAGGAATTGGAACAATGCTTTTGAATACTGTGCAAGAATGGCTCATACAAAATGAATATCCTTTATGCGGTGTTGATTTTGAATCTATTAATCCTAGTGGAAGAAGTTTTTGGATGAAATACTTTTTGCCGTATACATACTCTTTAGTTCGAAAAATTGATGAACGTTTTTTACGATAAGCGCAATTAGCCACAATTGGTTGCTGCGATAAAAAACATATTCAACAGTCCGCGGGAGCATCCAATCAATGAGCATACTAACGGATTGCTACGCCGGTTCTTTCTCAAGAACACCAGCTTGATGGATATTGCTAATGCAGATGTTCTTCAGGCAGTTTGGCTTTTCGACAATTTACCCTGTAAAAGACTAGGCTGGAAGACTCCGTTCGAAATACTTATGCTGCCTGTTCCGCTTAGCGTGACAATTCGCCATCTATAAAGATCCATGTTTTAGAGTGCGGTCAGGTTCAGGTTGACAAAGCATTGCCTTCCCCTGAAAGCAGTCTCAATCCTATTGCCTATACTGAAACGGAGTTACACCTAAGACCATTATAGTGCATTCGTCTCAAGCACCAGTTAGCCACTGAATATGTGTATGCATCGAGAAGGAGACAGAAGATACAGGCAACATTTTGATGTGCCGATATCATAAGTAGGTTAAAATGGATTATAGCACATGGGAGGTTAAAATGATTCTATATTTCAGTGGTACAGGTAACTGCCGCTATGTGGCGCAGGCAATAGAAACGATAACCGGCGATAAAACCATTTCAATCAATGAGCTTCTGAAAAACGGAAGCCAAGAGGCTATCAAATCTGATAAGCCGTTAGTATTTGTCTGTCCAACCTATGCATGGAGGATACCTAGAATAGTTGAAGATTTTATCAGGGATACTCGCTTTTCGGGAAACAATAAAGCCTATTTTGTTTTGACTTGCGGCTCTGAAACAGGTAATGCAGCGCATTATGTAAAGAAAATCTGTAATGAAAAGGAGTTTGCTTTTAGGGGATTTGCCACGGTAGTTATGCCTGAAAACTACATTGCCATGTACACTGCGCCTGATAAAGCGCAGGCGGATGAAATTATAAAAAATGCCGTGCCACAAATCCGTGATGTAGCAAAGCGGATTAAAAACGGGCAGCCTCTCCCGAAGGAAAAAATTACGTTCAGTGACCGGGCTAGGAGCAGTATAGTAAATCCCATATTCTATTTGACTTGTGTGAGTGCCAAAGGATTCCATTTGACCGATGACTGCACCGGCTGTAGAAAATGTGCACAGCTGTGCCCCTTGAACAATATAGAGATCGTTGACGGGAAACCGCATTGGGGAAAGCAATGTACGCATTGTATGGCATGTATCTGCGCCTGCCCAAACACGGCTATCGAATATAAGAAGAAAACTAAAGGTAAGCAAAGATATTACAACCAAGGATACACAAAAAATGAATGAATTAAAATAAGGGAGAATTACCGGAGGAGTTATCAAAGCTTTATTCTTGACATATGTTAGATGCCTAACTACAATGAGGTTATGAAGAAGAAAAATGTAATTGCTCTTGCGAGTAGAATAACAGAAAAAGCGCACAAACTTATTGTCCGAGAGCTCGAAGCGCGTGGGATTGATGGGATTGTTCCTTCGCACGGAGGAATTTTAGTCCAGCTTTTTGCAGGCGAAAAATATACCATGAAGGATTTAGCTGAGAAGATTCATAGGACAAAACCAACAGTGACTATATTAATTGATAAACTTGTTGGTTTAGGGTATGTCACAAGAGAAAAAAGCAGTGAGGATAGCCGTGTTACTTTTATCAGATTAACAGAGAAGGGAATGGAATTGAAACCTAGTTTTGATGAAATCTCAGATAGACTGAATACTATTGTCTATAAAGATATATCAGATGACGATGCGGAATGCTTGGAAGCAATGCTTGGAAAAATAAACTTAAATCTAGATGAATAATCTTATATAAGATTTTCATCTCGCCATATAGTTAGATATCTAATAATAAAAAATTAGGGGGATTTTAAAATGAAAGCAGTAGTGAAATTTATACAAGAAAATATTACGGGGTGTTTGGCAACTGTTGAGAATGGAAAACCAAAGGTTAGACCTTTTCAATTTATGTTTGAAGAAAATGGTAAATTTGTTTTTTGTAGCAATAATACAAAGGATGTATCTAAACAATTAAAAGCTAATCCGTATGTGGAGTTTTCCAGTTCTTCGCCGAATTTTGCATGGATTCGGCTCAGTGGTAAGGTAGAATTCAGCAATGACCTAAAGCTCAAAGAAAAGGTTCTTGAAACAAGTGGTTTGGTAAAATCTCTTTATAAAACAGCAGATAACCCGATTTTTGAAATATTTTATATTGAACACGGAACTGCTATTCTCGCAGATTTTTCTGGTCAACCGCCCAAAACAATCAATTTTTAATCATTAGAAAACATAGTAAGGAAATCTCAAAGAAGCTTGATGAGTTTATCGTCAGGCTTTCTTTCCAATCTGTGGAATAGGAGCTAATTGGGAACCAATACGAACTAAAGAACAATGTTAAAGAAAAGGAGTAATGTTGGATGAATGAAACTATAAGAACGATAGAGAATCTGAAGACTGTTAGAAATTTTGCCGACAGAAATATACCCAAGGAACATCTTACAGCTATATTGAAATCTTGTGTTAATGCAGCTTCAGCATCAGCTAGACAAACATATTCAATTATAGTTATAGATGATAAGAAAGTTATGAGGGAAATTGGTTATGTTGGCAGCATAATGCTTGTGTTCTGTGTGGATTTTAATAGAATAATAGATACTGCTGAGTATTTAGGATTTAAATATAGGCATGAAATACCGCCTATTACAGATTTTATGACTGGTAGTACTGATACTATTCTAACGGCACAGACTGCTGCTATAACTGCCAAATCCATTGGAATTGATTCTTTCTTTAGTAATTGCGTACATAGGGGAAATATTAATAGGATATACAAGTTGTTAAACCTTCCCGAAAAATATTGCTTTCCTTTAATTGCGTTAATACTTGGTTATGAAGATGAGAGAAAGCAAAAACTAACAAAGAAGGGACGATTAAGTGGGCCGGGGATAATATAGTTTTAGAATATGATAGCCAAGATAAACACTTTCTTTCATTGATTGATGACTGGAAGAAAAAAGGTTACAATCATTATTTAGAATATTTTTATGAAAAATGGTGTGGTTATTTTAGGGCTAACGAGGACGAGGATTCTCAGGCAAAACCTATGAGCCAATACAGTCAAATAGACAAAGTATTAATTAAGACTGGATTTTTATCAGATTAGGCCCCCTGAGTCTTGCATAAGCTAGTTGACTAAAGGAGCGCCATTAAAGGGATGCTGTGAATTGATTCCGTAAAATTAACATATCAAATATAATACTTCATTCTCTTGATAGGAATACTTTACACCAATTGTAGGGGTTTGACCCAATTGTTGACACTAAGGCATCGTTATATTATTATAAGTAATCAGGTATCAACAAAATATATTGTATAAGGAGCAGGTGCATATGGGAAAGAAACTAAGGACACTGGGATTAGTATTTTTGATGCTCATGATAGTATCAATGGGTGTGTTGGCTGAAGCAAAGAGCAATAATGCACTGGTTATCCAAACTGACTTTGGAGTTAAAGATGGTGCTGTAAGTGCCATGAAAGGTGTAGCTTTTGGTGTTGATTCGGACATCAGAGTATTTGACCTTACCCAAGAAATACCGGCCTATAATATTTGGGAAGCTTCTTATAGATTGATGCAGACTGCGCCTTATTGGCCAAAGGGTACTGTATTTGTTTCAGTAGTTGATCCCGGTGTAGGAACAGAAAGAAAATCAATAGTGGTTAAGACTAAGACTGGACAGTTCTTCGTTACTCCTGACAATGGCACCTTGACATTGATTTCTGAGATCATGGGCATTGCAGAAGTTAGAGAAATTGATGAGAATGTGAATAGATTGCCTGGCTCAAAAGATTCATATACCTTCTTCGGTAGAGACGTTTACGCCTATACAGGTGCGAGACTGGCATCAGGAAAGATATCTTATGAGCAAGTTGGCCCTGTTTTAAAACAGGATTTAGTTAAAATTCCTTACCAAAAAGCATCCGTTAATGGAAATGTAGCTGTAGGTACCATTCCTATTTTAGATATCCAATACGGTAATGTCTGGACAAACATTGGTACAGACGTTGTAGCAAAACTCGGTATTAAAGTAAATGACATCCTAAAAGTTCAGGTATTCCAAGCAGGTAAGCTAGTTTATGAAGGCCAAATGCCTTTTGCAAATACCTTTGGTGATGTACCAGAAGGTAAGCCTTTAGCTTACTACAATAGTTTGATGGAATTATCCTTCGCCCTGAATATGGATAGCTTTTCAACAGTTAACAAAGTATTTTCAGGTCCTGAGTGGAGTGTAAAGGTAGAAAAAGTAAACTAATATTATAATAAATAAGGTAGCCCTGTGAATAGTAAAGGGCTACCTCAAGCTGTAGACAAAAGTTACACGAAACTAATCCTTGACTTTATCGTTTACCTGGTATACATTGTAATTGCAAATAATGTTCATTATACCAGTGGGAGAAATAAAATGGATAACCAAAGTCAAAATGTAATTGAGATTATGACGCGTATTATTAATAAGGCATCTTTGGTTATGAAAGAACCGCGGCATTTTGGAACTGACGATGTCTTATATACCTCAGAAATCCACATGTTAGATGTCATTGGCAGAAACCCCGGAATTAACGTTACAGAACTTGCCGATAAGTTGGGGATAACCAAAGGAGCTGTTCCTAAAATTATACGAAAGCTTATACACAAAGAGTTAATCAGTCGTTATCAAGCGACGGATAATAAAAAAATCGTTCAATTTAAACTCACAGAGAAAGGTCGTACTGCTTTTCAGTATCATATTGAATTTCATCAGAAATTTGACAGTGGTATTATTCAAAAATTAAATTCGCTGAGTAAAAGGGAGCTTCTTTTTTTAAATGATATTATGGCTGAAATTGAACAATATATTGATAAAATAAAGTAAAGGTAGGTTAATTTTATAAACATGTTTACTTGGTAAACATGTTTATTGCAGAGCATCTTTACAATGGTTCTTCATCTATGAAATCTGCAGCTGCCATTATGGCGGGACTCTACTTCTTAAAATATAATAATGATATTCAACCAAGATGTTTACCTGGTAAACTATTTTAATGTTGAAGAAACGCTTGAACCAGTGTTCTTTAAACTAAGGAGGGTGTTATATGAAACACAGCCACAAGTTTTTGTTATTATTCTTTTTGCTGACATTTTTTTATTTTCAATCTGCGTCAGCTGCTCCGGTTCAGTTATCCCTGGATGACAGTATAACAATGGCAATACAAACAAATCCCATCATAAAAATGGCGGAAGCCGGAAAAGAAAAGTCTACGTGGACGGTGAGACAGGCAAAAGCAGAGAAGGACTTGACGATTGAGTTAGCCCACACCAGTCTTCGATCTGATGTGCCGCAATCTTTTTTAGCAACATTGGCCCCTGTATCTCCCCACAATTACTTTAAGAATCAACTCAGCGCCTCGATTCCTGTTTATTCCGGAGGTAAACTGGAAAGCCAAATTGAACAGGCAAACTTAAACCGGAGAATATCCGAACTTCAGCTTGATATGGTAAAACAGCAATTAAAGCTGGATGTAACAGTCGCCTATTACCAGGTATTAGAAACCCGTAATCTATTTGAAGTAGCCACTTACTCCGTGAATGATTTTACTACCCACTTGCAACAGGTACAAAAGCAATATGACGCCGGAACCGTGGCTCTTCCCGATGTGCTGCAAACCAAAGTGCAATTAGCAAACGCCCAAGACGGTTTCATAAGAGCCAAGAATAATTACGATCAAGCCATTTACTGTTTAAATACTCTTATTGGCTTACCCATACATAGCGAGATTAAGTTAGACGACACCCTTGCGAATGAACCGAATGCAATATCACTAGATACCTGCATTACTTATGCTTTGGGCCACAGATTGGATATGAAGCAAGCTCAAACGGCAGTTTCCTTTACGCAGGAGAAAGTCAGGGCCGCACAAAGTGAAAAACACCCTACAGTGACTTTTGATGTTAGTAATTACTGGGATGATATAAATTTTGCCGGTACTAAAAACAGTAAATGGACAACAAGTTTGACTGCAAAATGGAATGTTTTTGATTCGGGACTTACTGATGCGCAGATCAAGCAAGCTGCATATAGCGTGATTTCAGCCACTGAACAAGTCCGACAAATAAGAGATGCTATTACGCTAGAGGTAACGAAATCTTATCAGAATATGCAAGAAGCAGAAAAACGAATTGAAACCAATGCGGTTGCGGTAGAACAGGCTGAAGTTGATTTTCGCTTAGCCAAAGAACGGTATGAATCAGGATTTGGTATAAATCTGGATGTTGTTGATGCCGAATTGGCTTTAACCCAGGCAAAAACGAACTATGTAAAGGCGCTTTATGATTACCATATCAGCAAAGCACAACTAGATAAAGCCATGGGATTAACCGTCCGGTAATAGAACTTTATTGATGCGAAGGAGTGATGACCATGTCGGAAAACCAAAAACCTAATAAACGAAAAATGATTATTGTTATAGGAATTATCTTTCTGTTCGTCGGACTTGCCGGTGGCGGATGGTGGTGGTATCAGTCTACAAAGATAGTAAGTACCGATGATGCCAGGGTTAGCGGCACTATTGTCAGCGTGAGTTCCAAAATTTCCGGGCGCATTGCCGAAGTTTTGGTAAAAGAAGGAGATGTGGTGAAAGCCGGTCAAATATTGGCCAAGATAGACATTAGAGATGCTGCTGTCCAAAAGAAGCAGGCTGAAGCAGCAATGGCTACCGCAAAAGCTAAGTATGACGCCCTATTATCCGGTCCGCGGGCACAAGAAATCGGGCAGGCGCGCGCCGGGGTTGATCAGTCACAGGCTTCTGCGGATCAGGCATTGGCTAAGTTGAATAATGCTGAAAAAAACTTTCAGCGGTTGAGTAAGTTGTATATGGATGGCGTGATCAGTGCGACGCAAAGAGATAATGCAGAGGCCGCGTACTTGATGGCGCAGCAAGGCTGGAAGGCAACATGCGAGGCCACTAACAGTGCCGAGCAAAAATTGGATTTAATTGCATCTGGGTCACGGGAAGAAGACATAAGGGCTGCTGCAGCTCAGGTGCAACAGGCCGAGGCTGTCCTGGAAGCGGCTAATCTCAATAGTGAGTATACAGAAATTCTATCACCCGTTGATGGTATAGTTGCGTTAAAAAACGTTAACTCAGGGGAAATGGTCACTGCTGGTCAGACGTTACTTTCCATTGTTGACAGTAATGATCTTTGGTTAAATGCTCGCATCGAAGAAACTAAAATTGGCAAAATCAAGCTGGGACAAAAAGTTGGCTACATGATCGATGGTTATCCGGGCCAAAAATTTACAGGTGAAGTTTACGAAATCGGTATTGCAACCAATTCAACCTTTGCATTGGTTCCTACCGAAAATACTTCAGGTAACTTCACAAAAGTGACGCAACGTATCCCGGTAAAGATAACCTTGCCTGAAAATAGTAACGGTATCATATTTCGCCCCGGTATGCAGGCTTTGATCGACATTTATCTGCAATGATAGAGGGAAAATAAATGATGATAATATCGCGATTAACAATAAAAAAAGAACATTACAAATGGGTTGCGCTTGGCGTTACACTTATTGGTGGTTTTATGAGTACCTTGGATACGAGCATTATCAACGTTGCCGTTCCTAAATTGATGACGGCTTTTGCGGTGGGAGCAGAAGACGCACAGTGGATATTAACTGCTTACATGCTAACTATGGGTGTTCTCCAACCGGCCAGCGGATACTTATGTAATTCTTTTGGCACTCGCCGGATGTATTTACTGAGCTTATTTGTTTTCACGGTTGGTTCTGCTTTTTGCAGCTTAGCATGGAGCAACAATAGTATGATCGCTTTTAGGATTGTTCAGGCAGTCGGCGGCGGTTTAATCCTTCCCATCAGTATGTCAATTGTTCTTCGTGAGTTTCTTCCGGCCGAACGCAATCTGGCCATGGGATTGTGGGGGATTTGTGTGGCAGTCGCTCCGGCGGTGGGTCCAACGTTGGGAGGCTACCTGATTGACGAGTGGAGCTGGCACTATATCTTTACCATCAATGTACCCATCGGGTTGATTGGTTATCTATTAGCCTCTGTAACCTTAAAAGAAAGCCCGACCACACCTGATGTCAAATTTGATTTAACCGGTTTTATATTCTGCGCAATTGGATTGTTTTGCCTGTTGCTTGCGTTAAGCAAGGGAGTAGAGAAAGGCTGGGGTTCTTTCTATATAATCAGTCTGCTTTATATTTCCTTTGCTACTTTAACACTTTTTGTCCTGGTTGAATTAAACAGGGAGGATCCCCTGCTGGATTTATCCCTGTTTCGGGACTGGAACTTTGTTTTAGGTAATGTTTTCAGTTTTATAAATTACACCATATTATTGGGATGTTTATTTCTGCTTCCTCTCTTTTTCCAGAATATCCTTGGATATTCAGCTATGCATACAGGACTATTGCTACTTCCTGCAGGTCTGATTAGTGGAGCGCTCATGCCGGTGGCAGCAAAAATCGCCGACAAAATTGGCACAAAACCCGTTGTTATATTCGCCTCCTTATTTGCTATAGGAGGGACATTTCCTTTAATGTTCCTTGATCTTAATACAAGCCCCGCCTATGTGCTATTTATCCAAATGTTCCGAGGCATCTTTGTTGGCGCATCCATTATTACCGTCACTGTTTTGAGTATGAGCAGAGTTCCAAGGGATAAAATCAGTCAAGCCTCCGCGATTAATAATACCGTGAGACAGGTTAGCGGATCTTTTGGCCTTGCCGTACTGTCGACTGTATTACAAAACCGTCAGATTTTCCACCTGGATAATATTGCTTCCCATATCAATATGGCGTCTAAGGCGACTATTGATTTATTTGCCTATGGAAAACATATATTTATGCAGCAGGGCAGCACGGAAGCCCTAGCTCATGAACAATCACTTGTACTAATTAACGGATTAGTGAAGAAACAAATGACCGTATTTTCTTTTGACGATGCTTTTTTTGTCTTGGGGGTGTTCGCGGTATTGTGCTTGCTAGTATCGTTCCTATTAAATGAGTCACCGATAACTAAAAACAAAACTATATAAAAATGGCCGAAGAGAAGCATTTTCTAGGATAGCTTTCCATGTTCAAGTCTTTGTGTCTTTTTTAAGTAAAAGAGCAAATACTCCTGCGAAAAGTGGTAACCAGATAAGAATATGTATCGTATAGGCGATTCCCATTTGTTCGGCAATAATTCCAAACAAGCCAACTCCTAAACCTCCGATTCCTACACCAAAGCCTAACATTAACCCTGAAGCCATCGCCGCGTTTTTACTAATAATTTCTTGAGCAACTACGACAGTCACAGAGAAGGAGGCTAACAGTGCGGCCCCGGCCAAGGCCAACCATACATAACTTAATAAACCGCTGGTTGTAATAAAAAGATAAAATAACGGACTGGCTACAAGGAGAGAGATAACAATAACAGCTTTACGTCCTATACGATCGGAGAAATATCCACCAGTAATTCCGCCCATAGCTCCAGCAAATAACATCACAAAAAGCATTTTACTGCTAGTCACAAGAGAGACATTGGTACTCTGCAAATATAAAGGCAGAAAGGCTATTAAGCCAAAGTATGCCAATGAACGAAATGCAACAACAGTTACCACTTTGGTAAGTTCAGCCCATGCTTCCCGCAAAACCTCCAGTAACGGAGGTGGAGCTATTTTGGCTTTTGATAATCCGCGGGGAGCAAAAAACCAAAGAAGTAGTGCTACTACTACTCCTGGTAAAATATATACAGGTGTTAAATCTAAGCCGTACCGCTGAACAAAAGGAACCACCATCAACGGAGTCAGTGCCCATCCAATATTTCCGGCAGCAGTAAAGCAAGCTTGAAAAAAACCTTTGCGGTTGCCGCTAACGCCTGAAACCATAGCAGAAGCTTGCGGATGAAAAGCAGCCGTGCCTAAACCAGCTAAAGCTGCAATAACCACCATCAAAGGATAATAGTCAATCACACCAATAAAACTGATGAGCACCGCCATCCAGAGTGTTCCTACATACACCATCCATCGCTGATTTCTCTGATCAACCAAATAACCAAAAACCGGTTGCAATATGGAAGAGGTAATTGTAAAGGCTGAGACTAAAAAAGCTCCTTTACTTACCCCAAGCCCTGCCATGACTAAAAAAGGCAGTAAGGTTTGAATATAGTTCATATACCAATCATTAAGCAAATGAGCAAAAGAAAGAGCAGATATCTTCCCTTTATTCGGTAATACCATACTCATACAAGTACCTCCTTTTATTTTATTAATTCATGATATGCAGTAAGAAAATACTCTAAATTTTTAACCCGCATTTCAATGTCTTGATTAAATTCTCCTAATTGACTCCAGCCGATTTTCGTTATCTTATACCACTTTTTAGCCGGGCCTGAAGTATCCGTTTCCCAATATGATGTTACGGCTCCAGTCTCTTCTAGTTCCTGCAGTGAGCGATAAATTACGGCACTATCTGTGTTATATTGCGGCAACTTTGTGTTTAACACATTCAATAAAGCAGCCCCATATAAGTCACTCTTGGCTAGAAAAAGTAGAATAAAAGCAGGCGTATGCCGATACGCTTGCTTTTTTTGATTTTTTTTCACCGTTTCATCACCTCGTGTAATGTTTACAACATCTATATGTTTATTGCACTAAGGTGATAATAACACCATTGTGGGTTATTGTCAATTTTAAACAAAATAACAGCTCTGTCCGATGACGCAGCTTTTTTGCAGAGGATTAATCTCAAAACCGTCGTCAGACTAGTGGCAAATATGCATGGGCAGCTAGTTTTGAAAGCACCGTCCAATTATAAGCTATATCTATAGTGCATTAGATATAGTGGCTTTATATGCTTAATGCATTATTGCAATCGGATATAACTTTTAATAACTAGTAGGGAATTCGATGGCAGGGGGTTAGCACATTTTACTGGATGATTGTTTCTAAGGTTGATGATGAATGTATTATTTTGAGTGAAAACTTCTTTGACAAGCGGGGTAAGAAAAAGCTATATTTAATATATATACTACAGTTGTAATCCATGGAGGCGAAGTCTTTGAAAAAATTACCACAGATCTCTGATACGGAATGGCTGGTTATGAAGATTCTATGGGCGAGTTCTCCCCTTACCGCTAACGAAGTTATTGAAAAATTTGATGGTGTTACTTCGTGGAAGCCAAAAACAGTTAAAACGTTGCTTGGGCGTTTAGTAAGGAAAAATGCAATTGGGTTTAATAAGGATGGCCGGGCATACGTTTATTACCCGCTCGTCGCTGAGGATGAGTGCGTAAAGGCAGAAAGCCGATCTTTTTTAGATAAGGTGTTTTCCGGTGCCCTTAATGTGATGTTTGCTAATTTCCTGGAGGAGCAGAAATTATCAGAAGAAGAGATAGCGGAACTAAAGCGTATACTGGATCAAAAGAAAGAATAAAGGAGGGTTTATCGTGGGACTGTATTCCTTTATTCCTTGGTTGCTATATTCTTCATTTTTTGGGAGTATTCTGATAGGTTTTATCATTAGCTTTCGATGGGTCTTCAAAAACAGGATGAGGGCTAATTGGCAATACCTATTATGGTTTTTATTGATCTTGAAATTGTTAATTCCTTATGTGCCTGAAAGCTCCTTAAGCTTGTTCAATATATTAAATCATTTAACGATTCAGACCATGACAGGGAATTACTTCGAGACCCAGGATAATAGTAGGACAGAACAGTATACGGAAAAAAAGTCGTCGATGACGAAAATATGGAACGTAAATGACGATTATGCCTTATCAGTAAAACGGACTTTCCTCAACTCTGGGGAGGTTATTATATTTTGGATTTGGTTAGTCGGGGTAATAAGTACAACTGGTTACATTATTAAATTGAATAGTAAGCTGAAATGTATTATAAAGAACAGTCCCAGAGTAAATGATAGCAGTGTTAGCAAATTGTTTGAGGAGTGTAAATCCACGATAAACCTCGGGAGCAATCCCGTGCTAATAGAATCACCAATAATCAGAACCCCAATGGCTGTAGGAGCCATTCGACCACATATTATATTGCCGAAGGGCATTATCAATAAATTAAGTAAGGAAGAGTTAAGATTTATTCTATTGCATGAATTGGCCCATCTTAAACGCAGAGATCTTTACGTAATTTGGATTACATCTTTTCTGCAAGTCATCCACTGGTTTAACCCACTTATTTGGTATGCTTTTTATCAAATGCGACAGGATCGTGAATTGGCCTGTGATGCTTACGTGCTTTCCGTTCTACAACCCGCCGAGTACAAAAACTATGGTGCTACGATTATCTCTTTTTTGGAAATGTACTCCGATTCGGTTTACAATCACACGATAGCGGGGTTAGCAAGTGGAAAAGCTCACATCAAGAGAAGAATAGCCATGATTGCTTCCTATAAAAAAGGGACGGCGGCCGGTTCTATAGGGAGAATAGTACTTTTATTTTTGATGATGTGTTTTGTGCTGCCAAACGCAAAGGCAACATCCGATGAGGTTCGGGCAGAAGAAGCATTGATGCCAAATCAAAGCATAACATATGAAGATTTAAACAGCTATTTTCAAGAGTATAACGGATCTTTTGTTTTGCTTGACATGGAAAAAAATCACTATCAGGTCTATAATGACGACAACAGTAAGAAACGTGTATCTCCGGATTCAACGTATAAAATTGTCAGTTCTTTAGTTGGTCTTGAAACTGGAGTTCTACAGGATGAAAATACCCAATTGGAGTGGGATGGAACTGTTTACCCATTTGAACGTTGGAATATGAATCAGACACTAACTTCCGCAATTAACTATTCTGTAAGCTGGTATTTTCAAAAAGTTGATCTTTTAGTAGGTAAAACAAAGATTGAGAACTATTTAAAACATATTGGATATGGCAATTATGATCTTACCGGTGACATTAATGATTTCTGGGTTGAATCTTCATTAAAAATATCTCCTATAGAACAAGTAGTAATTTTAAAAAAATTATATACATATGAGTTGCCATTTTCCCGCAGAAATATTGACATAGTTAAAAAAGTAATCAAAGTGTCGGAACACAATAAAGTAAATTTATATGGGAAAACTGGTACTGGAATTGTGAACGGAAATAGCATCAACGGGTGGTTTGTGGGTTATGTGGAAAGAGAAGGTAAGGTCTACATTTTTGCGACGAATATTCAAGGAAAAGAGCGAGCTGACGGAACTAATGCTAAAAATATAACATTATCAATTCTTAAAGACAAAAATATTCTATAGAAGTTTTTTGCAAAAAGGAAACGTGGGATTATCTACCCCCACGTTTCCTTTTTGTTTGTACCTTA
>Ga0316613_10000840_pt1 | contig 22506 bp, 18 predicted proteins | sample OWC_soil_day10_C_2_FD_207647 | JGI IMG/M metagenome (GOLD analysis project Ga0316613, IMG submission 207647) | Wetland soil microbial communities from Old Woman Creek delta, Ohio, United States - OWC_soil_day10_CT_b | ecosystem: Environmental > Terrestrial > Soil > Wetlands | place: USA: Ohio...
CAGCTTGAACGCTCACTCTCCCGCCTTGGCACCAACACAGCGGATCTCGTCAAGCTCCACCTCGCCACCCCCTCCGATGCGCTGTTTGAGGACGCCTGGTCGATGCTGCTCGATCTTAGGCAGAGCGGCCTCGTCCGGAGCCTAGGGCTGATCGCACCCGACAGTGCCCATCTCGAGCGTGCCGAGCGGATCGGCGCCTGCGACTCCGTTCACGTCGAGCTGTCGCTCATCGACCGCCGCGCCGGCAGCGACCTGCTATGGCGGATGCCGACGTCAGCGGTTATCGCCTGTCGCCCGCTGGCCGGCGGCGAACTGACGGACCCACCGACAGAAGCGTCCGACGACGCCATGCAGCCAGTGCGACGGCTCCTGCAGACCATTGCCGCCCGCCGACGCACGACGCCGGCCGCCGTCGCCACCGCCTGGAGCCTGAGCTGGCCAGGGGTGGCAGCCGTCGCCGTCGGAGCCCGCAGCGCCGACGAGGTGGTCGCAGTCGCGAAGGCGGCCGAGATCGAGCTGTCGGTCCGCGACCTCTCCGACATCGCCAAGCTGCTGCCGGCGCTCGGTGGCGGGCGCGGCCCTGTCCATCCGCATCGCGTGGCCGACGCGGCGTGACGCCGCGCCCCTGCTGAGGCGAGGACGCCGTCGTTTCGAAACGGCGCCTTGATTGCCGGCGGCTTGGGGAAGACAATCCCGCTTCGTCGTTTGCGACCTTTTTTGACGGAGCCATGTCATGAGCCACCTCCGCCTCACCGGAGGCTGCCAGTGCGGCGCGGTGCGCTATGCCCTCGACCAGCAGCCCGACAATGTCCACGTCTGCCATTGCCGCATGTGCCAGAAGGCGGTGGGGGGACCGTTCGCCGTGATCTGTCCTATCCCGAAGGCGGCGTTCCGTGTCACCCGTGGTGCCCTCAGCTATTTCATGAGTTCGGATGTGGGACGTCGGGGGTTCTGCAGCGCCTGCGGTACGCCGATGAGCTTCGACTATCCCGACGACGGCGATTTCGGCGTGCTGGTCGGCACCCTGGATGAACCCGATCGCGCTCCTCCAGAAAACCAGTACGGCAACGAAAGTCGTGTTTCCTGGTACGAAAGCCTGACGCAGGTACCCGGCGACCGGCCGACCTATGCCGACAACCCCGATATGTTGCACCGCATCAGCAGCAGCAATCACCAGCACCCCGACCGCGACACCGATGTCTGGCCGGCGGCAGGGCCGACGTCTGCGTCTTGAGGGAAGATTATGTTGCATCGGGCGCCGCCCGCACGCTGCGACGAAAAAATCGACCAATCAAAGGCTGAGAAGCAGAAGAACTTTTCATAGGCATGCTGCACAAGAGCTATGCACTTCGTCGCCGTCATAATCGGCATCTGCCATAGTCTCAGGCGAAGACGACGCCGTCGTTCTGAAGTCCGGCTGCCGGATATCGCACAGGAATTTTCGAAATGACCAAGACCCTCCTCGCCGTTTCCCTCACTCGCCGCGCCGGCCTCGCCGCGCTTGCCGGCGCCGCCGCGCTGGCCTCCGTCGCCACCCTCGGCGCGACGTCGGCCTACGCCGCCGACAAGACGTCGCTGAAGGTCGGCATCATGTCGGGTGAGGACGAGGATGTCTGGCGGGCGGTGGCGACGGAGGCCGAGAAGGCTGGCCTGACGCTCGAACTGATCACCTTCAACGACTATACCCAGCCGAACGAGGCGTTGGAACGTAGCGAGATCGACGCCAACGCCTTCCAGCACAAGCCCTATCTCGACAACCAGATCCAGCAGAACGGTTATCATATCGTCGTTGCCGGCTACACCGGTCTGTGGCCGATCGGTCTCTACTCCAAGACCCTGGCCAAGGTGGCCGACCTCAAGGATGGCGCCAGCATCGGCGTGCCGAACGATCCCTCCAACGAGGGCCGTGCGCTGAAGGTTCTGGAGCAGCAGGGCCTGATCAAGCTCAAGGACGGCACGGGCATCCTCGCCACCGTTGCCGACGTTGCCGAAAACCCGAAGAACCTTGAGATCAAGGAACTGGATGCCGGCGTGGTCGGCCGGGCCATCGACGATCTCGACGGCGCGGTGGTCAATACCGACTGGGCGCTGAAGGCTGGCCTGACGCCGGAGAACCGCATCGCCCAGGAGGCGATCGCCGACAACCCCTACCGCAACTTCATCGCCGTGCGCGAAGCCGACGCCAAGGAGCCGTGGGTGGCCAAGCTCGTCGCCGCCTACCAGAACCCGACGGTCAAGGCGGTTTTTGACAAGGTCTACAAGGGCACCGGCGTCGCCGCCTATTGACCGACGGGGCAGAAAGCCGTTGAAGAAGCGATCCGGCGGCGCTCTGCCGGATCGCGTTTATCGGGAGAGCCCCGATCGCGGCGCCCTCCGGACGAGACATGACTGGAAGAAACGTGAATTCGCAGCCGTCCGCCACAGCCTTTGAGGTCGTGGATCCCGCAACCGGCGCTCCCGACGCGCCGGTCGTTGCGTTATCTGGCGTCAGCCGCAGCTTCGGTGCGACCCGCGCCCTCGACGATCTGTCGCTGACCGTGCGACGCGGCGAGATCCTCGGCATCATCGGTCGCTCCGGGGCAGGCAAGTCGACGCTGATCCGCTGCCTCAACGGCCTCGAACGCCCCGACAGCGGCCGCATCGAGATCGAAGGTCGCGACATCGTCGGTCTTTCCGAAGGCGAGTTGCAGCCGATCCGCCGCAAGATCGGCATGATCTTCCAGCATTTCAACCTGATGTCCGCCAAGACGGTGGTCGACAACGTCGCCCTGCCGCTGAAAATCGCCGGCTGGACCAAGGCCGATCGACGGACGCGGGCGCTGGAGCTGCTCGATCTTGTCGGCCTTTCCGACAAGGCCGACTCCTATCCGTCAGCGCTGTCCGGCGGCCAGAAGCAGCGCGTCGGCATCGCCCGCGCGCTATCGGCCCGGCCGGCGCTATTACTCTCTGACGAAGCGACCTCTGCCCTCGATCCCGAGACCACCCGGTCGATCCTGACGCTCCTGAAAGACATCAACCGCAAGCTCGGCGTCACCGTCGTCCTGATCACCCACGAGATGGAGGTGGTACGGACCATCGGCGACCGCGTCGCCGTGCTCGAGGCCGGCCGCATCGTCGAGGAGGGAGAAGTCTGGCACGTCTTCTCCGATCCCAAGACGGAGCTGACGCAGAGCCTCCTCTCCGGCGTCCGGCCGCAATTGCCGGCGCACATCGCCTCACGGCTTAGCCCTGACGGCCGCGAAACGGTGCTCGGCGTCGATCTCACCGATCCCGCCCTTGGCGACGGCCTGTTCGCAGACATTCTGGCGCACCTGCCGCCGTCGGCTCACTTCCTGCACGGCGGCGTCGACCACATCCATGACCAGCCGGTCGCCCGCTTCTTTCTGACCATCCCGCGCGAGCCGGCCAGTCTTGTCGATCAAGTTGCCGCCTATCTCCGGTCCATCAACGCCCGCGTCGAGGTGCTCGGTCATGTCTCCCGTCCTGTTTAACCTGCTGCTCCAGTCGATCTGGGAGACGGTTGTCATGACGCTGGCCTCCGGCGTCATCTCCTTTGTCGCCGGCCTGCCGCTGGCGCTGATCCTGGTCGCCACCGACCGCGGCGGCATCGCCGAGAACTTCGCCGTCAACCGGGCGCTCGGCTGGGTGATCAACGGCTTCCGCTCGGTGCCCTTCATCATCCTCCTGGTGGCGCTGATCCCGCTGACGCGGCTGATCGTCGGCACATCGCTCGGCACGGCGGCGGCCATCGTGCCGCTGGCCATTGCCGCAGCGCCCTACTATGCCCGCGTCGCCGAAGTGTCGCTGCGTGAGGTCGATCCCGGCCTGATCGAGGCAGCGCGCGCCATGGGCGGCAACCGCTGGACCATCGTGCGCGAGGTGCTGGTGCCCGAAGCGCTGCCGGGCATCGTCGCCGGCTTCACGGTGACGCTGGTGACGCTGGTCGGTGCCTCGGCGATGGCCGGCGCCATCGGGGCCGGCGGTCTCGGCGACCTCGCCATCCGCTATGGCTACCAGCGCTTCGAGACCGGCGTGATGATCGCCGTCGTTGCCGTTTTGATCGTACTGGTCTCCGGCATCCAGTGGCTCGGCGACCGCCTGGTGGCCCGGCTCGATCACCGCGGCTGAAGCTATAGACCGCGAGCGTCTGTCTCTACCGCCTGAAGACCGCGCAGTCGGCTGGTTGTGACGGCGCCGGCTGAGCCGCCGCCTGCGGCCGAAAATCTCACTCTTTTCGGGGGACCTATCCGGCGTGTCGTTGACGCGACCGCGCTGTTGGCTATCTTGAAGATAGCATTTGCAAACGCCTCGCAATATCATATTATGCCAAGGCTACACATTCGAGAACAGTCTACCGGAGATCGGACGATGCACGGCATGCGACTTCGGAGTCGGCAGGGATGGTTTGGCTTGGTGATCGCCGCCCTGATGGCGCAGGCACTGTCGGCCGGAACGGCCGCCGCTCAAGACAAGTTCAAGGCGGTGACGACCTTCACCGTCATTGCCGACATAGCGAAGAATGTGGCCGGTGATGCCGCCATCGTCGAATCGATTACCAAGCCCGGCGCCGAGATTCACAATTACCAGCCGACCCCCGGTGACATTCAGCGGGCGCAAGGCGCCAAGCTGATCCTCTGGAATGGCCTCGACCTCGAACTGTGGTTCGAGAAGTTCTTCAATAACCTCCAGGACGTGCCGAGCGTGGTGGTATCCGATGGCATCGAACCGATCGGCATTGCCGAGGGACCCTATACCGGCAAGCCCAACCCACATGCCTGGATGTCGCCGACTTCGGCGCTGATCTACGTCGACAACATCCGCGACGCCTTCGCCCGACACGATCCGGCAAACGCGGAGACCTACAAAGCCAACGCCGAGACTTACAAGGCGAAGATTACGGCGGCCATCGATCCCATCCGGGCGGAGTTGGCCGCCCTGCCGCCTGACCGGCGCTGGCTGGTGACGAGCGAAGGCGCCTTCTCCTACCTTGCACGCGACTTCGGCCTCAAAGAGCTCTACCTTTGGCCAATCAATGCCGACAGCCAGGGCACTCCAAAGCAGGTTCGCAAGGTGATCGACGCCATGCGCGAGCATGGTATCACCGTCATTTTTTCCGAAAGCACGGTGTCGCCCAAGCCGGCCGAGCAGGTGGCCCGCGAGACCGGCACCCGATACGGCGGCGTGCTCTACGTCGACTCGCTGAGCGAGGCCGACGGCCCGGTGCCATCCTATCTCGATCTGCTGCGTGTCACCTCGGACACCGTCGCCAAAGGGCTGGCGACCTCACCCTAAACCTCGACCCTGCCATATGGCGGGACCGCCGTTCCGGACCTCCGCGGAAGGATCTGCCCGATGATCGACAACTCCGACAAGCAGGGGATCGCCGGCTCCGCCGAGGTCGGCATCGCCGTGAGGTCGGCGACCATCACCTACCGCAATGGCCACACAGCCATGCGCGATGCCAGTTTCGAGGTGCCGGCGGGCACCATCACCGCGCTTGTCGGCGTCAACGGATCCGGCAAGTCGACGCTGTTCAAGGCGATCATGGGGTTCGTCCGGCTGCAGCGCGGCTCCATCGCCATCTTCGGCCTGCCGGTGGCCGAGGCGCTCAGCCGCAACCTCATCGCCTACGTACCGCAAAGCGAAGAGGTCGACTGGAACTTCCCGGTCCTGGTCGAGGACGTGGTGATGATGGGGCGTTACGGCCACATGGGCTTCCTGCGTCGGCCGCGCCTGGCCGATCACCAAGCGGTCGCCACCGCGCTGTCCCGGGTTGGCATGGCCGACTTCCGCAAGCGCCAGATCGGCGAGTTGTCCGGCGGGCAAAGGAAACGCGTGTTCCTGGCGCGGGCGCTCGCCCAGGACAGCCGCGTCATCCTGCTCGACGAGCCGTTCACCGGCGTCGACCTGACGACCGAGGACGCCATCATCGACCTGTTGCGAGAGCTGCGCGCGGAGGGCCGGGTGATGTTGGTGTCGACCCATGACCTCGGCAGCGTGCCGGAGTTTTGCGACCGTACCGTGCTGGTCAAGGGCACAGTGTTGGCCTACGGCCCGACCGCCGAAATATTCACCCAGGCCAATCTCGAGATCGCCTTCGGTGGCGCCCTGCGCCATTTCATCCTGAGCGAACAGAGCAACGGCGAGTCCCACTCGGTCGGCGTCATTACCGATGATGAACGGGCGCTGGTGCTGCGCGACGGCAAGGCGACACGGCTGGTCGCCACCGTGGAAGCGCCACAATGACGGCCACGCTTCTCGAGCCCTTTTCCTATGGCTACATGGTCAACGCCATGTGGGTGTCGGCGCTGGTTGGCGGCGTCTGCGCCTTCCTGTCCTGCTACCTGATGCTCAAGGGCTGGTCGCTGATCGGCGACGCGCTGTCGCACGCCATCGTGCCGGGCGTGGCCGGCGCCTACATGCTCGGTCTGCCATTCTCGATCGGCGCCTTCTTTGCCGGCGGTCTTGCCGCCGCCGCCATGCTGTTTCTCAACCAGCGGACCAAGCTGCGCGAGGACGCCATCATCGGGCTGATCTTTTCGTCCTTCTTTGGCCTGGGCCTGTTCATGGTGTCGCTGTCGCCGATGTCGGTCGATATCCAGACCATCGTACTCGGCAACGTGCTGGCAATCGCGCCGGCCGACACGCTGCAACTGGCCATCATCGGCTTCGTCTCGCTCGCCATCCTCCTCGCCAAATGGAAGGATCTGATGGTGACCTTCTTCGACGAGAACCACGCCCGCTCGATCGGCCTCAACACGACCGCGCTCAAAATCCTGTTCTTCACCCTGCTGTCGGTGTCGACGGTAGCGGCGCTCCAGACCGTCGGCGCCTTCCTGGTCATCTCGATGGTGGTGACGCCAGGCGCCACGGCCTATCTCCTCAGCGATCGCTTCCCGCGGCTGATCGCCATCGCGGTGGCGATCGGCACGTTGACCAGTTTTTTCGGCGCCTATGCGAGCTACTTTCTCGATGGCGCCACCGGCGGCATCATCGTGGTGCTGCAGGCGGTGATCTTCCTCATCACCTTCCTGCTGGCGCCCCACCACGGCCTGCTGGCGGCCCGCCGACGCGCCGCGCGGGAACTGGAGGCGCCCCGATAATGGTCATCGACATCCTTCTGTCGCCGTTCCAGTTCGACTTCATGATCCGCGCCCTGGTCATCGCGGCGCTGGTGGCGGTGCCGACCGCGTTGCTCTCCTGCTTTCTCGTCCTGAAGGGTTGGTCGCTGATGGGCGACGCCATCTCGCACGCCGTCTTTCCGGGCATCGTCATCGCCTATATCGTCGGCCTGCCTTACGCCGTGGGGGCCTTCACCGCCGGCATGATCTGCGCGCTCGCCACCGGCTTTCTGAAAGACAACAGTCGCATCAAGCAGGACACCGTCATGGGCGTGGTGTTCTCCGGCATGTTCGGGCTGGGCCTGGTCCTCCACGTCAAGATCCAGGCGACGGTGCATCTCGATCATATCCTGTTCGGCGATATGCTCGGCGTGTCGTGGAGCGACATCGCCTTCACCGCGGCGATCGCCGCCATCACAACGAGCGTCATTGGCGCCAAATGGAAAGATCTGCTGCTGCACGCCTTCGACCCGGCACAGGCCAAGGCCAGCGGGCTTGCCGTCGGCCTTCTGCACTACGGCCTTCTGGCATTGATCTCGCTGACCATCGTCGGCGCCCTGCAGGCGGTCGGCATCATTCTGGCCATCGCCATGCTGATCGCGCCGGGCGCCATCGCCTTTCTGGTCACCCGACGCTTTGCCAGCATGCTGGCGGTCGCCTCTGCCGTCGCAATAACCGCCTCCCTCCTCGGCGTCTACCTGTCCTTCTTTCTCGACAGCGCCCCGGCGCCGACCATTGTCCTGCTGATGGCCGTCATGTTCGTCGCGGCTTTCGTGGCCTCGATCGTCCGGACAGCGCGGGCGGAGAGAGTTGCCTGAGTCACGGCATCGGATCGTCGCGCAGGTCACGATCGTCGGCCGCGACAGGCGCCCGTCGCCCCCTCCCCTCCCATGACCTCAGCCGCAACGAGCCGCCGATCGCGGCAATGTGGGCTCAAGCGCCGGTCCGCCTCAGCGGCCGCCGTTCGCCATCGCACTTGGCCCTGAGCTTTGCCTGCCCTCCCCATGCGACGAAGGGCTTTCCCGATCGTCCCTGGCGAGCGACTCCCGCTCTTTGCGGCGAACGATCATACGATCTGCGGCACCTCCGTCGCCAAGCCCTCCGAGACGGAGTGGACTACACTGTGGAACATATGAAATGTCCATTTCATACGTTAGTATGACCTGGACCGACTGGTGGCTACCTCGCGAAGGGCGTGGAATAGCCATTACCGACATATTTTCAGCATGTTAAATACCAAAACGCGAACCAGACGCGGCAAATGTCCGGTGGCAATCGGGCACCACACCCCCGAATGGGACTTGACGACACAGACCGTACATGGAACTAATCTTCCATTCTAAGCGAAAAAACAGTCGCTTCATTCTTGAGTGAGTGAGGCATGGGAGGAGGCCGGTCCGCGGGGAGCCGACTGGCTGAAGGTGGGAGAGGACGGTCGGGCAGCGAAGCCGGTTCTCGGGCGGCGCGGCGGCCGGTTGCTCAGCACCGCAACCGAGGAATCGGAAATGGTCGCCGATGGAATCCTGCTGAGAGTCAAGGGCTTAACAAAGAAGTTTCCCGGTGTCGTCGCGCTCGACGGAGTCGATATCGAAGCGCGCGCCGGTGAGATCCATGGCATCTGCGGCGAGAACGGTGCCGGCAAGTCGACATTGATCAAGATGCTGACTGGCGCCTACACCCCGGATTCAGGCTCGATCGAATTCGACGGCGTGACATACACCTCGCTCGATCCGCGCCGGGCAATGGGCATCGGCATCGGTTGCATCTACCAGGAACTGAATCTGATCCCGCATCTGAGTGTCGCCGAGAACATCTTCCTCGGGCGGGAGATGTATCTTGCGCCCGCGTTCAATGTCCTCGACCGCGCCCAGATGAACGCCAAGGCGGCCGAGCTCCTCGCCGATCTCGGCCTCGTCGTGTCGCCCACCGCAAGGCTCGGCACGCTTGGCGTCGGCCATCAGCAGATGGTCGAGATCTGCCGTGCCGTCTGGTCGAATGCCAAGCTGATCATCATGGACGAGCCGACCTCCAGCCTCAGCGAGAAGGAGGCCCATGACCTCTTCCGCGTCATGGCGCGGATGAAGGAACGTGGCGTCGGCATCCTGTTCATTTCGCACCGTCTCGACGAGGTGCGCGAGAATTGCGACACCGTCACCGTGATGCGCGACGGCCGCACCATCGAGTCCTTCACCATGAAGGAGCGCTCGGTTGCCGACATCATTCAGTTGATGGTCGGCCGCAGCATCCAGAACAAATACCCCAAGGAGCCGGCGCCGCACGGCGATGTCGTCCTCTCGGTCAGAAATCTCAACCGAAAGGGTGTTCTGCACGACATCTCCTTCGACGTCCGGGCGGGAGAAGTGCTTGGCTTTGCCGGCCTGGTCGGCGCCGGACGCACCGAGACGGCGCGCGCCATCACCGGCGCCGATCCCTACGACAGCGGCACCATCGAGGTATTCGGCAAGGACGTGAAGATCCGCCAGCCGATCGATTCCATCAACGCCGGCATCGCCTTCCTGACCGAGAACCGCAAGGAGCAGGGCCTCATCCTGATCCAGAGCGTCGCCTTCAACGCGACCATCGTCAAGATGCACAAGTACGCCAAGGCCGGCTGGCTGAGCCTGAAGCGCCTCCGGGACACCGCCCGCAAGATCTGCGCCGAAATGCGCCTCAAGACGTCAGGCATGGACATGCTGGTCGGCAAACTGTCGGGCGGCAACCAGCAGAAAGTCGTCATCGCCAAGTGGCTGCTGTCCAACGCCCGAATCTTCATCTTCGACGAGCCGACGCGCGGCATCGACGTCGGCGCCAAGGTCGAAGTCTACAAGCTTATCAATAAGTTGGTCGCCGACGGTGCCGGCGTCATCATCATCTGCTCGGAAATGGAAGAGGTGATGGGCATGGCCGACCGCATCCTCGTCATGCACGAGGGCGAGATCACCGCCGAGATGACCCAACAGGAAGCGACGCAGGAAAAGATCATGTACGCCGCGTCCGGCTTCAAGCAGGCGTCCTGATCCAAGGCGCTCGACCAGTTTTGCCGGCCCCGTGCGGCCGGACCGTATTCCGTGGGAGGAATTTTCTGATGTCCAACGAGGCCCTGACCAACGACAAGCTGCCGGGCGATAAATCGATCGCCAAGAGCGCTGCCATGACGGAAAAGCTCTACCAGCTCGGCGTCCTCCTGAGCCTGATCCTGCTCTGCGCGGTGATGAGCGTGCTGTCGCCGCGCTTTGCGACCATGGACAACCTGATGAACGTCGCCTCGCAGGCGGCGGTCAGCGCCATCGTGTCGATCGGCATGTTCCTTGCCATCCTGACGGCGGGCATCGACCTGTCCGTCGGCTCGGTGCTGGCGCTGTCGACCATGATGATGGGCATCGCCTCCGACCGCTGGGGCTGGGGCCCCTACCCGGCCATCCTGATGTGCCTGGGGGCGGGCGCCGCGCTCGGCTTTGCCAACGGCCTGCTGCTGACCAAGCTGCGCCTGCCGCATCCGTTCATCTCGACGCTGGGCATGCAGAAAATGGCCCGCGGCATCGCGCTGTTCGTCACCGCCGCCGCCCCGATCAGCATGTTCCCCGACGAGATCCAGTACCTCGGCAACAACTCGATCGGCCAGGTGCCCGTCAGCTTCATCCTGGTCGGCATCCTCTACATCGGAATGTACTTCTTCCTGACCCGCACCTCGACTGGCCGCTACATTTACGCTGTCGGCGGCAACAAGGAGGCGGCGCGCCTGTCCGGCATCAAGGTCAATGGCATCCTGAACCTCGTCTATACCATTTCCGGCTTTACCGCTGCGCTCGCCGGTCTGGTTCTCGCAGGGCGCGTCAACGCCGTCTATCCGCTGGCCGGCCTCGACTACGAGACTGACGCCATCGCGGCGGTCATCATCGGTGGCGCCAGCTTCTTTGGCGGTGTCGGCTCGATCGCCAACACCATCATCGGCGTGCTGCTAATCGCCGTTCTCCGCAACGGCCTCAACCTTCTCAACGTCGACAGCGCCTTCCAGACCTTCGCCATCGGCGCGGTGATCGTGGTTGCCGTTGCCGTCGACGTCCTTCGCCAGAATGTCCTGAAGTCCGCGCGTTGAGGCCCGTCCTCCGCGGACCGATCGACCCGTCCTACGTCCACACATGGTTCCGACAAGCGGAACGGACGTAACGAGGTCTCGTAGTGAGGAAATGCGAGACCGGGAAACCGACTAGTCTTATTGGGAGTGAGACCATGAACCGCAGAACTTTCGTCGCCGCCTTGATGGCCGGTGCCTTTGCCATCACGATGCTGCCTGCCGTCACCGCCCTGAGCGGCCCGGCTGCCGCCGCTGAGAAAGTGAAGATCGCCGTCGTCCTGAAGACGCTGTCGAGCCAGTATTGGAAAATCGTCGCCGCCGGTGCTCAGGCCGCCGCCGACAAGAACAACGTCGACCTGATCTTGCTTGGACCGCCGACCGAAGACGCCGTCGAGCAGCAAATCAACATGGTTCAGGACGTGCTCGCCCAGAAGCCCGACGCCCTGATCTTCTCCCCGTCGCAGCCCGACACCGCCGTCAACGTCATCACCAAGGTTCGCAAGGCCGGCGTCCCCGTGCTGCTGGTCGACACGGGCATGCCCGAGAAGTTCACCGATTACGCCTCCTTCATCGGCACCGACAACATCGCCGCCGGCAAGGCGGGTGGCGAGGCGCTGCTCAAGGTGCTCAAGAAGGGCGACAAGGTACTGTTGCTCGATGGCGCGCCGGGCAACCCGAGCATGACCCAACGCTGTGACGGCGCCAAGGAAGTGCTGGAAGCCGCGGGCATCGTGATCGCCGCCCGCCAGCCGGCCTATTCGGACCGCGAAAAGGCCTACACGGTGACGCAGAACGTGCTGCAGACGACACCTGACATCGCTGGCGTGTTTGCCGGCAACGATGAGGAAGCGCTTGGCGCCCTGCGCGCGCTCAAGCAGGGCGGCAAGGACGTTCCGATCATCGGCGTCGACGCCAACAGCGACAACCTCAAGGCCATGCTGGCTGGCGACCTCTACGGCTCCATCGCCCAGGGCAACTTCGACATGGGTCGCCTCGGCGTCGAGAAGGCGCTTGAAGTGATCGCCGGCAAGACCATCGACAAGCGCATCGACTCCGGCGCCACGCTGATCACCAAGGAAAACGCCCAGGAACTGCTGGACTTCCGCGCTTCGATCAAGTGATCCCAGCCGCCTGAACTGCCTGGGAAAGGCAAATACCGACGAGGCGGCCCCGGCCGCCTCGTCATTCGCCAGGACACAGCAGCCCTGTTCGATCGCTTCCCCAGGGGCGGGTAGTCAACGGACGGCCGTTATCAACCCGACCGGTTCTGGTGTTCGGAACACCTGACCGATTGGTTTGTCGACACAAGTGTTGAATCGTTTTTCTGACAAGATCAGAACTATTTGCGTCGACCGCACAGGTCCACCAGGAGGCCAGGCCCGACGCCCAATCCCAAGGAACCATCTTCATGTCCGCTTCCGTCCGCATCGGCATCGTAGGTCTTGGCCGGCTCGGCCGACGCCACGCCGAGAATCTAGCCCTCCGCGTTCCCGGCGCTACCCTCGTGGCGGCCGCCAGCCCCATCCCGGAAGAGCGGGCCTGGGCCGAGGCAAACCTTCCCGGCGTCTCAACCTATGTCGGCCTGCCCGAGCTGCTGAGACATCCCGGTCTTGATGCCGTCTGGCTGGTGACCCCGACCTCGCTGCATGCCGACCAGGTGATCGTCGCCCTCGAGGCGGGCAAGCACGTCTTCTGCGAAAAGCCGCTCGCCCTCGAGCCCGCCGACTGCGATCGCGTGATCGCCGTCGCCGACAAGCGCCCCAGCCAGCTGGTGATGATCGGCTTCATGCGCCGGTTCGATCCTGCCTATGCCGAAGCCAAACGCCTGATCGCTGCCGGCGAGCTCGGGACCGTGTTCTCCATCAGTTGCCGGTCGGAAGACCCCGCTGATCCCGACGGCTTCTTCGTGCGCTTTGCCCCGACCTCCGGCGGCATCTTCCTCGACTGCTGCATCCACGACATCGATCTCGTTCGCTGGATGCTGGACGGAGCGGACGTCTCTTCGGTGAGCGCGGCCGGCTGCCGCGTCATGTACCCCGCCCTCGGCGGCTGCAGCGATGTCGACAACGGCTTTGCCACCGTCACCTTCAAGGGCGGACAGGTCGCCACCTTCCACGTCTCCCGAACCTCGCACCGTGGCTATGAGGCGGCGATGACCATTTCCGGGACCCGCGGCGGCCTCGATATCGGTCGGAACGTGCCGCGTCGGCCGATCACTGTGGAGACCGCTGGCAGCCGGCAGATTGACGGACAGGTCGACTTCTTCGAGCGGTTCGGCGACGCCTTCCTGCATGAGGCCCGCGCCTTCGTCGAGGCCGTGCAAAGCGGTGGGCCGACGCCGAGCAGCATCACGGATGCCCGCGAGGCAACGCGGCTTGCCTGCGCCATGCGCGAAGCGCTGGTGGTCGGCTGACGGTGCCCCCGGGCGCGCGAACGCTCCCTGCCCTTCACTGAACGTGATCCCGGAGGCCATGTCGTCTCCGGGATTTTTGGTGTGGCCGCCCTCATCACCATTGCCGGTGTCGACCGTTGGTCGCGCTTCAACCGGCCAAAGCGACAAACGAAAGCCCCCCGAAGTTTCCTTCAGGGGGCGCGTTGCGTGTCGGACCAGTGAAATCAGCGGAGCCCGGCCTCGGCCAGGAAGCGCTTCAGGTTTGCGATACCCATGGTGACGTATTTCTTCGGGTTGGCCTTCTCGGGATCCTGCTCGGCTTCCAGCACCACCCAGCCCGAATAATTCGGCAAGGCCTTGAACACGCCGGTGAAATCGATCGAGCCGTCGCCGGGCACCGTATAGACACCCTCCAAAACGGCATCGAGGAAGGACCAGCCTTCGGCAAGGGCCTTCTTGGCGATCGGCGTGCGCACGTCCTTGGTATGGACGTGGCCGATGCGGTCGGCGTATTTGCGCGCCATCGCCACGGCATCGCCACCACCCCAGGTCATGTGGCCGGTATCAAGGAGGAGCTTCACCGCCGGGCCGGTTCCGGCCATGAAGCGATCGACCTCCTCCGGCGTCTGCACGACGGTGCCCATGTGGTGATGATAGACCACCTGCAGCCCGTAGCCCTTCACCAGCTCGGCGAAGCGGGTCATGCGCGGCAGGAAGATGGCCCATTCGGCGTCGGTGAGCACCGGGCGGCTCGACAGCGGCGCCGACTTGGTGCCGTGGACGGTGCGGGTGCACTCACAGACCACCAGCACTTCGGCGCCGGCTTCCTTGCGCCACTTCAGCTCGTTCTGCGCCGCGGCGAACTCGGCATCGGCATCACGCTCGAGCAGGAAGGTGGAATACCAGCCGGAAACGAAGACCATACCGTAATCGGCAAGCAGCTTCTTCAGCGCCGGGCCATCCTCGGGCAGCTTGTGGCCCTTTTCCATGCCCTGAATGCCAGCGTCGCGCGCTTCGGTCAGGCATTGTTCGACAGAGATGTTACCACCGATATCCCAGAGGTCATCGTTCGACCAGCAGATCGGATTGGCCCCAATGCGAATCATGTTTCTCTCCCATTAGCCGCACCGGCAAGGGCTCTCTGCCAACCGGGCTGTTGTTTGCCAAACGCTTTGTCCGGATCGGATACGAGATGCTCCCAACCGCCGACCTCCCGGCCGACCGGTCCATGGAACGCACGTTCCGGCCCTATCCGGTTCCAAGGATGATCTTCCACTGCCTCGGACGGTGTCAGCCGCGGACCGGGGATGAAGGGGCAATCTGTTCGACGACCTCCATCCCGCTCACCAGCCCGCCTTTCCGATCTGATTATTCCTTATTTCATTTCAGACGGCATGTAAATTCTGTTTGTCTCGACCTCGACGAAGGTCGGCGACCGACACAGTCAGCGCCATGGCCACCGTGAGAGTCGCGGCGAGCGACCTGAACCCCTCAAAGTCAGCCTCCACAATCTCGAACCAGGCCCCGTTTTCCGGCACCAGCGGACTGAACGGGCTGTCGGTAATCACAACCAGGGGCACCCCTTGCACAGCGACCTGCCGCATATGATCCACCGTACTTGAGGCGTACGGCGTGAAGCTGATGGCGAAGGCGGCATCGCGAGGGCCGGCGAAGTTGAGGACTTCGCGATCGATGCCGAGCGGCGATCCGATCAATACGGTGCGGATTCCCAGCTTTCCGAAGGCGTAGGCCATGTAGGAGGTGATGGGGTAAGACCGGCGCTGGGCGATGAGATAGATGGTTTCCGCCTCAGCCAGAATCTGGCTGGCCTTGTCCATGATCGCCGGGTCGAGCCGTTCGCACACCCGCTCGACCGAGCGGATCGCCGCCTTGCCGAAGCCGTCCAGCATCGCCGCCGTAACCGGACGACCGGAAGAATGGGTCTCGAACGCATCGAGGCGCTCGTCGTAATTGGACGGGCGGTCGCGCAACCGCTCCTGGAAGACCACCTGAAGCTCGGAAAATCCTTTGTATCCCATGGCCTTGGCGAATCTGACGAGGGTCGAAGGCTGGACCTTGGCAGCCGAAGCGATACTCGCCACCGTGCCGAAGGCAATCTCGTCAGGCGATTCTACGGCGTAGGCTGCGACCTGCGCGAGCCGACGCGGCAGCTTGTCGCGGCGTTCAATGATGATGTCGCGCAGGGCGCGAAATTCCTGGGGCGGCGCCCCATCTCTGTCGACATCGTCGAAGTCCCCGCTTTCGTCAGTCATCCTCAGCCTCGCTCGAATTCGAATTGGATGTTTCAACTCTATTCCACCGTTCCGGCCAACACTAACCGTCCTGCCCTGGTTTGGCATCAACAAAGAAACGGCCTAAGTTTCAACAAGCTACGCTTTGCCACAGCCTGCAGATACCCATCTTTGAGGCCTAGAGGGAGCCGCCGCAACGTGCCCTCCGCCGCCTGCGCCGTGCCGTACCAGATTGAAATCATGCACTAATTTTTGGATCTCCTGCGCGGAATGCATCAGCATCCGGTCGCGCATGGCCCGACACCTTCGACCAAATGGTAACGGTCATGGCGACAACAGAGCGCTATTCGGAACAGGAAGGCCTTGACGGAGCGGTGATATGGAACTTAAATTCCATATTGAAAAATGACTGTTCCATATCTTCCAACTGACCTAGCCGCCGGAGTCGGCGGAAGGAGAGGTTGGATGGCTTTGCGGCGGTCAATCCCGAAAGAGATCGTGAATCGTTTTTCGCCGTTTGGCGCGGCGACGGTCTGAAGCATTTGGCCGGCGGGGAGATATCCGCGATACCCCGCGGAAACAGACAAGGGAGAGAGGTCAAAATGACACTGAGATTTGGATTGCTGGGCGCCGGACGCATCGGCAAGGTGCACGCTGGCGCCGTCGCCGCAACGGCGGGAGCAAAGCTGGTCGCCGTGGCCGACGCGCTGCCGGAGGCGGCGGCCTTCATCTCGAAATCGTCGGGCGCCGAGGTGCGGACGATCGACGAGATCATGAACGCCAAAGATATCGACGCCGTGCTGATCACCACGCCAACCGACATGCACGCCGGCATGATCGAGCAGGCTGCACGCGCCAAGAAGGCGATTTTCTGCGAGAAGCCGATCGATCTCGACGTTGAGCGGGTGCGCCGGTGCCTCGACACCGTTGCCCGTGAGAAGGCGGCGCTGATGATCGGCTTCAACCGCCGCTTCGACCCCAATTTCATGGAAGTGCGCGCCCGCATCGACGCCGGTCAGATCGGCGCGGTGGAAATGGTGTCGATCACCTCGCGCGACCCCTCCCCGCCGCCGGCCACCTACGTGGCGCGCTCGGGCGGCATGTTCCGCGACATGACCATCCACGACTTCGACATGGCCGCCTTCCTGCTCGGCGAGGATCCGGTCAAGGTGTTCGCGGTCGGTTCGAGCCTGGTCGATCCGGAAATCGGCAAGGCCGGCGATATCGACAGCGGCTCGATCATTCTGACGACAAAGTCCGGCAAGATCGCGCAGATCTCCAACTCGCGCCGCGCCACCTACGGCTATGACCAGCGTATCGAGGTCCACGGTTCGAAAGGCATGGTGCACGCCGAAAACCTGCGCGCCACCACCGTCGAGCTGGCGAATGCCGAAGGCTATCGCCGCGAGCCTCTGCTCGATTTCTTCATGACGCGCTACACGCAGGCTTACGCCAACGAGATCGCCGCCTTCATCAAGGCGCTCGAAGCCGGCAAGCCGATGCAGCCGTCCGGCGAAGACGGCCTCAAGGCGCTCGCCATGGCGGATGCCGCCATGAAGTCGTTGAAAGAAGGCCGGCAGGTGGAAATCGCCTACTGAAACACGTCGACGGCCGGCGAGATTCGCCGGCCGTCTTTCAGGCAATGCCGCGCCGAAAAGTGATCCCGCATGCCCAGTTTTGCAGGTCCGCCGGGCAATCTTGCGCCCGCACGGGCGACACTCACCGGCTATCAGCCGCTGAAGGAGGAGATCGTTCGACGGCAGGAGGCCCTGCCCAGGCGACTGCTCCAGATTGCCGCCTTCGCACTCGACAAACCCGACGAGGTTGCGTTCGGAACGGTCTCCTCGCTGGCACAGGCCATCGGGGTGCCGCCGTCTGCGATCATTCGTTTCGCCCAGCATTTCGGCTTCGACGGCTTCGTCGAGATGCAACGCCTCTTCCGCGACCGGATGCGCGAGCGCAGTTCCGAATACGAGGAGCGCCTTCAGTCATTGAGCCGGGGCCTCGACCCGGATGACGAGGCCGGCAAGACGCTGGAGGGCTTCCTCGCCGCGGGACGCCGGTCGATGGACAGCGCGCTCCAGTCCGTCAGCCGCGACGTGTTTTCGGCGGGAGCGTCCGTTCTCGCCAACGGCGAGACGATCTACCTTCTGGCGCGACGGCGGTCGTTCCCGATCGCCGGCTACATGGCCTACACGTTCGGCAAGCTCGGATTGCGCTGCGAACTCGCAGGCTCGTCCATGGGCACCGATGACGATCTGCTGCAGTTCGCCAGTCCAAGGGACGCGGCCTTCGCCATCAGCTTTTCACCTTACGCGTCCGAAACGATCGCCCAAGCCAGGATGCTGAGGGATCGGGGCGTGCCACTGGTTTCGCTGACGGATTCGCCATTCTCACCAATCGCGGCAATTTCGAACGTTTGGTTCGAAGTCGTTGAAACAGACTACAGCGGTTTTCGCCCGCTTTCGGCCTCTATGGCGCTCGCTTTGGCGTTGAGCGTGGCGATCGCAGAGAGAAAACAGTGGAATTGATGGCGCCGCGCGCGGTTTGAACCAGCCGCGCCGCTTATCCGGAATACCACGATAGTAGTAGAACAATAATTTCATCGACCTTTGCGATCGGAACGTATATTCTTATAGCCACGGCGCGACGCCACGTAATGATGGAAAGCCTTGCGAGGAAAGAATGACGGACACTCCCAGCGCGGCCAAAACCCTCGATCTGATCGCCATCGGCCGGGCCTCGGTCGACCTCTACGGCCAGCAGATCGGCACTCGCCTCGAGGACATCGGCAGCTTCGCCAAGTCGGTTGGCGGCTGTCCCGCCAACATTTCCGTCGGAACCGCCCGCCTCGGCCTCAGATCGGCGCTGGTGACGCGCGTCGGCAACGAACAGATGGGCCGTTTCATTCTCGAGCAGCTCGGCCGTGAGAAGGTGGAAACGTCCGGCATCACTGTCGACCGGGACCGTCTGACGGCGCTGGTGCTGCTGGCGGTGGAGGACGAAGGCGTGTCGCCGATGATCTTCTACCGCTCCGACTGCGCCGATATGGCGCTTTCGGAAGACGACATCGATGAAGCGCTGATCGCCAAGAGCCGCTCGATCGTGGTCACCGGAACGCATTTCTCACGCCCGAATTCCGAGGCGGCGCAGCGCAAGGCGATTGCTCTCGCCAAGAAGCATGGCGCCAAGGTGGTGATCGACATCGACTACCGGCCGAACCTCTGGGGCCTTGCCGGCCATGACGCGGGCTTTGAGCGCTACGTCAAGTCCGATCGCGTCTCCGGACTTCTGCGCAGCATCCTCGCCGACTGCGACCTGATCGTCGGCACCGAGGAAGAGATCATGATCGCCACCGGCGCCGACAGCCCACTGGCGTCGCTGAAACTGATCCGGGCGATGAACGCCAGCGCCACCATCGTGCTGAAGCGCGGCGCCATGGGCTGCATCGTCTACGACGGCCCGATCTCCGACGATCTCGAGGACGGCATCGTCGGCAAGGGTTTCCCGATCGAAGTGTTCAACGTGCTCGGCGCCGGCGACGCCTTCATGTCCGGCCTTCTGAAGGGGTGGCTCACGGGTGAGCCGCTCGCCACCTGCGCCACCTGGGCCAACGCCTGCGGTGCCTTCGCAGTATCGCGGCTGCTCTGCTCGCCGGAATATCCGACTTGGGAGGAGCTCAGCGCCTTCCTCGCCCATGGCAGCAGCGAGCGGGCGCTCCGCAAGGACCCATCCCTCAATCACATCCACTGGTCGACGACGCGCCGTGGCAGCTATCCAACGCTGATGGCGCTTGCCCTTGATCACCGCAGCCAGGTGGAGGACCTCGCCCAGGATGCGGCGACGCTGAAGCGCATCCCCGACTTCAAGGTACTGGCAGTGAAGGCGGCGCAGCGGGTTGCGGCCGGCCGGCCGGGCTTCGGCATGCTGCTCGACGACAAATATGGCCACAAGGCGCTGTTCGCCGCCGGGGCGGGCAAGGGCCTGTGGGTGGCGAGACCGATCGAACTGCCTGGTTCGCGACCGCTCAAGTTCGAGTTCAGCCAGGACATCGGCAGCCGTCTGATCGAATGGCCGCTCGAGCATTGCATCAAGGTGTTATGCTTCTATCATCCTGACGATCCGGCTGAGCTCAAAGCGACACAGACGGCCAAGCTCGTCACCGCCTATGAAGCGGCACGCAAGGTCGGCCGCGAGATTCTGATCGAGATCATCGCCTCGAAGGCCGGCCCGGTCGGAGACGACACGGCGGCCCAGGCGTTGAGGGAACTCTACGCCGCCGGCCTCAAGCCGGATTGGTGGAAGCTGGAGCCGCAGGCGTCGGAGAAAGCCTGGAAGGCGATCGACAAGGTGATTGGCGACAACGACCCCTATTGCCGCGGCGTTGTGCTCCTGGGCCTGGAGGCACCGTTCGAGACGTTGAAACAGGGCTTTGCGACCGCCAAGGCAGCTCCCTGCGTCAAGGGCTTTGCCGTTGGGCGCACCATTTTCGCCGATGCGGCCCGGCGCTGGCTGGCCGGCGAGATTGACGACGAAACGGCTATCGCCGACATGGCGCAAAGGTTCGCCGCTCTGGTCGACGTCTGGCTGTCGCTGGACGCTTCGCGGGCAACTTGACCAGCAGCCCTTGGAACAAAGAAGACAATCGAGAAGGGACAGGCCGCACGACGACGGCGCCCGCTTCGGGAGGAAGATCATGGCAGGCAAGACAGTGCGACTGACGGTGGCGCAGGCAACGGTGCGTTTCCTCGTCAACCAGATGACGATCATCGACGGGGAGAAGCTGCCGATCTTCGCCGGCTGCTGGGCGATCTTCGGCCATGGCAACGTGGCCGGTCTCGGAGAGGCGCTGTATCAGGTCCGCGACACGTTTCCGACGCTGCGCGCCCACAACGAGCAGGCGATGGCCCATTCGGCGATCGCCTTCACCAAGGCGACCTTCCGCCGTCGCTTCATGGTCTGCACCACGTCGATCGGCCCCGGTGCCCTCAACATGGTGACGGCCGCCGCCGTCGCCCACGTCAATCGCCTGCCGCTCCTGCTGTTGCCGGGCGATGTGTTCGCCAACCGCCGGCCCGACCCGGTGCTGCAGCAGGTCGAGGACTTCCAGGACGGCACGGTGTCGGCCAACGACTGCTTCCGCCCGGTGTCGCGCTATTTCGACCGCATCCAGCGGCCCGAGCAACTGATCATCGCGCTGCAGCGGACCATGCACGTGCTGACCGATCCTGCCGAATGCGGGCCGGTGACGCTGTCCATGTGCCAGGACGTGCAGGCGGAGGCCTATGATTGGCCGGAGAACCTGTTCGACGAAAAGGTGTGGGTGCCGCGACGCATCCGTCCCGACGAGAATGAACTTGCGACGGCCATCGGCCTCCTGAAATCGGCAAAGAACCCGATGATCATCGCCGGTGGCGGTGTGCTATATTCCGAGGCGACGGCCGCGCTGGTCGCCTTCGCCGAAAAGCATCGCATTCCCGTCGCCGTCACGCAGGCCGGCAAGTCGTCGATCGACGAGACGCATGCGCTGGCGCTTGGCGCCGTCGGCGTCACCGGCACCTCGGCCGCCAACGCGCTGGCTGCCGACGCCGATCTGGTACTCGCCATCGGCACCCGCTTCCAGGATTTCACCACCGGCTCATGGGCGCTGTTCAAGAGCGGCGACCTCAGGATCGTCGCCCTCAACGTTGCCAGCTACGACACCACCAAGCACAATGCCGCGCCACTGGTCGCCGACGCGAAAGTCGGACTTGAGCTGCTATCGCGGGGCCTCGGCGACTGGAAGGCGCCGCGTGTCGCCGAACGCGCTGCCAAGGAAAAGACCGACTGGCTCGAGGCCGCCGCCAAGGTGCTGGCGCCGACCAACGTCGAGAAACCGTCCGATGCGCAGGTGATCGGCGCCGTGGCGCGGACGCTCGGCGGCCCGAACTCGGTGGTTGTCTGCGCGGCCGGCGGCCTGCCCGGCGAACTCGACAAGCTGTGGGTGCCGTCGGTACCGGGCAGCTACCATATGGAATACGGCTTCTCCTGCATGGGCTACGAGATTGCCGGCGGCATCGGCGTCAAGATGGCCAATCCCGACAAGGACGTCGTCGTCATGGTTGGCGACGGTTCCTACATGATGATGAATTCCGAACTCGCCACCTCGGTCAGCCTCGGCCAGAAGCTGACGGTCGTGCTGCTCGACAACCACGGCTTCGGCTGCATCAACCGGCTGCAGATGGCCACCGGCGGCGCCAACTTCAACAACCTCTGGCAGGACTGCGCCATGCCGGAGCAGCCGCAGATCGACTTCCGCGCCCACGCGGAGAGCATGGGCGCCATCGCCGTCAAGGTGTCGTCGATCTCCGAACTGGAGGCGGAACTTGCCAAAGCCAGGACGGCCGACCGCACGACGGTCGTCGTCATCGACACCGATCCGCTCGTCTCCACCGATGCCGGCGGTCATTGGTGGGACGTGGCCGTGCCCGAAACGTCGAAGCGGACACAAGTCACCGACGCGCGCGAGGCCTACCAGGCCGCCAAGCGGCTGCAGCGCGTCTTCGACTGACGGTCATTGCCGAGAAGGAGAAAATCATGCCCAACTCTCATCTCCGCGTCCGGCCAAAGGCCGACCACGGCTTGGTCACCGAGGTGACACCGGAAAGTGCCGGCTGGTCCTACGTC
>Ga0316613_10000841_pt1 | contig 22471 bp, 21 predicted proteins | sample OWC_soil_day10_C_2_FD_207647 | JGI IMG/M metagenome (GOLD analysis project Ga0316613, IMG submission 207647) | Wetland soil microbial communities from Old Woman Creek delta, Ohio, United States - OWC_soil_day10_CT_b | ecosystem: Environmental > Terrestrial > Soil > Wetlands | place: USA: Ohio...
CGTTCAACCTATGCAAATGACTGGATAATATCTTTCCCGGCAGGAGCGAAACGATCTTTCGAATCATGGAGAAAACAACAGGCGTCCTCGAAGACAGAAAGAAGAAGACCGAGTCCCTAAAGACAATGGGGATCAGGCTCTACCCGGCAGGTTTCCGATGCGATCTCACGATTTCCGAGGCCATTGACCGATTCGGAGGACTGGATCCCGAGACGCTGGAGAAGACAAAGGACTCTTTCAAGCTCGCCGGCCGAATCATGGGCCTCCGGGATTTCGGCAAAGCCTGCTTCATCCACATCAAAGACAGGACAGGTCGTATCCAGGCCTATGTCCGGAAGGACAAGGTTGGAGAGGATAAGTACAAGATCTTCAAGCTCATGGACCTTGGTGACTTTGTCGGCCTTCAGGGAACTTTTTTCCGCACAAAAACCGGCGAACTGACCCTTCTGGCAGATGACGTGAATCTTCTTTCAAAGTCCATGAGACCCCTTCCTGAAAAATGGCACGGTTTGAGTGACGTGGAAACAAGATACCGGCAGAGGTATCTTGACCTCATCGCCAATGAGGACGTGAAGACCGTCTTTGTCCTCAGAAGCCGAATTATCCACGCCATCCGCGAGTTTTTCATCCAAAGGGACTTTCTGGAAGTGGAAACCCCGATGATGCAACCCATTCCCGGCGGAGCCACGGCCAGGCCTTTCAAGACGTTTCACAATGCGCTGGGGATGCATCTCTACCTGAGGGTTGCCCCTGAACTCTATTTGAAAAGGCTCGTCATCGGCGGTCTGGAGAGGGTTTTCGAAATCAATCGCAACTTCAGAAACGAAGGCGTCTCGGTGAAACACAACCCTGAGTTCACCATGCTCGAGTTCTACATGGCCTACGCGACTTTCGAAGATCTCATGGAGTTGACGCAGGAACTCTTCAGCCATGTGCTCGCGGACGTCCTCGGCAAGAACATCATCGAGTACCAGAACCAGACCATTGATTTCACTCCGCCCTGGCCGAGAATCGCCATGGTCGATGCTCTCACCGGAACAGCGGGCATGCCCCAAGAAGCCTGGAAGGACCTCCCCGCGGCAACCGCTTTTGCCAGATCCAAGGATATCGTTCTTACGAAAGACGACAACCTGGGCAAGATTCTCGCCAAGATTTTCGATCAGCTGGTTGAGCCTAAACTCCTACGGCCGACCTTCGTCTACGGTTACCCGATTGAAATATCCCCGCTTTCCCGGCGCAACGATCAGGACCCTGACCTTGCCGACCGCTTCGAGCTTTTTATCGGCGGCAAGGAAATCGCCAACGCCTTTAACGAATTGAACGACCCCGTCGACCAGCGCGAACGGTTCACGGCTCAGGCTTCGCTCAGAGAGGCGGGAGATGAAGAAGCGCAATATATGGACGAAGAGTACCTGGACGCCATGGAATACGGCCTGCCTCCCACAGCCGGGGAGGGGATCGGTATTGACCGAGTGGTCATGTTGCTGACCGACTCGCCTTCCATCAGGGATGTCATCTTCTTCCCGCACATGAGAACGAAATGAGTCTCCGGTCCTTCTCACGCCATAGAATGAGTTTCTGCGCCTGGACCACCCCTGCCGTTCCGGGAAGCAGAAGACGTTCCCCGGTCCGGAACAGCTCCGAAAGGGTGATAGCCTAGCCTATGCGATTCGAAGCCTTTCTTGCCATCCGGTACCTCAAGGCGAAACGGAAACAGGCCTTCATTTCCGTGATCACGGTGATCTCCGTTGTGGGAGTCATGATGGGAGTCATGGCCCTCATCGTCGTGCTCTCGGTCATGAACGGCTTCCGGGAAGATCTCATGGGCAAGATCCTGGGGGTCAATTCCCACCTGGTGGTTCTGAGCTATGACGGCGCCTTTCTCGACTACGACAGGGTCTCGAAGGACACAAGCACCGTGGAGGGGGTTATCGCCGCCACCCCTTTCATTTACAGCCAGGTCATGGTCAACAGCCAAGGGAGCGTTTCCGGATCGGTCTTGAGAGGCATCGACACGACCACGGCAGGCAAGGTGATCGCCATTGACCGCATGATCAAGCGAGGGTCCCTCCAATCCCTCGATACCCTTCATGAAGGACTTCCTGCGATCATTATGGGCAAGGAATTGTCCCGGATGCTGGCTGTCCAGCCGGGAGACAGCGTCACCGTCGTCTCTCCCATGGGGAAACTCACCCCCGTGGGAAGAGTTCCTCAGAACCGGAAGTTCAAGGTCACGGCGATCTTTGATTCGGGCATGTATGAGTACGATGCGACCATGGTGTACGTCTCCCTGAAGGAGGCCCAGGACTTCCTCGGATTGGACAACAGGGCAACGGGCGTTGAAGTCAGGGTCACCGACGTCTACAAGGCGGATCAAGTGGGCAGCGCCGTGTCCAAAAAACTGGGCTACCCTTACTGGGCAAAAGACTGGAAACAGATGAACCGAAGCCTGGTCTCCGCCCTAAAGCTTGAAAAGATCGCCATGTTCGTTATTCTCATCATGATTGTCCTGGTGGGCGCTCTGAACATCATCAGCACCCTGGTCATGGTGGTGATGGAAAAAAACAAGGATGTGGCCATCCTTCGGGCCATGGGCGCAACACAGAAAAGCATCATGACCGTCTTCATGGTCCAGGGGGTGCTGGTCGGGGTGGTGGGCACCGTGGTGGGGCTGGCTTCCGGCCTCGGGCTGTGCCATCTTCTGGCCAAATACAAATTCATTGAACTTCCATCGGATGTTTATTACATTTCCACTCTGCCCGTTCGAGTGGAAATGCTGGATGTCGTGCTGGTGATTGCGGCGGCGCTGGTCATCTCTTTTCTGGCCACCCTTTACCCGTCCTGGCATGCTTCCCGGTTGAGTCCCGTGGAATCCTTGAGATATGAATGAGCGCTGGAGGACACGCCTTGCTCGAACTCCGTCAGGTCTATAAATCCTTTGACCACAACGCCTTTTCCATCGAGGTTCTGAGAGGCATCGATCTCGTGCTGCAAAAAGGCGAAAGCCTGGCCGTTACAGGAGCCTCGGGCGCGGGGAAGTCCACTCTCCTCAACATCATGGGGACTCTAGAACCTCCTACGCAGGGCGTGGTCCGGTTTGAAGAGCACGACCTCCTGGACATGGAGGAGACGGAGCTGTGCCGGCTGAGAAACCGGGACTTGGGGTTTGTGTTCCAGTTTCACCATCTGCTTCCGGAATTCGACGCCTTAGAGAACACCCTGATGCCGGCTCTGATTGCGCGAATGAGCAGAAGAGAGGCAGAGGACCGGGCGGAGGAAATCCTGACCCGGGTCGGACTGCGAAGAAGGCTCACGCACCGGGTCGGGGAGCTTTCCGGCGGGGAACAGCAGCGGGTGGCCATTGCTCGGGCTCTGGTCATGAGCCCAAAGCTCCTGCTGGCCGACGAACCGACCGGGAATCTGGATATGACCACGGGAGACGGGATTGTCGACCTTCTGGTGAACCTGAACCGATCGGAAGAACTCACCATGGTCATTGTGACCCACAATCAGAAGCTGGCCCAGAGAATGTCGCGACAAATTGAACTCGTCGACGGCAGGATTCATGTTGAAAAGCGGGGATGAAACCGTGCGTCAATGCTTCCTGAAAAGAGAATGGATCACGAAGCCCCTTCAGGTCGTCCTGGTGCTCGGATTCGTTCTTTGCCTTCCCTTTGCGTCCGGCGCCCAGCAGAAAAAGACCGCTGCAGTCCTGCCCTTCGCCCTCTATGGCCCCCAGCCCCTCGAAGCCATGAAAACGAGTCTTCAGAGCCTGTTGATCGATCGGCTGGCCAAGCACGGCATCTCCGTGATCCCTCAGAACGACGTCAACCGGCACCCGGTGGCGTCCCTCCCCGCCCCGGACCCTGGAGAACTCATCAGCCTGGGTAAGAACCTAGGAGCGGACCTCGTCGTCACGGGCAGTCTGACCCAGATCGGCAAGAGGATCAGCTTAGACCTGAAAGCGCTGGACGTCGCCGGAGAGAAACCGCCCTTCTCGCTCTTCATGGTGGAAGACGACATCGATCGGCTCAATGAGGCGATGGACCGAGCGTCGAAGAGCCTTTACAACCAGATCGTAGGGATCGCTCAGATTGACTCCGTTCTCGTGAAGGGCAATCAGCGAGTGGAAAGAGATGCCATTCTCGCGGTCGTGGAAAGCCGCAAAGGCGAGAGCCTGGACTTCGACAAGCTCGATAAGGACCTGCGCGCCGTCTACGCCATGGGATATTTCAATGATGTTCGCATCGAGACCGAAGACGGCGCCAACGGGAAAATCGTGATCTTCACGGTGAGCGAAAAATCTTCCATCGGAAGAATCACCTTCCAAGGAAACAAGAAAATCAAAGCGGAGGACCTGACCAAAGAATCCGGCATCAAGCTCTACTCCATCTACAATCCCAATGAAGTGAAACAGAGTGTCGGCAAGCTGAAGGACTATTACCGCCAGGAGGGCTACTACACCGTCGAGATCACGGACAAAGTCGAGGAGATCCCTCGGAACGAAGTGGCTTTGACTTACGAGATCGTTGAAGGGGAGAAAATCTACATTCAGAAGATCGAGTTCATCGGAAACACGAAATTCAAGGAGGGCAAACTCAAAGACGTGATGGACACCAGCGAAAAAGGATTTTTCAGCTGGTTTACGAAGTCCGGCTTGCTGGACAAGAAGAGGCTCGAAACCGACGCCCAGAAGATCACCGTTTTCTACCAGAACCAGGGATACCTCAAGGCCAAGGTGGGCGAACCCACGGTGCGGTATGAGCCGGGATACGGACTGGTCATTACGATCGAGATCGTCGAAGGGGATCAGTATTTCGTCAACAACGTCAGCATTGCAGGGGACCTCATCCGACCGGCTGAAGAGCTCCTCAAGCTAGTCGCCATGGTGAAGGGTGAGCCCTTCAGCCGGGAGATTGTTCGAAGAGATGTCATGACCTTGAGGGAGGCTTACGCGGATGAGGGCTATGCCTACGCGGAAGTGGTGCCGGCGACCCGGGAAGACGAGAAGGCGCACACCGTGGACATCGCCTACCGGGCTACCATGGGCAACAAGGTCCGGTTCGAGCGGATCACGATCACCGGAAACACCACCACGAGAGACAACGTCATCCGCCGGGATCTTTATGTCTACGAAGGCGAGTACTACAGCGGATACGGGATGAGGAGAAGCACTGCGAACCTGCACCGCCTCGGGTTTTTCGAAGACGTGGAAGTCCAGACCAAGAAAGGCAGCGCCGATGACCTGATGGATCTCAACATCAACGTGAAGGAAAAGCCCACGGGAAGTTTCACCATGGGGGCCGGCTACGGCGGTTATGAAGGCGCCACGGGGACCATACAGGTCGCCCAAAACAACCTCTTCGGAACCGGCCGCAGGCTGGTAGGCTCTTTGAGGATAAGCTCCATAGCCACGTACTACGATATCCGGTTTACGGAACCGAGGGTGAACGACACGCTGATCTCAGCCGGGATTGATGTCTTCAAGTGGGAATATGAATACGAAGACTATACCCGGGACAGCTTTGGAGGCTCTCTCAGGACTCGTTTCCCCATAGGTTTTGATACCGACTACACAAGAGGCTACGCAAGGTATCTTTATGACGACACCACCGTGAGCGACGTGGACCCCGGGGCCTCATTTGAAATCAGGGACATGGAAGGCAGAAATCTTACCAGCAGCATAACCATCGGCATCGACAGGGACTCCAAGGACAGGCCCTGGAACACCAGGAGCGGATCCTTCAACAACCTCTCCTTCGAGTACGCCGGGGGCCCTCTGGGGGGGGATGTTTACTTCAACCGATACGAGTTCACCAGCCAGTGGTTCTTCCCGTGGCGCTGGGACTCCTCTTTCATGGTCGGGGGACGCTGGGGATGGGTTGAGCAGAGAGAGGGAGGAAAGCTTCCGGATTATCAAAAGTACCGCCTCGGTGGAATCAGCACGGTCCGGGGCTATGATAAGGACAGTATCGCACTGATAGACCCTGCCACAGGAGACGAACTCGGCGGCGAGAAGATGATGGTTTACAACTTGGAGTTTCGCATTCCTGTGCTCAAGGAGCAGGGCCTCCTGGGGGTCGTCTTCTTCGACGCAGGCAATGTGTTTGACGAGGACGATACCTGGACCTTCAGTGATATACCCATGTCCGTTGGCGTTGGAGTCCGCTGGTACTCCCCTCTGGGGCCTATCCGGCTGGAATACGGCTACATCCTCAATCGCCGGCCTCAGGATTCATCAGGCGGGGTTGAGTTTCAGATCGGCGCAGCATGGTAGGACTCACTTCTGGCGTTTGAGCCAGGATCATTTCAGAACACAAGGAGGACTTATGAAGGGTTTGAAAGGTTTATTTTTGGGGATACTCACGGTGGTCTTCTTGTTTCCGGCTGCTCCTCTGGCAGCTCAAGCCGTGAAAATCGGTGTGGTGGATCTGCAGAAGCTTCAGAAGAATTCCAAGGCGTTTCAGAAAGCCAGTTTGTCCGTCAAAAAGAAGTTTGATGACATGCAGCAGAAACTGAACGACGAACGAACGGCCCTGGCAAAGCTTGAAGAGGACTTCAAAAAGCAGACCATGATGCTCAGCCTGGACGCTCAAGAAGACAAGAAAAGAGAACTGGAAAAAAAGCAGCGCCATTTCAAGTTCATGTATGATGACTTCACCCAGGAAATGAAAGAAACCGAGATGGATGCCATCAAAAAGGTCATGAAGGAACTTGAAAAGATCGTAGAAAAAATGGGTGAAAAGGAAGGCTACACGATCATCCTTGAAAGAAGGACTGTTGGCCTCCTCTACTTCAACAGCGCCATCGACCTGACCGATCGGGTCACAGACGCATACGACAAACAGAATCCCTAGGGAGGGATTGTTGGAATTCAGCGTCAGAGAGCTCGCGGATCGAACCGGGGGTAAGGTTTTAGGCAACGACCGGGTGATGCTCACGGGCATCGCCTCTCTGTCTGAGGCCTGCCCGGGGCAGATTTCCTTTTTTGCCGATCCCCGCTTCAAAGGGCTTTTGAAGACGACCAAAGCCTCCGCGCTCCTCACTGCCGAACCGTGCGCTGAGTTCGAAGGCTCGCAGATCATCGCTCGCAACCCGGCCCTGGCCTATGCCAGGGTAGCGGCCCTTTTTGCGCCTCCTCCAAGGGTCGTGGGCATCAGTGAAAGGGCCTTCATCTCGGAGAGTGCGGTCATCGGCGACAAGGCTTCCATTTATCCCTTGGCCTACATCGGGGACCAAGCGGTCATCGGGGACCAGGTGATCGTCTTTCCCGGAGTCTTCATCGGAGACAGGGTCAAGATCGGAAACAACACCGTGCTCTATCCTAATGTCACGGTCATGAACGACTGTGTCATCGGAGCGGAGGTCATCATCCACGCAGGTACCGTGATTGGAAGCGACGGATTCGGATTTGTCCGCGACGGACCGGTCAACGTGAAGATCCCCCAGTTGGGAACCGTTCAGATCGACGATCACGTGGAAATAGGAGCCAACAACTGCATTGATCGGGCGGCTCTCGGAAAAACATGGATCAAGCGGGGAGTCAAAACCGACAACCTGGTGCAGATCGCTCACAACGTCGTGATCGGTGAAGACACGCTCCTTGTGGCCCAGGCAGCGATCGGCGGAAGCGTTTCCGTAGGAAACCAGGTCGTGATCGGCGGCCAGGCCGCCATCCGCGATCACCTCAGGGTGGAGGATGGGGCCATGATCGGCTCGCAGTCGGGCGTGGCCAAATCCCTCGGGCAAGGGGAAATCGTCTCCGGGTCGCCGGCCATTCCCCACCGGGTGTGGCTCAAGACATCCGCTCTGATTCCGCACCTGCCCGATTGGGTGGCCCGTATCCGCCGATTGGAAAAAAGGCTGGACGATCTGGAGTCCTAGGCGGTACCTTCATCCCAAGCGGCTAGTGGCTTTTTGTGGGGCGTTGGGATCTTTTCTGAAGTGACTGGCCGGGAGACTTGGCCGCCTCTGGCGGCCTTGGAACGAAAGAAAAGATACCAATGGCCCACTGATCCAGCCGGTTGCGATCAAAAGCTCCATAGGAAAAGCGAGGAACACCATGAATCTTCCGCTCGGCTACGAAGAGATTGTCAAAACTCTCCCCCACCGCTACCCGTTCCTGCTCGTGGACAGGGTGACGGAGCTCGAACCCGGAAAACGGGTGAAGGGGATCAAGAACGTCACGATCAATGAACCCTTTTTTCAAGGCCACTTTCCCGGCAACCCGATCATGCCCGGGGTGCTCATCATCGAGGCCATGGCCCAGGTCGGGGGAGTCCTGGCCGGATTCTCCATGCCCGAAGACATGAAAAAAGAGGGTCCTCGGGATTTTTACTTCGTGGCCATGGACAAGGTGAAATTTAGAAAGCCGGTGGTTCCGGGGGACCAGCTTGTTTTTGAACTCGTCACGCTCAGGACAGGCTCCCGGATTTGGAAAATGGCGGGAAAAGCCTTTGTGAACGAGGAGCTGGTTGCCGAGGCGGAACTCATCGCCACCATCGCTTGAGAGAAGTCGGTCAAGAACCCAGATGAACATCCATCCTACAGCAGTGGTCAGTCCTCGCGCGGAGTTGGCGGAGGGGGTTCAAGTCGGCCCCTACTGTGTGGTTCACGATCACGTGAAAATCGGCCGCGACACGATCCTGGCTTCTCACGTGGTGATCGAAGGACGCACGGAGATCGGGGAAAGAAACCAGCTCTCTCCTTTTGTATCCATCGGGTCTCCGCCGCAGGATATCGGGTACCGCGGTGAAGACACGGCCGTGAAAATCGGCGACGGCAACATCTTACGGGAGTTCGTGACCGTGAACAGGGCGACCACCAAACAGGACCGGGTCACGATCATCGGCAGCGACAATTACCTCATGGCCTATGCCCACGTGGCCCACGACTGCGTCCTGGGAAACAGGATCATCATGTCGAATGTGGCCACCCTCGGCGGTCACGTCTCCGTGGGGGATTACGCGATTCTCGGCGGTCTGGCTGCGGTTCACCAATTTGTGAGAATAGGGGCTTACGCTTTCCTCGGGGGCAAGACGGGTGTCGATCGGGATGCGCCCCCTTTCATGATCGTGGCTGGGCCTAGAGCAAAGCTCTACGGGGTCAACCGGAAAGGGCTCCAGCGCCTCGGTTTTTCCAAGGAGAAGCTGGACGGCCTCAAGAAGGCTTACAGCCTCATCTGGAGGGAGAACACCCTGTTCAACGAAGGAGTGAAAAAAGCGAGACAGGAATTGCAGCCTTTTCCCGAACTCGACATGCTCCTCGATTTCCTGGAGTCCTCAAAACGGGGAGTTCTGCGGTGAAGGCGGACACCCAAAAACTCCAGGAAAAGGAAGCCCTGGGATTGATTGCAGGAGGAGGCGTGTTTCCTCTCATGGTGGCGGACGCCGCCAGGGACAAAGGATTGCGTGTGGTCGCCGTGGCCCACGAGGGCGAAACCGATCCCCTTCTTGCTGAAAAAGTCGACGAGATCGCATGGATCAAACTGGGACAGCTCGGCCACCTCCTCAAGGTCCTCAAGAAAGCCGGCGTCACCAAGACCGTGATGGCGGGCACGATCAACAAGAAGAAGATGTTTGAGAACGTCCGGCCCGATCTGAGAGGCCTGACCCTCATGTCCAAGCTGGCCATCTTCCACGACGACGACATCCTGCGAGCGGTCGCCGGGGAACTTCAAAGGGAGGGAATTCACATTGTCAGTTCCGCTGAACATCTGCCGGAACTGCTGGCTCCCCGCGGGAACCTGACCCGCAGGAAGCCGAACCAGGAGGAGCGGGAGGATGTGGAGTTCGGATGGAAAATCGCCAAGGAGCTCGGCCGCCTGGACATCGGCCAGTGCGTCGTGGTGAGGAGAAAAACGGTTCTCGCCATGGAGGCCATCGAGGGCACGAATGAGACCATCCTTCGGGGAGGGAAGCTCGCAAAGGAAAAGGCGGTTGTGGTGAAAGTCAGCAAGCCGAACCAGGATATGCGGTTCGATGTGCCGGCCGTGGGCCCGGACACGATTGAGGTGATGGCCCAGGTGAAGGCCTCGGTCCTGGCGATCGAGGCGGGGAAAACTTTGATCTTTGACAAACTCGGCATGATTTCATATGCTGATCGATCGAGGATTGTCATTGTGTCGCTTTAGCTCTGTAAGAGACCGGGACCTTCAGGACCGAGGGGCCCTTCCTGTTTCACAAACGGTACGGTGGAGAGTGTCAGGGATTGAAGCAGAAGCGCATCAGAGTGGGTGTGATCGGAGTCGGCCATCTCGGAGAGTACCACGTCCAGAAGTATAAGGCCATCCCTGCAGCGGATCTCATCGGCATTGTGGATAGTGATTCCGCCCGCGCAGAGCTGATCGCCGACCGATACGGGACAACGGCTTACCCCGACCACCATGATCTCCTGTCGCAGGTGGAGGCGGTCAGCTTGGCCGTGCCCACGGAAAAACACTACGAAGTGGCCAAGGACGTGCTCTCGGCAGGCGTTCATCTCCTCGTGGAAAAACCGATCACTTACCTCATCGAACCGGCGGACACCCTGATTCGCATGGCTCAGGCTAAAGGACTGGTGCTTCAAGTCGGCCTCGTGGAACGGTTCAATCCCGCGGTCGTCGAGATGGAAACCCTGCTGACCTGCCCTGTGTTCATTGAATCTCACCGGATGAATGTCTTCACTCCCAGGGGAACGGACGTGGACGTGGTTCTAGACCTCATGATCCACGACCTGGACATTATCCTTCACATCGTCCGCTCCGAGGTGAAGGAGCTTCACGCGGTCGGCATGTCCGTGCTCACCGGCAAGACGGATATCGCCAATGCGCGGTTGATTTTTGAAAACGGAACCGTGGGCAACCTGACCGCAAGCCGGGTGTCGGACAAGGCCCTGCGGAAAATTCGGATCTTTCAGCAGGACGCCTACATGTCCGTCAACTGCCTCAAAAGGGAGTTGACCGTTACAAAACTCGACGGCGTTCTGAGAGATGCCAACAACTTCGCCCAGGTCACTTCGAACAGGCTCCAGTTCCCTGGCCGCGATCCTTTGGCGGACCAGATCGCTTCCTTCATCGGTGCCGTTCTCGAAGGGTCTGAACCGGTTGTTTCCGGTCATGACGGACGTCGAGCGCTTCAATACGCCCTGGCAATCATCGATCAAATCGAGAAGGGTTCCAGAAAATTTCAGGCCGTTTGCTGATCCCGTGAATTCAAGACTTGTGCTCATTGTTGCAGGAGAAGCGTCCGCAGACCTCCACGGGTCCCACTTGGTCGCCGCTCTGAAACGGCTCGACCCGGGGTTGACCTTCTGGGGCATCGGCGGCTCGCGCCTGCAGGAGGCCGGCGTTCGGATTCTCTTCGATTCCTCCGACATGGCCGTCGTGGGCCTGACGGAGGTTGTCTCGCGACTGGCCACCCTCACCCGTGCTTACCTGACGCTCAAAACCATTCTCCGGAAAGACCGGCCGCTCCTGCTCATTCTCTTGGACTACCCGGACTTCAACCTGAGACTTGCCCGCGCGGCAAAGCGGTTCCAGGTCCCTGTGCTGTATTACATCAGCCCCCAGGTGTGGGCCTGGCGAAAAGGCCGGGTCGAGATCATCCGGCGCTGCGTGGACCGTATGGCCGTCATCCTTCCCTTTGAAAAGGACTTCTACGGGCAGCGGGGACTTCAGGTCGAGCACGTCGGCCACCCTCTCCTGGAAGAGATCCCCGCGGATTTGGACGGGAAGAAGGTGCGCATGGAACTCGGCCTCGACCAGGCCTCTCCCGTGCTCGCGCTTTTGCCGGGAAGCCGAAAAGAGGAAGTCGCCAACCTCCTCCCCGTGATGATCGAGGCAGCCGAGAAAATACGTTCCACGCACGCCCGCCTGAAGTGTCTCCTGCCACGGGCATCGACCATTGCGCCAGAACTTCTTGACGGGCTCCTCAAAAAATCCTCCCTTGACGTTCAAGTGACCCAGGGGGATGTCTACCGCGTGCTGAAAGCCTGCGACCTGGCCCTGGTCGCTTCAGGCACAGCGACCCTGGAAGCCGCGATCCTGGAGACTCCCATGGTCATCGTCTACCGCGTCTCCTCTCTCAGTTACTGGATCGGACGGAGGGTGATTTCGGTCCCCTTCATCGGGCTGGTCAACCTGGTGGCCGGCGAAGAGGTGGTTCCCGAGTTGATTCAGGGCGACGTGACCCCGGAGCGGCTGGCTCGGGAGGCCATGGACATTCTTGATCATGACGACAGGCGCAGGAATATGGTAAGAAAACTCCGTGCACTCAGAGAAACGCTCGGCCGAGGCGGCGCCTCCGAGAGAACCGCCCGGATCGCCCTTGAGATGATCGAAGCCTCCCCAACCGGTGGAGAGACCAAAAAGAGGTGACCTTATGGCAAGGACTGTTTTGATCGTGGATGATGAGGTGAGCATCATCCAGTCCCTGCAGGGCATTCTGACCGACGAGGGATTTGAAGTGATCAGCACCGACAGCGGATCTTCGGCGCTGGAAAAGATCGACGAACTGATGCCCGACATCGTCCTGCTGGATATCTGGATGCCCGGCATGGACGGCATCGAGACCCTGATCAAGATCAAAGAGTCTCACTCCGAACTGCAGGTGGTGATGATGTCGGGTCACGGCACCATCGAGACCGCGGTCAGGGCCACCAAGCTCGGCGCCTACGACTTCATTGAAAAGCCCCTTTCCATTGAGAAACTTCTGTTGGTGATCAACAATGCCGTGGGGTACTCCAGGCTGGAGGAAGAGATTCACCTGCTCAGGGAGCAGACCAAAGACAAATACAACCTCACCGGTGACAGCGACCCCGTCCGGCAGCTCAAAGAGCAGATCAAAATCGTGGCCCCGACCAACGCCTGGGTTCTCATTTCAGGCGAGAACGGAACCGGCAAAGAACTGGTGGCCCGCGCCATTCACCGGCTCAGCAAACGCAGCCTCAAACCCATGGTCGAAGTGAACTGTGCGGCCATTCCCGAAGAACTGATCGAGAGCGAGCTCTTCGGACATGAACGGGGCGCCTTCACCGGCGCCACCGCCATGAAAAAAGGCAAATTCGATCTCGCCCACGAAGGCACTCTGTTCCTGGACGAGATCGGGGACATGAGCCTCAAAGCGCAATCCAAGACGCTCAGAATCCTTCAGGAGCAGAAATTCGAAAGGGTCGGCGGCTCAAGGACCATCCACGTGGATGTCCGGGTCATCGCCGCCACCAACAAGGATCTGGAGGCGGAGATCGAAAAAGGCCGGTTCAGGGACGATCTGTACTTCCGCCTGAATGTCATTCCCATCCGGGTTCCACCGCTCAGAGAGCGCACTGAAGACATCCCTCCCCTGGTCAAAGAGTTTCTGAAAGAGATGGCTCTCAACACCAACACGGCACCCAAAGAGTTCTCTGAGGAGGCGCTTCAGGCACTGAAGCGATATCACTGGCCCGGGAACATCCGGGAACTCAGAAATCTGGTGGAAAGGCTGGTGATCATGACCCAGGCAAAGGAAGTGCGAGCCGAGGACATCCCTGCTCCCTTCAACAAGCAAGCCGATGCGGAAACCGCACTGACCTCTACCCTGAAAGCCGGCTCCTTCAAAGAGGCGAAAGAGAATTTTGAAAAAGCCTTCATCGCTTCCAAGCTTCAGGAGTTCAAGTGGAATGTGTCCCACACCGCGGATGCCATCGGCATTGAGAGAAGCAATCTGCACAAGAAGATCAAAGCCTATGGCCTGGAAAGCCTCAAGCCTTCAACAAGCTGAGGAACCGGTCCCAGACTTCCTTGCGGCCTTCTCCGGTCTTGGCGGAAAAGAGGATGGGCTTTTGAGAAACGATTCCGGAGAGGTCGTTCTCCATCTTGCGAACCCGTGACTCTCTCTCCCTTCGGGTGAGCTTGTCGACCTTGGTCAGAACCGGAATGACGTTTTTCCCCTCCTGTTTCAGCCACTCCATCAGGCTCCTGTCGTCTTCCTCAAGATCCCTCCGGATGTCGACGATCACAACCACGGCTTCCAGGTTCGGCCGGCTCCGGAGATAGGTCTCCACCATACCGCGCCACGTCTTTTTCACTTCGAGCGAGACCCGGGCATACCCGTAGCCGGGCAAGTCGACAAAGGTGAAGCGGTCATTGACGCGGAAGAAATTGAGGGCCTGGGTTCTGCCGGGGGTGGAACCTGCCCTGGCCAGGTTTTTCCTGCTCACGAGGGCATTCAGGAGGGAGCTCTTGCCCACATTGGATCGGCCTGCAAAGGCCACTTCCGGTTTGTCTGCCGGAGGGTACTGGTCCTTTTGAAAAGCGCTCTTTATGAAGGCAGCGTCCATTACCGGCTCCTCAGGTACCCTTCGATGCGGTCCAGCCCTTCCATGATGTTTTCGAGGGAATTCGCATAGGAGATCCGGATATAGCCTTCTGAATTCTCTCCGAAATCAATCCCCGGTGAAACCCCCACGCCGGCCTTTTCAAGGATGTCGAAGGCCAGGTCATAGGAATTCTGAGACAGATGGCGGACGTTCAAGAAGAAGTAGAAGGCTCCCTCCGGCTCAACCTTCAGGACAAAGCCCAGTTCCCTGAGCCGCTGGATCAGGAATTTCCGCCTTTCATCATACGTCCTTCGCATCCGCTCCACGTCGGAAGCCGCGTTTCTGAGCGCAGCCAGCCCGGCCCACTGGGAGACGCTTCCTGCGGAGATGAAGAAGTTCTGATGGATCTTCTGGAGGGGTCGAACAAAATCCGGCGGCGCAAGGATGTATCCGAGGCGCCAGCCCGTCATGGCAAAAGCCTTGGAGAATCCGTTCAGGACAAACGCCTTGTCGGTGAACTCGAGAATGGAATGCTCCTTTTTCCCGTACACCAGGCCGTGATAGATTTCATCGGAGATGACGTAGGGCCCGATTTGCGCGATCTGGGACATCCGTTCGGGGGAGAGCAACATGCCCGTGGGATTGGAAGGCGAGTTGACCAGAATGGCCTTGGTTCTGGGCGTGATTTTTTCTCTGATCTCCTCGGCCTTGTACTGAAATCCCTCTTCCTCGAAAACGTTCACGCACACCGGTTTGGCTCCGAGAAAGGTGGCGAAGTTGGGATAGCAGGGATAGTGCGGATCGGAAATAATGATTTCCTCGTCCCGATCCAGAAGCGCTGCAAAAATCATGAACAGAGCCGGGGAAGTGCCTGAGGTGATGACGACCTGGTCCGGATGGACCTTCACCCCATACTTCTCGGCGTAATGCCCGCAGATGGCCTCCCGCAGCTCGATCAAGCCCAGGCTGTGGGTGTAGTGGGTCAACCCGTCGCAAATGGCTTTGCTCGCCATTTCACAGATGCACTCCGGCGTGGGGAAATCCGGTTCGCCCACTTCCAGATGAATGATTCTTCGGCCTTGCCTTTCAAGGGCCTGAGCCCTTTCAAGCACGTCCATGACAATGAAGGGCGGGATCTTCATTGCCCTTTCAGCAACATCATTCATCCATGCAATTCCTTTCTTCCAGTGTGGGCCTTTAGCCCTGAGCAATTTTGAATTTTGGAAAAACGAATGTCGAAGAAAGAATTTCGAATGATGAAGTTAAATCTATTCTGGGGTTTCCTTCGGCGTTCGTTATTCGTTATTCGATATTCTACGGTTCGTTGCTAGAATCCTCTGAAGCTTGCGAAGCAGCGCGGACAACGATTGTGAGCCAGCCTCGTCTGGCATTCTCAGCTCACTTGGGTTTTCTGGTCGTGGCGAGGAGGCTCCTTGCCGCCTTTCCGTACGGCCCGTTCGGATCGTTCTTGATGGCGATCAGGAGGTATTCCACGGCCGCCTCCTGATGATTGAGCCGCAGGTAGAGATCTCCCATCTGAAGGTAGGGCAGAGAGGAGTCCGGTTCAATTTCCGTGGCTTTCTTGTAAGCCGCGGCCGCGTTGTCCCATTCCTTCAGGGCCTCGTAGGAGATCCCCATGTTGATGTAAGCGGAAGCGTAGTCTTTAAAGAACTCCGTGGACTTCTTATAATTCTCAATCGCCCGCCTGTAGTCGCCCTTGTTGTGATAGGCGGAACCCAGGTTCTCATAAGCCACGTGGCGGGTCCGATAGAGATAGTTGTCCGCGGCCTTCTGAAACCACTGGATGGCCAAGTCCCATTGTCTCGCAGCCGCATAGGCCGTGCCCAGGTTGTTTTCATACTCCGGGAAATTCGGCTTGAGCTGGATCGCCTTCTGATAGTGCGGAATCGCTCGTTCAGGAAGCCTCAACCCCTGATAAGCCAGACCGAGGCTGTTGTGGTAGCTGGGATTCTCCGGATCGAGTTCCACAGCATCCTTGAGTTCGGTCACCGCTCCCTGATAGTTCTTCTCGTAGAGCAGGGAATTGCCCAGCTGATACTTGGCCTCCGCCTTCTTCTTGCCGTTAAGCGGCTGTGTTGTCGCGCACCCGAGGAGCAACCCCACGCACAAAAAAACCATTAAGAAAAGCCCTAGGTTCTTTCTCATCATATCACCTTGTTAAGAGGATATTCGATAATCCCCTCTGCTCCGGCTTTAATGAGCTGAGGGATCAGGTCTCTGACGACCTTGGATTCTACAACGGTTTCCACGGAAAACCATTGGGTGTGGTACAGGCCTGCCACGGTCGGCGCATTCAGGCTGGGAAGAAGACGGATGACTCTCTCGAGCTTTTTTTCGGGCACGTTCATCTTGAGCCCCACCAGCTTCTCAGCGGTCAGCGCGCCTTTGAGAAGGAGAATGATCTGCTGGATCTTCTCCTTTTTCCACGAATCCCTGTAGGATTCCTTGTTGGCAATCAGCTGAGTGCAGGACGTCATCAACTCCTGGATGATCCGCAGCCCGTGGGCGCGGATCGTGCTGCCCGTCTCCGTCACCTCGACGATTGCATCCGCCAGTCCCGAGACCACCTTCGCTTCCGTAGCCCCCCAGGAGAACTCCACCACGACGTCAATGCCCTCTTTCTTGAAGAACTTCTTGGTGAAGTGGACGAGCTCTGTGGCAATTTTCTTGCCCCTGAGGTCCTGAATCTTCTTGATCCGGGAATCCGCAGGCACCGCGAGGACCCACCGGGCCGGATTCTGGCTCGCCTTGGAATAAACAAGCTCATCTACGACCACCACGTCGGACTCGTTTTCCTGTATCCAGTCTTTGCCCGTCAACCCGGCGTCGATCGTGCCGTTCTCGACATACCGCGACATCTCCTGGGCCCTGCAAAGAGTGACCTCGATGTTTTCGTCGTTGATGTCCGGAAAATAGCTCCGGTCATTGACATTGATTTTCCAGCCTGACTTCTCGAAAAGGTTGATCGTCGCCTTTTCCAGGCTTCCTTTGGGAATGCCGAACTTCAGCTTCTTCATTTTCCGTACACACGCTCCGGATCGAAAATTCTTTCTCCCACGATGGTTATTCCACGGTCACGGCCGACCTGCTTGTGAAAACAGGTTTCGTACCCGGTGTGGCAGGCGGCACCGCCCACCTGCTCCACCTTGAAAAGCACCGTGTCGTTGTCACAGTCCACATAGATCTCTTTGATTTTCTGCACATTGCCGGAAGTGCCTCCCTTGTGCCAGATCTCCTGACGCGACCGGCTCCAGTAATGGGCTTCCCCTGTCTCAAGGGTTTTTTCCCACGAGGCGCGATTGATATAGGCCAGCATGAGAACCTTGCCGGTTCGAAACTCCTGGACAACGGCAGGGAGCAGGCCCTTTCCTTTTTCAAAATCCAGTTCGACCATGAACTCGCTATCCAATAGGAAATTTTGGATTGATTACAATAGCATATTGACAAAAGAGTGCAAGGGAAAAGATGAATCCTGTTGTCCGTTGTCCGTTGCCAGTTGTCCGTTGAAAGATGAGAGCGGCGAACTTTGATCGCCCGCGCCAGGATCTCTGGCCTCATCGCTCTTTGATTCGGCTCATCAGATTCCACTGACCACTGACGACGGACAACGGACATACGGACCACTCAATTGCCCGCAGGCCGCTGAGATGTCCTGGCCTTTGCTTTTCCGGATCATTGCTGTGAAGTGATGCTCTATCAGGATTTCCTGAAAGCGGAGAACCCGCTCCGGTGAAGGCGGTGCGAGCTCCAGATCAGGGTGAGGATTCAGGGCAATCAGGTTAATCTTGGCCCGCACTCCTTTCAGGAGTGCCGCCAGCCGCTGTGCGTCCTCCTCCCGGTCGTTGACTCCTCCCACAAGAACATATTCGAAAGTGATCATTCTTCGGTTGAGAGTGGGGAACTCCCTGAGTGCTCCGATCAGGCTTTTCAGAGGATACTTGCGGTTCACAGGCATCAGAAAACTTCTTGTGTCATCGTCCGACGCATTGAGGGAAACGGCCAGATTGACCCTGGCTTCCCTCCCGAGTCTCCGGATCTTAGGGACCAAGCCGCAGGTGGAGAGCGTGACCGTTCGATGAGAGAAGTTCATGCCCTCTTCGGAGATGAGGTTGCCCAAGGCCCTGACCACGGCATCATAATTCGCAAGGGGTTCGCCCATGCCCATGAACACGATGTTGGTCAAACGATCCGGTTCGCTCATGGAACGCTTGACATGGATGACCTGGTCAACGATTTCAGCGGCCGTGAGACTTCTTTTCAGCCCTTGCCTCGCCGTCAGGCAGAAACGACACCCCATGGCGCAGCCTGCCTGAGAAGAGATGCAGAGGGTGAAATGCCCTCTCTCCGGAATGAGCACAGTCTCAATGAAGTGGCCGTCGTCCAGTTTGAAAAGAAACTTGGTTGTCCTGTCCTTGGAGACCTGCGTCTTCTCCTGAACCAGGTGGGTGATGCGAGCTTTCTCCTCCAGTTGCGCCCGAAGGCCCTTGGAAATATTGGTCATCTCCTTGAAGGAGGTCACCAGCCCTTTGAACAGCCACTGGCGCAACTGCTTGGCCCGGTAAGCTGGAAGACCCTGGGCCTCGACCCAGACTTCGGTTTCCGCAAGGCTCATTCCTTTCAGTTCCGCTTTCATGAATGACTCACCGCAAAGACGCTAAGAACGCTGAGACGATTTTTTGCTTTCCCCTTCTCCCTTCGCGGCTTTGCGGTGAACCTACTCCTTGCATTCGCCTTTGGAGAGCGCCGAAGGATTGGCGCACATGGTCCTCAGCTTGGCCAGCTCCCACACATAGTCATAAAGATGCAATCCCTTGCTCGCAGCGATGATTTCTCCGTCTTCAACCCCAATGCTCGACGCCATGTATTCTTTGAGCAGCTGAATGGCTCCCAGGTTCGCCGGAAACCCATTCCACAGATCCCATGATCTGAAATAGACCACGAAGTGGAGCTTGTTGTCCCTGACCCTGGTGTCTATGCCTCGCAGGCAGGGCGGATCTTTGAGGAACAGCGACTGAGGCTCGCCAACAGTCATGTAAGCCTGGTTGGTGCCGAACCCGTCCTCCTTGTACATCCGGATCACCTCTTCAATCTGTTTCTCAAGAAACTGCCCATAGGTGTAATCCTCTCCGGGCTGTTTCGCTGCGGTCATCAGGTACGGGAGATAGGATTCAAGATATCCCTCTGCGACAGGGTTTGGGATCCCGAGGGACGGGGGAATGTCGGGCAGAAGCGGCCTTACCCCGGGATACTTGATGTGGAGGGTGACATAGTCGAACTCAAGCCTTTTTTGCCCCTGAAAGCTTCCGCGCTCTATGAGGTATTCGCTGCCTGCCTCCAGAAGCCTGTAGACACACTGAAACCAGGCATCCGGCAAATCCCGAGCCTCTATGAATTCCAGTTTCATCGATCTCTTTCTCCTTGCCCTCGTGATCGCTATTCTTTTTGCCATTTTTGCAGCGCCTGTCCTCTGATGTCAATTCAAAAGGCAGTGTAAAAGCTCTTGACCCAGATGACAAATTGTTGCATGCCTATCCTTGTCATCACCGTGATTCCAATGAACAAACGCAAGAACTGAGGCAAAGGGGGTGTGCTATGAAAACCGGTTTGTTGCTCGTCGACCTTCAAAACGACTACTTCCCCGGCGGCAAGATGGAGCTCACAGGCATTCTGCAGGCCTCTGAGAAAGCCCGGAGCCTCCTTGATCACTTCAGAAAAAGCAGTCTTCCCATCTCCCATGTCCAGCATGTCTCCATCCACTCCGGAGCCACGTTCTTCCTCCCCCGCACCGAGGGAGGAAAGATCTGCGGCGCCCTGGAGCCTTTGGCAGGCGAAAGGGTTTTTCAAAAGCATTTCCCCAACAGTTTTCGGGAAACCCTTCTTCTGGAGACGCTGCGGAAACAGGATGTGGATGATCTGGTGATCGCGGGAGCCATGAGCCATATGTGTGTGGACGCAACGGTTCGGGCTGCCTGCGATCTGGGGTTCTCCTGCACGGTGATCGAGGATGCCTGTGCGACAAAGGACCTTGAGTTCAGAGGCAGTCTTGTGCCGGCGCCCCATGTGCACAGGGCGTTCATGGCAGCGCTTCAAGCGGCCTACGCAAAGGTCATGACGGCCGAGGAGTTCTTATCCTAGATCAGGTTGCGAGAGAGCACGCATTCAGGAAGGTCTCTGAGAACTGCGGGGCACTTCCGAGTTCGACATAGTTCACCCGGGAAGCCAGGGCCTGGGCCTTCTTACGCTGAGTCGAAGAGATCAGCGCCATTCTCGCTCCCATGCCTGCTGCATTTCCGACCTGCCTGAACCGCTCCAGGGGAAGGCCGGGCATCATGCCTATGGCCACGGCGCTTGCCACATCGATGTAGGTTCCGAAGGCCCCGGCAATGATGACGTGATCCACCTCCTGCTCTTTTCGGCCGTTCGTTGCCAGAAGGACCTGAATCCCGGTTCGGATCGCCGCTTTCGCCAGTTGAAGCTCCCGAACGTCATGCTGGGTGAGCACGATCGTCAAGGGCGCCCCGGAAACCCCTTCTTCGACCAGCACGAATTCCCTGTACGCCTGGCCGTCTCTGACCCGCGGATGGTTGTCCAGCATCCTTCCGCTCCCGTCCACGATCCCTGTGAGGTAGAGCTGGGCCATGGCATCGAGCACACCTGATCCGCAAAGGCCTGAAGGAGGAGCATCGTCGATGGTCTGAATCCGGATGGCGTTCTTTTCAATGCGGACCTTTTCGATCGCACCTCTGGCAGCTCTCATGCCGTGTTTGATGTGATACCCTTCAAAAGCCGGGCCTGACGCGCATGAGACGGAAGAGATGTTCTCCCCGTCGATCAAAGAGACTTCCGTGTTGGTGCCGATATCCAGGGCAATGACGAGTCCGCTTGGTTTTGTCTGCATTGTCGCGAGCAGCATGGCCACATGGTCTGCGCCGACAAAACCGGCAATGTTGGGAAGAAAATGCACGTACGCTCCGGAAGCCGCCCGGAGCCCCATATCACGAGCCTTGAAGTCCAGAGCCCTGCTCACGGCCGGCACAAAAGGAGCCAGCACCAGTTGTTTGACCGGAAACCCCAAGAGGAGATGATGCATGGCTGTGTTGCACACAATCACGGCATCGGCAATGTCCGTTACCGCCGCCCCAGCCTCCCGGCACAAGTCGGATGCCACTTGGTTGAGGGCTTCCACCGCAACCCTCCGCATGTCGGCACCTGCCGCTGGGGACGACAACGTTGCCTGAATCCGGCTGATGACGTCTTCCCCGTAGCTGATCTGGGGGTTCATCACCCCTTTGGAAGCGAGCGTTCTGCCGTCTTTGAGATCGACCAGATATCCGGCGATCTTGGTTGTTCCAAGGTCTGCAGCGAAGCCCAGCACAGGGCTTGGCCACGGCGCTACGCCGATGATTTCATCCCCGCGAACCGATGCCTGGCATTCCCAGTCCCGCGATCTCACAAGGGGTGAAAACCCCCGGAGGACTTCGATGTCCGTTTTGGTGCAGGACAGCCCGTGTTCCCTGTTGAGCGTTTGAATGAGATTTTCGTCGTCCGCCTCAACCTTCGACAGGGTGGATTCCTGAAGCTTAACTCGGTAGGCCTGAACTAAGGGTTCAGAGGGAATCTGTATTTCCAGCCCCTCAACCTGAGTCCTCTGCGGAGTGGTCATGGATTCGGCCGGAACATGAACCTTGCAGTCAGATGCAGGAGTGGTCTGGCAGGCCAGTCTCCACCCCTCTTGGAGTTGTTCCGCCCTGAACGCTTCTCTTTCGCTTGGCGTGGGATCGGAGACCTTGCCGTCCAGGATTTGCACCTTGCAGGCCTGGCATTTCCCATGACCCCCGCAAACCCCTGACAGCCCCACGCCCATCCGACACGCCGCATCCAGGAGCGTGCTTTGGCCGGACGACTCCCCTCTTCTCCCCACCGGCTGAAAATCGATTTTGTATGATTCCATACTTATGTTTTTTCGCGGTCCTATTCGACCAAGTGTTTTGCCTCAGTCCTCAACCCTTTAACCTCAAACTTTTTTTGTATACCCCATATGATTTCGCAAAGTCCACCATGGCCTTGACATTTTCGCGCTTCGCCTCGTCAAACCAGACGCCGCAGTCCACCATGAGGCCTCCGCCTTCGCCCACCACGTCAATGAGCATCTTCACATAGTCCTTCACTTCCTGAG
>Ga0316613_10000842_pt1 | contig 22456 bp, 15 predicted proteins | sample OWC_soil_day10_C_2_FD_207647 | JGI IMG/M metagenome (GOLD analysis project Ga0316613, IMG submission 207647) | Wetland soil microbial communities from Old Woman Creek delta, Ohio, United States - OWC_soil_day10_CT_b | ecosystem: Environmental > Terrestrial > Soil > Wetlands | place: USA: Ohio...
CCAGCCTTGGTTTATTTGGACATTGTTCGTCAAGTTAGGGATCGTTTTGATTATCCTTTGGCAGTTTATAACGTAAGTGGTGAATATTCCATGGTTAAAGCTGCAGCAGCCCAAGGATGGATTGATGAAAAGCGTACAGTGATGGAAACACTGGTTAGCATGAAACGGGCCGGGGCGGATATTATTATTACCTATCATGCGATGGATGTTGCCCGCTGGTTAAAAGAGGAATAAGATAGAGACAATAAACCACCTTATTATTTTTAGGAGGTCTACTCATGGCATTTCATTTAAATAAATCGACTGAAGCATTTAATGAAGCAAAGCAGTATATACCAGGGGGCGTTAATAGTCCTGTACGTTCCTTTCGAGGTGTTGGCGGAACGCCGCCTTTTATTGCGAGGGCTGCAGGCAGCCACTTATATGATATTGATTCAAATCAATATATTGATTATGTTGGATCATGGGGTCCGATGATTTTAGGTCATGCTCATCCTGCGGTAGTAGAAGCCTTAGTTCAAGCTGTGTCTAATGGAACAAGTTATGGAGCACCTACTCTTTTAGAGACTACCTTGGCTAAATTAGTGCAGCAGGCCGTCCCTTCTATGGAATTGATACGCATGGTGAATTCAGGAACAGAGGCTACCATGAGTGTATTGCGTTTAGCAAGAGCGTATACTAAACGCAGCAAAATTGTTAAATTTATTGGCTGCTATCATGGACATCATGATAGTCTGCTGGTAAAGGCAGGGTCAGGGGCGGCTACCTTAGGTGTACCTGACAGTCCTGGCGTATCTGACGCTGTTGCCGGTGGAACGATTTCTGTAAATTATAATGATATATCAGCTCTGACAGAGGTCTTTTCTCAATATGGCGAAGAAATTGCTGCCGTCATTATTGAACCTGTTGCCGGCAACATGGGAATGGTGCTGCCGCAAGAAGGATACCTGGCAGCCGTACGTGAAATTACGCAGCGATATGGTTCTTTGCTGATATTTGATGAGGTTATGACTGGTTTTCGTGTGGCTTACAGCGGAGCACAGTCAGTGTTCGGTATAAAACCTGATTTGACTTGCTTAGGAAAGATTATCGGCGGCGGTTTGCCCGTAGGTGCCTATGGCGGCAGGCAGGATATTATGGAGCTCATTTCTCCTGCTGGCCCTGTATATCAGGCAGGTACACTAAGCGGTAATCCGTTGGCAATGACAGCAGGGATTACCACTCTTACCCTCTTATCGCAAACACCTGGACTGTATGAGAAGTTAGCTGAGAAAACCAAAACTTTATGTGCCGGAATTCGCGCTCAAGGCGAGAAGTATGGTTTTACATTGCAGTACCATCAGCTTGGTGCCATGTTTGGCATGTTCTTCACAGACCAACCTGTATATGATTATGAGAGTGCGAAACAATCGGATATTGGTGCATTCAATACCTTCTTTCATGAGATGTTAAAGCAAGGCGTATATATGGCACCGTCTCAATTTGAAGCAGGATTTATGTCTGCTGCTCATTCGGAAGAAGATATTGCTGCTACGATTGCAGCAAGCGGTTATGCTTTTGCTAAAGTGGCAGAGTACCATAAAAACAATAAATAAAGTTGAGATTACAGAATAAAAGCTTTGATAACCGAGGGGGTTAGCAGATGAGCAAAGTTCGCAGTGATGGTGAACCTGTGGAAAGAATGGCTAAGCTAATGGCAGAGTTATATTATTTTATGGCTAAAGAAATGGTCGAAAGAATGGGATCAGATTTAGGAAAAGAATCGATACGGGCTGCCATACATAATTTTGGTGAAGCCAGGCTTGTCTCAATGAAGGAAGAAGCGGCAGAAAGAGGATTAGAAATAAATCCAGAGACGTATACAAAGGTAAGGGATATGCCGGGAATCTCTTGGGAAAGGAATCCTGATCATCCTGAGGACATTACCTATTGTCCAATGCAAGATATGTGGACGGAGCTAGGGGATCAAGAATTGGGTGCCATTTACTGCGAGATTGATGATGTGCTATACAAGGGATTTAATGCCCGATTAGATAGGCCTCTTTGCAAGACGAGCGGAGATCAAGTGTGTCGTTTTATCGTTACGGAAGTATGATTGGTATTCTAGAAGCCATACTGAGATAAGGGAATAATGCTTCGTAAAAGAGCAGTGCTGAAACGAATGTTTTGGCACTGCTCTTTTTCTTCACGTCTTCGCGGTTCAAAAGTTCTTATTGTTTTAATAAGCTTTTTTGATTTCAATTTTATAAGCTTTCAATTTTCGATAAAGTGTGCTTCTATCCATTCCCAGTAATTTAGCCGCGCGGGTTATGTTGGAATGGCATTGTGCTAATGCATCAGTAATCCGTTTGTCTTCTGACGGCAGAGGGGCATTGTCTACTGGAAGGTCATCGCTCACTATGGCAGGTAGTTCTGTTTCATCTTCTCTGTCATGCCAATATTTTTTTATCACATCTTCGGTAATCCATTTTTCACTGGCGATGACCACCAATCTTTCTATGAAATACTTTAATTCCCGAACATTCCCTGGCCAGGAATATCCGGATAGATAGTTATATCCAGAATCAGAAATATCCAACTGTTTAAAATGTCGTCTTTTATAATATTCCAAGAAATGATGTGCAAGATATTGTATATCATTTTTTCTGTTGCGTAATGCAGGCAGCGTCATGGTTAGTACTTTAAGTCGATAAAAAAGATCTTGCCGAAATTGTCCTTCTTTAATAAGTCCCGCTAAATTTTTATTAGTAGCTGCAATAATCCTCATATCAACGGGTATGTATTTGTCATCCCCGAGACGCATGACCTGCTTTTCCTGCAGCACACGAAGCAAGCGACTTTGAGCGTATTTATCCATTTCTGAGATTTCGTCAAGAAAAATGGTGCCCGTATGAGCCATTTCAAATAAACCGGGTTTTCCTTTTTTGGTTGCGCCCGTAAATGCTCCTTCTACATAACCGAATAATTCGCTTTCAAGTAAGTTTTGCGGCAAGGCCGCACAGTTGACAGCAACAAATGGTCCATGCTTTCGTTGGCTTTCGTTGTGTATGCTTTGGGCAAACAACTCTTTTCCTGTGCCGGATTCTCCTGAAATTAATACGGTGGCATCGATTAAAGACATTTCTTGTGCAATTCGCTTAATTTCAATCATCTGAGGTGAGACTCCTAATAGATCGGTGAAGTGATATTTAGCAATGAATTTCCTGGTGATTAACTCGTTGCGGATTCTCGCTTCCATTTCCTGAATGCGGGTGACATCCTGGAAAGCGATGATTGCACCAATGATCAATTGATCGACGATGATAGGTGCAATGTTAAAGCTAATCCATATGGTACCAAGCTGAACCACTTGGCCGATGGATTGCTGTCCTTCTAGTAAACAAGCATCAAAGTTGATAAAGGTAAGCATAGAGTCTATTTTTTGCCCCAGTATATCTTTGGCAGAGAGGTTTAACAATCGTTCTGCCGTCGGGTTAAAAACTTTGATGACTCTGTCCTTATTTATGCTGATAATGCCTTCTAATGAATAGTCTACTAAGGCTTTAAATTCTTGGGCTTTTTCTTTTTCGATTTTTCGACCCAACATAATTTTTTGGGCTTCTAGGAATGCCGTCCGGATGGAAAAATCTCCGGAGCGTATGAGGTGGGTCATTAATCCTTTCTTTGCAGCCAGAAGAATGGTTTTTATACCGCCTACCACGATGTCTGCATCTGTTATTGCTACTTCTGCTATTTTGGAAGGGAGATCCTCAACCGTTTTAAGAGGATAAATGGTCAACTCAATGTCGAGAATGGTTGATAGTATTTCGATATCGTGGACCATATTGCTGAATGCCAATATCGCAACCTTGGGGTGAGGCAGCCCTGTTAGCTTTTTGGACTCATGAAAAACTTGGGCCAGGTCTTGACCTGTAATGGGAATTTCAACAACGGGTATATTCACTCGAGACTCAATGATTAATCGGGCGGTGCCGCCTCGGCAGACAATCACATCAACGTCTTCATTTTGTAGTTTTTTGGCAAGTCTAATTCCTCTATTTAGTCTTGCTAAATAGATATCAAATTTGTGATGTAAGCCCAGCTCATGAATGATTTTCTTGCCTTGCAAAAATAATTGTTTATCCGGAGCAATAAAGGCGATTTTTGACAATGCTTTCAGTCCTTTATATTAAATGTCGTATCTATTATACATGCTTTAAAAAGAAAAATACAACAACAATTGTAGTAATTAACGCTACAATTGTTGTATATAATATTGCAATTGTGGCAGATGGATTGTTATAAAAGTCAGATAATTCAACATTTTATAGTTGGCATGGTTATTGCATTAATAAAAAGTAAAGCGGAAATATTGCTAAAATAAGAAATAATCAGAATGATGGCAATATCGCACAAAAAAGGGAGGGAAATTTGTTAATGAATGATAAACAAGTGATTCAAAAAAAGACTAATATCCGATATTTTATACTTGCCATGTTATTTATTGTTACCACATTCAATTATGTTGATCGTGCGACTCTTTCGATTGCTGCATCTGCCATGCGGAAAGAACTTGGTTTTGATGCAGTGACTATGGGGATGGCTTTTTCGGCTTTTGGCTGGTCCTATACTGCTATGCAAATTCCAGGTGGTTGGGTCTTGGATAAGTATGGTGCTCGTGTTGTTTATGGTTCAGGATTATTTCTTTGGTCTATGTTTACGGTTTTACAAGGGACTGTTGGTTTCTTTGCAGGCAGTGCTTTTGCTATGCTTTTTGGGCTGCGATTCTTAATGGGGATTGCGGAAGCTCCTGCTTTTCCGGCAAATGCCAGAATTACTGCTATGTGGTTCCCGACTCATGAGCGTGGATTTGCATCTGCAATTTTTAATTCTGCTCAATATTTTGCTCTGGCTGTTTTCACGCCATTGATGGCTTGGACGCTGCACGCATTTAGTTGGCACTATATTTTCTTTTGGACTGGCGCCGCGGGGATTGTTATTTCGATCTTCTGGTTTAAGGTGATTCGTGATCCTAAAAGCCATTCAGGTGTAAATCAGGCTGAAATGGATTACATTGAAGCTGGAGGTGGATTGGCAAGTCTTGGTGATAAAAAGACTCCCATCAAATGGAACTATGTTCGGGCGTTGGTACAAAATAGACAAATGATCGGTGTATATCTTGGACAATTTTGTTTGAATACCATCACTTGGTTTTTTCTTACCTGGTTTCCAACGTACCTTGTTGAAGCAAAAGGCATGTCGATGCTAAAGGTAGGCATTGTTGCCTCGATTCCTGCTATCGCAGGATTTGCTGGGGGGGTGCTTGGTGGCTACTGGTCTGATTGGCTTTTACGCCGAGGTAAAAGTTTAACCGTTGCCCGCAAGACACCAATTATTATTGGTCTGGTTTTCTCTAGTAGTATTATATTGGCTAATTATGTAGACTCCACAGTACTGGTTGTTGCAGTAATGTCACTGGCCTTTTTCTCTAAAGGTATTGGTGCTTTAGGATGGTGTGTTGTTGGTGATACATCGCCAAAAGAAATGATGGGAGTCAGCGGTGGAATTTTTAATATGGTAGGAAACCTGGCAAGTATTGTGACTCCTCTTGCGATTGGTTATATTTTAAAAGTAACCCAGTCTTTTAATGGGGCCTTAGTGTTTGTTGGTATCATGGGTTTATTAGGAGCAATGTCTTATCTATTTATTGTTGGTGATATTCATAGAGTGGAATTAAAAATTGATAACGACGAAACGTTAAAGAATAGCGCTGAAATATAGAAATCAAATAGAAAGCAAAGGAGAAATGATGCATGTCCTTGATTGAAGATTTAAAAGAAGTACCTCTTTATATAAAAATTAATCCAATTGATAATGTTGCGATTGTGGTCAATTCAGGGGGATTGCCTGAAGGGACAGTATTTGCCTGCGGTCTTGAACTCAAGGAGCATGTTCCCCAAGGGCATAAAGTTGCTTTGACTGATCTAGAACAAGATGGGGAAATCCTTCGCTATGGTGAAGTTATTGGGTACGCAGCTCATACAATAACCAAAGGCAGTTGGATTGATGAATCCTTAGTACGCATGCCGACGCCTCCCGATTTAGATGAATTATCAATTGGGAATAAGGTTCCAAAACCACTGCCGCCTCTTGAGGGATACACCTTTGAAGGCTTCCGCAATACAGATGGCAGTGCCGCAACAAAAAACATTCTTGGTATTAGTACAAGCGTTCAATGCGTTGCAGGTGTCTTAGATTATGCGGTAAAACGGATTAAAGAAGAAATTCTTCCTCAATATCCTAATGTAGAGGATGTAGTAGCATTGAATCATAATTATGGTTGTGGTGTGGCGATTGATGCTCCGGAAGCGATTGTTCCCATTCGCACTCTGCAGAATCTTGCAACCCATCCCAACTTTGGTGGAGAAATAATGGTAGTTGGCTTAGGTTGTGAGAAACTTGCTCCTGAAAAGCTGATACCAGATGGTGATGCTGCTACAATTGTTGTATTGCAGGAACAGCGTGGGTTTCATCAAATGGTTGAGAAGATTATGAAAGAGGCAGAAGAACAATTAAAAAGATTAAATTCCCGAAAGCGAGTTACCTGTCCCATTTCCGATCTGATAGTTGGGATGCAGTGTGGCGGAAGTGATGCTTTCTCTGGTGTGACGGCGAATCCAGCGGTGGGATATGCCGCAGATTTGCTGGTGCGGGCTGGAGCGACGGTTCTATTCTCGGAAGTTACAGAAGTGAGGGATGGGATTCACTTATTAACACCCCGCGCCGTGAATGAAGAGGTCGGGCGTAAACTCATTCAGGAAATGAAATGGTATGATCATTACTTGGATCTTGGTGAAGTAGATCGAAGTGCTAACACAACGCCGGGGAATAAGAGAGGCGGTCTGGCTAACATTGTGGAAAAAGCTCTCGGTTCGATTGCTAAATCAGGCAGCAGTGCTATTGTAGGGGTACTGTCTCCGGGTGAGAAAGCAAAGGAAAAAGGGCTGATTTACGCGGCAACACCAGCAAGTGATTTTGTATGTGGTACTCTACAGTTGGCTTCTGGAATCCATGTACAAGTATTCACCACTGGACGGGGGACGCCCTATGGATTGGCCATGGCACCGGTCATTAAAGTGGGGACTCGAAATGCGCTGGCAGAACAATGGCATGATCTCATTGATGTGAATGCGGGGCAAATTGCAACGGGTGAAGCAACCATTGAAGAAGTGGGCTGGGAAATATTTCGTATGATTATCGAAGTTGCCAGTGGTCGTAAAAAGACATGGGCTGAGCACTGGGGATTACACAATGCATTATGTCTGTTTAACCCTGCGCCGGTCACCTGATTCTAATTAGGATATTAAATGGCGTGCTATTAATAATGAACATTTAATAAAAAAAGGTGGGAGAACAATGAAAGCAACTGAAAATAAAGCAGGATTTACGCCAAGAGGAATCATCCCGGCAGTGATAACACCTCTTACGGCAGAAGAGAAATTTAACGAGAAAGCCATGCGCAAGCTGATCAATTATCTGATCAGCGGTGGTATACATGGACTATTTATAACTGGGACAACTGGGGAATTCTATGGTCTGTCTCCTGAAGAAAAACGGGAAATCATTCAAGTTACCATGGATGAAGTAAAGGGCAGAGTGCCTGTTTATGCAGGCACCAATGGGATCACCACCCGCGAGAGTGTGATGCTGACTCAGCTGGCAGAAGAATGCAAAGTGGATGCTGTATCAGTTCTGACTCCTCTATTTGTTACTCCTAATCAGGACCAGTTATATAAACATTATAAAGATATTGCGGCAAATACATCTCTTCCTGTCATACTTTACAACAATCCTCCTAAAACAGGCGTTAATCTTGCGCCTGCAACAGTAGCGAAGCTGGCTGAAATACCAAATATCGTGAGCATCAAGGATTCCAGCGGTGATTTGACATTGACCGCTGAATATATACGTTTGACCCAAGACAGAGAGGATTTCTCTGTACTTATGGGACGAGATACTCTCATCTATGGAGCCCTTTTATATGGTGCTACCGGTTCCATTGCATCCTGCGCCAATGTAGCACCAAGACTATGCGCTGATATTTATGAAAAATATATGGCTGGTGATTTAGCGGGAGCTTTAAAAGCACAGTTTGCTCTGGCGCCTCTTCGAATTGCTTTTTCCATTGGAACATTCCCTGCTGTGATTAAAGAATCACTAATCATGCTGGGAATTGAAGCTGGACCATGCATGGATCCAGCAGGGGCGATGACACATAGTGAAAGAGAGCAGCTTTCTAAGGTGTTAATCGAGATGGGATTATTAAAATAAATGTTATTTTGAATTATGATCATTCTTTCTACTTTTAAGAGGGGGTAAATCAAATGAATAAACCGAAAGTGTTTGTTACTCGACCTTTGCCGGTTGAAGCGTTAGCAATGCTTAAAGAACGCTGTGAAGTAGAAATGAATACCGAAAGCCGCGTTTTGCCAAAACAGGAATTATTAAAAAAAATAGAAGGGAAGGATGCTGTACTTGTCGTTTCGACTCCGATTGATGAGGAGATTTTCAAATCCGTCACATCTCAATGTAAGATATTTGCTGCCTATGGCGTCGGATATGAAAAGATTGATGTGGATGCAGCTACAAAATATGGAATTGTAGTCAGCAATACACCGGAAGTTGTTACTGACGCTACTGCTGATCTTGTGTGGACATTATTGCTGTCTGCAGCTAGAAGAGCCCTTGAATGCGACCAATTTGTAAGGTCCGGGAAAAAAGGCTGGGGTCCGACGAATATGATCGGAACGCATGTTAGCGGCAAAACTCTCGGTATTATAGGGGGCGGTCGCATTGGTATGGCTGTTGCTGAACGTGGTAAGGGATTCCGTATGGACATAATCTATACAGATGTACAGCCTAATCCTGCTTTTGAGGCAGCTACTGGAGGAACGTTTGTCGATAAAGAGACGGTTTTAAAAGAAGCAGATTTTATCTCTCTTCATGTTCCACTGCTTCCAACAACTCAGCATTATATTAGCGCTAGTGAATTAAAGGTTATGAAGAATACAGCGATACTCATCAATGCTTCTCGTGGGCCAGTAGTTGATGAAAAAGCTCTTGTGGAAGCGTTGCGAGATGGTGTGATTAGAGGGGCAGGACTTGATGTTTTTGAACGCGAGCCTGAATTGGAACATGGATTGGCAGAACTGCCCAATGTGGTATTAACGCCGCATATCGGCACATCTACGATGGACACACGAATAGCTATGGGAGTAGTTTGTGCCCAAAATATTTTTGCAGCTTTGGAAGAAAAACTGCCCCCAAATTGTTTAAATCCCCAAGCAATAATTAGCCGCCAATCAAGGAACTAAGTTGTTGTTAAGTGAATATCCTCTGCTAAACTATGGAAAAATATGTATAAAATACAAAGTAATAAGGAGCAAAAGAAAATGAAAATTGGATTTATTGGACTTGGAATTATGGGTAAACCTATGAGCAAAAATTTACTGAAGGCTGGTTATGAACTTATTGTTGTGGATAGAAATCAAGCTGCAGTAGATGAAGTGGTCGCAGCGGGAGCCAAGAGTGCTGCCAATGCAAAAGAGGTAGCCCAGCAAGTGGATGTTATCATCACCATGCTGCCAAACTCACCTCATGTAAAAGAAGTGGTTTTAGGTGAAAATGGTATATTAGAAGGAGCTGAAAAGGGGACTATCTTCATCGATATGAGTTCCATCGCTCCTTTAGTGAGCCGGGAATTGGCAGCAAAGCTTGCTGAAAAGGGAGTCGAGATGTTAGATGCTCCAGTGAGCGGCGGCGAACCCAAAGCGATCGATGGTACAATGTCTGTAATGGTTGGCGGCAAGCAAGAAGTCTTTGATAAAACCTATCCTGTAATGAAAGCCATGGCTGGTTCTGTTGTACGGACTGGTGAGATTGGCGCAGGAAATGTAACCAAACTTGCCAACCAGGTCATTGTTGCTCTTAATATTGCAGCGGTTTCAGAAGCATTGGTGTTAGCCAGCAAAGCAGGGGTAGAACCGGATTTAGTGTACCAGGCAATCCGCGGTGGTTTAGCTGGAAGTACGGTTCTAGATGCCAAGGCACCTCTTATGATGGACCGTAAATTTGATCCAGGCTTCCGTATCAACCTTCATATTAAAGATTTAGCTAATGTATTGGAAACATCCCATGATATGGGTGTTCCGCTGCCTCTGACTGCAGCAGTTATGGAAATGATGCAGGCTCTTAAAGTAGATGGCATGGGTGATGGGGATCATGGAAGTTTAGTACGCTATTACGAAAAGATGGCTAAAGTTGAAGTAAAACGCTAATCAATGAAATGTGGCAGCCTCAATACAGGATTTAGGCTGCCCTTTTTTGGATAGTAGCGGAATTTATGAGCCGCAAACTACAAAAAATATAAAAAACAACGAACCGCGAAGATCACGAAGGAATACAAAGGACGCGAAGGATTTATTATGGTTACTTCGCGTTCTTCATAGCCTTCGTTTCTTCGCGGTTCAAAATGTTTTGTTTTTAGAACGTATAAGGTTTTCTTGTTTTAACATAAAAAGGTGAATGAGAGGATAAACAATGAAAATTAAAAAAGGTGGAGTTGTATCAAAACTATTAGCGGATATATCGATTCCTAAAATGTTTCGTGCAAAACAAATATTCCCAAGGCCAATTATCACACCTGAAGAAATACCGGGTGTTATTTTCGCAGAATTATCTAAAGAAAAAGTTAAAAATTTAATCAAACCGGGAATGAATATAGCAATTACTGCAGGCAGCAGGGGTATTGCAAATGTAGATGTAATTACGAAGGGAATTGTAGATTTTGTAAAATCACAAAATGCAAATCCTTTCATTGTTCCAGCTATGGGAAGTCACGGTGGAGCAACAGCAGAGGGGCAGATAGAAATTTTAACAGGATATAATATTACAGAAGAAACAATGGGGTGCCCCATAAAATCCTGCATGGACACGGTCATGCTAGGATATTCTGAATTAGGAAAGCCTGTGTATTTAGATAGAATAGCTTATGAATCAGACGGGATTATTGTCTCTTGCCGATTGAAGCTTCATAATGCATTTCGAGGTAAGTACGAGAGCGGCCCTTGTAAAATGATGGTAGTTGGCTTAGGGAAACAAGAAGGTGCAGAGAGTGTTCATAGTGATGGTATGGGAAAAATTGCAGAGAATTTACCTGCCAACGCGAAAGTAATTCTTGACAAAGCCCCTATTTTGTTAGCAATTCCTTGTATGGAAAATGCATATGATGAAACCTGTAAAATAGAAGCGATTCACAAAGATGATATTATGGACAGAGAACCAGAATTATTAGAATGGGCTCATAAGAATATGCCGCGGCTCATTGTGGGAGAGACAGATGTGCTCATTGTAGATGAAATTGGCAAAAATTATAGTGGCACTGGGGTAGACCCGAATATTACAGGCACATTTTCTACGGATTATGCAACAGGCGGCGTACAGGTTCAAAGAACATGTATGTTAGATATCACAGACTGTTCTCATGGAAATGGATTAGGCACTGGTTTAGCCAGTGTAATTACAAAGCGATTATTTGATAAGTTAGATCCTGAAAAAATGTATCCTAATTGTTTGACAAGTACCGTATTAAAGTCAGCAGGGATTCCGATAGTTGTAGCGACGGATAAAGAAGCCATTCAATTATGTATACGGACTTTGAATAATGTAGACAAGGAAATAGCAAGGATCATTCGTATTCCTAACAGCCTTCATATTGGAAATATTATGTTGTCAGAAGGCTATTATGAAGATGTTATTCGTGGAAAATACGAAGGTCTAGAGGCTGAGGATAAGCCACAAGCTATGGAATTTGATGGAGATGGAAATCTGATGACTCCTATATTTCCGGACCATTAAAAATAAAGGAGATTGAAGCGATGAGTGAACAATTACCTTTCCCGGGGAAAATATTTCGTGGTGCAGATGCCTTGTATTGTATAGGAGAGTATTGTAAAACAGTAGGGCGTAAAGTACATATTTTAGGTGGCAAGACAGCACTGGAGAAAACACAGGAAGTAATAACGAAACAAATGGAAGAAGCGGGAATCGAGATCGCTGCGATTGATTGGTACGGTGGTGAATGTTCCCAGGTTAATATTCAAAAGCTTGCTGATGCAGCCCTTGTGAATAAGGCTGAGTTCATATTGGCGGTTGGTGGAGGCAAGGCTTTAGATACCGGAAAGGCAGTAGCCGCGAAATGCCATTTGCCCATAGTTACGGTTCCTACCATTGCTGCTACTTGCGCAGCGGTAACGCCTTTGACGGTACTATACAATGAAAAAGGTGAATTTGCAGACAATCTTTTTCTGACAGAATGCCCAGTGGCAACCATTGTAGATACAAACATCATACTTCATGCACCGCGTTTTTGGTTAGCTGCAGGTATTGGAGATACTCTGGCTAAAATGTATGAGTTACGTGCCGCAGCATCAGGCATGAAGCCAACGAGCTTTACAATTGGTGCTGTCACCAACGGAGAGATTTGTTATGATATTCTTAAACGTTTTGGTAATGAAGCATTACAATCCATAGCAAATAAAAAAAATAGTAAGGAATTAGACTCTGCAGTGGATGCTATTATATTATTTGCGGGTATGTCGTCTATCTTTGGCGGGGCAAAATTACGTAATGCTGCCGCCCATGCAATTTACAATGGATTAACGAAAATTCCCGAATCTCATAAAGTTGCCCATGGATTAATCGTAGGGTATGGAAATTTATGCCTGCTTGCATTAGAGGGGCGATCGGATTCAGAAATTCTTACAGAAATTGAATTGGCTAAGCGCTGTGAGATACCAACAACATTAAAGCAAATTGCAAATTTATCCAGAGAAGATCTAGAAAAGGCTGCCGAAGCTTCGGCTAAAGCTACGGCAATGGCTTGTATGCCTTTTCCGGTTTCTGCTAAAATGGTCATAGATGCTATGGCACGAGTGGATCACTTAGCTATTCAATCGTAGAGGCCTTGTTTTCAATAACGGTTCAAGGCTCTTTTGCCCGTTCCTTTTCATAAGAGGGACGGGTTTTCTCTGCCCTTTTTACCCAATGAAGAATGGATTATAAGTTGGCAGCTTCATGAAAAGCAGGATTATTTCATATAATAATGAATTATAGTCAAGTATTAAATGAATTTCTTAATATACGAAATATGGAGTGAGAGTACAATGACTGTCAACAAAGGATTGTTAAATAATAGTATTACGAAGGCTATCACCATATTAAACTGCTTCTCTTATGAAAAACCTAGATTGCGCTTAAAAGATATTAGCGATATAACGGGAATCAATCAGCCGACTGCCTATCGTTTGCTAAATACACTAAAAGAGTTTAGTCTCATAGAACAGCATGAAGGAAATTACTTATTAGGTCGGGGATTTCTGAAGTATGAAGGCATCGTTCTTAATTCTATGGAAATAAGACGTATTTGCCTTCCTTATCTTGAGGAGTTATCAAATAATCTAAAGCTAAATGTAAACCTTGCAGTACTTGATGGGAATGAAGTGATCTATGTTGCCAGAGCGGAAACTCCTTACTGTATGTACGGTTATTTTCATATTGGGATGCGGCGGCCCATTTATTGTACTGCATTAGGGAAAGTTCTAGTTTGTAAATCTCTTGAAATCGTCAGAGAGGTTTTTAAACGGGAAGTGAATCGATATACGTTACATACCATCACTGATGAGGAGATTTTTGTTAAAGAAATTGAAAAAGTACGTTTGCAAGGATATGCAGTAGATTTAGAAGAGTGGAACAATGGAATCAACTGTATTGCGGCTCCTTTGTATGATGCTTCGGGGAAAGTCATTGCAGGTATTAGTATTTCAGGGCCGACAAGTGTGCAGCCGCTGGAGAAACTAATGGAGTATGTACCTATTTTGATTGAATATTCGAATCGACTCTCGGCTAGGATGGGATCAAGAGGCGGTTGGTGAAGAGGGAAAATACTACATCCTTAGTTTGGATATTAAATATTGAATATGACAAAATAATACAAGCGCTTGTTGAACTTTCAACAAGCGCTTGTATTATTTTGTCTTGTACAGTGTATTGAATTGAATTTGTCGACAATATTACTTATATTTAGAAAAATTAATTTATTTTTTAAAACAGAAGGAATATTTACATATTGAATAGAATATCATTGAAAAAGAAATTATGTTTCAATATATGAAATTAAATATGAAAAAAATGAAATATAATGGAATAAAAAATAAGGCGGCTATTATCTAATAAAAATCGATAAAAAGAATATTAAAAATGGGGGGGATTATCGCAATAACAAATAGCAGAGTGAAACTTAGTTTTTAAATGATTAAACCATATTAGAGGAGGATATTATGAACAATTCTACTAAAAAGACCAATGTTCGCTGGTTAGTCGTAGCCGTCTTGTTTTTTATTACCGTAATCAATTATGCGGATCGTGCCACTATTTCACTTGCTGGTCCAGCCATAGCAAAAGAATTAAAAATGGATTCTATAGCAATGGGTTATATCTTTTCTGCCTTTGGTTGGGCATATGTTATTTTTCAATTGCCCGGAGGGTATTTTTTAGATCGATTTGGCTCAAAAAAGGTATATGCCTATAGTATTTTCTTCTGGTCTTTATTTACATTATTTCAAGGATTCGTTGGTTTTCTTGCTGGAGCCACTGCAATTATGACGCTTTTTGCTTTACGGTTCATGGTTGGAGTTGCTGAGGCACCCTCTTTTCCAGCAAACAGCCGGATTGTTGCGGCCTGGTTTCCAGCGTCTGAACGTGGTACTGCATCAGCTATTTTTAATTCGGCCCAGTATGCTGCTACTGTATTTTTCGCGCCTCTGATGGGATGGCTTATTCATAATTTTGGCTGGCACTATGTTTTTACGGTTATGGGCGTAATAGGAATCCTCTTCACATTGGTATGGAACAAGCTGATTCATAATCCTAAGGATCATCCGATGATTAATAAAGCTGAAATTGATTATATTGCACAAGGTGGCGGCTTGGTGGATATCGATCAATCAAAAAAAGATATTTGTACGCAGCAAGGATCTGATATGCAGTGTGAAACAGGTCAAGCTAAAAAGGATACCAGTCAAGGTGAAGGACCCAAACTTCAATATATAAAAGAACTGCTAAAGAATCGTATGATGGTAGGCATCTACGTTGCCCAATATTGTATTAACGCCATTACCTACTTCTTTATTACTTGGTTCCCGGTTTACCTGGTACAGGCCCGTGGCATGACGATTCTCAAAGCGGGTTTTGCCGCATCTGTACCAGCGATATTTGGTTTTCTTGGCGGTATTTTAGGTGGACTTTTATCTGACTTGTTATTGAAGAAGGGTTATTCTCTTACAGTTGCTAGAAAAGTGCCGATTGTACTGGGGATGCTATTATCTATGAGTATGCTTGCCTGCAACTATGTGGACGTTCATTGGATGATTATTGCGATCATGGGCTTAGCCTTTTTTGGTAAAGGGCTTGGTGCGCTTGGATGGGCGGTTAACTCCGATACTGCGCCAAAACAAATTGCTGGTTTGAGTGGCGGGCTGTTAAACACTTGCGGTAATCTTTCTAGTATCACCACCCCAATTGCAATTGGCTATATTATTCAATCAACAGGATCCTTTAATGGTGCCCTTATCTATGTTGTACTCCATGCATTTATTGCCATTGTGAGCTATCTGTTTGTTGTCGGAGAAATTAAGCGGGTTGAACTTAAATAAAAGGAGGCTTAATACGTATGAATAATAAAGTAAGCGGCGGTACTTATTCAGGTACACCGATTATTACAGAAATGAAAGTCATACCCGTGGCCGGTTATGACAGTATGCTGCTAAATCTTTGCGGTGCACACGGTCCTTTTTTTACTCGAACAATCGTAATACTAAAAGACAACCTAGGACATACGGGTGTAGGTGAGGTTCCAGGGGGAGAAAGTATTCTTAGAACCTTAGAAAAAGCAGAGCATCTTGTAGTAGGACAGTCAATTGGTTTATATAACAATATCCTCAACAATATACGTCAGCAGCTATTAGGAAAGAATACAGCAGGACCACAATCTACAGTGCATAAGGTAACCTCTGCTGCTGAAGAGGCTGTGCTAAAGCAACCCCATGAAATCAATTTGCGTGCCGATAATGTTCTTACGGGGATCGAAGCTCCATTGCTTGATTTGCTGGGGCAGTTTCTAAATGTGCCAGTAGCATCACTGCTGGGGAGTGGGCAACAGCGGGAGGCTGTGAGAACCCTGGCTTACTTGTTTTACGTTGGTGATCGTACAAAAACAGATTTACCTTATCTTAGTAATCTTAATGAGAAAGATGATTGGCTGCGCTTGCGTCATGAAGCAGCGTTAACGCCTGAGGCCATTGTCAGGCTCGCCGAAGCGACAACTGCACGCTATGGAGTTAAAGATTTTAAACTAAAAGGTGGCGTGATGAGCGGTGACGAGGAAATGGAAGCTGTGGCTGCCCTTGCCAAACGTTTCCCTGAGGCACGCATCACTCTTGATCCCAATGGTGCCTGGTCATTAGATGAATCCATCCGTTTATGCAGGAATAAACACAATATAATGACATATGCAGAGGATCCTTGCGGTCCTGAGAATGGCTATTCTGGTCGGGAAATTATGGCTGAATTTAGACGTGCTACCGGTATGCCCACTGCGACAAATATGATTGCCACTGATTGGCGGCAATTGGGACACTCATCGAATCTTCATGCCGTGGATATCATCCTGGCCGACCCTCATTTCTGGACGATGCAGGGATCAGTACGTGTTGCACAGCTGTGCAATGAATGGGGATTGACATGGGGATCTCACTCTAATAATCATTTTGATATTTCTTTGGCTATGTTTACCCATGTAGCAGCTGCTGCTCCTGGTAATATTACCGCTATTGATACGCATTGGATCTGGCAGGAAGGTCAGGAACATCTAACGAAAGAACCGTTTCAAATTGCAAATGGATTGATAGAAGTACCGAAAAAACCAGGTCTTGGCGTAGAAGTGGATATGGGGCAAATCGAGAAAGCAAATCAACTGTATAATAAAATTGGTCAGGGTGCTCGTGATGATGCCATGGCGATGCAATATTTAATCCCTGGCTGGAAGTATGATCCTAAGCGTCCGAGTATGGTACGTTAAATAAAATAAGGGTGGGAGAATAATGAAAGTAACTGAAAATAAATCAGGATTTACACCAAGAGGAATCATTCCAGCGGTGATAACCCCTCTTACTGCAGAAGAAAAATTTAACGAGAAAGCCATGCGTAAGCTGGTCAATTATCTAATTAATGGTGGCGTTCATGGATTATTTATAACTGGGACAACCGGGGAATTTTACGGTCTAACTCCTGAAGAAAAGCGGGAAATCATTCAGGTTACCATGGATGAAGTAAAAGGCAGAGTACCTGTCTATGCAGGAACGAATGGGATCACGACTCGGGAGAGTATCATGCTGACTCAATTAGCGGAAGAATGCAAAGTGGATGCAGTGTCGGTTTTAACACCGATGTTTGTTACTCCTAACCAGGATCAGCTCTATAAACACTATAAAGACATTGCGGCAAGTACATCTCTTCCTGTGATACTCTACAACAATCCTCCTAAAACAGGAGTTAATCTTGCACCTGCAACGGTAGCGAAGCTGGCTGAAATACCAAATATCGTGAGCATCAAGGATTCCAGCGGTGATTTGACTTTGACTGCTGAATATATCCGTTTGACCCAAGGCAAAGAGGATTTCTCTGTGCTTATGGGAAGGGATACCCTGATCTATGGAGCCCTTTTATATGGTGCTACTGGTTCCATTGCATCTTGCGCCAATGTGGCACCAAGACTGTGTGCGGATATCTATGAAAAATATATAGCAGGCGATCTAGAAGGATCACTCAAAGCTCAGTTTGCCTTAGCGCCTTTGCGGATTGCCTTTTCGATTGGTACTTTTCCTGCTGTGATTAAAGAGTCACTTATCTTATTGGGGATTGAAGCCGGGCCATGCATGGACCCAGCTGGGGCGATGACCCATAGTGAAAGAGAGCAGCTTTCTAAGGTGTTAATAGAGATGGGATTGTTGAAATAATAGATAGATTTAGGGATGGGATAGTCCGAAGATAGTAATGATAATTAGGAGTGAAGTTATATGGAGCAAAACAAGAAGGAAAACAGTTCGTCTGCGCCGATTATTACTGAAATGCAAGTTATTCCTGTTGCAGGTCACGATAGTATGCTCTTAAATCTCAGTGGTGCCCATAGTCCCTTTTTTACTCGTAATATCGTGATTCTAAAAGACAATGCAGGTAACACAGGCGTAGGAGAGGTTCCTGGAGGGGAACGCATTCGCCAGACCTTGGAAGATGCGAGAGATTTGGTCATTGGCAAATCAATTGGTGTTTACAACAATATTCTTAATACCGTAAGACAGAGTTTTGCAGATCGAGATTCTGCTGGACGAGGGTTGCAAACTTTCGATTTGCGCATTGCCATTCATGTTGTCACGGCCTTGGAAGCTGCACTGTTGGATTTGGTAGGCAAATTTCTAGGCGTGCCCGTTGCCGCATTGCTTGGTCAAGGTCAGCAGCGCAAGGAAGTGGAAATGCTGGGGTATCTGTTCTACGTTGGCGACCGCACCAAGACTGATCTACCGTATTTGAGTAATCAGGATGCAAAAAATGATTGGTACCGACTGCGCCATGAGGAGACGTTAACTCCGGAGGCTGTTGTCCGGCTGGCTGAAGCTACTCATGAGCTTTACGGTTTTAATGACTTTAAGCTAAAAGGCGGTGTGCTAAGCGGCGATCAAGAGATTGAAGCGGTTACGGCGTTGGCTGAGCGTTTCCCAAGAGCACGAATTACCATTGATCCGAATGGTGCATGGTCTTTGGACGAAGCAATTCGGTTATGCAGCAATAAGCATCATGTATTAGCTTACGCTGAAGATCCTTGTGGAGCTGAGAATGGGTATTCTGGGCGTGAAGTAATGGCTGAGTTTCGGAGGGCGACAGGACTGCCAACGGCTACCAATATGATTGCCACTGATTGGCGTCAGATGGGGCATACCATTCAGTTACATTCAGTGGATATTCCTTTAGCTGATCCTCATTTCTGGACCATGCAAGGTTCAGTGCGAGTTGCCCAGATGTGTCATGAATGGGGATTAACGTGGGGATCCCATTCTAATAATCACTTTGACATTTCTCTGGCAATGTTTACCCATGTGGGAGCCGCTGCGCCTGGTAAAATCGCAGCTCTAGATACTCACTGGATTTGGCAGGAAGGTCAGGAACGTTTGACCAAAGAGCCATTTAAAATAGTTGGTGGAATGGTAGCTGTTCCTGATAAGCCAGGTCTGGGAGTCGAAGTAGATATGGTGCAGATTGAGAAAGCACACAAACTCTATGTAGAAAATTGCTTAGGTGCACGGGATGATGCTATGGCGATGCAGTATTTGATCCCAAACTGGAAGTTTGATAATAAACGTCCTTGTCTGGTTCGCTAAGGAAAAGACAAGAAGCGGTATTGGTAACTTGTAATTTTAAAAAAACTGGAGGAATCAAGAAAATGAAAATTGGATTTATTGGACTAGGAATCATGGGTAAACCTATGAGTAAAAACTTACTTAAGGCTGGCTATGAACTTATTGTTGTAGATAGGAACCAACAGGCTGTTGATGAAGTGGTAGCCGCAGGAGCTAAGAGTGCAGCTACAGCTAAAGAGGCAGCCCAGCAGGCTGATATTATTATTACCATGCTGCCTAACTCACCTCATGTAAAAGAAGTAGTTTTAGGAGAAAATGGTGTACTTGATGGGGTAAAAAAAGGTACTACTTTCATCGATATGAGTTCCATTGCTCCTTTGGTAAGTCGCGAATTAGCAGCAAAACTTGCTGAAAAAGGCGTGGAAATGTTAGATGCTCCCGTAAGCGGTGGCGAACCCAAAGCGATCGATGGTACCATGTCTGTAATGGTTGGCGGCAAGCAAGAAGTATTTGACAAATGCTATCCTGTAATGAAGGCCATGGCTGGATCTGTTGTACGGACCGGTGAAGTGGGTGCAGGAAATGTGACCAAACTTGCTAACCAGGTCATTGTTGCTCTAAATATTGCAGCAGTTTCAGAGGCATTGGTATTAGCTAGCAAAGCAGGGGTAGAACCGGATTTAGTGTACCAGGCAATTCGCGGTGGTTTAGCTGGAAGTACGGTTCTTGATGCCAAAGCACCTCTTATGATGGATCGTAAATTTGATCCAGGATTTCGTATAAACCTTCATATTAAAGATTTAGCGAATGTATTGGAAACATCCCATGATATGGGCGTTCCATTGCCTCTTACTGCAGCTGTTATGGAAATGATGCAGGCTCTTAAAGTGGATGGCATGGGGGATGGAGATCATGGCAGTTTAGTAAAATATTACGAAAAGATGGCTAAAGTTGAAGTAAAACGCTAATCAATGAAGAGAGGCTGCATCAATATAAAATTGAGGCAGCCTTTTGACTCCCTTTTGGCGTTATAAAAAAAGCAACGAACCGCAAAGGTCGCGAAGGAGTTCAAAGGTCACGAAGGGGTATTATGGTTACTTCGTGTTCTTCACAGTCTTCGCATCTTCGCGTTTCAAAAATGTTTTATTTCTCCCGTCTATTTCTGTGTTCTCTACTCCTGGTGTGGTTCGATTCTGTTTTATATGTTCAGCCAGAATAGAATAAAAAGACAAAGATGCTGAAAAAACTTACTTATTTACTATTGAATTATTTGATGTGTTGTTTTATAATAATACTTACAGCAAATGTACTTGCTACAACTACATATGTTTTCCGGATGAAGTTTGCGGGAGAGTGGCTTATTAGCCCGCCGAAGGAGTAAAACTCTCAGGCACTCGGACCACCGAGTAGAACCGTAAATGGACGGGACTCTGGAGAGACTCTTATACAGGGCGCCGAAGGTGAAACACAGCAATCATATTGCTGACAAATCTCTCAGGCAAAAGGACAGAGACAAATTCGTAATATACAGGGATGATTTAGATCCCTTTATATTGTGATGCTGAAAACGCTTTTAGCGTATTCATTTGTTTAATTTGTTTATCCAGAGTCAAATCACTTAGTGATTTGACTCTTTGTTTTTTGTTGCTTATTTTTCACTGATAAATAAGCAGCAAAAGAATCACTCTCACCTAGTCTGACTTGCCTTTGCCTTAAGAAGAATTCAGAGTACATTAAAGGTGTATTTTGTGCAGTTACATGATTAAAAGGGAGACGATGATATGAGAAAATCGGGTTTTAAACTTGTGGTAGTATCTTTAGTGGTTTTAGTATTAGCAGGAATGTTGGCAGGTTGTGGTGATTCTGCTTCCAAGGATATTAAAATTGGTGTTTTGAATGAAATGACTGGTGGTAATGCTACCATGGGTACCTCATCTGCCAATGGTGCCAAAATGGCAATTAAAGAGGCCAATGCGAAAGGCGGTATTCTTGGAAAGCAAATTCAGGCTGTGATTGCTGATAATAAAAGTGAACCTTCTGAGTCAGCCAACGCGATGACCAAACTTGCATCTCAGGATAAAGTTGTGGCAGTAACGGGTATTTTTGCGAGTTCGAATGCAATTGCCACCTCTAGTGTGGCAGAGGCGACTAAAGTCCCTTTTGTTGCTGTGGGTGCGACAAATCCTAAGGTAACAGTGGATGAAGCAAGTGGTAAAGTTAAAAATTATACTTTCCGCGTGTGTTTTATCGATCCTTTTCAAGGCACAGTGGGTGCAAATTTTGTGTTGAACACGCTGCATTTGAATAAGGCTGTCATGTTAGTAGATAACAGCAGTGATTATAGTAAAGGATTATCTACCTTCTTCAAAGAGGCCTATACCAAAGGCGGCGGGAGCATTTTAGCGGAAGAAGCATATTTGCAAAAAGATCAGGATTTTAAGACCATCTTAACCAAAATAAAAGCGTTAAATGCTGAAATTATTTATATACCTGGCTATTATGAAGAAGTAGGAAAAATTGTGAAACAAGCTCGAGAAATTGGTATTATGGTGCCAATTCTAGGGGGAGACGGCTGGGACTCACCAAAACTAGTGGAGGTTGGAACTAGCGCAGCACTAAATAATACCTATTTTACCAACCATTATTCTGTGGATGATACCAGTGCTACTTCTCAAGCTTTTGTAGAAGCGTATAAAAAAGAATATGGTCAAGTGCCGGATGCGATGGCTGTACTGGGCTATGATGCGGCAAATATCATTATTGATGCCATTAAACGCGCCAATAGCCTTGATCCAGAAAAAATTCGTGAAGCTTTGGCTGGGACAAAAGACTATCCAGCAATAACAGGGAGCACAACATTAAATGCTACTCATGATGCAGTAAAAAGTGTTGTAATTATTGAAATGAAAGATGGCAAACAAGTGTTTAAAGCAACTGTTAAACCTTAGTAA
>Ga0316613_10000844_pt1 | contig 22409 bp, 16 predicted proteins | sample OWC_soil_day10_C_2_FD_207647 | JGI IMG/M metagenome (GOLD analysis project Ga0316613, IMG submission 207647) | Wetland soil microbial communities from Old Woman Creek delta, Ohio, United States - OWC_soil_day10_CT_b | ecosystem: Environmental > Terrestrial > Soil > Wetlands | place: USA: Ohio...
CGAGGCGACCGGGGTGACGCTGGGCGAGACGGAAACGTTCGGTGCGCTGCTTGCCGGCAATCCGGATGTAAGACTGGGGTTCTGGCAAGCCTGGTACTTCGGCCGCATTCCATGGCAGCGCGAGACGGTCACACCCGCCAGCCTGCTGCGCAGCGAGCGTCTGCGCCCGGTGTTCGACGGAAGCGCCGTCTGAAGCGTTCGCCGGAACGGCTGCCGGTTTGGCGGAAAGAGAGCATTCCCGTGAATGTGGCAGGGCGGCCGGCTCAGTTGTCGTCCGGAACGGGCCTGATTCTGCGGTATGCCGTCACGACGAGAGCCAGTAGCAGCATGGCGCAGCCGATGCAAGCCAGCGCAAGCGCGACCATTGCGTAAAACGAGGAAGAAGCAAAGGCACCTTTGTAGCGGCGCGGGTCGATGCCGACCCGGATATGGGACGGGCGGCGTTCAGCGTTGCATCGGCCGTGCCGGCGACATGCAACCGATAGGGCGTGTCCTTCATGGTATCGAACCCGACCAGGACTCTTCCTGTCGTCGTTTCCCAATACCCGCGGCCTTTTGCGTCCGTTTTCCCTTTCGCAATCGTCTCGTCCCCGTTCAATAGTTCTCAGGTCAGGGACAGTGCGTCTTTTATGCCGGCGCATTCGTCTTTCGGCAGGGGGAAATCCCCAGGAGGCAGTTGCTTTCCTTATGGGGGGAGGGGGCGGTCGATGTTCAGCTCGATGATGTTCCGTCCGTCATGGCAGGTATGGAATTCGGTATCCGGGATGCCGCCGTTCCGGATGGATACATTCCAGCTGAGCGGCATCATGCTGTCCATGTTCCGGCTCATGTTCAGGGCTGACTGCCAGCAGATGGCGGCCAGGGCGACAAGGCATAACCCTGCCACGGCGATGGCGCGGATGCCGCTTTTTACGCTCATGCCGCAGGGAAGGCCGGGCGCTACGATTTCTTGAAGACCGCGATCAGCCGGGTGCCCGGGTCATGGATGTAGAGGCGATCCCCGTTGACGCAGTATTTGGTGTTCTTGCCCGCGATCTGCAGACGGAGGCACTCGCCCTCCTGGTACAGGACCTTGTAATCGAACGACTGGGTGCCCGGCATGCCGCCGATGCTGAGTTCGATGCGTTCCTTGCCGATGTTCAGCTTGCCGCCCGCATAGGTCGTGTTGATTCGCTTGATGTCGTTGCTGGTCGCGCCGATTTCCTGAGCCTGCTTGAGCATGGGGTCCAGGTCGATGACCCAGTTGCCCTCGATGTTCGGTTTTTTTCCGCAGCCGGATATTGCTGCGATGGCAAAGGCGAGAAGGAGGAATTTGGCTGCTTTGGTCATGGCAAGCTCCCGTTTGGTACGTTTCAGGAATGGCCGCGAATGCGCGCGGTTTCCGCAAGTACGAGGGCGCACACGGGTGGAGGGCGATATGAATGCGGACTCCGCTCGGTTGCTTGTAGAGAATAGTGCGCCAGATTTTGTAAAAGCGCAACGCTGGATAGCACGGCTATCGGAGTATCCTGCATTTGCCCGGAACAGCGACTGGGCGCCCCGGATGTGCCGGAGGCGAGAATAGTGATGCCATGACGCTGCGCCCCGGAATTCCGGTGGATGAGCCTGGTGCCGGGATCGCGGATCTTGAGACGGTCCCGGAGACACACTATACGTGATCCTATCCATGTATTCTCGGAACAAGGCAATTGAAAAGCGGCGCGGCTTATCCAGCCGGATACATTCGGCCGAAAAGAAAGGCGTTCCACTGAGTCAACGTGGAATTTGGACCGCCCGACACGCAGGCGGCGCCGGCTTCCCTGCTTCGACGAGCGAAAACTAGGCTTTCTTGTAAATAATATCGTACTTGACGTCGGGGTTGCTGACCCTGAGCTGTGTCCCCGTGACGCAATACTTGCGCTTCACGTTTTTGGATTCCAGGACACTGCAGTCGTCTCCGGAGGTGAGAATCTTGTAGCTGCTCGCTTCCACTCCCGGTTTTCCATCGACGCTGACAAAGAGGCGGTCTGCTCCGACGGTCAGCCTGTTGCCGGTATAGGTTTCCTTGATCTTGCTGATTTCCTGGCTGCTTAAGCCGGCATCCTTGGCCTGCTTCAGCATGGGTTCCAGGTCGATGGTCCACTTGCCTTCCAGGTTCGGGCCTTTTTTGCCACAGCCCGATGTCGCCGCGACGGCAAGAGCGAGAAGAATGCATGTCACTACTTTTTTCATGGCTTGCTCCCGTAAAGATCGATGCGGAAGGCCCGGGAATACGCGGTCTTCCGCGAATAAGAAAAGCGCGTCCGGACGGGGGTCTGAAATGGCTGGGACTGGGCCGGGACGCATACGACAAACCTGCATGCAGCATTATGTGTGCAGACAAATGCGTGCAGTAAAATTGCGCACTGGAAATAGTGAGCCAAAAGTTTGAAAAATGCAAGAAAACCGATAAAAAATCGGCCAAAAATGCAGAATTCGGTGAATTACGCCGTTTTTATGGCGTATGCAGCCATGAACACATCGACGCCACGCTCCGTCATGGCCTTGATATCGTCCTCGCTGACGTTGCCGAGTTGCTGGAAGAGAAAGGAAGCAAGTAGTTCGGATTCGATCAGGCTCAGCAAATGCCGCGCCGCCACGGAAGGGTCGGCCTTCTTCAGCTTGCCGCGCTTCATCGCGGATTCCAGGAAATCCCTGACGAGTTTCTGCGTGCGCATCACGCCGCGCTCATAGACGATGCGTCCTAAGTTGGTCCGTCCGGATTGTGAAATCGCCAGGTGCCGTTCCGCTCTGATCTTCGGAGAGTAGAGAAAAGTCAGGAATCGCTCCCCGAAATGACGGATCGAAGCCCCGATATCGTCCGATGCATGGTCGAGGGTATGCTCGACCGCCTGGACTTCGGACTCGGCGGAAGCGTAAAGCACCTCGAAGAACAGCTCATCCTTCGACGGAAAATAGTTGTACAGTGTTGCCTTCGAGCCGCCCAGACGGGCGCAGATCTCCGACATTCGTGTCCCTTCGAACCCGAACTCTTGGAAAACCTGCGCGGCGACTTTCAAAATGGTCTGCCGTTTTGCCTCTGTCTTTTTTTTCATTGCTTTATTGAAAAAAGTAGTACCCGTTGGTACGGTTTTGGAGTAACTCTGCTATAATTCGCTCGGAACAGTACCCGCGAGTACAGTATACACAATTCAGAAAGATTCAAATGCATTGTTATCATTTGTTAGCATTCGGGCCAATGCGGAGGCGATCCGCCTTCGCGCTTCTGGCGGCCCTGGCGCTCGGCGGCTGCGCGCAGATTCCAACGCTCGACAAGCCGGTCAGCATGAAGCCGGTCGACCAGTATCAGACCGAGCAGTCGCTGGCCGGGCCATCGGCTGCCTGGCCGAAGGATGCATGGTGGCGGGCATACGGCGATGTGCAGCTCGACGCCCTGATCGACGAAGGCCTGAGGGATTCGCCCAACATGGCGATTGCGCAGGCGCGGCTGCGCCGGGCGATGGCGGTCACACAGGTCACCGATTCGGCGTCGCAGCCGCAACTGGACGCGAGCGTGAGTCCGACGCTGCAGAAGCAGAGCTACAACTATCTGTTCCCGCGCAGCTCTGTGCCGCAGGGCTGGAACGATTACGGGGTGGCGTCGCTGAATTTCAATTGGGAAATCGACTTCTGGGGTAAGAACAAGGCCGCTCTCGCTGCGGCGACGTCCCTGCAGGAGGCCGGCGCGGCGGATGTCGCCCAGGCGCGCCTGACGCTGGCGGCTTCCATCGCCTCGTCCTACGGCGACCTGGCTCGCCTGTATGCGTTGCGCGATACCGCCCTGGACGCTGCGCGTGTGCGCGCCAAAACGCTGGAACTGACACGAAACCGCTATAAGAATGGCATGGATACGATGGGCAGTGTCAGGCAGGCGGAGGCGCGCAAGGCGGCGGCCGAGGCTGATGTACTGACGCTGGAAGAACAGATTTCTCTTCAGCGTAACCGTATCGCCGCGCTGGTGGGCGCCGGACCCGACCGCGGATTGCGCATCAATCGGCCGACGCTCAATGTGGCGAGAAGCTTCGGCCTGCCGCAGCAGCTCAAGCTGGAACTGCTCGGACGGCGTCCGGATATCGTCGCCGCGCGTCTGCGGGCCGAAGCGGGTGAGAAGAGCGTCGAACGGCAAAAAACCGAGTTTTATCCGAACGTCAACCTGGGGGCAATGGTCGGGCTGCAGTCGCTGGGTCTGAACAACCTGGTCAAATCGGGTTCATCGTACGGCAGCGTCGGCCCCGCGATATCGCTGCCGATACTGAACGGCGGAAGGCTGGAGGGCCAGCTGCGCGAGGTGCAGGCGCAGCAGGATGAAGCGATCGCCAGCTACAACCAGACGGTGACGCAGGCCTTGCAGGAAGTCTCGGACGCCGCCATCAGCCAGAAGTCGCTGGCGTTGCAGATCGGCAAACTGCAGCAGGCGGTCAAGGCCGCCGACGAGGGATATCGCATCGTCAGGACGCGCTACGAGGGCGGCTTGACGAACTATATCGACGTGCTCTCCGCCGAGGAGGCCCTGATCAGCAGCCGGCGCGCCCTGAGCGACACACAGTCCCGTTCGTTTACGCTCGATGTCGCCCTGATCAAGGCATTAGGCGGCGGATATCAGATGCCTGAAAAGAATAGCAAGTGAAGGAAACCGAAATGAGTCAAGCAGAAGCAACCCCCGCACCCCAACAGGGAACCGGCACCACCAACGGTTCTCCCCGCAAGAAGCTGTTCCTGATGTTGCTGGCAGTCGTCGTCATTGGCGCCATCGTCTATGGCGTGTACTGGTTCATGCACGCATCCAAATTCGTCTCGACCGACAACGCCTATACGGCGGTCGAGGTGGCACAAGTCACGCCGTCGACCGGCGGCACCGTGAAAGAGGTGAGGGTGGTCGACACGCAAAACGTCAAGGAGGGCGAGGTGTTGGTCGTGATCGACGACACCGACGCCAGGCTGTTGCTGTCTCAGGCGCAGGCCGATGTTGAGCGGGCGACTGCGCAACTGGCCGCGTCCGAGTCGGATTACGAGCGAGCAGGTATCGACCTGAAGCGGCGCCAGGCACTGATCTCGTCAGGCTCTGTATCCGGCGAGGAACTGACCCGCGCTCAGAACACCTACACGTCCGGCAAGGCGAACATCGCCGCCGCGAAAGCCGCGATCGAACTGGCGAAAGCCCGTGCTGAACAGGCCAAGGTGGACCTCGGCAGAACCGTGGTGCGCGCGCCAGTGACAGGCGTGGTCGCCAAGCGTTCGGTCCAGGTCGGCCAGCGTATTGCCGCGGGCACGCCGCTGCTGGCCATCGTGCCGGTCCAGGAGATGCATGTCGACGCCAACTTCAAGGAAGGACAACTGGAAAAAGTGCGTCCGGGCCAGAAGGCGGAACTGATTGCCGACATTCATGGCAAGGATGCCGTGTTCCATGGCGTGGTCGAGGGGTTCTCGGGCGGGACCGGATCGGCGTTCGCCCTGATTCCAGCCCAGAACGCGACCGGCAACTGGATCAAGGTCGTGCAGCGCCTGCCGGTCCGGATCAAGCTCGATCCGGAAGAGATCAAGGCGCATCCGCTGCAGGTAGGCTTGTCGATGACGGTCACGATCGACGTCCGCGATCAGGGTCAGCAACAATAACACGAGGCTCAGCCGACGTCCGGCTTTGCCGGGCGCGGGGACACGATTATGGATAGTACAACCAACAAGCCGCTTGAAGGCAACATGCTATGGCTCGCCGCGATTGTCCTGGCGATAGCCAACTTCACGGTGGTGCTGGACATGACGATCACCAATGTCTCGGTCGCCAGCATCGCCGGCAACGTGGGCGCGACCACCAGCCAGGGTACCTGGGTCATTACATCGTATGCGGTAGCCGAGGCGATCACGGTGCCGCTGACCGGCTGGCTAGCGGCCCGCTTTGGCGCGGTGCGCATATTTACCTGCGCAATGGGCCTGTTCGGCGTCTTCTCTGCATTCTGCGGTTTCACCGATTCGCTCGGCATGCTGGTCGTGGGCCGCGTGCTTCAGGGCCTGGCCGGTGGTCCGATGATGCCGCTGTCGCAGACGCTGCTACTGCGCATCTTCCCCAAGGAAAAGGCGGCTGCGGCCAACGGATTGTGGGCGATGACGACGCTGGTTGCGCCGGTCGTCGGCCCGATTCTGGGAGGATACATCTGCGACAACTACTCCTGGGAATGGATCTTCTTCATCAACGTGCCGATTGCGCTCGTCTGCGGTTGGATAGCGTGGCAGATGCTCAAGCGCTATCAGGAAAAGCTTAGTCGCTCTCCGATCGACGTGGTCGGCCTTGGCCTGCTGATAATATGGGTCGGCGCATTGCAGATTATGCTGGACGAAGGCAAGGACCTTGACTGGTTCTCGTCGCCCGTCATCGTCGGGCTGGCGGTCACGGCCGTCATCGGATTCGCCGCGTTCATGATCTGGGAACTGACCGAGAAATACCCCATCGTCGACATGCGTGTCTTCCGGCACCGTGGCTTTTCTGTCAGCGTGCTGACTATCAGTCTCGCATTCGGCGGATTCTTCGGCGCCAACGTGCTGACTCCACTCTGGCTGCAATCCTACATGGGATACACGGCGACCTGGTCTGGCGAGACCACCGCATGGAGCGGGGTGTCGGCCATCCTGGTCGCGCCGCTGGCGGCCTTCCTGTCGACCAAGATGGATTTGCGCAAGCTGGTATTCGCCGGGGTGATGTGGCTCGGGATTGTCACGTTCGGGCGTAGTATCCTGACCACCGACGTCAGCTACTGGTGGATCGCCGTGCCGATCCTGCTGATGGGATTCGGCATGCCGTTCTTCTTCATTCCGACGACGGGGTTGGCGCTGGCCAGCGTCGAAGAGCATGAAACGGCGTCGGCCGCCGGACTGATGAACTTCTTACGAACGCTGGCCGGCGCGTTCGCCACATCGCTCGTCAACACGGCCTGGGAAGACAAGACCAATTACATCCATGCGGAACTGTCCGGCTTGGTGGATAGTGCGGGCACGTACAGCCAACTGATGACCAGTTCGGGAATGACTCAGGAAATGGCACGCGGTCTCATCGACCAGATGACGACCAGCCAGAGCGTGATGTTGGCAACCAACCAGATCATGATGGTGGTGAGCATTGCGCTGTTCATTGCCGCCTTCGCCATCTGGCTTGCGCCGAGACCAAGGCGTATAGTAGAGGCATCCGCCGGAGGACATTAGCGGCGGCCCCGATCATGACAGACAGAGAGAGGAGGACTGCATGTACTACAAGCACATTCTCGTTCCAACGGACGGTTCTCCTCTTTCAGGGCGGGCCGTTACTGAGGCAATCGCCTTTGCCAAGGACTCGGGCGCGCGCATCACCTTCTTTCACGCCCAGAAGGCCTTTCAGGAAATCTACTTCGGACCAGGGGTGATCTTCGACTCCAACGCACCGGCGCAATTCCGCGAAATCCAGGGCAGCCTGGCAAATGATATTCTGGATGCCGTTGAAAAACAGGCTCGGGAAGCCGGAATCGAGTGTGGCAGGCTCACTATGGTCTGCGAAAAACCGTACGAAGCGATCATCGAGGCGGCAAAGCGCCAGAACTGCGACTTGATCTTCATGGCGTCGAACGCCCGCACCGGCATCGATGCGCTGATTCTCGGCAGCGAAACGAGGCAAGTGCTGTCACGCTCCCATATCCCGGTTCTGGTATACCGCTGATTGACGTTGGCGTGGTTAGTCAGTCGGCAATCCCGGCGCGCTGGCGCAACAGGCAGTTCACGTTCACGTACAGCAGCCAGACGAGGGAAAGGCGGAAAATGTCGCTCAGGAATACGATCGTCGCGATGTCGAGGCCGGTTCCGTACGGACTGCGAAAGCCGATTATTCCCGCGAGCATGCTGAAGGCGTGGGAAGCCAGCAGGATGGCCTGGGTCGCCAGAATCTCGATGATGACGTGCGGCGACTTTTTCAGCAGCGCGTCGAGCCGCCATCCGATATGCACGTACGCCAGGCTGGTCGCGAAATAGCCGATGCCGATCAGTCCGACTTGGCTGCTCCAGTCGAAACCGTGATCCGACGACAGTAAAACGGAAGACAGGACGTTTATCGAGAACGCCGCTGTGCCAAGGATGCCGAGCGCGACGAACCAGTTCTTCAGCATCCTGACGGACATTTTCATGCATTCACTGTATGCGGAGGGAAAAGGGATGCGCAATAATTGCATGTCGATAATATAGCATCCATGGTTGCAATATGACAATAAAACCGTCGCCGCGTGTGTTCGCTGGGCATCGTTCTTCGGCCTGTTGCTGTCGTCAGACCAGGTGTGATTCATGCCGGAAACGACATCTCAGTCCTCGTTTTTCGGTTTCCAGTTGACGGCGTACGTTGCCTGGACGAAGCCGAAAGAATAGACCTTGACCGCTTTCAGGCTGAGCGGGATGTCGTCCGTGATGACACCGAACAGGGGACGCCCCTCCCCGATCAGCACCGGAATGGTCGTGATGGTGATCTCGTCGATCAGGCCGTCCTGGAGAAATCCACGGATTGTTACCCCGCCGTCGACGTAAACGTGCATTGCCCCTTCGCGCGCAAGGCGGGTTGCGAGCGACCGGGGCGATTCGTGCGCGTGTTCGACGGTTTTTCTCAGTTGTTCGTCGATAGTCGGGCGAGAGCCCGAAAGTACGACGACGCGCCGGTGTCCGTAGGGCCAGTCGCCGAACCCGAGCGCCTTTTCATAGGTCATTCTTCCCACAACCAGCGTATCGACCGAGGCGATAAAGGCGTTGTATCCGCAGTCTTCGCCAGCCGGCATGGAGGCGTTGGCACGGTCGAGCCAGTCCAGATTCCCGTCTTGCCGGGCGATATAGCCGTCCAGACTGGTGGCGATGAATGCGGATAGTTTCATATGTTTTCCTGGGATTGATCAGTGGACTGCCAGTTTCCGAAACGGTGCTGTTGCTTGGCTATTGCTCAGGACGGTGCGCCGCCTCCCTGGCGGTACATGCCGCGCAGGAATTGCGCCCGGTCATGCTCGGGGAGCGCGTTGAGCGCGCTGAAGAAGGCGATGGAGGTGTCGCAGATCGCCTTGGACGACACAGCCTTGCGCTTGCCGGACGATGCGAACGCATCGATTTGTCCCGTCGCAATGAGCCCGGACATGTCGTTCCGGATGCGGGCCATTTCCTCGTCCGATACGTCTGGCGGCTGGTTTTCCGGATCGCTGGTCAGGATGATATCGTTCATAACGGCCATTTCGCGGCGAACAAGATGTGATGGAAGATACTTTCTCGCATCAGTCTGGTTGCCGCTCGGAAACAGCAATTCCACGCAAGCGGCGGCGTTCCTCTTTCTCAGCGCCACGAGTTCGTCGAGCACGAGCGTGCCCATGGCGGCGAGCGAGTTGTCCGGCGCGCTCGGGACGAGACGCATGAACAGCCTTGCCATCTGTTCCTTTTCATGGGCGACGATTTCGCGATCGGAAGCGCCTGCCTCGACCTTTTCCCAAGTCGAATCGACGATAGAGTCGAATTCGCTGGGATACTTCGCAGACAGCGAATTGAACACGGCCAGTTTTCTGAATTCGGCCGCGAGCTGTTCGCGTCCTTTTCGTGATGCCTTGAGCCTGGCTTCATCGCTGCCAGCGCTCTTGCTGGTGATGACGCCGGCCGCGAGTAGTTCATCCTGCGATGGATACCAGACACGGTCGCCGGGAATGTTGAGCACCTTTTCGATGAAGCGCGCGGACAGGCCTGCGTTCCGGTAAACCTTGCGCAATGCTTCCTGCCCCGTCATGTCGTCGTCATCGCCGGCTGACGTGATAGGTCTGGCCGAGTGGAATCCGATCTTCGCCTCGGGCGCGGCGGACCGCTCTTTCCCGGCCAGGAATGCGATGGTGCAGGCCGAGTCGCACTCCTGTTCGACACGTGTGTTGAGTCCTCTTTCGGCAATCACCTTGCCGACCAGGCGGCCTTCCCTGAGCCATCCACCATGCGAGTGCAGGACGATCGTGTCGACTGACGGGGAATCGTCGAGGGCCTTGCGCAGAGATCGGGCGGTGCCGTCGTTGATGCCTCCTTCCAGCTGGACAGCCTTGCCATCATTGCGCATCTGTATCGTCATGGACGGCCCCGGTTGGCTTCCGAAGGCGACTTTCAGGTGAGCAGCGACCAGGGGCGCGCTGGCGGCGAAACCGCCGATATGCCGGAACACGCTCAGCAGGATCGCCAATTTGGCCGCGTAGGCCCAGAATGGTCTCCCGCCCCGTCCGACATGACGGCTGGCCGATGCCCAGGTTCCCCGCATGGCCCAGAACCAGGCAGTGACGCCGAGTATGGTCAGAATCACGACCGAGGCGGCGGCGTACCGGGCGGGAAACTGCTCGGACATCCATGGAATCGTCAGAATGCCAAGCAGCGGCGCGAACGACGCGATAAGAAAGTTGTTGACCCAGAAAGAGCGGGCGAGGGAATAGTCGCCGTGGTAATGCCGGCGCAGGAAACCGCGCAGGCCGTGCCCGGCTTTGTCTGCATGGGGTGCCTGTTCCCGCCTGTCGTCATTTTCCCCTGACGTGGCCGTGACAGAAGGTCCGGCGCGCGCTTGCGCGAGTATATCTTCCTGCATCCTGGGTCCAGCGGCAGGCGCTGCCTTGACGAACGTCTTGCCGCAGTAGCTGCAAGCAGTGGCGTGAGTCGGGTTTTCTCGTCCGCATCGAATGCAAAACATGGATTCGCTCCTGTATCTGGCCGGCGGGAAAGTTTCGGCGTTTCGGACTGCGCCTCCGCATGCAGGAGGCGCGGAGAACGTCGTGCGGCAGCCGTTTCCAGAAGAGAAGCGGTCCGGCCCCGTTCCCGCAAGCGGCAGGCCTAGCGTCGTGCCGGTTTCGATGCCGGGGATGAGGACGTTGCGGCAGACCGGTTTGATCCGGCTGTTACGAATGCTGAATCGCGTTTAATGCAGCCGCTTGCGCGGGCCGCGGGCGGTATGTCATTCATCGCGTGATTGATCAAGCTTTTCATGATCCCCTCCTGTCTGGTTAATCATTCGGGTATGGATTCGGCTTGCACAAGTTGGAGCGTTTCCCCGGCGTTTGGTTCATTGCCGGCAGAGGAGGGCTGTCTGTCGCATGGCTTTCGGCAACGGGGCGGCGCCAGCCCGGTTCGCCGCAGGGATGACGCTCATTGCCTTGAATAAGGAGAAGGAGCCTGGTTGCGGTGCTAGATGTTCAGGTCGTCCTGTATGGCGAACGGGTCCGACTTCAGCAGGCGTTCGAACTGGTCGGCCGAGAGTGGGGCCGAAAACAGATGCCCCTGGCCATAATCGCCCCCGGCATTGGCCAGCAGCTCATGATGCCTCGCCGTATTCACGCCGTCGGCGGTGACCTGAATGGCAAGGGAAGGCAGAAAAAGGATATAGCGCGGGAGAGGGACATTCTGCCCCCTGTCAGTGGCTCAGCGGCGCGCCGTCCGCGGCCCTGGGTGGCAGGTTCGGACAGGAAAGGGCGCCCGTCTTCAGCAGGTCGTCCAGTTCATGCGCCGACACGGGGCTGGACAGCAGGTGGCCCTGGGCGAAGTCGCAGCCTGCGTTGGTCAGCAGGTCGCGCTGCCCGTCGGTCTCGACGCCTTCCGCAATGACCTTGATGCCGAGCTTGTGACCCATGACGATGATGGCCTCGCACAGCGCCTGGTCGTTCGGATCGTCCTCGAGGTCGCGGATGAAAGTCTGATCGATCTTGAGGCGGTCGATGTCGAAGCGCTTGAGGTAGGACAGGGTTGAGTAGCCGGTGCCGAAGTCGTCCAGCGCTACCTCGATTCCGGCATCCCGGAACGCCAGCAGTTGTTCTTCCACCGCCTTGCTTTCGTCCATCAGCACGCCTTCGGTAATCTCTACGGCAATCGCATGGCCGGGCAAATGAAGCGATTTCAGGTAATCGAACCAGACCGTCAAGTCGTCCACCTTGGCCTTGAATTGCACAGGCGATTTGTTGATGCTGATCTGGAAGTCAGGATGATAGATCCGCCGCCATTCCGCCACCTGTCGCGCCGCCTGGAAAAAGACCCAGTCGCCGATTTCCTGGATCAGCCCCGTTTCCTCGGCGACCGGGATGAACACCGAGGGTTCTATCATGCCCCGTTCGGGATGACTCCAGCGCAGCAGGGCCTCGACTTTATTGATGCAACCGGTGGCCAGTTCCACGATCGGCTGGTAGACCAGGCTGAATTGTCCTTTGGGTATGGCGTTGCGCAGTTCGCTGACCATCCACATGCGTTCCTGGGCGGCCTTCTGCATGTCTTCGGTGAAGAAGCGATAGCGGTTTTTGCCCGCTTCCTTGGCGGCGTACATGGCCTGATCGGCGTTGATCAGCAAATCGTCCAGACTATGCCCATCCTGCGGGTAAAGCGTGATCCCGAGGCTGCCCGATACGCGCGCCACGTCGTTGCCGAGCTGGAACGGCTCCGCCAGAGCATGCAGGATGTGGCGTGCGACTTTTTCGACGTGGCGCACATTCTGCAGTTCGGACAGTATGACGGTGAACTCGTCGCCGCCCAGGCGGGCGACGGTATCGGTCTCGCGCACGCAGCGCGACAGCCGGCTTCCGGTCTCCCTCAGCAGCAGGTCGCCCGTGTCGTGGCCGAGCGTATCGTTGACGTACTTGAAGCCGTCCAGGTCGAGGTACATCAGCGCCACCGGCATTCCCGAGCGGCGCGATTTTCGTATTTCGAGCTCCAGGTGGTCCAGAAACATGCGCCGGTTGGGCAGCCCGGTCAGAGGATCGAAGTTGGCCTGCTGCCAGACCAGTTCATCCGCCTGCTTCTTCTGTGTGATGTCATTGAACAGAGTGACATGCCGGTTGACCAGGCCGTCGCCATGGAAGGTGGTGTTGATCGTCATGGAGACGGCAAAATCCTCGCCGTTCTTTTTCTTCAGCCAAAGTTCGCCCTGCCAATAATTTTCTCGGGTCAGTTTGCTGATCATTTCCCGGTAGCCCATCCGCTCGCTCCGGGCGGAGCTGAGGATGACCGGGCTCCTGCCCAGAACCTCGCTTGCGGCATAACCGGTGATGCGTTCGAAAGAGGGGTTGACCGCAACAATCCAGTTGTCCTCGTCGGTAACCATCATGGCCTCGGCGCTTTCCTGATAGACGAGCGCGGCGAGCTGCAGTTCATCTTCGTTGCTCTTGCGTTCGGTGATATCCATGTTGACGCCGATCATCCGAAGGGGACGACCGTTCTCATCCTTGAACACGTGCCCCCGTCCGGCCAGCCAGCGCACGGTACCGTCCGACCATGCTGTCCGCCATTCGGCTTCGAAGCTCCCGGTTTCGAGCGATTCACGCACATGGCGGTCGGCTTCGGCCAGGTCGTCTGGATGAATGCGCGAGGTCCAGCTTTCGTAGGTTCCGCCGAATTCGCCCGGCTTCATCCCGTACAGGGCTTCGATTTCCGGCGACCACTGCATGACGCCGGTTGCGATATCCCAATCGAAGGTGCCGATGCGGGCTACCTGTTGCGCAAGCCGCATGCGCTCCTCGCTTTGCCGGAGCGCTTCTTCGGCCTGCTTTCGTTCGGTCAGGTCGATCATCGAGCCGATCATGCGGTGCGCTCTGCCGCGTGCGTCGCGCGAAATCAGCCCTCGGTCGAGGTAGGTGCGCCAAGGGCCGCCAGTGGGGCCGAAACGGTATTCAGCGCTCCAGGAAGATTGCCCATTATCGATAGCCCGGTGCATGCTTTCCATGACACGTTCGCGGTCGTCCTTATGGACATGGTCGATCCAGTCCTGGCTTGTTCCACGCATTTCCGTCCGCTTGCGGCCTACCGCGGCCTCGACGCTTTCGTTCCAGCGCAACTGGTCGGTATCCAGGTTCCAATCCCAGATGATGTCGTTGGTCGCGCGGCTGACCAACTGGTAACGCTCCTCGCTTTCCTGCAGGGCGGCTTCGGCCTGCTTGCGGTCCGTGATATCGATGGCGGTGCAGATGATGCCCATGATCCGGCCGTCGCGGTCGAGGCGTGGTTCGACGTACATGTCATAGTAGTGGAATGGCGTGCCCGTCGCTTCGACGCCGACTTCGCCGCGCGCTGGCTTGCCGTTGTCGATGACTGCTTGTTTGATGGCGTCGACCCGGGCCGCGCTTTCCGGTGTCATGAAATCACGGTCTCGCTTGCCGATCAGATTGTCGGATGTGCCGAATTTCTGGTTGTGGACCCAGGTATAGCGCAAATCCATGTCCTGTTCGAACACAGTCACGAGCGAGTTGGCGAGCGCGACACGAAAGCGCAATTCGCTTTGCTTCAGGGCTTCCTCGGCCCGCCGGCGCAGGCGCCTGTCCTCGGCTTCGTTCAGGCTTCGTCGTATGGTCGGGATCAGCCGCGTTAGGTTGCGCTTCAGGATATAGTCCTGCGCGCCGGCCCGCATGGCTTCCACCGCCAGCTCTTCCCCGACGGCTCCCGAAACCAGGATGAAGGGCAATTCCGGATCAGTCTCGCGTACCATGCGCAACGCTTCCAGCCCGTCGAATTGCGGCAGCCGGTAATCGGAAACGACCACGTCCCATGGGTTCGTCAGCGCGGCGCGCAATTCCTCCCGGGTTTCCACGCGCGCAAGCCGGGGCTCGAATCCGCCCGACTCCAGCTCGATTTGGAGCAGCAGAGCATCGTCGGGGTTGTCTTCGACCACCAGGATGTGCAACGGTTCGGGCATGCTGCGTTCCTTCTCAGGCACAGTGCGGAGGCGGCTCGTTCAGGACCATCCAGTAGACGCCGAGTTGGCGAATGGCTTCGAGAAACTGGGCGTAGTCGACGGGCTTCTGGATGTAGCTGTTTGCACCCAGGTTGTAGCCGCGCAGCACGTCCTGCTCTTCCTTGGATGAGGTCAGGATGACGACCGGCAGGCGGCGTGTGTGTTCGTTCTTCCGGACAGCTTCCAGCACTTCAAGCCCGTTTTTCTTGGGAAGCTTCAGGTCGAGCAGTACCAACGATGGCGTAAAGCAGGGGTCGCGCTCGGTATGGGAACCCTCGCAGAAAAGCCAGTCCAGGGCTTCCTGTCCGTCGTGGACTACGAACAGGCGGTTGGCGACGTTGCTGTCTTCCAGCGCGAGACGAGTCAGTTCCTCGTCGTCGGGGTTGTCTTCCACCAGCAGGATAACCGGTTCCTTCATCTTGACTCTCCCAGTGTAAACCAGAATGTCGCGCCCTTGCCTTCCTCGCTTTCGGCCCATACGCGCCCGCCGTGCCGGGCGATGATGCGCTGCACCATGGCTAGCCCGATGCCAGTGCCCGGAACGGCATCGTCCTGTTGCAGGCGATGGAACGGCAGGAAAAGCTTGTCTGCATAGGCCATGTCGAATCCCATGCCGTTATCCTGCACAAAATATGCCGTCTGGTCTTTAACGCGCATCACACCGACGCGGATTCTGGCGTCGTCCCGTATTTTCGTGAACTTGAATGCATTTTCCAGCAGATGTGAGAGCGCCAGACTGAGGAGTTCGGGATCGCCGTGCGCTTTCATGCCGGGATCGATTTCGACGACGACTCGCCGCTGCGGGTCGATCTTGCGCAGATCGCCGATGATGTCATCTGCCATCGCGCCCAGATCTACCTTCTCCACAGTCATTGCTGTCCGACTGATCCGCGCCATGCCCAGGAGATCGTCGATCAGCCGGCCCATGCGTTGCGCGGCCGCATGGATGCGGTTCAGGTAGTCTTTGCCGCGGTCGTCCAGGCGTTCTGCATAATGCCGCAGCAGGTAGCGGCTGAATCCGTCCAGCGCGCGCAGGGGTGACCGCAGGTCGTGCGCGACCGTGTGGCTGAACGATTCAAGCTCGCGGTTGGACGTCTCCAGCTCGCCGGTGCGCTGGCGGACGCGCGCATCCAGCGTTTCCTGGAATGCCTGGATTTCCCCTGCCATGCGGTTGAATCCGTCCGCCACCAGGACGACTTCCTCAGGTCCCGATACGTCGGCTCGGTGCGACAGGTCGCCACTGGCAAAAGTCTGCACATCTTCTTGCAGGCGGTGCAGCGGCACGGCTATGCTGCGCCCTATGAAGGCCGCCAGGCCTAATGCGATGGCCGTGAACAGGCAGGTGAGCAGAATGTCCATCGTGAGTGCACGGCGGATCGGAGCCAGCGCCGTTTCAACAGGGCGGCTTGCTCCGGCAATCCAGCCGAGCTCTGAAATCGGAACACGGGCGGCAAGGTGGTGCTGGCCGGTGAGAATGGAAACGATTTCCCCGGTTTCTGGATTTCCCCGGAGGGCGCGCACCATGACCGGATCGGCGTCATGCCAGCTGGTCCTTAACTCCCATGTCAGATCCACTTCCGGGTTGCGGTAGACCAGGATGCCGTTTCCGTCGAAGAGGGAATAGGACCGCCCTTCGGTGCGCCGCTGGGTGAGAAGCACATCACCCAGCCGGGTCGGCTCGATGCCGAAAATCATCACGCCCAGAAGCTGGCCTCTCTTGTCGCGGATGCCCGTGGCGACAATGAAGACCGGCCTGCCCGTGATACGTCCTTGCGGCAGAAGCGCACTGATTGCCCAGTCACGTCCGCCTGCGACTTCATGGAAGTAAGGCCGATCGCCGAAGTATCCTCTGATGGCCTTTGGTTCGCTGGACGCCAGGACGCGTCCCGATGGCGACGTCCAGCTGATGTTGCTGATGCCCTCGTAATGTGAGACGGTCGAGGCGAGCAGGCGGTCGGCGGCTCCGGCATGATGCGATAGCGCCAGCACGGCGCTGCCGAGCGTGATGCTTTGCCGATGAATGTCCCGAATATAGGCGGCGAAGGTGGTTGCCACGCCTTGCGCGACCTCGACTTCCGATTGCAGGGCCTGCGAGCGCTGGGATGCGTAGCGCTGGTGGTACATCCAGCCGAGCAGGAGCAGCATCGACAGGATCGCCAGCCCGATCAAGAGGGACAGCCGTGAACTGATGCGGGCCGGCAGGACCCGCACTGCGACCGCCATCCAGGGAGTGCGAGCGGACGTCATCGGTTTTTTTCCCCGGCCAGCGTAAACCAGAACGTCGCACCATGGCCTTCCTCGCTTTCGGCCCATACTCGCCCGTCGTGGCGAAGGATGACGCGCTGCACGATGGCCAGTCCGATGCCCGTGCCCGGGAACTCGGATTCGCTGTGCAGTCTCTGAAAGGGCGAGAACAGCTTTTCGGCGTGCCGCATGTCGAACCCGGCGCCGTTGTCGCGCACGAAGAAGGCTCTGCCGCTGTCCGTTTTAGCCGAGCCGAACTTGATTCGGGCGTTTTCCTTTCTGCTTGTGAATTTCCAGGCGTTGCCGATCAGATTTTCGAGGACAATGCGCAGCATGCCTGTGTCACCCGTGGCCGTCAGGCCGGGTTCGATGTCGATTTCCACCCGACGTTCCGGATCGCGCTGGCGCAGGCCGTCCGTCACCGACGCCGCCAGGCCGGACAGGTCCACGGGTTTCTTTTCCATTTCCCGTCTTCCCGCACGGGACAGGCTGAGCATGTCGTCGATCAGTTTGCCCATGCGCAGGGCGGCGTTTCTCACCCGGGACAGGTAGTCTTTGCCGGTTGCATCGAATCCTTCTGAATACCGTTCCTGAAGCACCTTACTGAAGCCGTCGATGCTGCGCAGCGGCGCGCGCAGGTCATGTGAGACCGAATAGCTGAACGCCTCCAGCTCCCGGTTTGCCGCTTCCAGTGCCGCCGTGCGTTCCTGTACGCGCTGTTCCAGGTTCTGGGTGAAGCGCTTCAGTTCCTCTTCCGCCTTCATGCGATCGGTGATGTCGAGAACGAAGCCGACGCCTTCCCCCTTGTCCGGATCGATGATGGCGCCGCCGAGCGAGACGGGGATGCGCGATCCGTCCTTGCGTATATATTCCTTTTCGAAGGAGTGATGGGTTCCGGTTTGCCTGACCTCCTCGACTGCCTTCGTGTCGCGCTCGCGGTATTCCGGCGGCGTCATGGCGACCCAGTCGATGCGCCCAGCCAGCAGGTCGTCGCGGGAGTAACCAATCATATCCAGGAATTTGTCGTTGGCATCGAGAATTTTTCCTTCCAGATTCCAGTAAATGATGCCGACCAGTTCGGCGTCGTAGAAACGCCGCATGCGCATCTCGCTCCGGCGCAGCGCCTCTTCAACGTTCCGGCGTTCGGTGATGTCCTCGACCAGCGCGATCATCCAGCGCGGATGGCCCGCCGCATCGCGCACCATGGCCACACTCTTGCGAACCCACAGCATCCGGCCGTCCTTGCGGATATAGCGGTTTTCTCTCACGAAGTGGCTGATCTCGCCGTTTCGCATTTGCCCGATCAGATCCATGACGGCCTGATAGTCGTCCGGATGAACCAGTTGCGGGAATTGTTTCGACCTTAGTTCGTCGATTGAGTAACCGGTCAGCTTCAGATAAGCTGGATTCGCGTCCATATAGTGGCCGTCCGGGTCGGTAATGGCAAAGCCGATGGCGGCGTTGGCGAACGCGCTGCGGAGCTTTTCCTCGCTTTCCGTCAGCGCTTGCTGAGCTTCGCGCAGGTCGGTGATATCCGTATTGGTTCCCAGCCAGCGCACGATTTTACCGCTGTCATTTCGGATCGGCACCGCACGCGACAGGAACCAGCGATACCGGTTGTCCGCGCCGCGCAGGGGAAAAGTATCCTCCCAGACCTTGCCGTCCCGGAAGCACCGGCTGATTTTTGCGACAACGCGTTCGGCGTAGTCCGGGTGATTCACTTTCTTCCAGCCCCAGCCTTTTATCTCATCGAACGTCGTGCCGGTGTACTCGTACCAGCGTCGGTTGTACCAGAAGACCGAGCCGCTTTCATCCGACATCCAGGCCAGCAGGGGAATATTGTCGGCCAGCGCCCGGAAACGTTCTTCACTTTCCCGCAGGATTTCCTCGGTATTCTGCTGCTGGGTGATGTCTCGAGCCAGGAAGGCGAATCGACCGGGAGAGGGCCGGTAGCAGTAGATATCGTAATGGCGATCCGTGTCGGCGTTGTACTGGGTGAAGCGGGCCGGCTCGCCAGTTTTGGCGACCTGCGTGAACCGCTCGACCCACACCGGTTCGAGTCGTGGAAGAACCACGGATGCAGGCTGCCCGACAATGTCGCCTGGAAGCCCGGTCTGTCGCATGAAGGCATCGTTGATCTCCACGAAGCGGTAATCGGACGGACGTCCCGTGTCGTCGTGGATGACCTCGCACAGAGCGAATCCTTCCGTCATGCTGGTGAATAGCGTGCGGTAGCGTTCTTCCTTTTCCCGGATCGACTCCTCAGCCTGCTTGCGTTCGGTGATATCCATATTGACGCCGACCAGACGGGACGGGTGTCCGTTCCGGTCATTCATCACCTGCGCGCGCACGGAAAGCCAGCGCACGCTTCCGTCGGCCAGGACAACGCGCCATTCAGCATCGACGTTTTCTCCGGCCAGCGTTTGCCGGACGCTTTTTTCCGCCATCGACCGGTCCTCTGGATGCACGCGAGCCAGCCACCGTTCGCTGGTTCCGTCGAACTCGCCCGGCTCCAGTCCGTACAAGGCTTCGATTTCCGGCGAGCTCAGGTGCATGCCGGTATGAATATCTATTTCGAACGAGCCGATCCGTGCTACCTGCTGTGCCAGCCGCATCCGCTCTTCCTGGAGCATCAGGTTTTCTTGCGCGGACTTCATGTCATGAACGTCGGTAGTGGTGCCGAACCATTTGACAATGCGGCCCTCGCTGTCGCGAACCGGGAGGGCGCGGCTGATGTGCCAGCGGTAGCCGTCATCCCGGCGCCTGACGCGATGCTCGATCTGGTAGGGTTCTCCGGTATCGAGCGCATGCTGCCAAGCGCACGTGGTCGCGTCGAGGTCGTCGGGATGCAGGACGGACTCCCATCTGAAGCCGCCGGTACCATCGGGATCTATCCCGGCGTATTCATGGTAGCGCTGGTTGTAATAGTCCACACGGCCGTCCGGGTTGGCGGTCCACACCAGTTGCGGCATGGCGTCGGCCAGCTGGCGGAAGCGTTCCTCGCTCTGGCGCAGGGCGTCCTCCGCCCGTTTGCGTTCGGTAATGTCGCGCAGGATGCTCTGGATGAAAACCGCGCCGCCCCTTTCAATGACGCGTGCGCTGATCTCTACCGGGAACTCCGTTCCGTCACGCCGCCGGTACCGGCTCTCGAACATCATGCTTTCATTCTCCATGACCCGGTTCCAGCGCTCCTCGAATGCGGGCTTCTCGATTGGCGTCCGCAACTCGTCCAGATTCTTGCCGATCAGTTCGGCGTGCGGGAACCCGAATGCCGCTTCCGCGCGGTCGTTTGCGTCGATGACGATGTGATCCTGGTCGAGCAGCAGGATAATGTCATTGGCATACTTGCTCAGGTAGTCGACCTGCTGCCTCTGGAACTGTTCCTGAAGCTGCGCCTGCAATTGCGCCGCCCGGTACTGCGCCGCCCGCTGCCGCCACCACAGATAGAAGGCGACCCCGTATGCGCAAAGAATGGCAAGCAACGCCACACCGGAGGCCAGCCCGAGCCGCCGGATCGGGTCATATACTTCTTTCTCGTCGATCTTGACTACCATGAGCCAGTCCGTATCCGGAATCCGTGCCGCATAGCCGATGACCGGCTGCTGCCGGTAGTCGATGCCGTCGATGAAACCCATCTGGCCCCGGACAACCTTGGCAAGCAGGCGGTCGGGATGATCGGCAGGAACGCGCAGGGTCAGTGCGGTATTCGCCAAGTGACGGGACTCATTCAGGAATAGTACGTCGTTGCCGTCGTGCCTCACCAGGATGGTTTCCGCCGTTTCGCTCTGTGTCGGCCATTTCTGGATCAGCGGAAAGAGGAACTGGCTGGCATCGGCCTGGATCAGCAGGATGCCGACGATGCGCTGGTTGGGACTGGATGCAATCAGCGGTGCGGCGATGGGCACACTGATGTACCTGCCGCCCCGTTTATGCCGGTTCCAGCGCATGCTGTCCACGACGGGATGCTTTTCGATCAGGGAACGCTGCAGAAGCAGGGTGAGATCGGAGATATCGGGCAGCACGCTATCCGTCGTCATCAGCGGCCTGCCGTTCACATCGAGGATGGTTATTTCGCCATAGGCGTGAATCTGGCGTAGCGTTTCCAGGCGCGCCTTCAGCCAGTCGAGGTCGGGGCCTGGTTTCATGCCACCTTGCATCCATCTGGCGGTGCGGTCAGCGACGGGAGACGCACTAGACGTGATCAGCGCATCGCGCTTGATCTGGCACAGCCACTGGGTGATCTGTTCCGTTTTCAGATTGGCGACGGCGGCCAGGTTTTGCTGCACCCGATCCACCTCGTTCTGCTGGAGCCGGTTGAACGTGACGTAGCCGCCGACGAGGCTGATCAGCAGCAGGCAGATCAGCAGGATGGCAGGAAGACGAACGTCCGGGGCCTCAGCCTCTGCCGTGCCGGTGCCCGGACGGGCGGACGATTGGGGGCTGGTCTGGTCGGTCATGGCGAATCTTCCGGAAGCAACACAGGTGCGCCTCGCCTGATCCAGGCAGTTATGCAATGCGCCGACCATACACAATTTCTGGCACGTCATGGACGCAATCTGCCTTACTCCTGACGATTGTCAATTCGAGCGCGGCATACCGTTTTTTTGCGCCGGATTAGTGCGGGTGCGCGCAGCGGACGGAATTCTGCGCCAACAGCGCGTGGAAAGTCGACTTTTTTTGTTGGATTGGGTAAGGTATTCTCTCTGTAAAGGGGGGCGCATTCAGGTTTCCACCGAAGGCAGGCGGATGCGCTCCCTCTCGGCATAGGCTACATGAATTCGACCGCTCCTTCGTGCGTGATAAGCATCGGCTGCTGGGCGTGCCGGTTTTGCAGGATCGGCACGCCGAAGAAACTGCCGTTTTCGACCTCCTGCTGGATGCGAGGCGGGTAGTCGCGCCGGATCTGGTCACGGAAATCCTTCATGACGGCGGGATGGATCTCTATTTTGCGTGGTGACCTTCCGTGATGCCGTTTCCGGTGCTCCTGGATCGAATGAAAAAACATCAAGGCCGGGCCAAGTGCGATCTTGCCGATTGCCGGGTTTCTATTCTCCATATTCGCTTTCCTGCCTTTGCGCGGTTAATGTCTTCTGGCCGCACATCTTATCGCTCGCAGTGAAGGTGGCCATGACATAAATCTAGCCACGCATTGACGGAAATCGATAGGAAAGCAGGCTGGTCGGTACAGGATATGCGAGGCAAAACCTTGTCAAAACGACTCTGCCCTGAATCAGCAAATCCATCCCTGTCCCTCTTCAATTCGATCCGGTCGGCGCTATCATGATCGCCTGAATTTCAAAATTATTTCCTGATAGCTCTATCAAACGCTTGACTGCGGTAGTGAGCTGGTACATAATCTCGTTTCTCTGCTGCTGACAAACACAACGCTTTGTTGGTGACGCGAAGTTGAAGGATGGCTTTGCGACGGATGTGGATCTTTAAAAAGAAG
>Ga0316613_10000846_pt1 | contig 22377 bp, 19 predicted proteins | sample OWC_soil_day10_C_2_FD_207647 | JGI IMG/M metagenome (GOLD analysis project Ga0316613, IMG submission 207647) | Wetland soil microbial communities from Old Woman Creek delta, Ohio, United States - OWC_soil_day10_CT_b | ecosystem: Environmental > Terrestrial > Soil > Wetlands | place: USA: Ohio...
CACCTGCCGCAGGCGCTCGAGGTCGTTCCCGCTGACGATCACCTCCAGCGGGGTCGAAAAGGTGAACAGCGTGGGCCGGCTGAAGCGGTACTGGACACCCGCGAGCGAGTCGAACTGCCGGCGCAGTGCGCCGACGGCAGCTTCCTCTTCCTCCCGGCCGGTGCCGGGCACGAGCGTGATCGAGAGGCGCCCGGTGTTCTCGCCCGCGTCCGTGGGATTCGCATCCAGCCGGTTGCCGGTGCCGGTCACGGAGTAGGAGAGCGCGACGTCCGGACGCTGCTGCACGAACGCCTGGGCGGCGCGCATCGCGCGATCCGTTTCCTCGAGCGGGCTGCCCGGCGGCAGCCGCAGGTCCGCCAGCAGCTCGCCCTGGGACAACTGCGGGATGAGCTCGGAGCCGAGGCGCGGCACGAGGGCCAGTGTCGCGCCGAACATCGCCACGGCGGCGGCCACGACGTGCCCGCGGTGGCCCAGCGACCAGACCAGCGCGGGCCGGTAGGCGCCGTCGATCGCCTGCAGGCCGGCCTGGGTGGCCCGGGCCGCCGGCGACAGGACCCAGCGCATGGCGGCGCCGGCGGCGCGGAATCCGCGGCGGAGAACCGCGAGTGCCGTCGCGAGCCGGCGACCCAACAGGCCCGGCTGCCCGACGTTGCCGGCGTCCGCCGGATGCCGCTGCCGCCCGACCGCGAGCATCGGCACCAGCGTCAGCGCCACGACCAGCGAGAACAGCAGGGCGAAGGTCACCGTCAGGGCCTGGTCGCGGAAGAGCTGTCCCGCGATCCCGCTGACGAAGACCATCGGGAAGAAGACGGCGACCGACGTCAGCGTCGCGGCGGTGACCGCCATCGCGACCTCACTGGTGCCGCGCTGTGCGGCCTCGAGCCGCGGCCGGCCCATCTCGCCGTGGCGGACGATGTTCTCGAGCACCACGACCGCGTTGTCCACCAGCATGCCCACGGCGAGCGCGATGCCCCCGAGCGACATGATGTTGAGCGACAGGTCGAAGGCGTACATCAGGACGAAGGTGCCGATCACGGAGACCGGGATCGCCAGGCCGGTGATCAGCGTCGCCCGCGCGTCGCGCAGGAACAGGTACAGGACGAGGATGGCGAGCAGGCCGCCGACCAGGGCCGCCTCGCGGACCTCGCCGATCGCCGAGGCGATGAAGCGCGACTGGTCGTACACCAGGCGCAGTTCGCTGCCTGCCGGCAGGGCCGACCGCAGCTGTTCCACGCGCCCGCGCAGGTCCGCGGCGAGCTGCACGATGTTCGCATCTCCCTCCTTGTAGATCGCGAGCTCGACCGACTCCACGCCGTTGACCCGGGTGATGGCGTCGCGCTCCTTGTAGCCGTGCCCGACCGTGGCGACGTCCCGCAGCCGCACGGGCGCGCCCTCGACGGTGGTCAGGATCGTGCCGGCGATGTCCTCCACCGAGCCGAACTCGTTCAGCGTGCGGACCAGGAAGCGCTGGCTGCCCTGCTCGAGGCGGCCGCCGGACAGGTTGACGTTCTCCTCGCGCAGCCGTCGTGCGACGGTCTCGATGCCGATGCCGAGCCGGGCCATGCGCTCCTGGTCCACCTGGACCTGGATCTCGTCCTCGAAGCCGCCGCTGACCTTGACGGCCGCCGAGCCGTCCACGGCCTCGAGGTCGGGCTTGAGCCGTTCGTCGGCGAAGCGGCGCAGCGCCTTCAGGTGCTCGACGCCCCCCGCCGCGCCGGTGTTGCCGGTGCCCGTCTCGAGCAGGGCCAGCCGCATGATCGGCTCGGTCGACGGATCGAAGCGCAGCAGCAGGGGGCGCTGCGCCTCGACCGGCAGTTGCAGCAGGTCGAGCTTCTCGCGGACGTCGATGCCCGCGATGTCCATGTCGGTGCCCCATGCGAACTCGAGGAGCACGTCGGACTGCCCGGAGCGCGACACCGAGCGCACGTGCCGGACGTTGCGGATGATGCCGACGGCCTCCTCGACCGGACGGGTGACCAGCGTCTCGACCTCCAGCGGCGCCGCCCCGGCGAGTTCCGTGCGCACGGTCAGCGTCGGGTAGGACAGGTCCGGCAGCAGCGTGAGCTTGAGCCGCGTCAGCGACACCAGGCCGAAGAGGACGACGGCCACGGTGAGCATGAGCACGGTGACGCGCCGCCGCGTTGCGAAATCGACGATCCGCATGACGTTGTCTCCGTCCTGGCCGGGGCGTATGGCGTCAGCCGGCTGCGGCGGCCTTGCCGCTCGCGTCGACGACCCGGACCGAGGCGCCCTGCTTGACGGCGCCCTGACCGACCACGATCACCCGGTCGCCGTCGCCCAGGCCGGCGGTCACCTCGACCCAGCCGCCGTTGGACAGGCCGAGTTCGACATGGCGTTCCTCGGCCTTGCCATCCGCGATCACGAAGACGCGCGCGGGCCCCTCCGAGTCGAGCAGGGCAGACCTGGGTATCTGCAGCGCGTCGGCCTTGCGCTCGTAGACGATGGCGACGCGCGCGAACATGCCGGGCCGCAGCAGGTCGCCCGGATCGTCCACCTCGATCTTCACCGGGATGGTGCCGGCGCTCGAGTCGACATAAGGACTGATGAGCGCGATGCGACCCTCGAACCGGCTGCCCGGGACGGCGTCGAAGCCCAGCTCGACCGGCTGGCCCTTTGAAAGCCTGGGCAACTCGCGCTCGGGGACGTTGATGCGCACGACCAGCGAGTCGAGGTCCTCGACGACGAACAGGGCGCTGTCCGAGCTCTCGATGACGCCGCCGACCGGCGTGACCGTGTTGCCCACCTTCACCACGTTGGTGCGCTGGGTGACGGTGCCGGCGATCGGCGAGCGGATCTCGGTCCAGGACAACTGCAACCGAGCGAGGTCATAGGTCGCGCGGGCAGAGTCGAGTTCGTACTTGAGGTTCTCGAAGGCGGTGGTGCTCACCAGGCCCTTCTTCTGCAACTCGAGGTTGCGGTTGTAGTCGCGCTCGAGCCGGCGCATCTGCGCCTCGGCCTGGGCGAGCTCCAGCCGCAACTGGTCGCCGTCGAGGCGGGCGAGCACCTGGCCCTCGCGGACCTGCGCGCCTTCGTCCACGAGCACGGCGCGGATCTCGCCGCGGACCTTGGGCATCACGAAAGTCTTGCGGTCCGCCTCGACCGGCGCCGTGCCCGAGTGCACGGCCGTCATCTCGGCCCGGCGCGGAGCGGCCGTCTCGACCGGGACGGTCTGTTCCGCGGCAGCCGGGTCCGGCTCGGCACCGGTGCCATTTGCCTTGTCGCAGCCGGCCAGCGAGGCCGCGATGGCGATCACGAGCAGGGCTAGCGCCGGCCAGCGCATTGCACGGTAGTGGGGGTTCCGATCAAGGGTCAGGGTCTTGGTCACGGCCGTCCTCCCAGGGCAGGTGACATTATGCTATGGTAGGATAGTGTTGTAGTCAAGTACAACACTACACAAAAAGAGACTCCCTGGCCCGTTCGCCATTAAGTCAAATCATCGGATGAAGAGGCGTCAGGAGCCGGCCGAGCGGCTCAACGTCCGCGCCAGCAGCGCGCCGCCCGCGGGCTGGGCGGCAATCACCGCGTCCCCGGCGATCTCGACTGCCTCGGCCAGCAGGGCATCCGGCGCGTCGGCCTCGTCGAGGTCCGTCGCCGACGCCAGCGGCTCGAGCCCGTGCGCCTTGCGGCGCACGTTTTCGCGCGCCAGCTGCGCCTGCTCGAGGGCCAGGCGCTCGACCTTGCGCTTTTCCGCGTTGAGGGAGAGGGTCGTCTGCGAACGTAGCTTGTCGACCGCCTCCCGGTCGCCCTCGAGCGCCAACAGGTCCGCGTCGTCCCCGGCCCGCTGGTGATGGAGCCGGTCGAGCAGGGGCAGTTCGCCCTCGACGCCCGCGTCCCGCTCGAAGGTCGCCGGGCGGATGCGGTCCCAGGGCAGGGCGCTGTCGCGCGTGCTCTCACCGACGTCCTCGGTGCTGATCAGGGAGGGAAGCTCGATATCGGGAGTCACGCCCCGGTGCTGCGTGCTGTCACCCGTGACGCGATAGTACTTGCCGATGGTGACGGTCAGCTGGCCAAAACCCGACTTCGGGCCCAGCGCATAGCGGTCGAGCGGGTAGAGGTTCTGCACCGAGCCCTTGCCGTAGGTCTGCTGGCCGACGACGACGCCGCGGCCGTAGTCCTGGATCGCCCCGGCGAAGATTTCCGACGCCGAGGCGCTGGCGCGGTTGACCATGACCACCAGCGGGCCGTCCCAGGCGACCCCGGGCTCGGGATCGTCCAGCACTTCGATGCGTCCCCCGGTCTCGCGCAGCTGCACGACCGGGCCGCGCTCGATGAACAGTCCGACCAGCGAGGTGGCCTCTGACAGGTGACCGCCGCCGTTGTTGCGCAGGTCGATGACGATGGCGCCGACGCCTTCCCGCTTGAGCTCATCGACCAGGCGGCGGACGTCCCGTGTCGTGCTGCGGTAATCGGCCTCGCCGGCGCTGCGCGCCTGGTAGTCCTGGTAGAAGCTCGGGACGTCGATCACGCCGATGCTGAGTTCCTGGTCGCCGCGGCGGATCTTGTGGACTTCCTTCTTCGCCGCCTGGGCCTCGAGCGTGACCTTGTTGCGCGTGAACACCACGACGCTCTCAGGGGAGCCCGGCGTCGCGCCGGCCGGCAACACCTGCAGGCGCACGACCGTGTTGACCGGGCCGCGGATGAGCTGGACGACGTCGTCGAGGCGCCAGCCCACGACGTCGGTGAGCGTGCCTTCGCTGCCCTGGCCGACCGCGGTGATGCGGTCGTTGGCCTTGACCTCGCCGGAGACCGCCGCCGGGCCGCCCGGCAGGATGTTGACGACCGTAACGTAGTCGTCGATCAGCTGCAGCGACGCGCCGATCCCCTCGTAGGACAGGCTCATCGCGATGTTGTACTCCTCGGAATTCCTGGGCGACAGGTAGTTCGAGTGCGGGTCGTAGACGTGCGAGTACGCATTCATGAACGTCTCGAACACGTCGTCCGCGGTGACCTGGTCGACCCGCTTGAGAAGCCGCTCGTAGCGCTTGCGCAGCACTTCCTGCGCCTCCGGCCAGGTCTTGCCGGCGAGGGTGAGTGACAGCACGTCGTTCTTCACCCGCTTGCGCCACAGCTCGTCGAGCTCGGCGACGGTGGCCGGCCAGGCCTCGTCGCTGCGGTCGAAACGGAAGTCCTCGTCGACGGTGAAGTCGGGCTCGGTGTCCAGCAGCGCGATCGCGTGGGCGATCCGCTCCCGGTTGCGTTCCTGCAGGCGCCCGAACATCCAGAAGGGCGGTTCGAGGTCCGCGGACTTGATCAGGTCGTCCATCTCGAAGCGGTATTTCTCGAATTCGGACACGTCCGAGGCGAGCAGGTAGCTGCGGTTGCCGTCGAGCGCTTCCAGGTAGCGCTCGAACACCTGGGCGGAAAGCTTGTCGTCGAGGGACGCCTGGCGGTAGTGCTGCCGTTCCATGACTTCGGCGATCAGGCGGGCGACCCGGCGGTGCCGGTCGCTGGGCTCGACGGCGCCGGTGGACGCCATCGCGGGGGCGACCGCGGTGGCCGGCCCCGTGCCGGTCCCCATGACCACGGTCGCGGTCAACGCGATGGCCGCGCACAGCAGCGCGATCCGGGCCCATGGCAGCGATGTAAACCTGCGTGGTCTGGTCATGGCTTGGTAAAATCCGCTCGTCCGCCAGCCGGACGATTGACCCTAGGCTAGAGGCGGGGCCCCGGGGGATCAAGTACCCAGGTCACGCCGCCGCTTTTCACGGGAGTTGTCGCTTTGGGACCCCTCGGTTTCCTGACCGGCGTCGTGCTCGGCTCGGCGGCCTCGATTTCCGGCGTGCTGGCCATGGTGCTCGTCGTCTTCCTGGTAGTGTCCTCCGACCATCCTGCGTTGCTGCAGGAATACGCGCCCCTGGTCCGCGCCATCGTGCTGTTCGGCATCCTGGCGGCGATCGCCGGCGCGGCATTCATCGGCCTGCAGAAGAACCGGTCGTGGCGCTGGCTGGCGCAAGGCGCGATGTGGGCCACCCTCGCTGCCATCGCATGGTCCTACTGGCCGGCGGACGTCGCCTGAACATCTGACCGCTGGATGGACCGCGGGTTCCGGTGCCGGCGCCGACGCGGTTCGCCGCGGCGGCGGGCCATCAGGCGCTCCCGGCTCCCGCGCGGCGCCGCAACGGACGGGTCATCAGCCGAACGACCCAGAATAGCGCGTATGGACCGAGCAGGAGTGCCCATGCCGACGGCTGGAGCGTGAAGAACGCCCCGTAGAGCGCGACCAGGAAGGCAAGCAGGCCGCCCTCGTAAGGCCCGAGGGACACCACCCCGGCCAGGTAGACGAGGAAAGGCAACACCAGCAGCCCGAAGCCGGCGAAGAGCAGGAAATAGCGCAGTTCCCGGTTCATGCGCCGGTCAGGCGCGGGGGCGTCGGCTGGCATGTTGTCGCAACTCCACCTGGACGCGAGTTTGCGGGGCGGCGGGGCCTGGCGCAACCGGCAGGGCCTGCCGGCCCCGTCCGCGCGCGGGGTATACTCGCACCCCGCAGTCCGGGCGCCGGGGAGACGGCCGATGCGCAGGTTCTGGTGGCCTGAGCCACTCTATGAGGCCAGGCCTTATGGTGCATTGATGCTCGGCCTGCTGGTCGGGGCGGTCTCCGTCGCCCATTCGGTCGCCGGCGGCGGCTGGGATGTCCCGTTTGCCGTGGCGTTCGCGGTCGGGTGCGCGGTGATGGCATACGGCGGTGTCGTCGTCAGCATGCGCTATGCGTACCGGCGGCGCAGCCGCTGGCAACGCGAACGGCGGCACTGAGCGTGCCGGCTACGCGCGTCGCCGTCATCGGTGCGGGGTACCTCGGGCGGTTCCACGCGCAGAAGTACGCGGCCCTGGCCGGCGTGAAGCTGGTGGCGGTCGCGGACCCCGACGCGGAGGCCCGAGGACGCGTCGCGCGCGAGGCCGGCTGCGAGGAGACCGCGGACTACCGGCAGCTCCTCGGCCGGGTCGACGCGGTCAGCGTCGTGACACCGACGCCGCTGCACCACCGGATTTCCTGCGACTTCCTCGAGGCCGGCGCGCACGTGCTGGTCGAGAAGCCCATCACCACCACGCTCGACGAGGCGCGCCACCTGGTGGACACGGCCGCGAGGCTCGAGAGGGTCCTGCAGGTCGGCCACCTCGAGCGCTTCAATCCCGCGATCGTCGCGGTGGAAGGCATCCTCCACCGTCCGCGTTTCGTCGAGTCGAACCGGCTGGCGCCGTTCAAGCCCCGCGGCACCGACGTCAGCGTGGTGCTCGACCTGATGATCCACGACATCGACCTCATCCTGAACATCGTCGGCTCGCCGGTCGCGACCATCGATGCCGTCGGCGCCTCGGTGTTCACCGACGAGATCGACATTGCCAATGCCCGCCTGCGGTTCGACAACGGCTGCGTCGCCGACGCGACCGCCAGCCGGATCAGCATGAAGAGCGAGCGCAAGTTGCGCGTCTTCCAGGCCGACGCCTACCTGTCCATCGACCTGCAGCAGAAGGTGCTGACCCACGTCCGCAAGGGCAGCGGACCGCCGGCCGGCGACGTTCCGCCGGTGCAGATCGAGGAGCGCAGCTTCGATCCTGGCGACGCATTGCGCGACGAGATCGTGTCCTTCCTCGACTGCATCGCCACCGGCCGCCGGCCCGTGGTGTCGGGCGAGGACGGGCTCCGGGCGCTCGAGACGGCCATTCGCATCGGCGACCTGCTCGGGGCGGGCGCGCTCGCCCGCTGAGCAGGCTCCTCAGCGCCCGCGCAGCAAGGCCGCGGCCAGTCCCGCCCAGGCCACGATCACGGCGGAGCCGCCGACCGGCGCGGTCGGTCCCGCGGAGGCGGTAAGCCCCAGGCGCGCCGCATAGATGCTGCCGCAGAAGAGCAGCGTCCCGGCCAGCAGCAGCCAGCCGCTGGCGCGCGCCAGCGCCGAATCCGGCAGGCGGTCGCGTGCCCAGGCGGCCGCGAACAGGCCGATGGCGTTCACGAACTGGAAGGCGACCGCGGTATTGAAGGAGGCGAGTTCGGCGGGAGTCAGGCGCCCGCCCAGGGCGTGGGACCCGACCGCCGCCAGGGCGGCGGCGATCGCGGCGAGCGCGGCGCCACTGGCCGCCAGATAGCGGGTGCCGGCCCCGGGGGCGTTCACCGGCGCCCTCCGCGCCGCGCTGAGGTCACGGGTCCTGAGGTCGGAGTCATCGTTTCCGGGGTCTCCGGTCTGGCAGCCAGTCGCGTCGACGATTATCGTTCACCGCAGGCACGGGCTGCACGCCTGGCAGGGCGATTGCGCAGGAGGGGGCACGATGGCCGGACGGTTGCCGCGGGGCGTGCTGCGGGGCGCGGACGGGCAGGCGCGCTGCTGGTGGTGCGGCCAGGCCGCCGACTACGTCGACTACCATGACCGGGAGTGGGGCCGGCCGGTCACCGACGACCGGCGACTGTTCGAGAAGCTGGTGCTCGAGGGATTCCAGTCGGGGCTCAGCTGGCTGACGATCCTGCGCAAGCGCGAGAATTTCCGCAGGGCATTTGCCGGCTTCGATTTCGAGCACGTCGCGCGTTTCACCCGGCGCGACGTCGCCCGCCTGCTCGGCGACGCCGGCATCGTGCGCCATCGCGGGAAGATCGAGGCGGCCGTGGACAACGCCCGCCGGGCCTGCGAGCTGGCCGACGACGCGGGCTCGCTGGCCGCGTATTTCTGGCGGTTCGAGCCGGTCGCCGCCTCGCGACCGGGACGCCTGACCCAGGCTGCGCTCATGAAGCTGACCACCTCGGCCGAGTCGGTGTCCCTGTCGAAGGACCTGAAGAGGCGCGGCTTCCGTTTCGTGGGACCGACGACCGTGTACGCCTTCATGCAGGCGATGGGGCTCGTCAACGACCACCTCGACGGGTGCCAGGCGCGCGCGATTGCCGAGCACGAGCGCGAGGCGCTGCAGCGACCCCGCTAGCGCCCGGCGCGCCTCTTGCGCCGCACCATTACGCATTTCACACAGTGCCCGAACTGGCCCGGCCGCTATACTGAACGCGTTGATCAGCTGGGAGATTTCGACGGCATGAGCATTGCGCCCACCGTCATCCAGGCCCTCCGCTTCAAGGGGGTCCAGTTCGACGTCGTGACCCACCCGCACACGGCCACCGCGATCGGCAGCGCGCATGCTGCCCGCGTCAATGAGAACCAGATGGCCAAGGCCGTCCTGCTCAAGGATCCGGGTGGCTTCGTCCTGGCCGTCCTTCCGGCCTGCGACACGCTGGACATCACGCACGTGAGCCGCGTACTGCACCGCCCCCTGGCCCTCGCCACCGAGGCAGACCTGGCCGAGACCTTCTATGACTGCGAACCGGGCGCCGTCCCGGCCGTCGGCGAGGACTACCTGATCCCGACCATCGTCGACGAGGGACTCCGGCACCTCGAACAGGTATTCTTCGAGGCGGGGGACCATGAGCGGCTGGTGCACATCTCGTCGGAGGGCTTCTCGCGCCTCATGCAGGACGCGGAATTCCTGCCCATCAGCGTGCCGCACCGCTGAGACCGCTACACTTCGCCCTGCGCCGCCCGTGGGCGGCGCCCTTGTCACGGCCGTCAACGAGGCGATCGAGTAGCGATGCACCCGACCGACACGCAGGACCCGGACTATTACCACCGGGTCGTGGACTGCCAGTGGGCGTGCCCGGCCCACACGGACGTTCCCGAATACATCCGGTTGATCGCACAGGGGAGGTATTCCGATGCCTACCTCGTCAACCGCGAGTCGAACGTCTTCCCGGGCATCCTCGGCCGGGTCTGTGACCGGCCCTGCGAGCCCGCCTGCCGGCGCGGACGCGTGGAAGAGAAGCCGGTCGCGATCTGCAGGCTCAAGCGCGTGGCGGCCGACCTGCGCGACGACATCCGCGACCGCCTGCCGAGCGCGCCGGCGACGAAGAACGGCCGGCGCGTCGCGTGCATCGGGGCGGGACCCGCCTCGCTGACCGTCGCCAACGACCTCGCGCCGCTCGGCTACGAAGTCGTGGTGTACGAACAGCTCGGCACCGCCGGCGGCCTGATGCGCACCAACATCCCGTCCTTCCGGCTGCCGGCCGCGGTCCTCGACGAGGAAATCGGCTACATCGTCGACATCGGGGTGGACCTGCGGCTCGGCTCGCCCGTGACGAGCATGGCGGCGCTGCTGAAGTCCGGCGGCTTCGACGCCGTGTTCGTCGGCACGGGCGCGCCCAGGGGCAAGGACCTGCGGCTGCCCGGCCGCGACCACGACCGGATCCACGTCGGCATCGCCTGGCTGGAGTCGGTCGCCTTCGACCACGTCAAGTCGATAGGCGAGAACGTCCTTATCATCGGCGTCGGCAATACCGCCATGGACTGCTGCCGCACGTCGCTCCGGCTCGGCGCCCGCAGCGTGAAGGTGATGGCGCGCAAGCCGCGCGGCTTCTTCAAGGCCTCCGAGTGGGAGCTCGAGGATGCGGAGGAGGAGAGCGTCGAGATCGTCGTCAATCACTCGCCCACGGCCTTCGTGATCGAGGATGGAAAACTGACAGGCATGCGCTTCGACAGGATGGAGTACACCATCGAACGCGACCGGATCGTCGCGGAGAGGGTCGTGGAAGAGGTCGTCGTACCCTGTGACGACGTCATCCTCGCGATCGGCCAGGACAACGCCTTCCCCTGGATCGAGCGCGACCTCGGCATCGAGTTCGACCGGTGGGACGTGCCGAAAGTCGACCCGAAGACCTTCCAGTCCACCCGGCCAGGCGTGTTCTTCGGCGGCGACGCGGCCTTCGGCCCGAAGAACATCATCTGGGCGGTCGAGCACGGCCACCAGGCCGCCATTTCCATCCACCGGCATTGCTCCGGCCAGCCGGTCACCGACCGGCCGCCGCGCGGCGTCCGCCTGCAGAGCCGCAAGATGGGCATGAAGGAGTGGTCGTACAAGAACGACTACAACCCGATCGAGCGAAGGCTGGTGCCGCACGTCAGCCTCAAGGAGCGTTTCAAGCAGCTCAACATCGAGGTGGAGCTGGGCTTCGACGCGGAGAAGGCCGCGGCCGAGGTGCAGCGCTGCCTGAACTGCGACATCCAGACGGTATTCACGGCGCCGCTGTGTATCGAATGCGACGCGTGCATCGACATCTGCCCGACCGACTGCCTGACCATGACCCGCCCGGGGCCGCTGCCGGAGATCGAGCAGCGCCTGAAGGCGCCGCGCCGCAGCCCGGAGCAGGGCCTGTTCCTGTCCGAGCCCCTGAAGCAGACGGGCAGGCTGATGGTCAAGGACGAGGACCTGTGCGTGCACTGCGGGCTGTGCGCCGAGCGCTGCCCGACCAATGCCTGGGACATGCAGAAGTCCTGGATCGACATTCCCCATGCCGAGGATGACGCGCAATGCCGGAGTTGAATCCGTCGCCGTCGGGCGTGAATGACTTCGTGATCAAGTTCGCGAACGTCAACGGCACCGGATCGGCGAGCGCCAACTCGCTGATCATGAAGTCCATCTTCCGGATGGGCGTGCCGGTCGTCGGCAAGAACTTCTTTCCGTCGAACATCCAGGGCCTGCCCACCTGGTACGAGATCCGGGTCACGGGCGAGGGCTGGATCGCCCGCTCGGGCCGCGTGGACCTCATGGTGGCGATGAACGCGGAGACCTACGCGCGCGACATCGCCGAGGTCTCGCCCGGCGGCTACCTGCTCTTCGACTCGTCGTGGCCGCGGCCGGCGCTGCTGACGCGCGCGGACGTGACGGTGCTCGGCGTGCCGCTCTCGCAGCTCTGCAGCGAACACTTCGAAGGCGCGCGCGCGCGCATCCTGATGAAGAACATCATGTATGCGGGGGTGCTGGCCGCGCTGCTGGGCCTCGACCTGGAGGTGATGCGCGGCCTGCTGGGCGAGACCTACGCGAAGAAGCCGGCGCTGGTCGAGGCCAACATGAAGGCCATCGGCATCGGCTACGACTACGCGCAGGCGCACGTCAGCTGCCCGTTGCCGGTGCGGGTGGAGCGGCTCGACCGGACCCGCGGCCACTTCATGATGGACGGCAACACAGCCGCGGCGCTCGGCTGCGTCTATGCCGGCGCTACCGTCGGGGCCTGGTACCCGATCACGCCGTCGACCTCGCTGATGGACGCCTTCCGCGCCTTCTGCTCGAAGCTCCGCGTGGATCCCGAAACCGGGCGCCACAATTACCTCGTGATCCAGGCGGAGGACGAGCTGGCCGCCATCGGCGCCGTGATCGGAGCTTCGTGGAACGGCGCGCGCGCCTTCACGCCGACCAGCGGGCCGGGCATCTCGCTGATGAACGAGTTCATCGGCCTTGCCTACTACGCCGAGATCCCGGCCGTGCTGTTCGACGTGCAGCGGGTCGGGCCGTCGACCGGCATGCCGACACGGACCCAGCAGTGCGACCTGTTGAGCTGCGCCTACGCCTCGCATGGCGACACCCGGCACGTGCTGCTATTCCCTGCCGATCCCGAAGAGTGCTTCAACATGGCAGTCCAGGCCTTCGACCTCGCAGAGCGCCTGCAGACGCCGGTGTTCGTGCTGCTCGACCTGGACATCGGCATGAACGACTGGATGGTGCCGGACCTGGAGTGGGACGACGCCTGGCGGCCGGACCGCGGCAAGGTGCTGAGCGCCGACATGCTGCAGAAGATCGAGAGATTCCACCGTTACGTGGACGTGGACGGCGACGGCATCGCATGGCGGACGATCCCCGGGGTCGGCGAGAAGGGCGCCTACTTCACCCGCGGCTCGGGCCACAACCAGTTTGGCGCGTACACCGAGGACTCGGCCGAGTACCAGCAGGTCATGGAGCGGCTGTCGCGGAAGTTCCGGACCGCCGCTGGGCTGGTGCCGAAGCCGGTGATCGCGGACGCCGGCGGTACGCGCAATGCGATCGTCAGCCTCGGGTCCTGCGACGGCGCGGTGCGCGAGGCGCTGTCGCTGCTGGCGCGCACCGGCGTCAGGCTGGACTACATGCGCGTGCGGGGCTTCCCCTTCGGGGACGAGGTCGAGGCCTTTCTCGCGGCGCACGACACGATCTTCGTCGTCGAGCAGAACCGCGACGCGCAGCTCAGGTCGCTGCTGACGCTCGAGACCGCCGTCGAGAAGCGCAAATTGCGCCCGATCCTCCATTACAGCGGATTCCCGGTGTCCTCGGACTTCATCGTCGCGGGCGTCAATGCGGCGCTCGCCAGGGGAGAGGCGGCATGAGCATCACCGGCAAGCCCAGGGTCGAGCACCCGGGGCAGCGACGCAACGCGGTCGGCCTGTCGCGCCGCGCCTACGAGGGCGGGATGTCCACCCTGTGTGCCGGCTGCGGCCACGACTCGGTGACGGCCGCGATCGTCCAGGCCTGCTTCGAGCTGTCGCTTCCGCCGCAGAGCGTGGCCAAGCTGTCGGGCATCGGCTGCTCGTCGAAGACCACCGCCTACTTCGTTTCCGGCGCGCACGGCTTCAACGGCGTGCACGGCCGCATGCCCGCGATCGCCGCGGGCGCCAGCGCCGCCAACCGGACGCTGAAGTACATCGGCGTGTCGGGCGACGGCGACTCGCTGTCCATCGGCCTCGGCCAGCTGGGCCACGCGATCCGGCGCAACATGGACATGCTCTACATGCTGGAGAACAACGGCGTGTACGGCCTGACGAAGGGGCAGTTCTCGGCGTCGGCGGACATCGGCTCGAAGTCCAAGAAGGGCGAGCGCAACGACCACCCGCCCATCGACCCGGTATTGCTGGCGCTGTCGCTCGGCGCCACCTTCGTCGCGCGCAGTTTTTCCGGCGACAAGGAACAGCTCGTGCCGTTGATCAAGGCGGGCCTGATGCACGAGGGCTTCGCGCTGATCGACGTGCTGTCGCCCTGCGTCACCTTCAACGACCACGAGGGCTCGACCAAGAGCTACGCCTACGTGCGCGAGCACCAGCAGGTGCCGATCGCCACCGACTTCGTCGAGGCGCGGCGTGAGATCACCGTGTCCTACGCCGAGGGCGAGACGGTCTCGGTCGAGCTGCACGACGGCAGCCGGGTCGTGCTGCGCAAGCTCGACCGTGACTATGACCCGACCGACCGCGCGCTGGCCCTGGCCTACGTGCAGGAGCGCAGCGCCCGCAACGAGCACGTGACCGGGCTGATCTACCTGGGCGAGGGCCGCAAGGACTTTCACGCACGGCACCAGACACCGGATGAGCCGCTCAACTCGCTGCCCTTCGAGCGGCTGTGCCCGGGCAAGGCGGCGCTCGGCGGGATCATCGCGCGCTACCGCTGAGGAGCGGGCGCGCCGCGGCCGGGGAGGCCTGGAAGCGGTCAGCCGCGCAGCGTCAGCAGGGCCCGCGGCAGCAGCGTGGCGACGCAGGGCGTGCGGCCGACGAGCTGTCCGTCGGCCTGGACGATCGCGGCCGGGTCGGCCGAGATCCGCAGCTCGCGGATGCGGGCGTAGGTCGCGAAAGACTCCTCCGGCAGGCGCCCGTCGAAGATCCGGCGCAGCTTGACGAGCTCGGCCGGCAACCGCAGCGGCCGCACCGTCAGCAGGTCGAACGCACCGTCATCGGTGCTCGCCATCGGGGCCAGGCGCATCCCGCCGCCGCAGTACGGCCCCAGGGCCAGCAAGGCGAGCAGCAGCTTCGCATGATCGCGGCGCCCGTCGTAGTCCAGGTCGAAGACCGGCGCCTCGAAGGTTTTAAGGCTGCGCAGCACGCCGAGGAGGTAGGCGACGCGACGCGGCACGCCGCGCGGCAGGCGCTCGAGGACGTAGGCGTCGAACCCGGCGCCCGCCACGTTGATGAAATGGCAGCTGCGTTCGCCCGCCGGCGCGAGCGGAAATTCGAGGCGCCCGATGTCCTGGAGCGCGGTCCGGCAGGCGGCGACACAGCGCGCGGTGCCGGCCGGGTCAAGGGGTATGTTCCGGGCGCGTGCCCAGTCATTGCCCGAGCCGAGCGGCGCCGCCCCGAGGCATACGTCGGAGGGAGCGACATCGTCCTGGCGCATGACGCCGTTCAGCGCCTCGTGCAGCACCCCGTCGCCCCCCACGGCGAGGATGCGACGGAATCCCCGGCCGAGGGCAGCCGTCACCAGTGAGGTGGCATGCCCGGGGTGGGTGGTGACTGCGGCCTCGGACGTCACGCCCGCCGCCGCCAGGGCGCGGGCCAGCGCGGGCCAGCGGCGGCCGGCCCGGCCGGCGCCCGAGGCCGGGTTGACGACCACGAACCAGTCGGTGGGGCGCCGCATCCGCGCATCATGCGCGAGGTCGGGCCACGCAGGAAGGCGTCGCGCCGGGCAATCGGTGATAATGCGCGCCCATGACGCAGGGCATCGAAGCGGTCGACTTCCGGCGCTGGTCCAGCGACCCCGCAGGCTTCGCCCATGGCCTGGGCGCCAGCTTCGAGCGGTACGGCTTTGCCGTCGTCGCCCACCACGGCTTGCGCCAGCCCCTGATCGACCGCTGCCTGGACGACTTCAAAACGTTCTTCGCCTGGCCGGTCGGCGAGAAGATGCGCTACCACGTCCCCGGGTCGGGCGGCGCGCGGGGTTACACGCCGTTCGGCGTGGAGGCGGCAAAAGGCGCGGCGATGCACGACCTCAAGGAGTTCTGGCACGTCGGGCGCGAACTGCCTCCCGGCCACCGTTACCGCCGCTACATGCCGGACAACCTGTGGATCGACGGCATCGAGGGGTTCCGCGAGACGACCCTCGCGCTGTGGGAGGCCTTCGACGCGATGGGCCGTGAACTGCTCTCGGCGATCGCGCTGCACCTCGGCCTCGCGCCGCGGTGGTTCGACGACAAGGTCGCGGAAGGTAACAGCGTGCTGCGCGTCATCCACTACCCGCCGGTCGGCGACGGCGGTGGAGCCATCCGCGCGGGCGCGCACGAGGACATCAACGCCATCACGCTGCTGCTGGGCGCCGAGGAGGCGGGCCTGCAGGTCCTCGACCGCGACGGACGCTGGCTGGACATCAACCCGGCCCCGGGCACCCTGGTGTGCAACATCGGCGACATGCTCCAGCGACTGACCAACCACGTGCTGCCCTCGACCACCCACCGGGTGGTCAACCCGCCGCGCGAGCGGGCCGACCGCCCGCGCTATTCGATGCCCTTCTTCCTGCACTTCAACCCGGACTTCGAGATCCGCAGCCTGCCCGCCTGCATCGGGCCGGGCAGGCCGGACCGGTATCCGGACTCGATTACCGCGGACGAGTTCCTGCGGCAACGGCTGCGCGAAATCCGCCTCCTCTAGCACCAACTGCCGACGGGGTCACGAATGGACTGGATGCTCTACGCGCAGGCTCTGCTCGGCATTGTCGTCTTCGTGGCGCTGGCGCTGCCATTCAGCAGCGCGCCACGCAGGGTCGACTGGAAGCTGGTCGGCTCCGCGATCGCCATGCAGTTCGTCATCTGCTTTCTGCTGCTGAAGGTGTCTTTCATCAGCGCCGGCTTCGCGTACCTGACGCAGGCGGTCAATGCGCTGTCCGCGGCGACCCTCAAGGGCACGTCCTTCATCTTCGGCTACCTCGGCGGCGGGACGGCGCCGTTCGAGGTCACCAACCCGAATGCGGTGGTGACCTTTGCCTTCCAGGTGCTGCCGCTGGTGATCATCATGTCGGCGCTGTCTGCGCTGCTGTGGTACTGGCGCGTGCTGCCCTGGGTGGTGCGCGGCATCTCCAGGGTCTTCGAGAAGACGCTCGGCACCCGCGGTCCGGCCGGACTCGTGGCAGCGGCCAACATCTTCGTGGGGCAGGTCGAGGCTCCGCTGCTGGTCCGGCCCTACATCATGCGCATGACCCGCTATGAGCTGCTGCTGGTGATGACCGCCGGCATGGCGACCATCGCCGGGTCGGTGATGGTCATCTACGCGAGCATGCTCGGCAGCCTGTTCAACGACGTGCTCGGCCACCTGCTCACCAAGTCGGTGATGTCGGTGCCGGCCTCGATCCTGTTCGCGCACCTGCTGCTGCCGGAGCCCAACCCGGACCACGCCGACTCGGAGCCGCCGCGCATCTACGGCGGCACCATGGACGCGATCACGCGCGGCACCTCGGACGGGCTCGACATCTACCTCGGGATCCTCGCGATGCTGCTGGTGCTGATCGCCTTCGTGGCGCTGGTCAACTCGGCGATCGGCCTGTTGCCAGCCGTCTACGGCGAGCCGTTGTCCCTCGAGCGCGTGGCAGGCTGGATGTTCGCGCCGATGGCCTGGTGCATGGGCGTCCCGTGGTCCGAGGCGCCGATGGTGGGCTCGCTGATCGGCGTGAAGACGATCCTCAACGAGTTCATCGCCTACATCAACCTGTCGCAGCTGCCGGTGGACGCGCTGTCCGAGCGTTCGCGGCTGATCACGATCTACGCCCTGTGCGGCTTCGCCAACATCAGCAGCATGGGCATCCTGATCGGCGGCATCGGCGCGATGAGTCCCGAGCGCAAGCTGGAACTCGGCGAGCTGGCGCCGCGCGCGCTGCTGGCCGCGACGCTGGGCACGTGCATGAACGCCTCCGTGGTCGCGATCGTCGCCGGTTGAGCCCATGGCGAAGCTCTACTTCTACTACTCGACCATGAACGCCGGGAAGTCCACGGCGCTGCTGCAGTCGAGCTACAATTACAACGAGCGCGGCATGCGCACGCTCGTCTACACCGCCTCGATCGACGACCGCGGCGGCGGCAGGGTCCACTCGCGCATCGGCCTGTCCGCCGAGGCGCGGCGCCACGGACCCGACGTCGACCTGTACCGCGAGATCGCCGGCGAACACGGCCGCGAACCGCTCTCCTGCGTGCTGGTGGACGAGGCGCAGTTCCTGCTCCCGGTGCACGTCAGGCAGCTGTCCGCGGTCGTGGACCAGCTCGGCATCCCGGTCCTGTGCTACGGCCTGCGTACCGACTTCCGCGGCGAGCTGTTCCCGGGCAGCGCGCGACTCCTGGCCGTCGCTGACGAACTGGTCGAGCTCAAGACGATCTGCCATTGCGGGCGCAAGGCGACGATGGTGGTGCGCACCCGTGCCGACGGCAGGATCGAGGTGGACGGCGCGCAGATCGAGATCGGCGGCAACGAACGCTACCTGCCGCTGTGTCGCCGACATTTCCACGAGGCGCGCAACGAACTACTGGACGCCTGAGCGGTCCAGCAACTGGTCGACAGCGCGTTGCAATCGCCACAGGAGGATCGACGCATGGATGGAAGGATGATCGCGGCGGCAGTCCTGGCGCTGGGCATCGCCGTTGCTGGCTGGTTCGCCGGCAATGGCTTCGTCGAGGCCCGCTCGGCCGAGCGCTACGTGACCGTCAAGGGCGTCGCCGAGCGCGAGGTCCAGGCGGACCTGGCCCTGTGGCCGATGCAGTACGTCGTGGCGGACGACGACCTTGGCCGGGCGCAGTCGCGCATGGTCGACGCCACCGCGAAGGTCCAGGCCTTCCTTGTACGCCACGGCTTCGCGGCCGAGGAAATCGAGTTGCAGGACCTGAGCGTGACCGACACGCGCGCCAACCGCTACGGCGGCCCGCCGGCGCCGTTTCGCTACGTCGTCAGCTCGACCCTGATGGTGCGCACCGCCGATCCGGGCCGCCTGTTCGCGGCCAGCCAGGGGGTGGGGGAGTTGATCGATGCGGGGGTGGTGCTGTCGTCGGACGGCCCCTGGGCCGGCGGGCCGACCTACCTGTTCAACGGCCTGAACGAACTCAAGCCGGCGATGATCGCCGAGGCGACGGCCAGCGCCCGCGAGTCGGCTGAACAGTTCGCGCGCGACTCGGGCAGCGAACTGGGCCCGATCCGCCGCGCCAACCAGGGCCTGTTCGTGGTCCTGCCCCGCGACCAGGCCCCCGGCGTGCAGGAACAGCGGCAGCGCGCCAAGATCGTCCGCGTGGTGACCACGATCGAGTACCTGCTGGAGGACTGAGCGGTTGCACGGCACCACGGCGCTCCGCGCCGGCCTGCTGGCGGGGCTCGTGATGATCGTCGCCCCGTTACAGGCATCCGGGCAGGCGCGAGCGCCGGCCGACGGCGAGGCTCCTCCTGAGCGACGAGACCCGTGCCGTGGCGAGGCTGGCGACAGCGACGCGGGCCTGGACCAGTTGCAGCGGGGCGTGTTCAAGGGCGTCTGCTCGACGTCGCGCTGGTTCGACGGCCTCTTCGGGGACGCCCGGGACTACGCGGAGTCCTATGACGAGACCTATGGCCGGGTCGGCGTGGGCGTCTCCTGGGACCCGCTGGACGACATCCAGCCTGACGGGCATTTCCGCGGCAATTTCCCGCTCCCGGCGCTGGGCGAGAAGTTCAATGCCGTCATCGGCCGCGAGACCGACGAAACGTTCATCAAGGACAACTTCGACGACGTCGGGTTCCTGCCCGGGTCATTCTCGGACGACGATGAGGCCAACTGGTTCGCGGGCCTCAACTACAACCCGCTCGAGGGCACGAACAGCCGCTTCGACATCGGCGTCGGCCTGCAGCTGAAGTCGCCCCTCAATCCTTTCGTCAAGGCACGGTACCGTCACTACTTCTACCCAGCACACGGAGTGCTGATCACCGCGCGCGTGACGCCTTTCTGGGAGAACGAGGACGGCTTCGGCATGACGCTGGCCCTGGACACGGACTGGTCGGTCAGCGAAGGGGCGATGCTGCGCTGGGCCAATACGCTCACGCGCTCCGAGGCCACCGACGGGCTGCGCTGGAAGACGCGACTCGGCTGGTACCAGGCGCTGTCCGGCAAGAGCGCAATGCGCTACGAAGCTTCGGTCCGCGGCGAAACAGCCGGCGTCCAGCCCGACCGCGTCGAGCTGACGGTCACCTACCGCCGCTCCGTCTGGAGGAAGTGGTTCTTCGTCGAGACCTTCGGCGGCGTGTTCCGGGCAGACGACGAGATTCCCGAGAACCGCTGCGACGCCTGTGCGACCGTCGGCGTCGGCTTCGAGCTGATGTTCGGCGATCGCTATGCCGGCCCCGAGTCGGCCGGCGAAGGCGACTGACTGCCTGCATCCCTGCGTGGAGTCGAGCGGAGGCAGGCGGGCCCGGATCGCAGCTCTTGAAAGAGAATGAATGAACGTTCATTCTAGTGACCGTTGAGCCCATCCCGGCCGGCACAATTTCCGCGAGATTCCCATGCTCAGCCTTGTCCGACGCCTCCCGCCGACGATCCGTCTTGGCGCCCTCGGCGCCCTGCTCGCGGCCTGCTCCGGACAGGGCGAGGGTGACGCACCCCCCGGCGCTGGCGGGACTCCCACCGAGGTCGCGATCGTGACCCTGGAGCCGCAGACGGTCACCCTGACCCGCGAGCTGCCCGGCAGGACGAGCGCGTCGCTCGTGGCCGAGGTCCGTCCCCAGGTTTCCGGGATCGTCGAGCGGCGGCTGTTCACCGAGGGCGGCTACGTCCAGGCCGGGCAACCGCTCTACCAGCTCGACGACGCCGTCTACCGGGCGGACGTCGCCAGCGCGAAAGCGGAGCTGTCCAAGGCGGAGGCGACGCTGCACACGGCCACCCTGCACGAGCGCCGCTCGGCGGAGCTGCTGAAGATCGACGCCGTTGGCAAGCAGGATTTCGACAACGTCGTGGCTGCTCGCATCGCCGCCGAGGCCGATGTGGCCGCCGCGCGTGCGGCGCTCCAGCGCGCGCAGATCAGCCTCGCCCGCGCGCGGATCGAGTCGCCCATCGCCGGGCGCATCGGGAAGTCGGCGGTGACCGCGGGCGCGCTGGTTACGGCCAACCAGGCCGCGGCGCTGGCGACCGTCCAGCTGCTCGACCCGATGTACGTCGACGTGACGCAGTCCAGCAGCGAGCTGCTCGAACTGCGCAAGCAGTTCGCGGCCGGGAGGACGCGGCCGGCCACGGACGTCCCGGTCGAGATCCTCCTCGAGGACGGCAGTCGCCACCAGCAGCCGGGGCGGCTGGCATTCTCCGAGACGACCGTCGATCCCGCGACGGGCAGCTACACGCTGCGCGTCGTGGTTCCCAATCCCGACCAGTTCCTGCTGCCGGGGATCTACCTGCGGGCGGTCGTGGGAATGGGCACGCGCGAAGGGGCGATCCTCGTCCCGCAGCGTGCGGTCCTGCGCGACCCGAAGGGCAATGCCTCGGTGATGTTGGTCGACGGCGAAGGGAAGGTCGAGGCGCGAGCGGTGAAACTCAGCCAGACCCTGGGCGACCAGTGGCTGGTGGAAGACGGACTCGCCGCCGGCGACCGGGTCATCGTCGAAGGCCTGCAGAAGATCGCGCCCGGCGCGCCGGTGACGGTCGCGGCGCCGGCGCCAGGCAACTAGACGGGCGCCGCGATGGCACGCTTCTTCATCGACCGCCCGATCTTCGCCTGGGTCATCGCCATCCTCATCATGGTGTCGGGCGCGATTTCCATCACGCAGCTGCCGATCTCGCGTTACCCGACCATCGCGCCCCCGTCGGTCACGATCAGCGCCGTCTACCCGGGCGCGTCGGCGAAGGCGGTGGAGGACTCCGTCACGCAGGTGATCGAGCAGAGCATGACCGGCCTCGACGGGCTGCTGTACATCAACTCGACCAGCGAGTCCACGGGCGCCGCGAACATCACACTCACGTTCGACAGCGGAACCGACCCCGACACCGCGCAGGTGCAGGTGCAGAACAAGCTGGCGCTCGCCACGCCGTCGCTGCCAGCGATCGTGCAGCAGCAGGGCATCCGGGTCGGCAAGGCAAACCCGGGCTTCCTGATGGTGCTGGCCTTCGTCTCCCGGGACGGCAGCATGGACCAGCGCGACATTGCCGACTACATCCAGGCCACGCTGGCGGACCCGGTCAGCCGCGTCGACGGTGTCGGCAGCGTGCAGGTCTTCGGCGCCCGCTACGCCATGCGGATCTGGCTCGACCCGGGCAGGCTCGAGACTTTCCGGTTGTCGCCGGCCGATGTCATCGCCGCCGTCCGGGCGCAGAACGCGCAGGTCACCGTGGGCCAGCTCGGCGGGACCCCGGCCGTGCCAGGCCAGGACCTCAACGCCACCATCACCGCGCAATCCCGGCTGCAGACGCCGCAACAGTTCCGCAGCATCGTCGTGCGCGTGCAGCCGGACGGCTCGCTGCTCAGGCTCGGCGATGTCGCCCGCGTCGAGCTCGGCGCCCAGGACTACAGCATCGTCGCCCGTTACAACGGCGAGCCGGCGACCGGCATGGCCATTTCGCTGGCACCCGGCGCGAATTCCCTGGCCACCGCGCAGCGCCTTGAGGCCCTGATCGACAGCATGAGCCCGTCGTTCCCGCCGGGTCTCGAGGCGGTCATTCCCTTCGACACCACGCCCTTCGTGACGGCGTCGATCAAGGAGGTGGTCACGACGCTGGTCGAGGCGGTCCTGCTGGTCTTCCTGGTGATGTACCTCTTCCTGCAGAACTTCCGCGCGACCCTGATCCCGACCATCGCCGTCCCCGTGGTCCTGCTCGGCACCTTCGCGGTGATCGCGGCCCTCGGTTACTCGATCA
>Ga0316613_10000850_pt1 | contig 22342 bp, 20 predicted proteins | sample OWC_soil_day10_C_2_FD_207647 | JGI IMG/M metagenome (GOLD analysis project Ga0316613, IMG submission 207647) | Wetland soil microbial communities from Old Woman Creek delta, Ohio, United States - OWC_soil_day10_CT_b | ecosystem: Environmental > Terrestrial > Soil > Wetlands | place: USA: Ohio...
CCGCATAAAGATATCTTATCACCAGACCGCCAGCTGACTGAGGAAGAAAGGGCCATTATTCAAGTTATGGTTGATGATATGTATAACCAATTTGTTGAGGTCATTGCCGAGGGACGACATCTGGACCTGGCTAAAGTGCGTGAGTTGGCTGATGGCCGCATATATACCGGCCGCCAGGCTAAAGAAGTAGGCCTTGTTGATGAATTGGGTAACATGTATGACGCAATTGACGGTGCTGCAAACATGGTGGGTCTTCAGGGGCGACCGGAAATTGTTGAATATGGCAAGCTCAACGCTATAGAAGCCTTACTAGGTGCGCAAGATACTCATAATCCCGATCAACTGATACTTAAGCGGCTTACGGAAATACTCTCTTCGGCCGGCCCGGCGGCCGTACCCCAGAGCTATTAAGGGGGGATTTGTATGGGTAATTTATTGGAAACTATTTATGATGTTTTATTCAACCCAAGGGCAGCAATGGAAACGATTGCTCAAAAAAAACTAACCGGGCAAGCATTGGTAATGTTTACCGTTGGTATGCTTGTCCCGGTGTGGGCAGTATATACGGGGATTAAAGGCGCGCCAGCGTTAGGCAGTATGTTTGTTTTGCACTTTATCGGCAGCCTGTTCTTTTGGGTAGTGGGCGCCTCAGTATTGAACTTTGTTGCTGAGTTGGCAGGTGGTCACGGAACCGCTGTCGGCCTGTTCGCGGCATTAGGATTTTCCCACCTGCCGCGGGTGGCTGTAATACCGCTGGGAGTTATTGCCGCGCTGCTGCCAGATAACTTGCGAGGCATAGCTTTTGGATTCATCGGTTTGCTTGTAGTTATCTGGACCCTGTCACTGAGTGTAGCGGCTATTCGCGGTGCACATGGTTTATCTGGCGCTAAAGCCGTGCTTGTGCTCCTTGCTCCTCTGCTAGCGATGATTGGAGCAATTATCGCGGCTGTTATTTTTTTCGGTGCAGCCCTACTAGAATTCCCGCTTCATTTTTAGCGAACCCGGTATAGGTAAATTTCCCAGACTGACCAGCCTTCGCTAAAATGTTGTAAAAACTCAAGACCATTTTCCTGATAGTTTGTTATTTCGGCGGCGGATAAAATATATTCGCCGCCTAATTTTTTAAAAGCCTGGCTATCCAGTTCCAGATGATTGAGCTTTAATTGATAAGCCTTGCGTACCTGATAATACTCAAGCTCTGCGGGAAATAGGTAGCAGGTTATGCCCCAGTTATCAAAATAGTTTTGCCAAAACTGATTTTTGTCAAGTTCTTTGGCGATAATCTGGCGGAAAGCGTGTTTATAAGCAAGTGGGTAAATATTAAGTCGGCCGTCCAGGGTATAAAAGCCATGATACTGGGTTATGGCCGGATAAATGCCGATAGTCGCTATACGGTAGTCTTCTTTCGGACGGCCAATGTAGTTGTCTATTTTTTGAAATAGGCTGTCAGCAAAAAATTCGCCATAGCTAATATTTTCGTAAAGCCAACTGTTCTCGATAACTGAGATGCCTGCTTGCTTTTTTAAGACTAAGTCATACTCAATGTTATTGCCAAACAGAAAACCAAGCTGCAAAGTAATCAGAAGAACAGCTAGTATTTTGCCAATATAGCGGATATTAGCGATAACGGACAGGCATAAAGCAAAGATGGTATACCATAACAGTGGGTGCAGCCAATGAAAACGCTGGATTTGGAAGGAATTTAAAAAGCTGCTGCCTGCTACGGCTGAAATAAAGAATTCCGAATAGCGAAATCCGTAAAAAATTGATATACCGAGCGCGAGTGTCAATAACAGCACGATGCTTTTATATTCGCGTTTGTGTCGCCAGCCAGTAAGGAGTGCCAGCGGCACAGCGATGCCGAGAATGTATTTATGCAGGCTAACCGCATGATACTGGCCATTCACTAAGTTTTCTACAATAAGCGATTGTACGCCGCGCCAGTCCCGGGCCTGTCCTAAGAGCAGACGGTTAATTTCCTCACGGCTTGATATAAAACCTGAACTGAAGAAGGCATTATAAATCAGCCATATTTCGGTTATAACATACGAACAGGTTAAGAGAGCGATTGCTCCCCAAAATTTCGGGTGCGGCCGACGGTGCTGCCAGTAATCATTGCAGGCAGCCAGTCCTAGAACTGTCAAAATAAAGACACCGACAAGCGGCAGCGACGAATACAATGCAAAAATGACAATGATGAAAATAGTAACTGTCATTTTTCTATCATAATAGGCATTAAGCATTGCATAGAATAGTAAGGGCTGTCCGGCGATTGACAGGCCGTAGACAGTATAAAAGGGGAGGGTAGCAAACGAAGCGGCACCAGCCCAAGTCAACCAAGTCTGATGGTTAGCTGGCAGGACATAGTGCTTCAGCAAAAGATGCATACCAACGAAAGCGGTAAGATGAACAAGTATGAGATTAATTAGGTAAGCGCGAAAAGGTGGCAGGATAAGGTAAAGCCAGGTAATAACATTAAATCCGCTAGGTAGACAACTGCGAGGCAGTTCTCCGAGCATTTGATTGACGGTCCCGGTCAGTTCAAATACCTTACCGCTTTTGACAAGTACTAGCCAAGCGGTAATCCAGTCTAGGTTATCATTAATGGTAAAATGGGCGTTTTGCCGTAAAACAATAAAAGGCGTTACATAAGCCAGTACCAGAAAGGAAAAAAATAAGGCCGCTTTATGGCTGGTAAGCCAGAGTAATAACTTGCGTAGTACTAGTAGTTTATGTTGCATACAATTACCTCGCGAAGTGATTTCACTATAAAGTGTAGCACAACTTTGGTTAGTTTAGGAAGTATTTCACAGAAATTAGAAAAATCCGAAAAAATATTTCCTTAATTTTCCATAAATTAGCAGGAGAATTTTAATTGATTGCGAATAGTATCTACATCAGGGAGGAATAATTTAATTTTTCAATTAAAACTGCGAGAAAGTAAGGTGCATTACATGAGCAATTCCCAAGCAACCATTCTGGTAATTGACGACCAACCTGGGATTCGGAGATTGCTAACCGAGGTTCTCCAGGATGAAGGTTATCAAGTAATTACAGCCGCTAATGGCTACGAGGGTATACAGGCTGCACAAAGTGCCCATCCCAATGTCATTTTGATGGATATGAAGATGCCAGGCATGGATGGGATTACGGCGCTAAAAGAGCTTAAACGCCAGGGCCAGGGTGATCAGGTCATTATGATGACAGCTTATGGTGAGTTGGACATGGTAAATGAGGCCAGGGAAATCGGCATGCGCGACTATATCACCAAACCATTTGATATTATGTCTCTTTGCCAGATTATCCACAATAATCTTGGTACTACTTTTGGTGATACTCGTCAGAGTATGATTGGCTAACAGTTACGGTAGATAACCCCGGGGCAGAGATCCCCGGGGTTATTGTTGGCCGTTCACTTTTTACCTGTTGTTGCTAAGTTGTAGCAAGCAGGCAGGATTTTTACCGCAGGTGGCGAAATACAGGAAGCAAAGGGGGGATATCCATGGTCATTAGCGCTGTCTCTACATTAGCGCTGTATTGTCCGCGATGCGGCAAAATTGAACTTCATAATGTCTCCCGGTTTGCTATCAATAACGCCGCGTGTCAACTTGTTTGTAGCTGCGGTCAAGTACAAGGGGCAATATCTAGTGCGGGGCGGCGTCAATATCTGCTTGATATTCCTTGTGTAGTATGCGAAACCAATCATCTAATTTTTCTTGACAGCAACCTGTTTCGCCAGCCAAAAGCAAGTAAAATATATTGTGACCAGGCAAATTTGGAATTAGGTTTTGTCGGTAGTGCGGAAGCAATTGCCGCGACTATTGCTAGGCATAAGCAAGAAGTTGCTAGTCTGGCCAGTGAGATGGCCGGGCAATCCGACGGTTCAGAGGTAGAAAATTCACAAATTTTACTGGAGATTTTAAATAAAATTCATGATATTGCTGAGCAGGGGGGGGTATACTGCTCTTGTGGTAATACTGATGTTGAGGTTGATGTGCTTGTCGACGCTGTTGAACTCTCTTGTCCTCAGTGCGAAGGGAGACTGCTGATTTCAGCCAAGGATGAGCAAGATTTGGCGAGAATATCGGCTATGGGGGTTATTGAAATAGCTCCGCTCAGGCGCACCAGCCGTAAATGAATATGTTCGCTGCTATAGATAATAATGAGAAAAGGTGAGTGAGTTACCTGTGAAATTTTTTCTCGATACAGCTAATATTGGCGAAATCAAGGAAATTTTGCCAATAGGTATTGTGGCCGGAGTAACTACCAATCCATCGCTTATTGCTAAGGAAAAACAAGATATCAAGGAAGTAATCAAGGAAATTGCTTCACTAACACCGGGGCCAGTAAGTGCCGAGGTTATTGGAACTGAGTTTGAACAGATGTTGCCGGAAGCGCGTGAACTGGCCAAGCTGGGCGATAACGTGGTAATCAAGGTTCCGGTAACACTGGATGGTCTGAAAACAGCGAGTGCCTTGGCTGCTGAAGGGATTAGAACCAATGTAACTCTGATTTTTTCCGCAAATCAGGCACTATTAGCGGCGCGGGCAGGAGCTGCCTTTGTTAGTCCGTTTGTTGGTCGGCTTGATGATATTAGTCAGGACGGCATTGCTCTTATTAAGGATATAGCTGATATTTTTGCTATCCATGGTATTGAGACCGAAATTATTGCTGCCAGTATTCGTCATCCCCAGCATGTTACCCAGGCAGCGTTGGCCGGAGCGCATATTGCCACTGTTCCCGCCAAGGTAGTAAAGTCACTCTTATATCATCCACTGACAGATGCAGGTATTAAACGCTTTCTGGAGGATTGGCAAAAAGCCAATCTGTAAGATAATTTCGAGAGTTGCTTAACAGGCAATCTCAATGTAGAGTTAAGCTCCGGGTAAGTGCCCGGTATAATTTTTCCAAGAATTAAGGAGATGTAGTATTATGGAACGTGAATTAGCATTGGAATTTGTACGGGTTACCGAGGCTGCCGCAGTTGCTTGCGGTCGGTGGATGGGACGTGGCGAAAAAATTGCCGCCGACCAGGCGGCTGTCGATGCGATGCGTGCTGCTTTCGATATCGTAAACATCAGTGGACGGGTAGTTATCGGCGAAGGTGAGATGGATGAAGCGCCGATGCTGTATATTGGTGAAGAAGTGGGACATGGCGGCCCGGCAGTTGATATTGCTGTCGATCCGCTGGAAGGTACTAATTTGGTAGCCAAAGGCTTGCCAGGCGCTATTGCTGTTTTGGCTATCGCTCCGCGCGGCCACCTGTTGCATGCGCCTGATATGTATATGGATAAGATTGTAGTCGGCCCGATGGCCAGAGGTAAAATCGACATCAACGCGCCAGTGGCTGAGAACCTTAAAGCAGTTGCCGCAGCACTTAGCCGCAAAGTGGAAGATATTACTGTAGTTATTCTTGACCGTCCACGGCATGCTGCTATTATTAAAGAAGCCCGTGATGCTGGAGCGAGGATTAAACTGATTACTGATGGTGATGTCTCTCCGGCGATCAATGCTGCTATTGAAGGCACAGGCGTACATATGCTTTTGGGAATCGGCGGTGCTCCCGAGGGCGTATTGGCTGCTGCTGCTGTAAAATGTTTGGGCGGCGATATGCAAGGCAGATTATGGCCGGAAGGCGATGCCGATATCGAACGGGCAAAAGCTATGGGGATTACTGATATAAATAAGGTTCTTACTTTAGATGAACTGGTTCAGGGGGATGATGTGATTTTTGCGGCAACAGCCATCACCCAGGGCGATCTTTTAAACGGAGTGCGCTACTTTGGCGGTGGTGCCCGCACTCATTCGCTTGTAATGCGCGGCACGACAGGTACTGTCCGGTTTGTTGACGCTATTCATAAGTTTGACAAAAAACCAATGCTCATTAAACGGGCATAGTTATTGTAAAAATCGGGATTATTAATTTATAAATCGAGAGTGCTTCATTGTTGTGTTTGTAGTGCCCGCTGAGTATCGGGCTATGCAAGAGCAGCGAAGCATCTCGATTTTTTTTAATTATAGAGAATAATACTATCAGAAAAACAACATAATATATAGAACTTCAGAAAAATAATCCAAGTTATGCATATTTTGCGGATTTGTCGCTTATGCTAATACTGGGGATAGTTCATGCTAACAGTTTGTATTACAAGCTGTTAGTCAAAATTAGACCAGTAGCGAGGTGATGTATGTGCATCTGCCGAAATGCACGGCTAGACAATGGGCTTATCTGGGGGGGGTTGCACTTTTAGCCGGTATCTGGGCTTCCCCTGGCGGACCCAAGCCACTGCTGACAGAAGCTATCAAGGTTCCGCCTGCAACCGAGCAACCACTTGTGGAAGCGTCAGCACCATTGCCGCAAGCTATGGCAATTAGACGCTACGTTGTGCAAACTGGAGATACCTTATCAGGGATAGCCCAGCACTATGATATTGATGTAGAGACCTTGATGGCAGCAAATCCTAATAGCAGTGACCTTATTCACCCCGGTGATCAGTTGATTATATTGCCCACAAAAGGCGTTGTTCACCAGGTAAATGCCGGTGATACCTTATGGGATATTGCTCATACATATGGTATACAGGTGGAAATAATTAAATCAGCCAATGCTAAGCCGAGTGATCAGGTAGCTGTTGGTGAACAGCTTTTTATTCCTGGCGCACGCTGGGGCAGGGCTGATACGGCGGTAGCGCGGGCCTCAGCTAGCCGCTTTATTTGGCCAACCAAAGGAGAAATATCGTCCGCTTTTGGCTGGCGGTGGGGACGGCTTCATGCTGGTGTCGATATTGCTAATGATATTGGTACTTATGTTATGTCTGCGCGGGCTGGTCGGGTGATTTGGGCCGGCTGGCGGGGCGGCTATGGTTATGCCATAATGATTGATCATGGCGGCGGCTATGTAAGTTTATATGGACATTTGGATGACTATTTTGTTGAGAAGGAGCAATATGTGCGGGCTGGTCAGCGCATTGCTTCTATGGGCAGTACAGGTAACTCAACAGGACCGCATCTGCATTTTGAAATTCAAAAGGATGGTCAGCCGGTCGACCCGGTGGAATTTTTGCCGTAAAAAAGAGAAGGCCACGTCGTGTAAAATGACGTGGCCTTCTCTTTTTTACTCTTACGATTTGGGCTTTTCAATAGGCTGTTTAATAGCTTCTAGGTGTTGTAATGTAGCATCATGATACGGCCAGGCAGTATCGCTCATGATCTTATCTGCCGGGGCAGTGACGGCGTAAATACTAGTTGTATCAGCATGGGAAAGGAACCAATTTTTCCCTATTTTCTCAAAAGTTAGGTCAGTTTTACTGATGCTGCTGCCGAACTTGCCAGGGGTAGCGGCTGTAATACCAAATTTGCCGTGAGTGGCAGCTGCAATGCCGTTTACTTCTAAGCCTTCATTTTTGATAATAATGATGGCATCAACCTTGTTGCCAATTTTTTTGGTGATAGCCTCAATGGCAGCTTGTTGGTCAGTAAATTTGAGATCGGCAGACTCAGGAGTATCGGGTTGGACAGTTGATGCCCCAATAATGCCAATGCGGATTATCTCTTTCTTTTTGTCTTTGCCGACATTAAGTTCCTTAATGATGTAGGGTTTAATGGCTGACAAGGATTTACTTGAGATACGGGCATTAGCTGACAATAGGGGGAAGTGGGCCAACGGTAGTGTTTTCGCTAAGTAGGCTGAGCCATAGGCAAGCTCCCCTTGACCAAGCACTACCGCATCATAACCTAGATTGTTATACATGGCGAACATTGGATTAGGCAGCTTAGACGGCGTTGTTGCAAAATAGTCGGTCAAAGCAGAACCTGAAAGCATGTTGCCGCCATCTACTAAGATGGTATAAGGGTTACTTTGGCGTTGCTCTTTTATCAGGCTGGCGACTTTTACCAGACCAAATTCAGCCGTTCTGGGAAATTTATAATCCCAGTCAATAATATGGCCGTTAACCCTAGCTGTGGCCATTAGTGTTACTTTAACTGGTGCAGGCGGTAATTCAGGTTGTTTCGTTTTTGCCAGCGCCAGGGCTGGTAAGCACCAGATAACGATTAGCGCCAATGCTACTAGGCGCAATAACGATTTACAAGATTTCTGCAAGGCTATCCCTCCAAAATTACTATATATTCCGCAGCAAAGAAGTTTGCAGGCGCAGATAGGTGATGCATTGCCAACACACCACCTACCTGCAAAAATCTTTAACACGTTGTATATAGTTTAGTATTTTTACTAATTTCGCTGTTCATGCAATTTTTTCCTGTCGCCAAATGACTTATGAAACGAAAAAAATACCAGGGAAAGCCCTGTTGTATACACAACCGTTTTTTCGGGGAATAATAAGTATATGCCTGACATCGTACTTATGCAAAAATACACGGAGTACAGGCTACTATTGCGAGGAAAAATATGGCCTATATTATTGCCATTCTTATGGCTGGGTTGAGCTTTTTGCTTAACCGCCTCTTCCTGCGTTATCTCGGGCCAGTAAGTATTATTAGTGCCGGTCCGGTCGCTGAGGAAGCGGCCAAAACGCTGTTTGCCTATTATTTGGGAGCTGACCTTATTACGGTACATGCGGTATTTGGTGTTATTGAGGCTGGCTATGATTGGCAGCAGGGTAGTAAGGAGGGAATTGCCGCACCACTGTTAAGTATTGCCGGGCATAGTATGTTCGGAGCAGGTAGTGCCGGTGTTCTCTTACTGACAGGTAGTCTGTGGCTGTGTTTAGCTGCTGGCATTGCGTTGCATTTGGCCTACAATGTTACCATTGTACGGCTATTAGCGAATAAAACTGCTAACAATTCAAGAAAGAGGGATAATCCATGAAAATTTTCTATACTTGTGAATATTGTGGGGAACCGATTGATACATTAGAAGTAGAAGCAGTAGATGAGGCTAAATTTGGTTTTGATTGCTTGACTGACCAGGAACGTCAAGATATAATTAAGATTGATACTACGCAAAATGCTATCTATGTAAAATCACTATGTGATACCTGCATAACTGCTATAGGAATGGATGATACCATTGGAATAGGTATGTCAGCCATTAATAAAGGGTATATTCACTAATTCTTGGCGCTATATTTTTTAATGACTATATAAAAAAATATGTAAGGGCTTTAGCCTAGGCTAAAGCCCTTTTGGTACTGTACTACCAAGACAGATGAGGTTTTTATGGGAGAAAAAACAAGCTTAACACTATTGGCAGCTTTATCTGAGGACAAAGCATTATGCCAGGCTCAGGCAGCATTTGCGTTGCCTGATGCTCAGAGTTTGATTTATGGACTAACAGGTTCGCAAAAAAGTATGTTTCTAGCGGCAGCTTTTCAGGCAGCTGCGCGACCGACTGTAATTATAGCGGCCAATCATGAAGCGCTTGACGTGTTTAGAACTGACTTTGCGGCACTCTTGCCAGAGGTGCCGGTAGTCGAACTGCCGGCCCTGGATATGGTGACCTTCGCTGCTGCCGCCAAGAGTGTTGAGTTGGCGGCGAAACGCATGGATGTTTTGAATCGCCTGGCCAGGGGCGAAAAGTTGATTGTTTTGGCCACTGCCGAAGCTGCGATGCAAAAAGTACTGCCTAAACAAGAGTTTTTAAACAGTCGCATAACAATAGCTAATGATAGTGTGCTAAGCCGGGAAGAACTTATCAGCTCATTAGTTGCGTTCGGCTATGAACGGGTCGACCAAGTGGATAGTGCCGGACAGTTCAGTGTTCGCGGCGGCATTATTGATATATTTGCTATTAACCGGAGTTTACCACTCCGGCTTGAATTGTTTGGTGACGAAATTGACTCGCTGCGTGAATTTGATCCGGTTAGCCAGCGCTCGGTGCAAGATATGACATTGGCCGATATTATGCCGATAACCGAAGCCGAGCACAGTGGAAAAGCAGCTGTATTTGTGTCTTATTTACCGGTAAGCGCTACCACGATTCTGGATGAACCAGCCCGGCTTAGGGAACAGATGACTAAGTTGGTTAAGGAAAATCCAGATAGTAAGCGGCGGGTTTTTTCATGGGGCGATCTGGTGGCAGCTTGCCAGGCATATAATGTAATTTATTTATCGTTGTTGTTGCAAAAGATTCCTCATACACAGCCCACTGAGGTTATTAGCATTGTTGCTAAAAGTATTGCACCTTTTCACCGTCAGATTGAACTGCTAGTTACAGAAATCAAAAATTGGCAGGATAAACGGTATACTATTGCCTTATTTATGTCCAGTGAGGATAAGGCTGTTAATATCGAACGGAATCTGGCTGATGAGGGGATAACCACAATTAGGGCGCAGGTCGGTCCCATGCCGCTGATACCGGGCACTGTTGTGGTGTTGACTGGCGCGCTGTCTGGCGGCTTTGAATTTTCACAGGCTAGGCTTGTGGTGCTGACTGAGTTTGATATTTTCGGACGGCAGAAGAAAAAACGGCGGCCTCGCGTGGGCAAGGACCAGCAAATTGCCTACTTCCGTGATATCAATCTTGGGGACTATGTGGTTCACGTCAATCATGGTATCGGCAAATATGTCGGCGTAGAAACACTGGAAGTAGGCGGCGTTCACAAAGACTATCTCCATATTCGCTACGCTGGCGATGATAAACTATATGTACCGACCGATCAGGTGGGGCTGTTACAGAAATATATTGGCTCTGAGGGCGAAGTGCCTCGCCTTAGCAAAATGGGCGGCAGTGACTGGCTGAAGGTTAAGACTAAGGCCAAGGCGGCTGTGGCTGACATGGCTAAAGAGCTGATTGTGCTTTATGCTCAGCGGCAACTGCAGGTGGGGTATACTTTTGGACCAGATACACCCTGGCAACGGGAATTTGAGGACGCGTTTGCCTATGAAGAAACACCAGATCAACTGCAGGCTATTGCTGAGGTTAAGCACGATATGGAACAGTCGCGTCCTATGGATCGTCTGCTTTGTGGTGATGTCGGCTTTGGCAAGACAGAAGTGGCTATTCGGGCTGCTTTTAAAGCCGTTATGGGTGGCAAGCAGGTGGCGGTGTTGGTACCTACAACTGTGCTGGCGCAGCAACACTATCAAACTTTTAGCTCACGATTTGCCGATTTCGGCACTGCAGTTGACGTTATCAGCCGTTTTCGCAGTGCACGCGAACAAAAGGCAACCCTGCAAAAACTAGCGCTCGGTCAAGTTGACGTGCTTATTGGAACACATCGAATATTACAGTCAGATGTGGTATTTAAGGATATTGGCCTCTTAATTGTTGACGAAGAACAGCGTTTTGGGGTGGCACAAAAGGAAAAAATGAAAAGGTGGCGCGCTAATCTGGATGTGCTTACCTTAAGCGCTACCCCCATCCCCCGTACGCTGCATATGTCATTGGTAGGTGCGCGGGATATGAGTATTATCGAGACTCCGCCAGAGGATCGGTTTCCGGTGCAAAGCTATGTTGTTGAGTATAACGAAGAAATTATCCGGGAGGCCATTGTTCGCGAATTGAAACGCGGCGGTCAAGTATATTTTGTGTATAACCGGGTACAAACCATTGATAAAATACGTCAGCGTCTGACTGAAATATTGCCAGATGCCACTATTAAAACAGGTCATGGGCAGATGCCGGAAGAACTGCTGGAGCAGGTTATGCTTGATTTTTATGAAGGTCGGGACGATGTCTTATTATGCACTAGCATTATTGAAAATGGGTTAGATGTATCTAATGCTAATACTATTATCATTTATGATGCCGATCATTTCGGGTTGTCTCAGTTGTATCAAATGCGCGGGCGGGTTGGCCGCTCTCATCGGATGGCTTATGCTTACTTTACCTATCGTCAAGACAAAGTATTAACAGAGGTGGCTGAGAAACGGCTGCAGGCTATCAAAGAGTTTGCAGAGCTTGGTTCGGGCTTCAAAATCGCCATGCGGGATTTGGAGATACGGGGAGCCGGCAATCTTTTAGGACGAGAGCAGCATGGTCATATTGTTTGTGTCGGATTTGAGATGTACTGTAGGTTGTTAGATGAAGCCGTTGAGGAGCTTAAAACAGGCAAGATAACTTTGTTGCCGCCTGAACCGACAATTGAACTCACGCTTGATGCCTATCTTACTGGTGATTATATCAGTGATGCTATGCATAAGATTGAAATATACCAGCGTATTGCCGCTATCCGTCGAGAAGAGCATTTGACGGAGCTTATTGATGAACTTATTGATCGCTTTGGCGAGCCGCCGGTACCAGTCACTAATCTTTTAGGTGTTGCCCGGATCAAGAATTTGGCACGCCAGCTTGGGGTTCGTTTGATCGCCGAACAAGGCGGACGGGTGGAAATTACCTTTGGTGATACGCCTAATGTGGCTGAAGGCGGGTTAGTCAAAGCCAGGAACCTTTTTCCCGGTAAGTTGTCCTTGCATCCTGGGCCGCCGGAGACCATGCGGCTTGCTACTTCCCGGCTAACCCTGCCGCTGATAGAAGTTTTAACCAAGTTGTTTACCTGTTTGGCTGGTGTTGCAGATTCGGAATAAGTTGAAACTTATACATTGGTTTTGTAGCCAGAAAAATGAATAAAACACATCCCCCAGATATATACTACTATCAATGAAAGTGTAAGAAAGTTACTGAGTAATCAGGAGTTTGCCTTGCAAGGTTTTATCTGACTTTATTTTTCAAACTGTCGCGAAGTAAATCTAGTCTGCAAAGTTGTAGAAAGGGGGATAATGGTGAAAGCAACCGGAATTGTACGCAGAATTGATGATTTAGGCCGGGTTGTAATACCCAAAGAAATTAGACGAACTCTTAGAATCCGTGAAGGCGATCCTCTCGAAATATATGTCGACCGTGAGGGCGAGGTTATTCTCAAGAAATACTCTCTTGTTGGGGAGTTGGGGGATTTTGCCAAAGAATATGCTGAGTCTTTGTTTGAGGCCATTGGTCATATTATTTTAATCGCAGATCGTGATAATGTAGTCGCGGTCGCAGGTGGCGCTAAAAAAGAGTTTTTGAGTAAGCCTCTTGGTCCAGCAGTAGAAAAGGTGATGGAGGAGCGTAAACCTGTTTTAATTAGCAATCCGGGTGAGTACAAACACTGTCAAGGTTGCGCCTCTCAATGCGACGATGATGAAACCTGTAAATTCACAGCAGAGGTTATAGCTCCTATTCTTGTGGAAGGCGATGCCATCGGCGCTGTTATAATCTGCTCCAAGGAACCGGGAATACAAATGTCTGATATGGAGGTTAAGCTCGCCGAAACCGCAGCAGGATTTTTGGCAAAACAAATGGCTCAATAATAGTTACAAAATAGGCGAAGCACGTAAGTAGCGGACAATAACAATGCTGTTAAGTTCGCTACTTTTATATTATTTTAACGCACTCATTAAGGTTATCTAATTATTGTTTTAATGGCAGGCAGATTTTGCTATAATAGGTAAAGTGGTCAAATAGACCAGATTTGGAGAGGAATGACTCGGTATTGAGTAAAGATACATTTTTAAAAGGTGCGTTGATTTTGACGGTAGCCGGTATTGTTGTTAAAATTATCGGCTCGGTTAACCGCATTTTGCTATCTCGTCTGTTAGGCGGTGAGGGGGTAGGCCTGTACCAGATGGCTTATCCTATTTACTTGTTGGCGCTTAGTATCTCTTCAGCTGGTATCCCGGTCGCTATTTCTATTATTGTAGCTGAAAAACTGGCTCGCAGCGATTATCGCGGCGCAAATCGCGTTTTCCGTATTTCGTTGGGGGTATTGGCGATTACCGGCGTTGTGTTTACCTTTCTGTTATACTATGGTGCGGGGTGGCTGATTGAACAGCATTTTGTTCGTGATGCTCGCGCCTACTATGCCATTGCTGCTTTGGCGCCGGCTATCTTCTTTGTAACCGTATTATCCAGTTATCGAGGTTACTTTCAGGGGCTGCAAATGATGACACCTACGGCAGTTTCTCAAATTTTTGAGCAGCTTTTCCGAGTTGTCACAATGATTGCCTTTGCCTATATCCTGTTGCCGCATGGTCTGGAGTTTGCCGCTGCTGGAGCCAGCTTTGGGGCCGGGCCGGGCGCTGCCGCCGGTCTGTTGGTATTGTTATATTTTTATTGGCGGCACAAACCAGGCTTTAAGCATAAGATGGAAACCCAGCCTCAGATTACCCAGGAATCTAGTGTGAGTATTATCAGCCGAATTGTGAAGCTGGCATTGCCGGTATCGCTGGCTAATATCATGCTGCCAGTGGTATCGAATATTGATTTGTTAATTGTGCCAGCCAGGTTAGAAGTGGCTGGTTATGCCGTAGAACAGGCTACCGAGTTGTTTGGCTATCTCACCGGTATGGCGGTGCCACTTGTCAATTTGGCAACCATTTTGACGGCATCGCTTGCTGCAAGTTTGGTTCCGGCTGTATCGGAAGCTTATACGCTTGGTGATAAGCAGTTGATTTATCAGCGAATAGCTACAGCAATGCGGATTTCCAACCTGATTACCATTCCTAGTTTTGTGGGCTTGTGTTTGTTGGCTACACCTATTTCACTGATGTTGTATGGTACACCCAATGCGGGCACGTCTATTGCCATTTTAGCGGTCGGCATTTTCCTTCTAGGCATACACCAGGTCACAACCGGCGTGCTGCAGGGATTGGGGCATACAGCTATTCCTGTTATTAATATGGGTGTTTCTGCGATTATAAAAATTATTATGAGTTGGGTACTTACCGCCATGCCCACCTTGGGTATTATGGGGGCCGCCTGGGCCACGGTTGCTGACTTTGGCGTGGCAGCGCTTTTAAATATGTTTTTCGTATACCGGTATGTTGGCTTTAGTCTCAATATTAAGGACACCTTAAAAACAGGGGCGGCCTCTGTTGTCATGGGGGGTGTTGTGCTGCTCAGTTATGATGCTATCATGAGTCAAACGCTTCATAATAGCGTGGCTACCTTAGGGGCCATTAGTGTGGGTGGAGTAGTATTTGGTATTGTCATTTTATTAGTTGGTGGGGTTGCGTGCCGTGATATTGAGCAATTGCCGCGGGTAGGTGAAAAATTGGCGGTTATTTTAACGAAATTACGACTGTTGAGGCGATAACTATGGGAATCACTATTTTTGGACTTGGTCCTGCTAGCTGTAAACATCTGGCACTAGAGACCAGGAAACTTTTGGAGGCATTATATACAAGACTGGGTATGGACCCAAGTGCCAGTGTGACAATTGTGGATGCTGGCGAGGAGGTGCTTTTACCGCCTGATCTAGTAACTGGCTTACTTATTACCCAGGTAGATAGCTGCCAAGTGGCGTCAGCTGCAAAAACAGCGTTACGGGGCTATTATAGCGACGAATACCAGGTTACCGTTGTTCGTCATCTGGGCCTGCCGGCAGAGCAGATAACCAAAGTAAGGCTGCTTGAGATTGACCGGCTTGACGGTATCGATCACCTTACCAGTGTATATGTGCCGCCTCGCCCGGTGTCCAGTACGGAATTTTCACTTAAGCCGGTGGTGGACGTCATGGCCCGATTGCGCTCGCCTGGTGGATGTGTCTGGGATATGGAACAGACACATCTTACGCTGCGCCGCTATCTTGTAGAAGAAGTGTACGAAGTACTGGAAGCTATTGAATTAGCTGATGGCGTCAAACTATGCGAAGAACTTGGCGATTTATTGCTCCAAATTATATTCCATGCGCGTGTGGCTGAAGAAAACGGCAGATTTAGTATGCAGGACGTGGTGGATACGGTTACCGAAAAGATGGTGCGTCGCCACCCACATGTGTTTGGGGAAATAACGGTGCGTGATGCGGCTGAGGTTATGGTTAATTGGGAACAGATTAAAAAACGGGAAAAGCCTGGCGAAAGGCCAGGGGTGCTTGACGGGATTCCTATCGGTCTGCCGACCCTGATGGCGGCGTATAAACTGCAAGCGAAAGCGGCTAAGGTTGGTTTTGACTGGGCGGAAATTGGCCCAGTGTGGGATAAGGTAGCAGAAGAACTGGCAGAATTAAGAGAGGCAGCAGCGTTACCTGAAGCCGAGCGTGCTGATAAAACCGAAGATGAATTAGGCGATGTGCTGTTTGCTGTTGTCAATTTGGCCCGGTTTATGGGTATTGACCCGGAGTCAGCACTTAGCCGGACAAATAATAAATTCAGGCGACGGTTTAACTATATTGAGGCTAAGCTCAAAGAACAAAATATTGCCTGGAAAGACATGAATTTGGCTGATCTTGATGTGTTATGGGAAAAGGCCAAGGAAAAAGAGGCCAAGTGATGAGTTTTTTTACCAAATTTTTTAATCATAGCAGGAATAAAAAATTACGTAGCGAATAAAGCTAAACGTAATCGATTTATGTTAGGGGGACACGATGTGAATAAAACTGATCTGGTCAAAGCAGTAGCCCAAAAGGCTGATATGACTCAAAAGGATGCTGAAAAAGCTATTAATTCTGTATTTGCCGCTATTGAAGAAGCCCTAGCCAATGATGATAAAGTGCAAATTATTGGATTTGGTACTTTTGAAGTGAAGACTCGCGAGGAACGCAAAGGACGTAATCCGCAAACTGGCAACGAGATTACCATTCCAGCTTCCAAAAATCCAGTATTTAAAGCGGGCAAAGGATTAAAAGATATCGTAAACGCGTAAAGTTAAACTGGACAAGCCTACGATGAACCAGGTTTTTTAAACCTGGTTTTTGTTTACTCATTAATAAGGAGAGACATCTTTTATGACAGGTAAGATTTTAATAGTAGATGATGAAATCAATATCCGTGAACTTATAAAGTTTAATTTGGAGAAGTCTGGCTACCAAGTAATTGAGGCTGACGAGGGGCAGCAAGCTGTCAATATGGCAAAGTCTGAAAAACCGGAACTCATTGTGCTTGATCTTATGCTGCCAGGCATGGATGGTCTTGAAGTATGCCGGATTGTAAAAAACTCCAGAGATACAGCCGCCATTCCTATTATTATGCTTACCGCTAAAAGTGAGGAAATTGACAAAGTAATTGGTCTTGAACTAGGGGCAGATGATTACCTGACTAAGCCATTCAGTCCGCGTGAACTCTTGGCCAGGATTAAAGCTGTCCTCAGGCGCAGCAACAAAGAAAGCATAGTCGGCGGCGAATTGGTTCTGGGGAAGCTTAAGCTTAATTTTTCCCGTTATGAGGCCTATTTGGGGGCAGTCAAGCTGGAGCTTACCCCCAAAGAATACGAATTGCTTAAATTGTTTGCAACCAATACCGGCAAAGTATTTACCAGAGAGCAACTGCTGGAAAAGGTTTGGGGTTATGAATATTTTGGTGATACCAGAACTGTCGATGTACATGTGAGGCATTTAAGAGTAAAATTGGGCCAAGAGAATGAAGTATCTGAGGCCATTGAAACTGTACGCGGCGTTGGGTATCGGTTTAAGGATTTGTCTGAGGGCTATGGTATATAATAAAGATTCAATTAGGTACAAAACCCGGCACCGGCGGTCGTAAGATGGTACCCAGGTAACCCTCGTACCTCCCATACCTCCGTAATCCCCGGCCTTTGCCGGAAGAAGCGTTCCGCAGGAGAAAATCCGGGCGGTATTCCGTTAAAAAATCCGTACTGTTTGAGCGAGTTTACGGATTTTAGGAATATCGCCCGGATTTTCAGCTTTTGGAGGCTTAGAGCCTAGACCTTTTGTTACTTTTGGGGCAATGCCAAAAGTAAGCCCCTTCTCCTTGTATTTCATTAAACGCAATTATACAAAAACCTAGTAAGATTAGGCATTGTTGGGTATAGTTAATCATGAAAATTAACAAGAAAATAACAAGATATTAACATTCAGCCGCCTATATTTATGTTATATTGCATATGAGAAACTACAGGAGGATACTGTCTCATGAAATATAAAATTCAGGTAAATAAGTTGAAGCTGCATTATGGTGATGTTCTGGCCCTGAAAAAGATATCAATTGATATTGCGGAAAATAGTGTGCTGGCGCTAATCGGCCCGTCAGGTTGTGGTAAGTCGACATTTCTCAAAACACTTAACCGCATGAATGATCTGATTGAAAGTGTAAAAATTGAGGGCGAGGTATTGCTTGACGGCGAAAATATATATCACCCTAAAATTGACACAGTTATGCTGCGGAAACGGGTGGGTATGGTTTTTCAGCGCCCCAATCCATTTCCGATGACTATTTATGACAATATTGCTTATGGACCGCGTATTCATGGCCAATCTAAGCGGACGCTACTTGATGAAATTGTCGAGAAGAGCCTGACTGGATCGGCACTTTGGGATGAGGTTAAAGACCGACTGCATTCCTCCGCAATGGGACTATCTGGTGGTCAGCAGCAACGGCTTTGCATTGCACGTTTGTTGGCAGTTGAACCTGAGGTGCTGTTAATGGATGAACCGTGCTCCGCGCTTGACCCTATTTCAACGATGAAGATTGAAGAATTAGTAACTGAGTTAAAATCAAAGTATACCATTGTCATGGTTACGCATAATATGCAGCAAGCGGCTAGGGTATCTGATTATACCGGTTTTTTCTTAAATGGCGATTTGGTAGAGCATGATAAAACCGACAATATTTTTACGCGCCCACAGGATAAGCGAACTGAAGATTATATTACCGGACGCTTTGGGTAAAAGGAGGATTGAAAAATGGTAACTAGGCATAGTTATGATCAGGAATTGGCACACTTGCGCCAGGCTTTACTGAATATGGGCAAGGCGGTAGACAAAGCGATTGACGAGGCCGTGATTGCGTTAGCTCAGCAGGACACGGAATTAGCCCATAAGGTTATGAATTATGATGATGAAATTGATCAGATGGAAATCGATATTGAAGATAAATGTATGGTGCTAATCGCCAGACAGCAGCCCTTAGCCCGCGATTTGCGAATTATTGGCACTGGCCTTAAGATTACTACCGATCTAGAGCGGATGGGTGACCATGCTTATGATATAGCCAAAATAGCACTGGCGCTGAACAAGCAGCCCTTAATTAAGCCGCTTGTTGATATTCCGCGCATGGCACAAATGTCGCAAAAGATGCTTAAAGATTCTCTGGAAGCATATACTACACTAGATATTGGGCTGGCCGAGCAGGTCTGTTTAAACGATGATGAGGTCGATAATATCTATTATCAGGTCTTCCGCGAACTGTTGACATATATGATGGAAGATCCAAGAACTATTACCCAGGCCACGCAGCTTATTTTTGTTGCCCGCTATTTAGAACGGATTGCTGACCATGCCACCAATATTGCGGAATGGACTGTTTATTTAGTAACAGGGCAGCGGCGGCGAAAAAAATAGCATGTAGTGTATAAGAACAGGCGAGCTTGCCACGTTGGTGCTCGCAATGACCAGGGAGGAGGGGCAGTCTGCCTACCCTATGGTCATTGCGAGCAACGCGAAGCAAGCTCGCCTGTTTTATCTTTTAAACCTCGTAGCACTATTAGTGACTCAGCTTTTCAGTACTCGGAAGAGTTATCGTAAAGGTTGTTCCCGCATCAACAGCGCTTTCAACCTCAATGTGACCGCCCAGCATCTCAATGATAAACTTGGCAATAGCCAGACCAAGGCCGGTACCGCCAGCCGTACGGGTGCGGGCCTTGTCTACCCGATAAAATCGGTCAAAAATTAGCGGCAGATCTTTAGCCGGGATACCAATGCCGGAATCTTTGACAGCTATTTTTATTTGATTATTTTTCGACCAGCAGGTTAAACTAATTTTGCCGGTTGCCGGGGTATACTTGATACTGTTTTCCAGCAGGTTGACAATAACTTGTTTGAGCCAATCTGGATGAGCTAACGCAGCAAGGTTAGCTTGACTGTATTCTAGGGTAACTGTTTGGTTTTTCTGTTGCCAGCGTGGTGCCATATCCTGTTTGGCAGCAAGTAACACAGCGGCAATGTCAACTGGCTCTAACTTGATTTGTTCACGGTACTCTGGAGCATTAAGCCGAGCTAATTGGAGTAAATCCTGGATAAGGCGATGCATGCGGTCAGATTCGTCGTAGATAATGCGAACAAATTTTTCCCCTAGCTCAGGTTGTGCCAGTGCGCCGTCAAGCAGGGTTTCAGCGAAGCCTTTGATGGCAGTAAGTGGCGTAGCTAGTTCATGCGAAGCATTGGACACGAAATCGGCCTGGCGGTCATGAATTTCCTGAAGGGTTGTTATATCATGGAAAACAGTTAATATGCCGGTAGATTCATTTTCGGCACTGATAATCGGGGCCAAAAATACCTGAAATACCCGCTTTTTGCCGTGAATGTTGGTCTTTAGGTCAATAAGTTTGTTTTCCTGTAGCTGCAGGGTATCTTGGATTGCATGATCCAGCAGGCTATTGCCGATAACCTGAATATTGTGTTGTCCTACCATCTGATCGGTGATACCGAAAGTCGTTATGGCTGCTTTGTTGGCGGTTGTTACCTTGCCAAACCGGTCAAGCAGGATAACGGCATCCCCCATATTTTGGAGAATGAGCTCTAGTTTATGATTTTGGGCGATGATGTCATTGACTTTGTCTTCCAAACTGGAGGTTAGGTTATTGAGGGCGTGAGCCAGGATTTCCAGCTCATCACCTGTTTTGATAAAAACCCGTTTATCCAGTTGACCTTGTGCGATTTCATTGGCCGTATCAATAATTTTTTCGAGCGGACGGGTGTATTTATAGGCTAAGGCTAAACTAAAGCCGATAGCCACCAGGAAGGTCAGGCAACTAGCTGCCAGGAGAACTGATAATATCTTGTAGTAGCCTGCATCCACATGATCAAGCGGCATGGCCACCCGGACAACCCCGGTAATTTCATCCTGGTAAAAAACAGGTGTAGACACATAGAGTAAGGATTTGTCCTGCGTGTTGCTTGTCCGAATGCTGTAGCCATTGTTGCCAATAAGTGCTGTTGCTATCTCCGAACGGTCCAGATGATTTTCCATGAGCGCCGGATTTTGCTGAGAGTCCGCAATGACAACGCCGGCGGTGTCAACAACGGTGACGCGCAGATCAATACGGGCGCTGAGTTCCTTAATCTTTTCATCAATCTGCCCTTTTTGGATAGGGCCAGACATATCTGGGTAGATTAACTCTTCAATGATTCTAGCCTGATTGAGCATGGCGGCGTTAAGACTGGCAATATTGTGTTGGTAAAAAAACCATAATATATAGCTGCCAAGCGCAATTAATGTAAAAAGAATGAGCATTAAAAAGGATACAACCAGCCGGTTGCGGAGGTTGCGGGTAAGCATGATAGAGTGCCTCCTTATAGCAAGTTTATTTGTAGTACCATCATACCGTACTTGATGTCTGAAAACCAACCTGTTTTTCTTTAACATTCCCTTAACAATTCCTTAACACAAGAACACGTAAAATAATCTACAATAAACACATAAAGCGTACAAACTTCGAGGAGGTCAATACTAACCATGAAATTATCTAAAAAAATGCTAACCGGTGCGTTGGCTATGGTACTGGGTGTAAGCTTATTGGCTGGTTGCGGTGGCCAAAAAGAGGCTCCTAAAGACGCAGCCAAAACACCAGCAGAATTATCTGGTACGGTAACTGCTTCGGGCTCGACAGCTCTCTTGCCGTTCTTAAAACCGGCTCAAGAAGAATTCCAGAAGAAAAATGCAAAAGTTACGGTTAATATTGCCGGTGGCGGTTCATTTACCGGTCAAAACCAAGTGGGCGCTGGTTCGGTAAATATTGGTAACTCCGATGTGCCCCTGCAAGACAGCCTCAAAGATAAAGGGCTTGTGGAAACCAAACTTGTCGGTATTCCGTTTGTATTTATTGCTAATTCTGATGTAGCGGTTGACAATCTGACGCAACAACAATATGTCGATATCTTCACAGGCAAGGTGACTAACTGGAAAGATGTTGGCGGTAAGGATCAAAAAATCACTATTATTCACCGGGCTAAGTCCTCTGGCTCCCGTGGTGCTATTGCTGATATCGTGCTTAAAGGCGCAGCTTTCACCGATGATGCAGTTATCCAAGATTCCAACGGCGCTGTAAAGGCCGCTATCGGCAGCACGCCAGGTGCTATTGGTTATGTTGATGCCGCTTATGCCGACCAATCGGTAAAAGCGCTGGCTTATAATGGTGTTAAATATAGTATCAATGACGTGATCAGCGGCAAATATCCGGTATTCACCTATGGCCGTATGTTTACCAAAGGTGAGCCGACAGGTGCAGTAAAAGCGTTCATTGATTATGCAACAAGCAAAGAATTCCAAGAGGCGTATGCTGAGAAAAATGGTTTTGTGCCTATTACAAAAATGAAGTAGTTTTCTAAAAAACAACTGAATAGTTTGTAATCAAAAGCCTTGAACCTTGTGGTTCAGGGCTTTTGTAACCTTAACACAATCTTAACATTGCATTAACAAAGTGAGAGATACTAGTAAAGTATAATTGAGGCAA